>Ga0172367_10004475_pt1 | contig 17387 bp, 16 predicted proteins | sample Lak10m_FD_114542 | JGI IMG/M metagenome (GOLD analysis project Ga0172367, IMG submission 114542) | Freshwater microbial communities from Kabuno Bay, South-Kivu, Congo - kab_022012_10m | ecosystem: Environmental > Aquatic > Freshwater > Lake | place: Democratic Republic of the Congo: South-Kivu...
ACTTATGAACATTATGCTCGTATCCGTTACTGAACGCACCCGTGAAATTGGGATCAGAAAAGCCATTGGAGCAACATCGGTAATTGTAAAACAGCAATTCCTCATCGAGTCAATTGTCATCGGACAAATTGGAGGTATCGTAGGAATATTCCTGGGAATTATGGCCGGAAACGGAGTGGCTATGCTGATCGGAACGCCTTTCTTCATTCCATGGATATGGATAATTGTGGGTGTAGTACTCTGTTTTTTTGTTGGAATTATTTCAGGATACTATCCGGCACAAAAAGCTTCCAGGCTCGATCCCATTGAAAGTCTTCGGTTTGAATAAAAACAACGGTCACTTGAAATTACAAACATTTCTACTCTAAGTTGGCGTTAATCAACCCAATTCATCAACCTAAAGTTTAAATAATTGTTCTGATTGTTTGATTCGTATTTCTGACATCCAAGTTTTATTCAGAAAAATATATCTTTACTTTTCAGCACAAATTTACAGACTGAGCGAGGGAGAGAAATGACCAAATTACAGACAAAAGCAGAACAACGGTTAATTCAGGATTATTTTGATGACCTGATAAAAGCTTGTGACCGAAAGGTTTCTGACGAAGGAAAAGTCAGAATCCGGAAAGCTTTTGAATTTGCCAACAATGCCCATGCCGGAGTCAAACGAAAATCAGGCGAACCATATATTGTGCATCCCCTGGCCGTAGCTAAAATTGTAGTCGAAGAAATCGGGTTAAGTGCAACCTCAATAATTTCAGCCATTTTACATGACGTTGTTGAAGATACTGACTACACACTTGAAGACATCAGCAATCTTTTTGGCGAAAAAGTCGCCTCAATTGTTGATGGTCTAACCAAACTTTCCGAAGAATTTACACCAGCCAACGACTCGAAACAGGCCAATAACTTCAGGAAAATGCTGATGACTTTATCCGACGATGTCCGGGTAATCCTGATTAAGCTGGCCGACCGTTTGCACAATATGCGGACACTCGATTCGATGCCCGCACACAAACAATTAAAAATTGCCGCCGAAACACTGTATATATTTTCCCCGCTCGCCCATCGGCTTGGTTTATACGCCATTAAATCAGAGCTTGAAGATTTAAGCCTGAAATACAAACATCCCGACGCTTTTAACCAAATTCAGTTTCGGTTACATAACCAGCGCGAAAAACGCGACTACCTTGTCACCGAGTTTATTCGTCCCATCGAAGAAAAACTCAGGCAGGAGGGAGTTGAATTTACAATTACCGAAAGATTAAAGTCCATCTATTCCATTTGGAATAAAATGCAGACCAAGGGGGTTTCGTTCGATGAAGTTTACGATTTACTTGCCATCAGGATTGTATTTAATCCCAAACCAAGTCTTTCTGAAAAGCGGCAATGTTTTGATATACTTTCGCTGGTGACCGACATTTATAAGCCAAAACCCGACAGAATCCGCGACTGGATCACCATTCCAAAAGTAAACGGGTATGAAGCCTTGCATGTTACCGTCATGGGGCCGCAGGGAAAATGGGTCGAAATACAGATCAGGACGCAGCGAATGGACGAAATTGCAGAACGTGGTTTTGCTGCTCACTACAAGTACAAAAATATTAACGACGCCGAGAACGAACTTGATAAATGGCTCCAGAAAATAAAAGAAATGCTTCGCAATCCGGAGTCGGATGCACTTGAGTTTTTGGATGAATTCAAGATGAATCTTTTTTCGTCCGAGATCGTTGTTTTCACGCCAAAAGGAAGAATGGTGACCCTACCCAAAAATGCCACTGTTATTGATTTTGCCTACGAAATCCATACAGAACTTGGGAACCATTGTATTGGAGCAAAAATTAATCACAAACTTGTTCCGGTATCGCATGTACTCCAAAGTGGCGATCAGGTAGAAATACTTTCGTCTAAAACACAGTCGCCCCAACTTACATGGCTTACATTTCTGATTACCGCAAAGGCTAAAACAAAAGTCAAACAATCGTTTAAACTCGACCGGAAAAAACACATTGAACAGGGGCGCAAAATAATTGAAGATCAATTAGCCAAATTCAATATTATTCCCTCTTCAGATACACTTAAAAAATTAACTGCCTATTATAATCTGACCAACAAAGAGCAACTGTATGCCCAGGTTGGCATGGGTTTTCTTGAACTGGATAACCTCGACGAAGTACTGCAAACCAGAAGAGAAAACAAATTAGCCAAGTTCTGGAAATTAACTTTTACACAAAAGAAACCTGAACCATCACATCCGGTAAAAATTGACAAAAAAACACCGTTCCTCTTAAAAGAAGATCCGGAGGAAGCCAATTATTCATTAGCGAAATGTTGCAATCCTATTCCGGGCGACGATGTAGTGGGCTATGTTTCGGGCGACGATCACATTATTATCCACAAGCGCAACTGTAGTGAGGCAATGAAAATAATGTCACAGCAAGGCGACAATATAATCACTGCCGAATGGACCAAATTTAAAAAACTGTCCTATCTCTCCCGAATAAAACTCAGCGGATTTGACAGGGTTGGAATCGTAAACGAGATTACCAACATCATTTCGAAGCAGCACAATATCAACATGAGAACCGTGCATTTTGATACGCATGACGGCATCTTTGAAGGCGATCTTTATTTGTATATCCACAGCCTTCAGGATTTGAACGATTTGATTTCGCGCCTCATGAAAATCAAAGGGATAGATACGGTTGAGCGAATTGAAAAAATACAGCAATAAATTTCTACTCTCCTGATTTTTTAAAAAAAATACTATTTTTGACACTTTATTTTTAATTGGTTTAAATATGAATAGCCAGAAGACCAAAGAAGCTGTCAAACGTATGTTTATCGATTATCTGGAGAAAAACGAACACCGCAAAACTCCAGAACGATTTGCAATTCTTGAAGAAATATATTCAAGGGAAGGGCACTTCGATATTGAGTCGCTGTATATTTCAATGAAAAATAAAAACTACAGGGTGAGTCGTGCCACATTGTACAACACCATGGATCTTTTGCTCGACTGCAAGCTGATCATCAGGCACCAGTTTGGTAAAAATATTGCGCAATTCGAAAAAGCTTTTGCCATTCTTCAGCACGATCACCTTATTGATGTCCGCAATGGTCAACTAACTGAATTTTATGATCCCCGGTTGCGCGAAATCATAGAAGATATTTGTCTGAAAAACGATTTCAAACTATCACACCACACACTGTATATCTACGGGCAATATCTTTCAACAAACAAATAATTTGAAGTTCACTAAGTTCAGAAATCACGTTCGTTAAACTAATTCTAAACTAAGGCTTTTTAATGAGTGATTTCGACCCATTTTCATCAAATATTTTATAATTTTATCGCTCGATAAATCAGTCATTTTCCGTGAAAACCGATGATCAAAAACAATCAGTTTTCGCGGATTATCGTGTTTACACTTTGCTTCAGTTGAAGATTTTCAGTTAAATAAGGCAAAGTATGGTTGAACGCAAATTAGATTTCTGTCAGACAAATTAATCTTGAAAAAATGAAAGTAGATGTATTGTTAGGACTCCAGTGGGGAGATGAAGGGAAAGGCAAAATTGTTGACGTGCTCACCCCAAAATATGATGTAATCTCGCGATTTCAGGGCGGTCCAAATGCCGGCCACACTTTGGAGATAAACGATTTTAAACAAGTACTGCACACTATTCCTTCGGGCATATTTCATGCAGACAAAATGAATGTGATTGGCAATGGAGTTGTGATCGACCCCATCACTTTCGAAAAAGAAATTGAATCAATCAGCAAACATGGAGTCGATTTGCGTAAAACATTGTACATCTCAAAAAAAGCGCACCTTATTTTACCGACCCACCGTTTGCTCGATGCAGCATCAGAAGAAGCCAAAGGTGCCACTAAAATTGGGTCTACCCTGAAAGGAATTGGTCCGACTTACCGCGACAAAATAGGACGTGACGGACTTCGGGTGGGTGACCTTTTCGAAAATTTTACAGAAAAATATACGGTCAGAGTTCAGGCTCACAAAGATTTACTCGACAATTTCTACCATTTCGATTATGCCTCGAAGCTGGCCGAAGTGGAAAAAGATTGGATGAAAGCCATTGAAGTTTTGAAGACATTCAGAATTGTTGACACCGAACATTTGATTAATGAAAGTTTAGCCGAAAACAAACCAGTTTTGGCCGAAGGTGCGCAAGGAACTATGCTCGATATCGACTTTGGTTCCTATCCATTTGTCACTTCATCGAATACGATTTGTGCTGGCGCCTGCACCGGACTAGGAATTGCTCCAAACAAAATTGGCAACGTTTACGGTATCTTCAAGGCGTACTGCACCCGTGTAGGCAGCGGCCCTTTCCCTACCGAATTATTTGACGAAGACGGACAAAAGATGCGGGATGTTGGTCGCGAATACGGTTCAACTACCGGAAGACCGCGCCGTTGCGGATGGCTCGATTTGGTGGCCCTGAAATATTCGATTATGCTGAACGGAGTTACCGAGCTGATTATGATGAAGGCAGATGTTCTTGACCTGTTTGAATCAATTAAAATTTGCGTTGGCTACAATATCGACGGAGTCGTTACCGAAAAATTCCCATTTGAACTGAACGACTCAGTGGTTCCGGAGTACATTGAACTACCAGGATGGCAAACTGACTTGACCAAATTGACCAGTCAGAATGAATTTCCGGAGGAATTTAACAACTACATAAATTTCATCGAGGAACAGGTCGGAATTCCGATTTCAATTGCCTCGGTTGGTCCAAACAGAGCACAAACTATTCATTTAGGAGAATAAAACAGAGGAGTCAGACAACTGACTCCTTTTCTTTTGCACAAAACTTTCAAAATCACAAAACAATAACTATTTTAGAAGCTTCGTGCATGAATTTGAACATGTAGTTTATCATCCGAAATGGAAATCACCAGACCTACATTACTTCTAAGCAAAGAAATTGCTGTGCGTAACATTGAAAATATGGCGCGCAAAGCAAACGAGCTTAAATTGAATTTCCGTCCTCATTTTAAAACACATCAGTCAGCCGAAATCGGGGAATGGTTTCGTGAAGCAGGCGTCAGCTGCATTACTGTTTCTTCACTGACGATGGCCAATTATTTTGCCGATTGCGGATGGGATGATATAACAATCGCCTTCTCAGTAAATATTCCCGAAGTTCCTGAAATGAATGAACTTGCAGGACGTATAAACCTGAACGTATTGATTGAAAACAAAGAAGGATTGGAAGCCCTCCAAAAACACATCACCTGGCATACCGGAGTTTTTATTAAAATTGATACTGGTTACAACCGGACAGGTATTGAAGCCAACCGGGTTCAACAGATCGATGAACTGCTTGAAATTATACAGAAGTCGCCGTTATTGCTCTTTAAAGGTTTTTTGTCTCATACTGGTCATACTTACCATGCCAACTCTACCAACGACATTTACAGCCGGCATTTTGATGCGTTGCTAAAAATGAAAAACTTAAAAGCCCGGTATTTGAGCGATTGGCCCGATTTAATGATCTCGCTGGGCGATACCCCATCGTGCAGTATTTGTGAAAATTTCGACGGTGTTGATGAGATTCGTCCTGGCAATTTTGTCTTTTACGACCTGATGCAATTCAAATTAGGAAGTTGCAAACTGACCGACATTGCGGTAAGGATGGTTTGTCCGGTGATTGCGACTCATCCATCAAGAAATGAAGTGGTTATATATGGTGGAGCTATCCATTTTGCCAAAGACTCTATTATTAATATTGATGGAAAACCGCTTTTCGGGCGAATAATTGTAACCGATGGCGACAAAAAGATTTTGCTCGACGAAAAAAATTACCTGCACGCCCTCTCACAGGAACATGGCATTTTAAAAATTACCCCTCGCGACCTTAATTACTTTAAGCCAGGAGATTTAATTGAGATTATTCCCGTTCACTCCTGTCTTACGGCAAACCTGATGCGCGAATATTTGACGACAGAAGGCGAAATCATTAAAATGATGCCATTCTCATAAACTTCCATTTTCAGACTTAATTACAATCAAATTTCCTCACCTGGATTAATTTTTACATTCAGCCAGGATTCCGAACTTCCTATTTACAAAATATTCACCATCAACTAATTTGTGCAATTATTAAACTTTACCTGCTGGTTGGTGTTTTTAGAATTGATTATGAAAATTATTCCTCTAAAAATAGTACGGCATGACTGACATCCAATTTATTGAATCCAAATTTGGTTATTTGGGGAAAGAGCTGGTTCGTGAAATATTTGCCATCTCGGATATTAAAAAATTCGACTCAGGAACAACACTGATGCGTGAAGGACAATACATAAAAGTAATCCCAATTGTTATCAGCGGACTTATTAAAGTAACTACCCAGGTCGAAGACAAAGAGCTACTGTTATACTACATTAAACCTGAGCAAAGCTGTATTATGTCTTTCTCTTCGTGCCTGAAAAATGAACAAAGTAAAGTATTTGCGATTACAGAAGAGGAGACCAAAATTCTTTTGATGCCATCTGAAAAAATTGCGGGATGGGTAACTGAATACCCAGTAATCAACAAGCTTTTTTATCAGCAATACGACCTGAGGTACTCAGAGCTTATTGAAACCATTAACCATTTATTATATCACAAATTAGACACGCGTGTTTTTGACTATCTGCGCGAGAAAGTTAGAATTACCGGCAAAAACCCTATTAAAATTACACACAAGGAAATTGCAGCCGAGTTGGGTACAGCGCGAGAAGTAGTTAGTCGCATAGTTAAAAAGCTGGAAAAACTCTCAAAACTAAAACAACATCACGACAGTATCGAAATTTTTTAATTCCTGGTGACTTTAGTCACTGCAAACATTATCAAACAATTTTATTCTTGTAGAAATACTTTTTATGAATAAAAAACGGCTACCGGTTACTCCGGAAGCCACAATACATTATAAAATCAATTGATAACAAACAGATTACATACAACTAAAATGAAATTATGAACTAACAATATTTTTTTGCATTTTTTAATTTCAGACATTTTTGTCTTTTATTTTATATGAACGTTTTACTATTAACCCTTAAAACTTTTAGGTATGAAAACGAGATTACTCATTTTGCCCGCTTTTTTTGCGATCCTATTCCTGAATTCGTGTACTGAGGAAGATCCTATTCCACCCGTGGCAACTGCCACTCCGGCTGAACAAACTATCACTTCAGGAGCACCAACATCTATCTCACTGACAAGCTCAGTTACAGGTACAACTTTTACCTGGACAGTAGAATTATCAGGTGTTTCCGGCGGAACTGCAGGTTCTGGCTCTAGCATTGCTCAAACTTTAACAGCCACCGGAGGTGCTGCCGGAACAGCAACTTATACCATTACTCCAACCGCCAATGGAACTGCCGGTACTCCCATTAAGGTAAAGGTTACGGTCAATCTTCCGAAAGTAACTTTTGTGGCCGACATTAAACCACTTCTTACAGCATCATGTACTCCATGCCACATGCCAGGAGGAGCAAATCCAAACAAATGGGATGACTACACCTCGGTTAAAAATAAAATATCAGTAATACTTGACCGGGTTCAAAGAGAATCTACAGCAGCCGGTTTTATGCCAAAAGGTGGTACCAAATTATCAGCTGCAAATATTGCATTATTGAACAAATGGGTAGCTGATGGTGTATTAGAAAAATAGAAACCATTCAACAGACATTTAAATCGAATCACCCATGAATAATCTCCGGAAATTTAAACTAACAACGGCTTTGCTGTTGGTAGTTTTAGTTTCTACATTTCTAAGTATCAATTCCTGTCAACACGATGGAATACCAGCTGAAGAATTGGAACAAGTCTGTTTCAATGAACAGATTCTTCCAATTTTTCAGAATAGTTGCGGAACCTCCGGGTGTCATGATTCAAAGAGTGCCCATCATGGATTGGTATATACTGATTATACCAGCATAATGAAATCAATCACTCCTGGAAATGCTTCAAAAAGCAAAGCATACCAGGCAATGACAAGCACTTTTGAAATCATGCCACCCGAAAATCCGCTGCCTCAGGATAAACGAACACTCATCAGAATCTGGATTGAACAAGGGGCGAAAGAAACCAACTGTGCTTCCGGAGAAATAATCAATGGAGGAACAAAATCGGGCACTGGTTGGGCATGTTACGAAAGAGACATTCAGCCAATTTTAATGAGTGGATGCGCCATTTCCGGCTGTCATGATGCAAAGACTCATAAAGATGGCATTGATTTTAGTACCTACAGCAAAACATTAGCTACCATCAGTAAAGGAAATCCGTCAGGAAGCAAACTTTACAAAGCGATTACAGCGAACCAATCCAGTGAAGATTTTATGCCACCAAAACCATATTCTCCGCTGAGTAAAGCGGCAATTGATTCCATTTACAGCTGGATTAAACGGGGCGGATTAAATGATGAATGTGCTTCGGTTTGCGATACAACAGGCACAATAAACTATTCGAGTCATATAAAATCGATTATCGATCTCTCGTGTGTTTCGTGTCATGGGGCAACAAGTCCTTCCGGAGGAATAAAATTATTGACGGCAGCAGATTTACAGGCAGTCGCTAAATCAGGAAAACTCATTGGGGCAATAAAGCGCAAAACTGGTTTTTCAGCAATGCCTCCCTCCTATTCGCTGGCTTCATGCGAGGTCAGACAAATTGAATTATGGATGAATCAAGGATATAATTAATCGAAAAATGAAACAATTAAGCAGTGTACTGATAGTTCTCCTGATGGCCATTCTTTCAGGATGCTACTACGACAACGAAGAGCAACTCTACAGTCAGGTTGACAATACCTGCGATTTGAGCAGCGTGACTTTTGCCGCAACGGTAAAACCTATTTTGCAAGCCTCCTGCCTGGGCTGTCATTCCAATTCAAGCGCGAATTCTTCAGGCGGGGGAATTAAACTTCAGGATTACGCCGATGTTGCTGTTCAGGCTAAAAACGGTAAACTGATGGGAACTGTAAAACACTCCAGCGGTTATCAGGCGATGCCACAAGGCGGAGGAAAACTAAGTGACTGCGAAATAAGCAAACTTCAAAAATGGATTGATAACGGAACTTTAAACAACTAATCACTGACATTATGAAACAACAACGATTAGCCCTGATTCTCGCTTTCCTGCTTTTTTCACCAATTGTTTTCAGTCAGGAATTGGACGCCTTGCTTGATGCAGAAACGAAGCCGCAAACGACTTTTGCTACCGCTACATTCAAATCAACGCGTATCATCAATGGCCATTCCATTGAGCAGATGAAGAAAGATCAGCTGGACTTTCGGATTTCGCACCGTTTTGGAACTTTAAACAGCGGACTTTACGGGTTATATGGACTCGATCAGTCGGTCATTCATTTTAGCCTCGAATACGGAATTAAGGACTGGTTAATGCTTGGCGCCGGTCGTGGAAGTTTAAACAAAGTATATGATGGTTTTGCCAAAGTCAGAATCCTGCGGCAATCATCCGGAGAAAAGTTTATGCCGGTTCATCTCTCCTATTTTTCATCGATTGAAATGAATACGCTCAAATTTCCGGAACGTCCGGCGGGAACATCGAACTATTTCTCATCGCGGCTGACCTACGTGAACCAGCTGCTTATTGCCCGGAAATTTAACGAAAACCTTTCCATTCAGCTCACGCCAACCTTCATTCACCGGAACCTTGTCAAAACGGAACTCGACATGAACGACGCCTATGCTTTGGGAATTGGCGCCCGATATAAATTGAGCAAACGTTTATCGGTGAATGGCGAATACTACTATAACTACAATCCCAATTCAAAGTCACTCGATCCACAGCCCTACAATGCTTTATCGTTGGGCGTTGACATTGAAACCGGGGGACACGTATTCCAGATCATGGTTACAAACTCTCAGGGAATGCGCGAAGGCTCATTCATTCCGCAAACCACAGGAAGTTGGCTCGATGGAGATATCCACCTGGGGTTCAACATCTCGCGGGTTTTTGCTTTCAATAAAAAATAAATCAAATGAAAACAAGGAACTTATTAGCCGTTTTATTGATTTTTGCAACAGTCGGTGTTTTTGCCCAGGGAAAATTCATCTCAAAAAATGCCTACATATCATTTTTCTCCTCCACGCCAATGGAAGATATTTTGGGCGAAAGCAATGAAGCAGTCACAATTCTGAACGCCGAAACCGGAGAAATAGCCTTTCAGGCGCTGATGACAACATTCCATTTTAAACGGGCGCTGATGGAAGAGCATTTTAACGAAAACTACATGGAAAGTGCGAAATTTCCGAAGACAAAATTTAACGGGAAGATTGAAGGATTCAATAAATCGATGCTTTCGTCTCCAATTACCGACATTAAAGTTACAGGCCAACTTTCAGTACATGGCGTTGAAAAAACCATCACCGTTCCCGCCCGCCTGGGCATCGAAAATGGCAAACTTTCAGGATCAACGAAGTTCAAAGTTATTCCTGAAGATTACGGAATAGCCATTCCTTCTCTGGTACGTGACAAAATTGCGAAAGAAATGGAAGTCACCGTAAAAGCTACTTATGCTCCATTCGGAAATTAATCCGATTGCCAATTACTGGAATTTTTTATCAAATTTAAGTACCTGACTATGAAACTAAAATATGCTGTTGTTCTGGTTGTGGTTCTTATTGCTGCCGGAGCTGGCATTGGGCTAAAAATGTTTTTTAAGCCACATGCCGACATCACAAAAATGAAAACTGAATTCAAGACAGAAGCTTCCGCCCTGATCAAGGAATTTGAAACTGATGAGCCATCGGCATCAGCCCGTTACGGCGAAAAGACTTTGGAAATAAGTGGAAATCTGGCAGCAAAAAACAAATTAACAAATGGAACGGATGTCCTGATCCTTGAAGACGAAATGCAGGGAATAAGTTGTCAGCTCGACAGTAGCTGGGCAGCAAAAAACCAAAATTTGATTTCTGAGTTGCAACAGGGGAGTAAAATTACGGTGAAAGGGATTTGTAAAGGATATTTAATGGAAATAAAAGTCAGCCCAGCCATAGTAGTTCAATAAAACTCACTTTCAGTATAACAAAAAAGCCTTTCGGATTGCTCCGGAAGGCTTTTTCTTTATTAGGTGCCGATTAAACCTAATCAGCAGTTTCAACTGAGTCTAAAATATCTTTATCAACCAGGATGCGGCCACAGTATTCGCAAACAATAACTTTTTTGCGCGAGGCGATATCCATTTGGCGTTGTGGCGGAATTTTATTGAAGCAACCTCCGCAGGCATCGCGTTGTACGGTAACAACAGCCAGACCATTGCGGGCGTTCTTACGAATACGTTTGAATGCAGTCAGCAAACGAGCTTCAATATTGCTTTCAATCTTTTCCGATTTTGCTTTCAGGCGTTCTTCCTCAATCTGAGTCTCGGCCGTAATTTCTTCCAGTTCGCGCTGTTTGCGATCCAGATCCTCCAAACGTTCTTTCAGTAAAACCGAAGAGGTACTGATTGATTCCTTTTTTGTCGAAAGTTCGGCAGTGAATTCACGAATACGTTTTTCCGAGAGTTCGATCTCTAGTTTCTGAAATTCAATTTCCTTGCTCAACGAGTCAAATTCGCGGTTGTTACGAACATTATTTTGTTGCTCGGTGTATTTGGCAATCAGAGTTTCTGATTCTTTGATAGCTATTTTCTTGTTGTGAATGGCAGTCTCCAAATCTTTAATGTCGTCTTCATAATTGCTTACACGGGTCTTCAAACCGGTAATTTCATCTTCCAAATCCTGAACTTCAAGTGGCAACTCGCCCCGTAAAGTTTTGAATTTATCAATTTCAGAAACAACATTTTGCAGTTCGAAAAGCGCTTTAAGCTTTGAACTGATTGGCACACTCTTATTTTCGTCTCTTACGTACTGTGTATTCATACCTATATGCTTGTTTAACTATTTTTAAATCAAATAACTCACCGGATTGGTATTGGTCTCCGATAAACGGATGGCAAATTTAGGGAATTTTTTCGTAAGTAATTCATAAAAAACTTCTTTAGTGAATTGTTCGCTTTCATAATGACCAATATCTGCAATCACTATTTGCTTTTCAGCATCAAAAAACTGGTGGTACTTAAAATCACCGGTGATAAAAATATCGGCCTTTTGCGCAATAGCTTTCCCCAGATAACTACTTCCCGACCCGCCACAAACAGCAACTCTACGAATTGGGTTGCCCAACAATTCAGTGTGCCTGATCACCGTACAACCAAACGTCTTTTTTAAATTCAGTAGAAACTGAATTTCATCGACAGGTTCGGCAAGTTCTCCAATCATTCCAACACCAACTTTTTCAAAATCATTGTCAAGCGGATAAATATCGTACGCCACTTCCTCGTATGGATGGGCTTTTAGTAATGCTGAAATTACCTGCGACTGGATATGTTTGGGGAAAATCGTTTCAATCCGGATTTCACTTTCAGAATGAAGCTGATTTTTTTCTCCCACATACGGATTAGTCAGTTCATTTCCCCTGAATGTTCCTGTGCCATTCTGGTTGAAACTGCACGAATCGTAATTGCCGATATGACCGGCACCCGCTTCAAACAGCGCCATCCGAACTTTCTCAGCTTCGGCTACCGGCACAAAAGTGACCAGCTTTTTTAGAAATCCTGAAACAGGCGAAAGAATTCGACAATTTTGCAATTCCAGTTTTTCACAAATTTTGCTGTTTACTCCGCCAAAAACGCTGTCGAGATTGGTATGTGCCGCATAAATGGCAATATCATTTTTAATGGCCTTCGCGACACAGCGTTCAATATAATTTCGGCTGTTAAATCTCTTTAATCCGCCAAAAATAATCGGATGATGAGCAATCACCATATTCAGTTTTTTAGCAATGGCCTCGTCTAAAACAGCTTCTGTAACATCCAGAGTAATCAAAATTCCTGAAACTTCATCGCTGGCTTTTCCTACAATCAATCCTGCATTATCGTACGATTCCTGAAAAGCCAATGGAGCAATACTTTCAATGAATTGGGTGATTTCCTTAACAGTCATATAAGTTTGAATAAAACGTGGAAATTGAATCTACGGGAGTTCTTCCTTGATTTCTAAAAGCATTTGCCTGATTTCCTGAAGGCGATTGACAATTTCAATATTTTGAATTGTCTCCTGTTTATTGTCTTTCAGTTTTTTCTGTGCCCCTTTTATAGTCATTCCCCGCTCTTTCAGCAAATGATAGATAATTTTGAGGTTTTCAATGTCCTCTTTGGTGAACATCCGGTTCCCTTTGGCATTTTTATGCGGCTTCAGGATATCAAATTCATTCTCCCAAAAACGGATATTTGATGTATTTACACTAAACATATCAGCAACTTCGCTGATGGAATAAAACACCTTTTCAATTTTAGGTTTTTTGTAGGGCACGGTAATTTGTTTTAATCAAAGGTTTGACCAATGTTCGACGAAATGCTCACCATTCGTTCGTATTCCTGGGCATTCAGGTCTTTGAAATAATAGTATTGCGGGTTAACAGGTTCACCATTTTTATGAACTTCATAATGCAAATGGGGGCCGGTTGATGTTCCCGAATTTCCAACGTAACCTATAACCTGCCCACGTTTGACTTGTTCACCAATTTTTACACTAAATCCACTTAAATGCGCATACAAAGTCTGATAATCAAACCCGTGATCAATCAGAATCCACCTGCCGTATCCGCCCCCGATTGTTTGAACATCTTTCACAACACCATCGCCAGTGGCGTAAACTTTGGTTCCGATGGGCGCCGTAAAGTCCATTCCGTAGTGGAACTGCTTGATCTTATAAATCGGATGATAGCGATAACCCCATCCGGAAGCAGTACTCTTGAGCGATTTATTGGAGACCGGCATAATGGCAGGCATACTCGACACCAGCTTTTCTTTATTCAAGGCCATCTTCAACACTTCATCATACGATTTGGCCTGAATATATGCTTGCTTCGATAAAATATCAAGTTTTTCAGCGGTCTTAATAACCAATTCAGAATTATCAAACGACTCCAACTGCGAATATTTATTCACTCCGCCAAAGCCAGCTCTTCGGATAGTGGAAGGAATAGGATCACTTTCAAATACAACTCTGTATAAATTATTATCACGCTGCTCAATTTCGTCCAACACTTTTTCAACCGTTTGTAAGTCTTTGTAGAGCAATTCATATTGAGTCAAAAGTCGCTCGTTTTCTTTATGCAGACTTCTCATGCGGGGTGATTCGTAAAACTGAAGTATCCCAAATGCAATCACCACCGATGATACCAACGTAGTTGAAAACAATGCTAAAAAACGTTTAAGCCGTGTTTTAAAGCTGATGACAATTTTGTCGTAGCTAAGGGTGTGAGCATTAAATCTGTACCTGACTTTCGCCATAAAACAGTGTTATTGGAATTAATTTTTCGACCTGTAACAAATTTAAGTAAATCAACTAACTTTGCAAGATTTCAAAAATTCCGGTTATTAGAGCCTGCAAAACTAGTGTTTTCGGCGGAAATAAAAGATGAGCATCAACTCATTGGCGAATTTTAACAAATTTTAAAATTGAAACAGAAGTAAACCGATATGAATTCGAAGGAGATCAGAAAAGCATTTTTGGATTTTTTTGAGAGCAAAGGGCACCAAATTGTAAGCTCCGCTCCGATGGTGGTTAAAAACGATCCAACCCTGATGTTTACCAACGCGGGGATGAACCAGTTTAAAGATATTTTCCTGGGGAACCAGCCTGCCAAATACCTGCGTGTTGCCGACACACAGAAATGTTTACGTGTTTCAGGAAAACACAACGATCTGGAAGAAGTGGGGCACGATACCTATCACCATACCATGTTTGAAATGCTTGGAAACTGGTCGTTTGGCGATTATTTCAAGGAAGATGCAATTAACTGGGCCTGGGAGTTGTTGCACGACGTGCTTAAAATTCCGGCTGACCGCATGTACGCTTCGGTATTTGAAGGAAGCGCTGATGATAAGCTTGAACGCGATGACGAAGCTTTTGAAATCTGGAGAAAATTCCTTCCGGTTGACCATATCATCAATGGAAGTAAAAAAGATAATTTCTGGGAAATGGGCGACACCGGCCCCTGTGGTCCTTGTTCCGAAATCCATGTTGACCTTCGCGATGATGAAGAACGCGCCAAAATTCCGGGACATTTGTTGGTCAACAAAGACAACCCACTGGTAATTGAAATCTGGAACAACGTTTTTATCCAGTTCAACCGCAAGGCCGATGGCAAACTCGAAGAATTGCCCGACAAACATGTGGATACCGGAATGGGATTCGAACGTTTGTGTATGGTACTTCAGGGTAAAAAATCGAATTACGACACCGATGTTTTCCAGACTACCATTGCAAAAATTGCAGAACTGAGCAACAAAAAATATGGCGACGATCCGAAAGCCGACGTGGCTATGCGTGTGGTTGCCGACCACCTTCGTGCCATCTCCTTTTCGATTGCCGACGGGCAATTGCCTTCGAACAACAAAGCTGGCTACGTGATCCGACGCATTTTGCGCCGTGCCGTTCGCTACGGATACACTTTCCTTGGATTCAAAGAACCATTCATCTGGAAACTGGTGGAAGTGCTTAAAGAAAACATGGGCGACGCTTTCCCCGAGTTGGTTTCGCAGCAAACTTTGATTGAAAAGGTCATCCACGAAGAAGAAGAATCGTTCCTTCGCACTCTTGAAACCGGTATCCGCCTGCTCGAAAAGAACCTTCCGCAAACCACTTCAGGAGTGTTGAGTGGCGAACTGGCTTTCACGCTGTACGATACCTACGGATTCCCGCTCGACCTGACCAGCCTTATTCTTCGCGAAAAAGGCATGACGGTTGACGAGGCCGGATTCAATGCCGAAATGGAAAAGCAAAAGGAACGTTCGCGTAATGCTGCTGCCCAGGAAACCGACGACTGGGTGGAACTGAAGAAAATTGAACAGGTTGAATTCGTGGGTTACGATCAGCTGGAAGCTGAAGTACAGATTTCGCGCTACCGGAAAGTGGTACAAAAAGGAAAAGAATTTTACCATCTGGTATTCGATAAAACTCCATTCTACGGAGAATCGGGCGGACAGGTGGGCGACAGCGGTTACATCATGGCCGATGGTCATCGCACCAAAATTCTCGATACCCAAAAAGAAAACAACCTTACCATTCATATTGCCAATAAATTGCCCGAAAATCCTTCGGCTTCATTTATGGCCGTGGTTGATGCCGCTTCGCGCGAGCAAACCATGAACAATCATACTGCTACCCATTTGCTCGACCATGCTTTACGCGAAGTGCTGGGAACACATGTCGAGCAAAAAGGATCGTTGGTAAACAGCGAATACCTGCGTTTCGACTTTGCACATTTCCAGAAAGTTAGTCGCGAAGAACTTGACCAAATTCAGGCCCGCGTTAACCAATTGATTCGTGAAAACCATTCACGTGAAGAGAATCGGGCTGTTTCGTTCGACGATGCCAAGGCGATGGGCGCCATTGCACTCTTCGGAGAAAAATATGGCGATCTGGTTCGCGTTATCAAATTTGGCGATTCGGTGGAATTGTGCGGCGGAACCCACGTTCCGGCAACCGGACAAATCGGGCAATTCATCATTACTTCGGAAAGTGCTATTTCTGCTGGTGTTCGTCGTATTGAAGCCATTACCGGGCAGCGTGCCGAAGAATATGTAAAAAAACACCTCGACGAACTTGCCGAAGTAAAAGCCGTTTTGAACAATACTCAAAACCTGAAAAAATCGGTAGAAGATTTAGTTGCTCAAAACAGCCGTCTGCAAAAACAGATCGAGGAATTTGAGCGCAAAGCCGCTTCAGGAATAAAGGAAGAACTAAAAAACAAAGTTCAAAATATCAATGGAGTGAATGTAATTGCTGAAGTGATTCATCTGGATTCGGCACAGGCTGTAAAAGATTTGGCTTTCCAGCTAAAAGGTGAAATTGATAATCTCTTCCTTGCTCTGGGCTCAGCTATCGGAGGAAAACCTTCGATCACCGTAATGATTTCGGATAACCTGATCGCCGAAAAAGGACTGAATGCAGGAACAATTGTCAGGGAAGCTGCCAAAGAAATGCAGGGTGGCGGAGGCGGTCAGGCATTTTATGCAACTGCCGGAGGAAAAGATTTGAACGGATTAGCTGCAGCCGTTGCCAAAGCTAAGACTTTTGTGAAGTAAGAGAACAAGGCAAAAGTAAAAAGTATAAAGGCAAAAGCCTCTTCGATCATAGGATTGGAGAGGCTTTTATACTATAGGTAGCTTATTTTTTGGGGTCTGTTCAATTAACTGTGTCATCCAATAATTTTTCTTTTCCAAGGCCCTCCCAAAAACACAAGGGTTTTGGAAAAGAAAAATTTTATCTTGTAAATCGTTCATCAAAAATAATTGATAAT
>Ga0172367_10004477_pt1 | contig 17383 bp, 12 predicted proteins | sample Lak10m_FD_114542 | JGI IMG/M metagenome (GOLD analysis project Ga0172367, IMG submission 114542) | Freshwater microbial communities from Kabuno Bay, South-Kivu, Congo - kab_022012_10m | ecosystem: Environmental > Aquatic > Freshwater > Lake | place: Democratic Republic of the Congo: South-Kivu...
CACAGGCTTTTCCTCCACCGAAACAGCATTCATGTGCTCGTCAAATTCGACAACACCATAACGTTCCGGATCACTCACATGGTATGCGTATACAACGCCACCCGTTGGATCATTATTTTCCTTCAATAGATTACCCATTCCTGCCCCATAGAAAATATTGTCACCCAGGATCAGGGCTACTTTATCATCTCCAATAAACGATTCACCGATAACAAATGCCTGTGCCAGGCCGTTGGGAATTTCTTGCACCGCATAACTGAATGAACATCCTAAGTTAGAGCCATCTCCCAATAATTTCTCAAAATGCGGAAGATCATGAGGTGTTGAAATAATCAGAATTTCTTTAATTCCGGCACTCATCAGCGTGGACAACGGATAGTAGATCATCGGCTTATCGTAAACCGGCATCAACTGCTTGGAAACAGCCAACGTTAAGGGGTGTAAACGCGTTCCGGAACCACCGGCAAGGATTATTCCTTTCATAAATTTACATCAATGGTTATTTGCTTTTTGGTCCTCTGAAGAATCAGCAATTTCAAGCTGACTCCAATCTATTTCGCTCTCACTACTGTATGCCTCAAAATAGGGTTCAATAAACGATTTTGTAATTAATCTTCTTTCCAAAGTCAAAAGTAAGGATGGTAAAACTATTAGGTTTGTTAGCATCGCTACAAAAAGAGTTAAACCGATTAATAATCCTAAGGCTTGAGTTCCTCCAAATTGAGAAAATAGAAAAACAGAAAAACCTGCGCATAAAACGATAGATGTATAGAACATTCCAAGTCCGGATTCTTTAATGGTGACAGCAACACACTCTTTTAAATCCCAATTCATAGATTTTAACTGCATTCTATATTTTACTAAAAAATGGATCGTGTCATCCACTGCAATACCAAGTGCGATGCTAAAAATCAGCAATGTTGATGGTTTTAGGGGGATTTTCAAAAAGCCCATGATACCAGCTGTTAAAAGCAACGGAATTAGGTTTGGAATCATTGCAACAACAACCATTCTCAAGGATCTAAACAACAATGCCATTAGTGAAGCAATACAGAGTATTGCAAAAAGAATACTTGAAACTAAATTTTTTAGTAGATATCGTGTTCCTTCGGAGGCAATCACGGAAGTGCCTGTAATTTTGACATCAAAATACTCTTGATTTATTGCTTCCCTTAATTTTTTACAAAAATCATCATGACTGTAATATGTTTTAATAAGTGTAGGGTCGTTATCAAATTTGAATTGAAGCTGATTGTCAGAATTGGACAATATTGAAGTAAGTGAATTATATATTCCCGGAAACTCAATAAAAATGGAGTCTGCATAAGCACTCAAATTATGTTTTGTGCCCCGAAACAATTTTTCAACTCTTGATTTATCTGGATTTAGAACAGAGTCTATCAAATTAAACATCTTTTTAGTCACCTCAGCTTGTTGGTAAGACCCTATATCTTTTATTTGACATCTTATCCGAAGAGTTCTATTTGACGTATCAACTAATTCTTTTTCAGAAAAACCCCCATTTGTATTGGCGAATTGGAAATTGTCACGATACTTTTTTAATCGAAGCATATCTCTTTTTGCGATTAGTTCATAATGATTCGGATTATTGCCAAAATAAACCATGTTTACAAACTTTAGAAAATCTACAATAGAAATACTTTTAGAAAACAAGGTGTCCTTCGAAATTTCATTTTGAATAGTTTCAATTTTTTCTAAGGTCGATCTTTTAAATAACCTTCCCGACTCCTTGTAATCGACCATTATTTCAAAAGGTATAGAACCCCCAAAATGGGTTTCTAAAAACTTGATGTCCTTAACAATTTGATCATTTTTAGGCAAATCACCTGTTAAATTTCCGGAAGTCTCAACCTTTGACATTCCATAAATTCCTATTACTAACGTAAGAAAAAGTGATAAATAGACAAGTGGCCTTTTGCTAATTGACAAATATTGCATTGTTCCAATTAGTTTGGTGGCAATTCTTCTATCAAGATGTTTTAAGTGTTTTTCTCTGGGAACTTTAAAAAGTGAATTAAAAATTGGTATTAACGTAATCGATATAACAAATACTAACATTACGTTGAGCCCCGCAGTTAGTCCAAATTCAAAAAGCTTTTCAGAGTTTGTAATGCAAAAGGTAAGAAAACCGACAGCTGTAGTGAAATTAGTCATTAAAGAGGCGACTCCCACATTCTTGATTACTCGCGAAAGGGCTTTCATCTTGTTTCCGTGATCCTTTATCTCCTGATGGTACTTAGTCATCAAATAGATGCAATTCGGCACACCAATTACAATCATAAGCGGTGGAATTAAAGCTGTCAAAATGGAAAGTGAGAACCCCATAATCGCCATAGACCCTAACGCCCAAATGACAGCCACCCCAACAACAATCAAACAAACAAAAACCACTTTGAAAGACCGGAAGAAAAAATAAATTAACAGTGCTGTCACCAAAAGTGACACACTAATAAAAAAGTACATTTCATTTTGAATTCTTTTCGCAATTATTACTCGCAAATGAGGCAGTCCTGCAAATCTAATCTTTCCAAAATATGGTTCATATGATTTAGCTAAATCCTCTATTTTCAACACAACCGAAGACTTGTCTTTATGCTTTAAATATTTTTCATCAACAGAAACCAACATTAAAGAAACATTGCTTTCTTCGTTGTATAACAGGCGGTTATAAAGAGGATTATTGCGAATTATTTTCTTTATGGAATCAATAGAATAAGACCATTTATCTCTCTCTTTTGGATTGAATACTCTGTGAATTTGGAAAGAATTTGATTTCTCATCATTTTCCAACGAAAAGAGATGTGCTTCTGATACAGGTTCGCGTTCAACACCGTCAATAGTCAATATAGAATCACCTAATTCTCTCCACTTTAAAAACAATTTATCCGTATACAAAGAATCTGTTTGAATCGCCAAAACAAGGGTTCCTCCATCCTCTCCAAATGCAGTTTTGAATGCTTTATATACTCTTGTTGCTTCTGAGTCTTTCGGAAGCATAATACCGTATTTATTTTCAAGCTGTAAACCATTACCAAAAAATGCACGAAAACCACAATAAACCGTAATTAACGTAATTATTCCGAGTACAATAAATCTGAATTTAAGTATAAAGTTGGCTATGCTGTTCCACATAGGGTGTATGCTTCAAAAAATGAGGTTAAATGTAATCAAATTAGCCGACCTGACAAATCTACGGATGAAGGTCAGTGGCCAGCCATTCAAAGAATTCTCGTTGCCAAAGCACACTGTTTTGTGGACTTTGTACCCAATGTCCTTCCGTTGGAAAATACAGGTATTTACTACGAAGTCCTTTTAATTGAGCCGCCTGAAAAGCCTGCATTCCTTCACTTTCAGGAACACGATAATCCAGGCCTCCATGTATCACAAGAATAGGAGTATTCCAGTTTTGTACGTAGTTGTGAGGACTGAACTTCTTGTGATTTTCCTTGTTCACATCGAGCCAGTACGGCCCGCCATGATCCCAGTTGGCAAAAAACAATTCTTCCGTAGTGCCGTACCAGCTTTCAAGATTGAAAAGCCCACAATGCGCAATAAAGGTTTTGAATCGATTTTCGTGAATTCCGGCAAGCATGTATACCGAATAACCGCCGTAGGATGCACCGACTGCACCGAGTCTGGTTTCATCGACATAGGGCTCCTGTGATGCATTGTCAATCGCCGAGAGGTAATCTTTCATAGCCTGCCCGCCCCAGTCTTTGGAGATCGCATCATTCCATTCCTGACCAAATCCGGGTAAACCTCTCCGGTTCGGGGCTACCACAATGTAACCTTTAGACGCCATGAGTGCCAAATTCCATCGGTAGGAGAAAAACTGACTCACGGGACTTTGAGGACCGCCATTGCAATATAGCAGCGCCGGATATTTTTTGGACGGATCAAAATGGGGCGGATAGACCATCCAAACGAGCATTTTTTTGCCATCAGTCGTTTCAACCCAGCGTTCTTCCACTTTAGGCATCTGTATTTTTTTCAAAAGGTCCGAATTCACTGTAGTCAACTGGGTGACTTTTGGCTTTTTGAGGGTAACTGAAAAGATCTCTGTTGGTTCAACCATCGATTGTCGACCGGCATAAATCGTTTCTTCAAAAGCAGAAACACTGACGTAATCAAATTGTCCTGAAGTAACTTGTTTCCAAGTTCCGTCTTTGGCATTGATCACATAGATCTGCTCGGTTCCTTTTGTCGGTGCGATAAAGAAAATGTGCTGACCGTCAGGATGCCAGCTGAAACTACCAACGGAAAGATCCATTTCTCTGGTGAGACTTTTCGTTTTACCATCAGAAGTCATGACCTTCAGTTCATTCTTATCTGATTCAAAGCCATCATGCGACATCGCTAACCAGGCGAGCGTTCCTTGAGAGGAAAAGGCAGGATAATTATCGTACCCCTGGTTCCCTTCGGTCAGGTTCCTTGTTTTCGCGCTTGCAATGTCATACTCGTAAAGTTCACTATTAGTGCTTTGCGCAAATTCTTTCCCTTGTTTCTTTTTAGACGTGTAGATCACCTTTTTTGAATCCGTGGAATAGCAAAACTGCTCGGAACCACCATGCGGACCAAGAATGCCATCGAAAGGCTCTCCTGATAAAAGATCAATGCCCTTGGAGTCAATAGACCCGTCAGTGACTGAATTCAATACATGAAGAAATAAATGTCTTCTCATGTAATCATCGTAATGGTCCCAATGACGGTACATCAGGTCATCTTCTATTCTTACATTCGCCAAAGGCAGATCGGGATATTTATCGTTCGCTGTTTTTCGCATTTTAATAGCTTCGATACACAGAACAGATTTCAGGTCAGGAGCGATTTTGAATCCTTCCAATTCTACCTCTTTGAAATGCGAATGTTGTTTTTTTGTTGAACCATCGGATGCCATGCTCCAGATCTGTAAACCTTCGTTTTCAGTGGACATGTACCAGATCGTACCGTCTGAAGCCCATTGCGCTTCCATCTCCGAAAATGGCGTAGCCGTGACCTGCTTGCTTTTGCCGCTCTTCAGATCGATCACAAACAAATCCGTATTGCCTGAATTTTTACTTATATCGTACGAACGCTGAGCATAGAGCAGCTGTTTCCCATCCGGCGATACTACGCCTCCTGAAATACGGTTAAACTTCCATAACAATTCAGGCGTGAGTGTTTCCTGCGCACTACCAATTGTTGCCAAAAACAAAAAAAAGAACAATAGATTCTTCTTCATCTGATTTGATGATTATAAATTGAAAAACAAAGCGTTAGACCTGCTCGTCGAGTTGTTCTTGCAGTCCGTTAGACTTTACAAGATCCACTGCATTTCTCAAGGCCAGATATAGTAATCCTAAAGATAAATTACAGAGCAAGATCTCCTGAATATCAATTTTATAGCTCAAAAGAAATACAGATAGATTTATTCCAATTAATGTGGCGATCAATACCCGTTGAAAAAATTTAGTCCCTTTCATATTCATGACTTTTCGAAACTAAATTACGTTGTTGTACGGCTGACTTTCGGCAGTCACGAATTACTTGTTCACAGGCATCAGTAGAAAACCTCAAGAATAATGGGCTTCTCGCTATTTCGAATAATTTGATCCAACTGAATGAAATATTTTTCAGAGACCATAGCACAACCCTCACTGTTACAGATCGGCAACTTTTGTTCTTCATCCGGAACACAACTATATCTGTGTAGGACCACAAAACGTTCGTATGCTTTATCATTTGTGGGTTCCAATCCATGAAGCTTATAAGACCTGCCAAAATCACCGGTGTATGCTTCACCTATCCTGTATTTTCCAAGTGAGGTACAGAGCGAACCTGGAACATTACTGAATTTCAAGCTATCTTCCACTCCGGTCTCAGATCCGATGCCGTGAGCCACCAATCCTTTGCTCAGCACAGCAAAATCTTTCAAATCAATTACAAACAACCTGTACTTACCAGATTGTTGACGCATATCTATCAGGATAGCCAATTCGTTAGCATAGTCCGATTGATAGGCCAGGAATTGACTTAATTCTTTCGCTTTATTTCTCATTCGTTCATGAATGTGAAGCGTATCACTTTCTGCGTCGGTATTAAAAACGCTTCCCTCACCTTGAGGACAAGAAAAAAGGGCAATTAAACAGGTGGGTAGAAAAATCAGGAGTAAGATCCAACGCATTTTTAAAAATTTGGTGAAGAATGCGTCTTTTTATAAAAAGTAACAGCGCTTTAGATAAATCCTTTTTCAGAAAGAATCCGTGACATTTCATTTTGCAGTTTCAGAGCTTCTTCATGGGCCCTTGTGCCAAAATCTTCCTTTTGAGACGCATAAATGATCGCCCTCGACGAATTCACCAGCAATCCGCAGTCTTTATTCCAACCATAATTACAAACATCCTCAAGCGAACCACCTTGCGCACCAACGCCCGGAACCAGGAAAAAATGATCAGGAACTACTTTACGCACTTCAGCGATATCCTCTGCGCGGGTTGCACCCACGACATACATGAGATTTTCAGGAGTACCCCACGAAGAAGATTTCTCCAGCACATGTTTGAATAACTCCTTCCCTGAACCATCCTTCGTTAATTGAAAATCCAACGCACCCGCATTGGAAGTAAGCGCCAGAAGAATGACCCATTTATTCTTGAACTCAAGAAACGGCGTCACACTATCACTTCCCATGTAAGGGGCAACGGTTACCGAATCGCAATTCAAATAATCAAAGAACGTTTTAGCGTAATACGTTGACGTGTTACCAATATCGCCACGCTTGGCATCTGCAATCGTGAAAATGTCCTTCGGAATATATTCAAGCGTTTTTCTCAAAGATTCCCACCCTTTTGGACCATAACACTCATAAAATGCAATGTTAGGTTTGTATGCTACAGCTACCTCTTTGGTGGCATCGATAATCGCTTTGTTGAATTCAAAGATTGGATCTTCGGTGTCCAGCAAATGTTTTGGGATCTTGTTCAGGTCGGTATCCAGACCAACGCACAAAAAGGACTTCTTTTTTCGAATTTGTTCAACTAATTGTTCACGTGTCATTACTGTACCTCCTGTCCTTTCAATTTTTCAGCATTTTCAGCCAACTTCAACGCATCGATCATCTCCTTGATGTTTCCGTTCATGAAATCTCCCAGATTGTACATCGACTTGTTGATGCGGTGATCAGTAATGCGACCTTGCGGGTAATTATAGGTGCGGATCTTATCGGATCGGTCACCCGATGCAACAAGCGTTTTTCGTTGCGCTGCACGCTCATTATGCACACGGTCCAGTTCTGCCTGATACAACCGCGAACGCAATACGGAAATCGCCTTTTCCAGGTTTTTATGCTGCGAACGGCCGTCCTGACATTCAACCACTGTTCCGGTTGGAATGTGGGTCAAACGGATTGCAGATTCTGTTTTATTAATGTGCTGACCACCCGCACCGGAAGCGCGGAACGTATCTTTACGAACATCGTTCATATCGAGGTTAAAATCAACCTCTTCGGCTTCAGGCAAAACGGCCACTGTAATCGCTGATGTGTGCACACGACCTTGTGATTCAGTCTCTGGAACACGCTGTACACGATGTACGCCCGATTCAAACTTCAGCATTCCATAAATACCGGCACCGGTGATCTCCATCGAGATCTCTTTGTACCCCTTCACTGAACCTTCAGACGAGTTGAGGATATCATACTGCCAACCCATCTCTTTGAAGAACATGGTGTACATGCGGAAACAATCTTCCACAAAGATACAGGCCTCATCTCCACCCGTTCCTGCGCGCAATTCCAGGATGGCATTCTTATCATCTTCCGGATCTTTTGGGATCAACAGAAACTTAATGTCTTCTTCCATCTGAGGCCTGCGTTCCTCTAATTCGAGCAACTCTTCCTTGGCCATCTCACGCATTTCAGGATCGGTTTCAATCTCAAGCAACTCTTTCGCGCTTTGGATATTCCCTACCAGATTTTTAAATTCCAGATAGACTTGATCAATCTCCTCAAGGTCTTTGTATTCCTTGTTGAGTTTCACGTAACGCACCATATCCGCAATGATATCGGGATCGACAATCATTTTGCCGACTTCCACAAAACGGAAATGGATAGCCTCGAGTTTGGTTAACAAATCACTCATACTGGATCAATATTCGAAGGTGCCATAAGGAGAAACAATCGTCACTTTTTTATCATCATGCGCCTCCACTCGACCAACAATCTGTGCCGGAATACCAAATGATTCGGAAATGCGAATGATATCAGCTGCCAAATCAGCAGGAACGTACAATTCCATGCGGTGCCCCATATTGAACACTTTGTACATTTCTTTCCAGTCAGTACCCGATTCCTTCTGAATCAGTTCGAACAGAGGTGGTGTCGGGAACAAGTTGTCTTTGATCACATGGACCTTATCAACAAAATGTAAGACCTTCGTTTGAGCGCCACCCGAACAATGCACCATTCCATGGATCTGATCGCGGTGATTGTCGAGGATCTTTTTGATCACCGGAGCATAGGTACGTGTAGGAGACAATACCAGTCTTCCTGCGTCGAGCGGTGTGCCTGGGACCTCATCCAGCAAGTTCTTTGAACCGGAATACACCAAATCACTCGGAACCGCAGGATCGAAACTTTCAGGAAATTCGGATGCCAGCGCATTTGAAAATACATCGTGACGGGCAGAAGTTAAACCATTACTACCCATTCCGCCGTTGTATTCCGTTTCATAAGTGGCTTGTCCAAAGGATGCCAAACCAACGATCACATCACCCGGTTGAATGCGATCATTGGAGATCACCTCACTACGTTTCATGCGGCAAACCACCGTTGAATCGACAATGATGGTACGCACAAGGTCACCCACATCCGCTGTTTCTCCACCGGTAGAATGAATACCAATGCCTTGAGAACGCAAGGTTTCAAGTAATTCTTCCGTACCATTAATGATCGCAGAGATCACTTCACCAGGAACCAGGTTTTTATTTCGTCCAATCGTTGAGGAAAGCAGAATCTTGTCCGTAGCGCCCACACAAAGCAGATCATCGATATTCATGATCAAAGCATCCTGCGCAATTCCTTTCCAAACGGAAAGATCACCCGTTTTTTTCCAGTACATGTAAGCAAGACTGGATTTGGTACCCGCTCCATCTGCATGCATTACAATGCAATAGTCCTCATCTCCCGAAAGGTGATCAGGAACGATCTTGCAAAATGCTTTCGGAAAGAGTCCTTTATCGACGTTTTTGATCGCATTGTGGACGTCTTCTTTTCCTGCGGAAACGCCTCTCAGATTGTAACGGGTATCTGCCATCCTGCTCTTTTGAGGTGCAAAGATAGAACGAAAAGGAAAAAGGGCAATTTTTTAATCTTCTGCGAACCCAAACAATTCCATTAATTTTAGAAACATGAAGCTGCAATTTTCGCCATTCGATCTACAATTGATTCATCCGTTTACGGTTTCCGTTTACAGCAGGACTACGACTCCCATTGTGATTCTGAAACTGGAACATGAAGGCGTTGTCGGGTTGGGAGAAGCAAGTATGCCCCCATATCTCGGAGAAACGCAGCAAAGCGTCATGGAATTCCTGGCAAAGATCGATCTGGAACATTTCAAAGATCCTTTTCAATCGGAGGAAATTTTAGCCTATGTTGATTCTCTGGCGGAAGGAAACTATGCAGCAAAAGCAGGTTTTGACATTGCCCTGCATGATCTGATCGGCAAACTCAGGAATGTCTCCATCCGGGAATTGTTCGAAATACCGTTCACTCCTAAAAAGACTTCGTTCACTATTGGCATCGACACCCCTGAACTGATGGTTCAAAAGGCGGAAGAAGGAATAGCGATGGGCTTCGAAATTTTGAAGATCAAACTGGGTACGGACTATGACCAGCAGATCATCGATAAGCTACTTGGGCGATGGTCAGGACCTTTTTCCGTCGATGCCAATCAGGGTTTGAAAAGTAAGGAGATTGCCCTGGAGATGACACAGCAATTGCAAGAGCGTGGCGTCCTTTTCATCGAACAACCTTTTCATTTCGAAAATTTGAAGGATTCAGCCTGGTTATCAGAACGCAGTTCGGTGCCCATCATAGCTGATGAAAGTATCAAACGACTATCAGATCTGGAAAAGATCAAGAATTCCTTTAACGGGATCAATGTAAAATTGATGAAATCCACGGGCATCGCTGAAGCCTACAAAATGATCAAAACGGCAAGAAATTACGGACTTAAAATAGTTACCGGATGCATGGCAGAATCTTCCTGTGCTGTTGGCGCGATGTCGCATTTAAGTTCACTCGCTGACTGGGTAGATCTCGACGGACCCTTTTTAATGAAGAATGATCCATTCGAAGGACTGAAATTAAAGGAAGGTATGCTCAAGGTGAATGGCCCTTCGGGTATTGGAATAGATCTCAAATAATCTTTTCAGTAAACATGCAGTTCATACACAAACCTTAAATTTAAGCTGTGAAACAACTTTTCCTCATAATCCTTTTGATGACACTCACAGCCGAGTATGGTATAGCCGCGAAGACTCGTCCTGAAGACAGTGAGCGTAAATGGATCTTCACCCCTCTATTCGGGCAAGAATCCGAAAAAACAAATGCTTTGAGTGGAATTTTTCATGAAATTATTCTTGGAAATTACCCCAGTGCAGAACAGCAGATTGTCAAGTTATATCGTTCACATCAAAGCGACAAGCTTTTACGCAGTGCTCTTCATATTTATCTTGCCACTATCACCTACAACCAAAGTGCCTTTCAAGAATCGGAACATCACTGCGATTCGGCAATACAATTATCAAAAGGCTTTAAAAATTCACACCTCATTTTCAACAAAGCGAGTAATTTCAAAGCCAAAGCAGTCAGTGCCCTCAGTAGAAATAAGGAAGCCATCGAGTTGTTAAAACAAATTGAAATAAGGTGCAGTAAACAAAATGACTTTTATAATCTTGGTGCAACGCTCTACTACATTGGGGCTATTCATTCAGATCTTGGCGACTATAAACTCGGCGCTCAATACCTAAGCAAGAGTATTCCAGTTCGCCGAAAAACAGATGATCAACTCGGACTGGCAGCAAGCTACGCTTTTCTCGGTCTTTGTTATGCCGGTTTGGACAGGTATGATGAAGCGATTGACATGATCCATAAAAGTATCAAGATCCGAGAGCGATTGAAAGACAAAAGAGGACTTGCAAATTCTTACTTGTCTATGTACAAGGTATATTTTCAGCTTGGAGAAATTCAAAAAGCGTTGCAATCCGAATATAAAAGTTTGACGATCTGCAGCGAAATAAAGGATCTGCAATGTGTATCAGGAAGATACACGAATCTCGGGCAACTTCATCAGAAGCTAGGTCAATTCGAAAAGGCCTACTACTTCCATAAAAAGGCTTTAGTGCTCAGCAAGAAACTCGATATTAAAAACCGAATTGCCCTTGTTCATGAAAATCTGGCCAGACTTTATCTGGTTAACCACAAAGAACAATTGGCAGAAAAACATGTTGACTCCAGTTTTGCTATCCGACAGGAGATCAATGACGAAGAAGGAATAATCGCGCTAAATGTTTTACGAGCAGAACTTCAGCTCAAATCAAACAAAACAGATCTGGCGAGAATTTCCGCATTGAATTCACTGGAACAATCCAGAAAATTGAATATTCGTTCCTCAGAGCGAGATGCACTTCTGATTTTGAGTGAGATAGCTGTTCATGCGAAAGATTACCAAACGGCACTCGGGCACTACAAGAATTACGTCTTACTAAAGGATAGTTTATTCAGTATCGACCAATCCAAGCAATTACTCAGGCAAGAGCTCCAGCTCAACTACGAGCGCAAAGAATTACGCGAAAAAGAAAAACAAAAACGGATAAAAGACCGGGCTCGCCGCGAAAGCGCCTATCAGCAAAAAATAATAACTGCAAGTATTTTGTCCCTTCTATTTGTTAGTGTGCTTTTAATTTTCAGCTTAGCGCAATATCGCTCCAAGACCCGGTCACAGGAAAAACTTGAATATACAAACAATGAATTACGTCTAACCAATCATGAATTGGAAAAAAGCAAACAACTGATCGAAGTTCAACATTCAGAAATCACAGATAGTTTGACTTATGCAAGACAGATTCAGGAGGCAGTTTTACCTAAAGCGGATGATATTCAAGCCATACTCCCTGACTCCTTTGTCATCTATATACCTAAAGACCTGATCAGTGGAGACTTTTTCTGGCTTACGCAACTTGGCACGCTAAAGGTGATTGTAGTAGCCGATGGCACAGGTCATGGCGTGCCGGGTGGGTTTCTCACAATGCTGGGCGTGGCTATGCTGAATGAATTGGTTCTGGAGCAGCAATGCACATCTCCTGCTCAATTGCTCACATTACTCAGAACAAAAGTCATCTCATCCCTAAAACAATCCCTGCAAGAAGGAGAACACAAGGACGGGTTTGATATGAGTATCATCGTTTATGATGAAACTACAAGATTGCTCACATATGCTTCAGCTAATCAATCGATTTATCTGGAGCAGCAAGGCGCCTTATCCGTATTGAAAGGCAATCGTTTTCCTGTTGGACTTTACACCAATGACATGGAACCCTTCCATGAGTTTTCAATTCCGTTAAGGAAAGGGGATTTTATCTACCTGCTTACTGATGGATTTTCAGATCAATTTGGTGGTGAAACAATGAAGAAATATAAAATCAAGACTTTAAAGGCATTTTTGAGCCAATTAACGGGTATAAAATCATCGGAAAGAGCTGAGGCACTGATCCAAGAATTTCAGACATGGAAAGGTGATCATCCCCAAACGGACGACATTACCATTCTAGGTTTTGGAATAAGCTGATTTTAACGGTTTCCAACCTTCCTCTTTAAGAACACGTTTTTAGAATTAAATTCCTTTTGGAAGGATGTTAAAAGTTTATTAAATTCGCGACGCAAACATTAAAGATCGATTATGAAAAAGATTTACGTAAGTTTCCTTGGCCTTTTGGCGATTGGCAGTTTCTCTGCTCAAGTGAACAAAACAAACGTTGCCCCTTTGGCAAAAAAGCAATCAACTACTGTTGGTGCTGTTAAAACACAAACACCGAAGCCAGCACAAGAAAAGGCGACCATCCTTTGGTCTGACGATTTTTCAACAGCTGGAAACTGGACTATCAACAACACAGGTTTAAGTCCTGCAGGATGGGAGTTTTCAACAGATCCAACAACAATTCCTGTATCAGCGTTATCCCCATTGGCGACAACAACCGCTGCTGGTGGCTTCCTTTTCGTTAGTTCTGACGCTAACAACACCACTGATTTCGATGGTTTTGACATCATAACTACAGCAACAAATGCAACACCTATTGACTTAACTGGTCAACTTTATGTGAAATTGAAGTATCAGCACAACTTCCGTTGGTGGCATGATACAAGAGGTGTTCGTGTAAGTGCTGACAATGGCGTAACATGGACAGATTTCGAAATGTCGAACGAAACTTCGTATTCTCTACCTAATCAAAGTTCTAACAACCCAGAAATCACTTCAATTGACATTTCTTCTGTAGCAGGTGGTGCTTCTCAAGTACTCATTCAATTCTACTACGATGACAATGATTACTGGGGATGGTATTGGGCAGTTGATGATGTATCTATCGAAGTTCTTGAGGATTATGACTTGACACTTGTTTCTCCTTACTGGGGATCTACAGGTGCTTGGGGAGCAAGATTGCCTTATTTCCAGGTACCAACTGCACAAGTTGCACCGGTTGATTTTTCTGGTGGCGTAAAGAATAGTGGTGCAATGATCCAGACTGATGCTACGGTAACTGCGTCTGTTGGTGCGTTCTCTTCAACTTCTGCAGCTGCAACCATTCTTCAGGGTTCTACTGATACACTTGCATGTACCGCACAATGGACTCCTGCAGCAGGAACAAACACAATCAATATGACCACGCAATCAGGTCAGACTGATGCATTTGCAACGGATAATGCTCTAGCTCCTTGGACATTGACAGTAGGTGGATTCATCTACTCTCGTGATAATGGAACTGCTGATAACGGAACCTACAATCAAGGACAAGAATTTGAGGCAGGTAACATCTTTGATATTTACACTGCAGCAACGCTACAGGCAATCGATGTTCATATTGATGGTGCTGCCGAAGCCGGTGCAGAGATCTTCGCCAAAGTTTACTCGATCGACCCAGCGACAGGTGATTTCGTTTATGCCAATGAAGCTGCACCTTATGTACTTGGTGCTGCTGACCTAGATGCAGACCTGACATTGCCGTTGTTGACTGAACAACCATTGAATGCAGGAGAGCCTTACCTTGTTGTAGTTGGTTCTTTTGGTGACGGTGGCGCAAGTAATGACCTTGTTATTTCTACAGCAGGAAAATCTGAAGCTAACACTTCTTACTATTTCGACGGGACAGATCAAACTTGGTACTACACAACATCTACTCCAATGGTTCGTATGAACTTTGATCCAGCAGTAGGTATCAATGAAGTAGCTAAGTCTTCTGTACTTTCTGTTTATCCTAACCCTGCGAACACATCTGCAACTATTTCTTTTGATGTTGCAAATGGTACTGAGGTTTCTGTAAACGTTACTGACCTTTCAGGTAAAGTTGTTTACTCAAACAATCTTGGTTCAGTAAAAGGAGCTCAAAAAGTATCTTTGAATACTGAAGTATTGAACAGCGGAGTGTACATGGTAAATGTGACTATGAACGGAGCTGTTTCTACTAAGAAATTGGTAGTTAAAAAATAATAAGGATTTCCTTAAAGGAAGGGTCGGTTTTACCGGCCCTTTTTTTTTGTGCCATACCTAAGATTGTTACCTTTGCCATACAACATTAAAGACTAACTATGAAAGCATATGTTTTCCCCGGACAGGGAGCTCAATTTCCTGGAATGGGTAAAGACCTTTACGAAGGTTCAGCCATCGCAAAAGAGTTATTCCATAAGGCAAATGAGATCGTTGGATTTGACATCACAAAGATCATGTTTGAAGGTACAGAAGAGGAATTAAAACAAACAAAGGTTACACAACCTGCGATCTTTTTACATTCGACCATACTTGCTGCATGCCTGGAAGATTCCTTTAATCCAGATATGGTTGCCGGACATTCACTAGGTGAATTATCTGCCCTTGTTGCCAATAAAACACTCTCCTTTGAAGATGGTCTTAGTCTCGTATACAAAAGAGCTTTGGCTATGCAGAAGGCATGTGAAATGGAACCATCAACCATGGCAGCGATACTCAACCTGGAAGATGAGGTTATCGAAAAGATCTGCAGTGAAATTGACGGCGTTGTTGTTCCTGCAAATTACAACTGTCCCGGACAGCTTGTTATATCAGGATCTTATCCAGCTGTAGAGAAAGCCTGCGAAAAACTGACGGAAGCTGGTGCTAAAAGAGCGTTGATCCTTCCTGTTGGAGGGGCATTTCACTCTCCGCTGATGGAGCCTGCTCGTGAAGAATTAGCTCAAGCTATTGAGTCAACACAGTTCAACACACCTTCGTGTCCCGTGTATCAAAACGTAACTGCATCCGCAGTAACTGATCCATCGCAAATCAAGTCAAACCTCATTGCACAGTTAACAGCACCTGTTAAATGGACGCAAACCATGAATCAGATGATCACTGATGGTGCAACTGAAGTTATAGAAGTAGGTCCTGGCAAAGTGCTACAAGGATTATTCAAAAAAGTAGACCGAGCATTCCCATGCTCGAGTGCTGAAATCTAAGCGCAATTGTACCGATATCAAAAGCCCCTGAATTGGGGCTTTTTTTGTTTTTCTACGTAGTAATACGTAGTACCCCTACGTAAAACAACCTTTTTCATCTATCAGTATATCCGTATTTTACACCCCTATTCTATAAAGGTGAGAATCTGACTGAAAGAAACGTCGTTTGTTTGCATTAGAAACGTAATCGAAACGTCATGAAAACTACAAGATTTTTTACAGCAGCAGTATTCGCACTAGGAACTTTCTTCGCATTCGGAAATGAAGCTTTGAGAGTGGAGATCACTAAAACAGACATCACTTGTTTTGGACAGGCGAATGGAAAAGCAGAACTTTTTATTGCAGGTGGTGCACAACCTTATGCTATCAGCTGGAATAACGGCCAGACTTCTTCTGAGATCCTTGATCTTAAAAAAGGGACTTACGTTGTTACCGTAACTGATACAGAGGGAAATACTGTAAAAGATTCTGTAAAGATCGCTATGCCAGCTCCTATCGCAGTAAGCTATAACGCACCAAGAACAACTGCCGCGTCTAACTTCAATTCTGACTTAAACATTCAGGTAAAAGGTGGTACACCGTGGGAAGTTGAAGACGCCGCTTCCATGTACATGTTTCGTTTGAATGACAAAACGTATTACGAGCACCCTGAAAAACTTGAAGACGGTATTTACAAAATGACCATCGAGGATGCGCAGGGATGCAAATTGACCACTAACATCAACTTGCAAGTTCAGACAGATCACGTGACTACAGAAAAAACATTCCCGGAATTCAATGGTTTTGGAAACGTTAAGATGACTGTACATCCAATTCACCTGGTGATCGAACAACAACAAAAAACATTTACGAATAACTACAACTAGACCGACGATTACAATTAGTGTAGTTTAAAATAGGGGTTCCACGGAATCCCTATTTTGTTTTTACAGGATTCAGGCGTATTCCGGATATAACGAAATAAGGCCTTTTTCACTGGCCTCACAAACACCCCGGTCGGTAATGATTCTTGTGACAAGTCGTGCGGGAGTTACATCAAAACCATAATTACTTGCTGGTGTTGTTTCCGGACAGATCAGAACAGGTTCAATTTTTCCTTTGGCACTTTTTCCGATCATGTAGCGAACTTCATCCTGATTGCGTTCTTCAATCGGAATTTCTTTGAGTCCGTCTTTGATGCGCATATCAAGTGTAGTTGAAGGTAGCGCTACATAGAACGGAATGCCATTGTCATGCGCTGCAAGTGCTTTGAGATACGTGCCAATCTTGTTAGCTACATCTCCGTTTCTGGTGGTTCGGTCCGTTCCAACGATAACCATATCTACCATACCGTGTTGCATAAGATGTCCACCTGCATTGTCTACGATCAATGTATGCGGAATGCCATGGCGCGTCAATTCGTAAGCCGTTAGATTTGAACCTTGGTTTCTTGGGCGGGTTTCATCCACCCAAACATGAACTTTAATTCCTTTTTCCGCGGCCTGATAGATCGGAGAAGTGATCGTACCCCATTCGATACAGCCCAGCATACCGGCATTACAGTGTGTAAGGATATTTACGACTTCGCCTTTCTTTGTTTTGGCGATCTCCTCGATCAATGGCAATCCATGTACACCGATCATGCGGCACGTTTCCACGTCTTCC
>Ga0172367_10004478_pt1 | contig 17381 bp, 16 predicted proteins | sample Lak10m_FD_114542 | JGI IMG/M metagenome (GOLD analysis project Ga0172367, IMG submission 114542) | Freshwater microbial communities from Kabuno Bay, South-Kivu, Congo - kab_022012_10m | ecosystem: Environmental > Aquatic > Freshwater > Lake | place: Democratic Republic of the Congo: South-Kivu...
ATCAATTGAATTTAAATAATTCAAGTTTGGGAAACCAGAACCTTCAACAAGGTCAAATTGAAAACGAAAATTTGCCAGCGTCAGGTCGATCTTCATCATCCGCTTCAGAAGTTGGAAGTGCTGAATTTTCAGGTATGTCTGGCGATGCTCGGCAAAGTCTGGTTGAAAAATCGGCAATCGAAGATTTAAATAAAAAAAGTTCTAGCGCTCATTTGCAAGATTCTTCAAAAACCTCAGATTTGGAAAGTGCAGTAAATAAGCCATCCGAAAAAGTCTCTCCAACCGCCCAGCTCTATAAAAGTAAAATTATTGTAACAGGGGGCGAAATTGATGATCGACCCCGAACGGTATTAGAGGCAGGCGCAAAGGATGCTCTGGATAATATTGTCAAAAAATCGACTACTCGAAAGCAGGCGATTCAAGACACCAGTAATGTTGCATGTATTGTTATCAATTCTGCCCGATTTTCGGGTTATCTCATTACTGCCATGGGGAAAAATAAAAAAATTGATTCCCATTTTTTGAAAAAAATTCAGGATCGGCTTTTTAAATTTCTTCGATCAAATGGAGAGGAAATTGCCGAAAATGAAAATCTTCACATTAAAATCAAACAAGTTGATTTCGAGCCATGGGCATTAGAGCAGGCACAATTTCTACGAAAATCTGTTCATAATGGAGACGACGTGGCCATGGCATTTTTTCCAAAAGAAGAGGTGGATCAAAAATTCGGAAAATCCGCCTCGGAAGAAATGGCCACCATTAAATTGGATGAAATTGAGGATGATATTGAGGTCGAATGCAATCTTTATATCTATATGCCGACAAATAAGAAATACATCCTATATACCCCAAGGGGGGGAAAGCTATATAAAGATCAAAAAAATCGCCTCAAAGGGCGGGGAGTGGGCGAACTCCATCTTCTAAAGGTTGATTTGCCTGATTTTGCCAAGTTTAAGGCTCAAAATTATTTAAACGACAAAATAACAGAATTTGAATCTCAAAAAAAAGAAAAAGAGAATACGACTTCCAAAAAGTCCAAGAAAACAGGATCCTAAAAGGATCCCTATTATATAGTCCGTCCCGATAAAAAAAGTGCCGTAATTCATGCACATTTTTTATCGGGATGGACTATATGATACCAAACTCAGTTGAAAAGTAGACCGAAGCGGCAAGGAGGAAGCCGCGGAGGATCATCGAATGGGGCCGATTTGAATGAGATAAAATACGGGGCGTCCGATGGATCTGGAGCGGGCACAATCAATATAAAAAGTAGCCTGCCAATCATTGTAATGATCTGGATCAACGAGGTGTTGTTCCAGCTTCCAGAAGTCAGAGGGAAATGGTTCTGGACTGCTTTCATCGATTTTTTCAATGATTTTAGTGTGGCAAGGATGAAAGGCTTTGAGATCTGAACAAAGATAGCTGTGGTCCTCGAAATAGAGTTTCATGGTGCTTTCGAGGTCTTCTGAATTCCAGTTTGTAAAACCGAAATTTTCTGGAGGAATTGAGAGTTTATCTAAGGCTTCTTCCATTTTACCCTGGCTCATTTCACGAATAAAGCGGTGGACTTCATTACGAACGAGTAGCAAAAATCCTTTTTTGTCAGATGTAATGTTGGGAGCAAGGTCTGGCTCCTGTTGTGCCAAAGGGACCTCCACAGGAACTGCGTGGCCTTGGCGAATTTCAGTTCCCAATCCATGTCCAGCTCGAAGGCTTTCCCACTCATCGAGCAAACTCGAGTCTATACCTCGCAACATTGTTCCAAAGTAAACTGTCATGGCACGAATTTCCTCTGTTTTTGTACTTTCCGGGATGGTTTGAATAAGAATTTTATAAACATCAGATAGATAACGAAGAAGAAGCCCCTCAGCTCTCTGCAAATCATACTCACGTATATACTCTGCAAAGGAATGATAGTTTTCGTACATTTCGCGAGCAATAGATTTTGGACGGATATTTTCCTGTCCTACCCAAGGATGGGCCTCTGAAAAAATATTGAAAGTGGAATAGATAAAATCGCGATTGGGTTTGGGATACTCACATTTGTCGAGTTCCTCAATTCGCTCTTCATATTCCATACCCATGGCTTTAAGTTCAGCCATTTTTTGGGATTTTACACGATCTAATTGCTTTCGAAGAATGAGATCTGGGCTCTCCAAAATCGCTTCGACAAGTGTCAGGCAATCTAGGGCGTAGTTTTCCTGCTGTGGATCTAAGATCATCAGAGTATCTAATAAATAAAGTGAAAGTGATTGATTTAATGAAAAATCCTCTTGAAGTTCAATATTAACACGTATTTTTGAGGAAGCCCCCTTCTCATTCAATTCTATTATTTTTCGATCCAGTAAGGATCGAAAAAGTTCAAAAGATTTTTTAAACCAAATTTTTTTGCGAGTGGCAGGCTCATGACTATCATGAATGAGCTTTTGCATTGCGCGACAACCATTGTCGGAGCGACTGAGGACATTGAGTAATATACCATGGTGAATCGCAAAGCTTGAAACCAAGGCCTCCGGCTTTGAATTTAGTAATTTTTGGAGAGTCTCCTGTGTCCACATTACAAAGCCCTGGGCCGGTGGTGTTTTGAATACAATTTTTCTTAATTTTTTGGGATCATCCCCGGCCTTTCTCTTGAGGCGCAGGTTTTCGATGACGTGTTCAGGGGCTTGGATGGCAACGTAACCTTTTGTGTCGTATCCGCGGCGGCCTGCCCGACCACATATTTGATGAAAGTCCCGAACACTTAAAAGAGCTGTCCTTTCTCCATCGTATTTGCAAAGTTTCGTAAATAAAACGGTACGAATGGGAATATTGACTCCGACGCCAAGGGTATCTGTGCCACAAATCACTTTGAGTAAACCTTTTTGCGCCAATCGTTCAACGAGACTTCGATATTTTGGCAACAACCCTGCATGATGAAGACCAAGTCCATGTTTCAGGAACTTTTGAATTTCTTTTCCATAGGGGCTTTGAAATTTGAAACCTTCTAGTTCCTCGCTGATCATTTTTTTATTGTCTTTACTTGCAAAGTCTTGACTCAATAAATTCTGAGCCGATTCGACGGCTTCCCTTTGGGAAAAGTTCACTAAATAAATAGGAGCCTGTCCTTTATTGAGCAATTCTGTGATCGTTTCATGGAGAGGTGTTTCTCGATATTCATATTCCAAAGGAACAGGTCGATCGTTGGAAGAAACTGTCAGAGTTTCTCGATGAGTTAATTTAAACAAAGCCTGTTCAAAAAATTCGATATTGCCTAAGGTTGCAGACATTAAAAGAAAACGGGCATGAGGTAATGTCAGCAGCGGTATTTGCCAGGCGACTCCGCGCTGCTTGTCAGAATAATAATGAAACTCATCCATGATGATATCATCCACATCAGTGTGAGTTCCCATCCTGAGTGCCTTATTGGAAAGTATTTCCGCCGTACAACAAAGGATCGGGGCATGGGGATTGACCGAGCCATCTCCTGTTACCATGCCAACTTGATCTGGTCCAAAATCTCGACACAGATCCCGAAACTTTTCATTGACCAAGGCTTTAATGGGGCAGGTGTAGACGGAGCGTCTCCCTTTTGCCAAGGAATAAAAATGAAGAGCTAATGCGACCAATGATTTTCCGGATCCTGTCGGAGTATTAAGAATAATATTTTTACCTTGAAACAGGTGCAGAATGGCTTCCTCTTGGGCGGGATAAAGTTCAATGTTTTTATAGCTAACATAGTCAAGAAAGCGGTCTAAAATGTTGTCATCATTGGCTTGGTCATGAGGAGGGAGTCTCCAATAGAGACTCCAATCTTGATAGGTTTCCTTCATTTTCAAATTATCCGATCATGAGTCGTTAAAAGATAAACTGACCCCTTAGATTGTGCCTTGAAATGGGATAAATTCAATTTAAAAGTAGAACTCAGGCTGCATTTTATTTGTATCCCCTCGTTGCTGGGTCGATTGCCTTTTGCGGCTTGCAGGGAGCACGCCTCCGCGTTGCCCTCGGTTGCGCCTTGGCCTCCTTTGGAGTCGATTTTGGTATCATTTTGAAGCATTGAAAAGTCCTTAACTTCCTGGGACTATTTCCGAAATAGAAGGGTATGGGATTAAGACAAATTTCTTCAACTCAAGCCCTTGCCCTTGTCAATGAGACAAAAAAGCTGTTCGATTTAAATGTGGAAGAGGGTGATTTTGGCACTCATAACTCATTGCGAAGCCGCGTATTGGGGTTGGTCGCAAATGAAAATTATGACAGTGCCATCGAAAGCCTTGAAGAGTTCAAAAATAAGGATTCTCCCTATCCGGCATTTCGAAAAAGAGTAGATCGAATTGTGGGACATTGCATTGATTTGTGCTATGCTATTAAGGCTAAACGAAATTTTCCAGGCCTAAATAGTATGACTTCTGCAAAACAGCAGGAGTTGCGAAACAAATTCAGAGAGCATTTTGATGAGTTGGTATTTTATTTAAAAAAAATTGAAAAGATCGAAGGGGATTTGCGAATAGAAGATGCCCGTACAACAATTTATGTTGTGCGCGCGCTATGGATTGGCTTGGTTATCCTTGTTGCTGGGGCCTTTGTCTTTGATTTACTCACAGGACTTGGGCGAACAGGTTATTTAGTTTTAGATAATACAATTTTTAATTTGATTGAAGCATTATTTTAAACTTTCATAGGCAGCGTTGAGGACGCTTAAAATTTGCGCTCCTGAGAGCTGCTTTCCGTTAATAAAAAAGCTGGGTGTACCACCAATCCCCGCTACATGGCCCTCATTGCTTTGAAACTTGATGGCCTCAAAGGCGTCGTTGGATTTTACGCAGGCTTTTAATTCTTCATAATTGATTCCATTTAATTTACTGAAGTCTTCTAAATGGGTCTCCAAATTGTTCGATTTCATAATTTCCATTTGTCTTTCGAAAAAGAAGTGGTGCGCTGACCACCCTTTTAGGGACAACTTTTCAGCGCAGTAAATCGTGTAGCCCATTTGACACCGCTCTCCACCACCACTGGAGCCATTAATATTGGGATTACAGGTCCCATCCAACGCATATACTTTGAATACCAATTTTACATCTTTATGAGATTTAACAAAGGCATCAATTGTTGGAAAAGCATGTTTACAGTGAGGACATCCAAAATCGGCGAATTCAACTATGGTCATTTTGGGATGTTCTTGTTCGTTTAAAACAAGACCTTTCCCTAGATCAAATTTCTTCTCTGGATTGATCTGCCATTCCGCAATTAAGCTAGGAATTTTTTCTCTGAGATTTTGGGCATTGATGCTATCCAGTTTCATTCCATGGAGCACATAGGCCATGAAAGGAATTAAGCAAATACTAAGTGGTAGCCATTTTTGATTTTTCAATGAATCAATAAAATCTGTTTTCCAGGGGGTCGTGAAGGAATCAGCTGGATAGGCTTTCCAGATTAATAAGAAAGAAATGAGAGATAAGAGATATACAGAAATGCACACAATACAAAATGTTCCAAGTTTCAAAAATGAGATTCCACCCATCCAAACGGAAATTGAAAGTATAAATGCAGATAGCCAAAAAGAATATCTTCGGACTATTTGTTGATTCGAAGTCGCCGCAAAATAATCCACGATAAGAAATAGTAGTAGAAGGAGATTGCTCACGACTCCTAGGAGGGCCATCGGTATGCCAAGGATAAATTTGGAATACTCGCTGGCAGCGACGGCATCACAATTAAACTTCTCATTAATATTGCAAAATGCTTTGCCGTCGGTGGCGCCAAATTCAACATCATAGTGATGGGATGTTAAATAAACATGAATGAGAGTAGTTAATAGAACACAGAGAATGGCTATAGTGAGTGCTTTTTTATTTTGCATATTCTCTATTATTACAATTCCCATCATCATATGCCAAGACTCCGATTTATTCTGACGCAGAAAGGTAAGGCTCTCCAGCAATAGAAATAAACCTTATTTATTATAATTGAAATGGCCCATGAAGATACTCCCCAGTGGGGTCAAGGTTTATTAAATAAATAGAAGATTTTTTAAAAAAACCGAGATTTGCCTATCCATTGATTGACAAAGGGATTTTTAATGTGATTGAAACACTCTTCCTTGAAAGGGAGGGTACGAGAATGTTTCCAATTTTTCAGAAATTAATTATAATATTGTCATTGGGATTGAATTTGTCAGCGATGGCCCAGGTGGAATTGGAGGAGTTTGCTCCACCAGGACCTTTTAAAATCGTCATCAGCGGACTTCGTAACGGTTCCGGAGGTGTAGGATTGTCTCTGTATGATCTGGCTCATGCCAGCAGTTTTCCAACGGATCCACGAAATGCCCAAGTGAATACGTATATGGAGCTTTCCGGAAAACAACAAATAATATTCAATATTCCAAATTTGAAACCGGGATATTACGCTATTGCTGTTTATCACGATGAAAATGGAAATAAAAATTTAGACACAAATTTTATTGGGCTCCCTATAGAGGGTGTCGCTGTCTCTAGGAATGCAAAAGGCAGCTTTGGACCTCCCAATTTTGATGCTGCCAAAGTGTTTTTTGATAATGCTAATACAGAGACTCGAATTACCGTTGAGTATTGAAAATTTGAAGGCCTGCATTTTGCCCAGAGCGGACCTCCCTCGGGCGACTCTGATAAAGAGGGAAGGATCTGAGCGACTTTTTGGGATTTGTTGAAAAGGCTCTTGCCGCTGCAGTGAATTCTGTTGAATTCGACTTAAGTACTTCCTAAAAGGTATTTAAGTTTGTTAAAAATATAGATAACAGTCTCATTTAGTTCGTAGACCCTCGTTGGTCACGTCTTCACCTTGTGCTACGCAGAGGGACTGCGCCTCCCTGGTTTTCTTTTTGGCACCTTGGTCTACTCTTTAACTGGGCTTGGTATTACCTCTTCAGAGGTCAGGTCAAGGTCTGAAATAATCTCTTGAACCCCGTTCTTTTTTCGGTAACACTGGAACTTATAACATTAAAGCAGAAACCTTCTGATAAAGTGAGGAGTTCCTATGAAAAAATATTTTTTAGGTTCTATTGTGGTTATTGGCCTATTAATCCATCAAAATCTAAGGGCTGAAGAAGCAAGTAAAGATTTAGGCAAAGGTGTCTCCAATGATGCAAAAGATTCTGCCGATAAATTTCAAGAGCATAAAGCGATGTCCCTTAAAAATGTCGATGAGCGAATTGAATCTTTGAACAAAATGAAAACTTGTTTGAGTTCAGCTACGAAAAAAGAAGAATTAAAATCTTGTCGAGAAACCCATAGGGGATCGATGGAAGCTATGAAAATGGAACATTTGGATCATCACATGGAGCGAATGAAGGAACGCAGGGCTAAAATGGATGAAAAAATAAAGGAATTAGAAGCTAAGAAAAAAGATTCTAAATAAGGCTTGAAGGCCAATTATGTTTAAATTTATTTTATTAATGGTGCTTATTTTGAAAAGTGAATGGACCTTTGCTCATTTTGAATTCATTAAGGAGCTGGGTAAATCCCAGCAAGTTTTGGTAGTCAAAGAAAGCAAAAAAGGTTCTTACTTACTTCGGTTTTATGAAAAACGGGCACGAAAATGGACTTTGTTATTGGAAACTCCTGTTGTTATTGGAAAAGGTGGGTTTGCTCCACGAGGAGAAAAGTTAGAGGGAGATTCCCGAACCCCTTCAGGAGTATTCCCCCTCGGAATAGTTTGGGGATATTCGCCCTCCATTGAAACTAAAATGCCCTATCATCAGGTTGATGAAGAAGATAAATTTGTAGATGACCCCAATTCAGACCAATACAATCAGTGGGTACGAGGAGTCACGAAGGCCCAAAGCTATGAAATGATCAAACGGCAAGATGGTGTTTATGAATTTGGAGTCGTTATTAATTACAATATGAATCCCACGATTAAAGGAAAGGGAAGCGCGATCTTTTTGCATATTTGGCGTTCTTCCCAAGACTCTACTGCGGGATGTGTAGCTATGGAAAAAAGTGGCCTCTTGAAAATATTGAGTCTTTTAAATCCCCAAAAAAATCCTCAGATTTTATTGAATCCTTGAAAGAGGTCTCTGATTGAGAAGGGGGCTTTTTTAGTTGAGTAAATATTCTGTTTTTATCCATATAAAACTTGTTTATCTTAATTTAGGTAAAATTTATTAAAAAATGATATTTAAAGTCATTGAGCTGTTTGTTCTTTTTGTGTTTCAGGAAAAGTATAATTTATCTTGGAATTTCAATAAATTGAATCTAATGGTTGAAGTTCATACCAGAAAGAAAGTGTATCTTTTTTTTTGTACTTTAAGCAAAGTGATGCTTTTTTTCAAAGCTTCGGTTGACCCAAAGAGTTGCCTTCCCTTAAATTGAGTGTCTGTCCCTAGTTAGACTATGGACAGTGGCTACTGATTCATTGGGGGGGGGACTATTTTAAAATCAACAGCATCATCTTCTCTTAAAGAAATGATTCAGGGGACCTTGGATTGTTTTTCAGATCGTATTTTGATTCAAGATGACCTTGTTTGTTGGACCGGATCTGACATTAATGAGAAGATAAGTGAAATTATAAATGTCCTCAATAAGTTAACAATGCAGGGCGACCGCGTTGCTATCTGTTTTTGTAATAGCGCTGTTCAGGCCGTTTCCATTCTCGGAGTTCTTGTTTCGGGGCGTATTCCTGTTATTTTGAACTATTCCGATGTCGTTGATAAATCCCAATATTGGCTTAAAGGGAGTAAAGCAAATGTATTTATCTTTGGTGAGGACTTGGTCTCCTTCGCAAACACTCAAACTTTAATTTTAAATCGTGAGGCCGTCATTGTGCCCTCCTTTTCGCAGGGTAAGAATGTTACCGAATCCGTTTCAAACGGGATCTTTTCAAAGTCTTTGGTTCCTTCGAGTGGACTTGCGCAAATTGTGTTTCATCCTCCTCAGGGAACCGCATTCATACTTTATACTTCAGGATCGACTGGCGAACCTAAAGAAGTTTTAGTTCCAGAGATTGGTGTTATTGAAACTTCCAAGTATTTAATGGAATATTTTTCACTGAATGCTGAAACCATGGCGCCCATCGTCTTGTCTGCATGCCATAGCATGGCTCTTAATACTCAATTTTTTCCCACATTTTTTGCGGGCGGTAGAAGTTATTTTTCGAATCTGCGCCTTATAATAAATAAGGTATCCCGCTTCTTTCTTCAGCAGAGTCCCACTTTTGTCGCATTGATTGGCGAGGTGGTACGAACATGCTGGGAAGAAAAAAATCGACGGTGCCTTCCGCCCTGTGAATCGGTTGAACATGTTCAGTTGGCAGGGGGGTTGATTTCGCCTCGCCACTTGGAAATGACGAGGGAATTATTTCCAAAGGCACAAATTCACAAAGGCTACGGCCTGACGGTAGCCATTCGTGTCACTATGACTTCCAGTTTGGATCCTCTTTTTATGACGAATTCCGTGGGGAAGGTTTTGCCCTTCTTAAAAGCGGAAATTCGGGATGAAGAGGGGAATGTTCTGCCGGCAGGTCAGATGGGAGAGCTGTACGTGAAGGGGCCCAGTGTGATGGTGGGATATCGACGTCTTTCAGAGATTTCTCCGCGTTTGAGTCCTCGAGACACTTTCTTGGCAACGGGTGATTTGGCAGAGTTCGATTCTTTTGGTAATTTATATATTTTTGGGAGAACAGACAGTTTATTTAAAGTGAATGGCCAGAGAGTTTCTGGATTTGAAATTGAAAAAGCTGCTTTGTCCTCAGACGAATGTATTCGTTTTGCGAAATGTCTTGCCGTGGATGACAAAAATAGGGGCCGATCCCGTATGGTCCTTTTCCTGGAGATTGATAAGAAATTTTGGAGAGATGGCGGAGTTCAGCTTTCTTCAGAGATAGAGACCCAACTTTGGATGCATTTGAAGGCCCTGCGAATTTATCCCAAAGAAGTTGTATTTCTAAGGCATATGCCTTTGACCTCCAATGGTAAATTGAATATTAAAAAGTTGCATGAGATTTCCCACCTCCGGGAGATGGAAGCAATGACCAATCGCACCCCCATTAACCTGACCCTATTCCAAATTAGTGAGGTATTATAATGATTTTTCAAAGACTTGAATCTCGTTTTTCAATAAAAACGATGGGGAGACATTTGCTGTGTCTTTTGCTTTCTGTGAGTTGCATTGTTTCTTTTTCGGGTTCATTTGCCGAAGCCAAACCTTTTAAGCGGGTATTGGTCCTGTCTGGAGGGGGCGTTAATCCGGGATTTGGTCTTGGTGTTATCTCTGGTGTTGAATCCATGGGGTGGCATCCGGACCTCATTATTGCAACCTGTGGGGCAGGAATGGGCGCAACTATGTACAATGCCTTTCACAATATCCCTGATAGTTTGGATGCGCTTGTTTCAGACAAGTATTTTAATGTGTTACAAAATTTGCAAATCGACAATGGAAATGCACTTGATTTTTTACCGATCCTAGAGAATCCAAATTATTATGTGGTTCCTTCCATCTTTAATAATTTAATTTTGAGGTTTCCAAATAATATTTCTAAATTTGTCAAAAATTTAGAATTTAATCGAGATCCTCGGAAGGCCAAATTAATCTTAATAGGTGCTCGTTCTCAGTTTGGTCCCCAAGATGTGGGGCAATTGAGAAAGCCGGGACCTCAGTTTGTTCAAACTTATTTTACGGATCCAGATACGGCTCGACTTCTGGCAGGTTGGAAAATTCAAACGGTCAATGCTTACCCTCGCTCGACAGTTGCTTTGGAAACTGAAACTGAAACACGACTGGATTCTATTGATGCTTTGAGGGCAACGATTGGTGACCCCTTCTTTTTAAATCCAGGTTATTTTAATGGGCAATATTATTTTACCGGGGCAGTGGATTTATATCCCTATGATCTTGCTGAGGCACTTGGGGATGAAGTTGTTGCCACCTACCCGGGAGGATTATTCAAGCCCTTTGAAGACACCGTTTTTAGAATTGCCTTCGGATACAATCAAACAACTCGCGCATTGCAGGCAGTGCAACATAAAAATATAAAGTGGGTGGATATTAGTGTGCATGAGAATCTCGGCGAAAAAATGGATTTTAATCCTGATAATTTTTTGATTTGGATGAAGAGCAATGTTCCTAATAACTATGATGACTATAGAACTCGCGTTGGAGATCAATGGAAGCGCGGACTTGTTCGAGGACAAGAGGCTATTATAAATTCAAAGGGCAAAATGGATGTACGCTGGTATTTGCGTCAGCCTATTAACCCGGCTTTATTAACGGAATTCAGTTGTAAAAATGCCAATGCTTGGAAGACTGACAGTGCCGATTATTGTGAAGCGGATGTTTCCCAGGGATGTGATCGTCGACGTTATAGTAGCAGTTGTACGCCTCTCCGTTAGATTTCAATATTTACATTAATTAGTGGAAATTAAAATGCGATGGTTGTTGATTGATCAAATAATAGAATGTGAGCCAGGAATTCGGGCCAAAGGTGTTAAAACCTTTTCGAGATCCGAAGAATTTTTTATGGATCATTTTCCTGGTTTTCCAATAGTCCCAGGGGTTTTGCAAATAGAAATGATGGCCCAAATGGCGGGGAAATGTTTTGCAATTGCAAATCCAGGTATTTTGCCTGTTCTGGGAACAGTAAAAAACGCCAAGTTTTTTGGAAATGTGAATCCAGGCGATCGTTGCTTTATTTTTGCAGAGATCACCAAAATTGCAAAAGGTTTCTTGGTAGCGGACGCCCACGTCGAGGTTGAAGGGCGAAAAGTATCCTGTGCGACGATCTTATTCGGCCAAGTCCCAAGATCGAAATTGGCTTCTGAGGAATTTGATGCGGTTACTGAAGACTGGAAAAAACGGCAGCAAATTAAAGAGGTAAGCTCATGAGTCAATTTTTGTGGAAAAAAGTAATTACGCCGGATTTTAGTTTGACGCCTGAAGTTATAAATGATTCTGTCTTCGGCGGAGTTATTGAAAATGTTCGGCGAATTTCCATGGATAACTCGGAAATTCATATTCCGGATCCCAAAGCTGTAAGATCTATGACGAGGGCTGCTATTTTTTTATCAAGCATGATTTTTGAGTTACAACCTATTTTGAAGGGTATTCTAGCGGAGTCACCGTTTTCAGTGGGAATTTACTGTGCGTTGGAAAATGGTCCTATCGATGGCCCTTCGACGGTAGAAATTATGGCTCGTTCAGGAGGAACCTTGGATTTCAAATTTGCGGAGGCCTATCGCAAATTGAGGAACCCAAAAATGTATTTAAAGCAGTTGCCTAATTTAGCGGCAGCGCAGTTTGGAATTTCTATGGGGATCCAGGGGCCTATGAATGTATATACCCATTCCGCTTTTGGAAGTTTGCAGGCTGCGGAACAGGCTGCTGAAGATTTAAAAAACGGCAGAGTGAAAGCTGCCGTCATCATGAGTGCCCATGCTTTTGATGATATGTGGATTGTTCGTCGCTCTCGGAAGCAAGATTCACGAACTCTTTGTGAAGGAGCCGCTTTATTTGTAGCGACTGCGGATACAGATATCAGTGGGGTGTTGAAAAAGCCTGTAGAAGATTCTCAGAACTTTTACGGAATTGCTGATTCACTGATTCAACTTTGTAAATAGGAAAGGGCCTAGGTGTTTTCATTAAGTTGGGTCGAAATGTCGAAAAATTAAAAATTTAGCGACTCGTGAAACATTTTTAAAGAATGAAAAATAAAAAATGGGTGAAAAGGGAAACTTTAATGAGAAGTTTTCAAGTTTCATCCAAGAACACGAAGAAGGAGTTATATATGTCACAAGTAGAATTGTTGGAACCAATTAAGACTGCGATCAGAGATGTTCTTAATAATCAAAAATTAGTTATCGAACCGGCAAGCAAACTTATTGGTGATCTCGGACTTGAGAGTATTGATTTTTTGGATTTAAGTTCAGAAATTGAAAATACCATCGGATTTGAATTGGACTTCAAAGAAGTTGTTCAATTTATGAAAGCTAAGAATTCGGGTGTCACTGATATTAAGTCAGTGACAGTTGAAAATTTAATTGAGTTTATTGAAACTAAACAGTCTAGCAACTAAAATTCATTTTAATAAAAATCATGCAAAAAAATGATGTTGTAATTACAGCTTGTGGGCTTGTTTCGCCTTTGGGAAATTCTTTGGCTCAATTTGAGCAGGGAATGTTCTCGGGACGAAGTGGGGTTCGTTCTATTCGTGGGGAACTTGTGGAGAACGATTTTCCAGTTCCCTATGCTGCTTTTATTCGTCGCACTGAATTGCCAGTTACAGATTATGATAAAGATCAAAATACGGAAGGTTATTTAAAGAGCTGGCTTATGACTGCTGCGGCCACTGAATCTGCTCTTCAGGGGGGGATGGTTTCCAGAGACCATCCGATAGATGCTATAGTCTATGGAACTGCAGATGGAGTTTCATTTGAACAAGTTGTTGATGTTTTAAATCAAAAAAAATCTCAGGAGTTTAATGAGTCTCAATATGATTGGAATCGCACCCGCTGCGAATCTTCAGTGGAAGTGGTTAGTGGCATATTGAAGAAACAGGGATTTCCTGAAATTTCGGGGTCCAATAGAATTTGTATAAATTCGGCTTGTGCAAGTGGTAATAACACAATTGGAATTGCTTTCGAAGGTATTCAGTCTGGCCGATGGCAGAGATGCCTTGTCGGTGGAGTTGATGCGCGCTGTGAACCCAGCAATTTTTTAAATTTTCTTCATTTGGGTGCTTTGACTACAGCAGAATGCGATCCGGAAAAGGCCAGTCGACCTTTTTCAAAGGATCGAAGTGGTTTTGTTCGGGGAGAAGGGGCTGCCGTCCTGATTATGGAAAGTCGAGAGTCTGCAGTACGACGTGGGGCTAAGATACTTTGTCGGGTATTAGGATATGGATTTACTTCGGATGCTTATCGCCTTACAGACGGCCGTGAAGATGCCGCATCCGTTATTCAGGCGATGGAAACTGCAATTCGAACGGCAGGATTAGTGCCTAGGGACATTCAATATATTAATGCCCATGGTACCTCCACACCTCTTAATGATCGCCTGGAAACTTTTGCAATTAAAAAAGTTTTTGGCGAGAATGCCCCTCAAATTCCTATTAGTTCTTTGAAATCCCAAATTGGGCATTCAACGATTGCATCGAGTGCACTGGAAGGCATTGCCTGTGCCATTATGTTGCAGCGGCAAAAAGTGGCTCCGACTATAAACTACACGGGCGGAGATCCTGAATGTGATCTTGATTATGTTCCTGAAGGAAGTCGAGAACTTTCATTTAAATATGTTTTAAGTAATAGCTTTGGTTTTGGTGGACAGAATGCCTGCGTGGTATTTGGTAAGGAAGACTAAATGAGTCTGGAAGATCCAAAAACGGAGGTCGGCAAAAAATCAAGATCCTGGGCTTTAATAACAGGTGGAACTTCTGGAATAGGATCGGGCATCGCTCAGCAATTGGCGCCTCAATTTAATCTGGCATTGATCTATGCTCGAGATCGGGATCGGGCTGAGTTAGAAAGGGCCCGATTGTTGAAATTGCATCGGGAGGCCTATCCTGACTTGAAAATCAATTTGTTTGCACAAGATTTGTTGAGTTTAGAAGCGCTTCCGCGGCTCTACAAAGATATTGTCAATGAATGTGGGCAGGCACCCTTAGTGTTAGTTAATTCGGCAGGGCGTTTGCGTGATGGTCTTTTTCAAGGGTCCGATTTTAAAGTGCATGTGGAGACTCTTCACGAACATCTCTTGGCGAGCATGGCTCTTTGTCATCTTGCCATCAAAGGAATGTCCCAGGCCCGTTTTGGACGTATTATTAATTTAAGCTCCATCAGTGCTCATTTTGCAAAACGGGGGCAAACGAACTATGCGGCGGCAAAAGCGGGACTGGAAGGTTTTACCAGAACATTGGCCTTGGAAGTTGCCCACAGAGGGGTCACTGTCAATTGCATAGCACCTGGTTTGATTGAAACTGCGATGACCAAAGAGTTTCTGGAAAAAATAGAATTAAGTGGGGATGGCCTGCGCAAAAGAATTCCTGTCGGAAGAGCAGGGACGGTGGATGAAGTTGGTGCTTTGGCAGCATTTCTTTGTTCTCGGCAAGCAGATTATATTACAGGGACTACCATCACAATCGATGGTGGTCGATCATTGGGAGATCCTCAATCATGAATTTAAATAACAATAATTTAATTTTTAAAAATAAATATGCCGTAGTGACCGGGGGAACCCGTGGAATTGGAAAGGCTGTAAGTTGGGAACTTGCTCGTCGGGGCGCCAAAGTCTTGGCACTGTTTGGACGTGATACTAAGAGTGCGGGCCTCTTAGAAAAAGAGGCTCAAGATCAGGGTCTTGAAATTACATGCATCAAGGGAGATCTCTGCCATGATGAAAAGTTTGCGGAAGTCGTTCGACAAATTTTAGAAAAAGCACCGCAAATTGATTTTTTAGTTCATTGTGCTGCAAGCGGAGTCCATCGAAATGCCATGGAATTGTCACTTAAGCACATGAGATGGACCTTTGAAATAAATGTTTTTGCGATTCATAATCTCTTACAGAATTTGGTTTCGAAAATGCCTCGAGGGTCAAAAGTAATTGCCGTAACTTCCTCGGGCGGCACCAAAGTGATTCCTTACTATGCCGCTGTAGGCAGTAGCAAAGGTGCCCTTGAGTCGTTGTTTCGTCACTATGCCTATGAGTTAGCTCCTCAAGGAATTGCAGTTAATTGTGTTTGTCCCGGCCTCGTTTTGACAGAGGCGATCGATGCTTTTCCAGATCGGGAGGCACGTATCGAAAAAACCAAAGCAGCGACACCTTCAGGTTCCTTAGTTGTGCCGGAGGAAGTTGCAAACGTGATTGCATTTTTATGTCAGCCAGAGGCCGATAATATCATCGGCCAGACTATTGTATTGGATGGTGGTAAGACCTTGTTGAGTTAATACCAAAGACTGTTACTTAGTAACTTTTCTGTTGGTAGGAGGGGAAAATATGAATTTGCGCACATACGGAGATCCAAATTTACCGGTTATGGTGTGTGTTCCCGGATTGCTTGGTGGAGCCGAAGATTTTTCAAGTTATATTGAAGAACTGTTGCCTTATTATCATGTTGCTATTTTTGATCCTAATCAGGATCGGCGGCAATTTGGTCTTTCTGGTCTGACCCATGAAGTTATGAAGGAAATACAGTTTGATTATACTGCCAATGAAATTGCCCAGCAAATCAGACAAATTTCAGATAAGCCTGTTTATATGTGTGGAATTTCATTGGGCGGAAAAATTGTTTATGATTTTGTACATAAATTTCCAGAAATGTTTCAAGGCGGTATCATAACTGATGTTGGTCCTGGTTCATTTGGCGATTCCACTTTATTTAAATTTGTTGAAACCACGGTAGAAGCTATCAATTTGGATCAAGAGTGGCCAGCGCTCAAGATGGAACTAAAAAATCGTATCCCCGAAAATCATTTGCGCAGCTTGGTTCAATCCCAATTATTTTACCCAACAAAGAGCCCCCCTGCGGCATGGCGGGTTGGAATGAAAAGCTTTGGCGAATTATTGCATCGCCAGGCCTTGGATAACCAGTTTGAACCCCTTCGCCAACTGAGCTCGGATCTTGTAAAACAAAATAAATTTATTCATGTACTGAAGGCAGATATTTACAGCGCCATTGATGAAATTACCTTTGAGCAAATGAAGGCAATGTCCTGTATTAAATTTCATTATGTTGCAAATGCCAGTCATTTTCTGCATATTTCTCATCGTAAACAAGTTCTGGAAGTTGTTATTTCAGCTCGTCAATAAAAAGAGGTTTTCATGTGTGGAATTTGGACTCGGGCCGGGTTAAATCGGTCTCTTTCTCAGAGTGAATTGCTATTTCCCGTCAGGATGTTGGCCCATCGTGGGCCCGATTCCTATGGATGGTATTCAGATTCGCGAGTGGGGATGGTTCACACTCGTCTCAGTATTATTGATTTAAGCAGTGGTGGACAGCCGCTTGAAAGTTTCGATAAGAAGTGGATTGGAATCGTTAACGGTGAGTTGTACGATTATCAAGAAGTACGTTCGAGGTTGCTTTCTCAAGGTATCGTTTTTAAAACAAAAAGCGATAGCGAAGTTTTATTAAATTTATTTGTAAAAGAGGGGCCTGCCGGATTGAAAGATATTTCAGGAGAATGGGCCTTTGTATTTTATAATCCTGAGAGCCAAAAACTTTATTTTGCACGTGATCTTCATGGAGTAAAGCCTTTATTTTATAAGTTGACGGAAGATTCATTTACTTTGGCCAGTGAAATGAAGGCTTTGGCAGAGGAGACTCCGGTCTTAAGTGAAAATTATGTAAAAACTTTTTTTTCACGCACGATGCTTCCGCCTTTTACAGCATTAGACGAATGCTATCATGTCCTGCCGGGACGCCTTTATTGTTTTAATATTTCC
>Ga0172367_10004480_pt1 | contig 17378 bp, 7 predicted proteins | sample Lak10m_FD_114542 | JGI IMG/M metagenome (GOLD analysis project Ga0172367, IMG submission 114542) | Freshwater microbial communities from Kabuno Bay, South-Kivu, Congo - kab_022012_10m | ecosystem: Environmental > Aquatic > Freshwater > Lake | place: Democratic Republic of the Congo: South-Kivu...
GCGCCTGTGGCGTTTCGCCGAGGCGCGCGAATGGGTCGAAGCCTCCTGCATCGAAAAGCTCACCCGCAAGGACTTCGACGCCCGGCCGGTCAAGCGCGATGTCACCCTGCGGCTCGACGAACTGGCCGAAATCTGGCGCGCGCTGCAAGACCCGGAACGCTGCAAGTCCGACCCCGTCACCGTCGCCGCCATGAAGTTGCTGATCCTCACCGGCCAGCGCGAGCGCGAAGTCACCGATGCCGAATGGACCGAATTCGACCTCGACGCCGGGCTCTGGAAAATCCCCGCCGCGCGCACCAAGAAGGAACGCGCCCACCTCGTGCATCTGGCGCCGCTGGCCGTCGCGATCCTCACCGAATTGAAGAAGATCACCGGCCAGGCGCGCCACGCCTTCGAATCGCCGCTGCGGCCCGGTCAGGCGCTCTACGGCCGCGCCGTCAACAACGCGCTCGCCACGTTGTTCGCGCGCGGCGCGTTGCCAAACGTCACGCGCTGCGTCGTGCATGACTTCCGCCGCACGCTGATTACCCGCCTGCCCGACCTCGGCTTCGAGCCCTTCATCGGCCACAAGATCGCCAATCACGTCCTGCCCGGCGTGCTGGCGCACTACAACCACAATGCCTACGAGGCGCAGCGCGAAGCCGCGCTAAAGGCGTGGGCGGACAGGATCGAGGCGCTGGCGAAGGGCAAGAACGTGGTGCAGTTGCAGCGGTCGGCATGAGATGCTGCGGGCGCCTTGCTCTGCACTTCCTTCGGTCGCCACCAGCGATGACTTTCGACTGCTGCTGACGGCGACCACCACGAGCCCTCTGACCGCTCCGTCACGGCGCTTGCAACAACCCCCGCAAGCCCCGCGCCGTCGCTACCGCATCACGTACTGAACCACGCCGTCACGCGATAAAGCCGCGTCACAGCTTTGTGCCTTCGGTAATCGCCGTAGCGCCAGCGCCGACTTTTGGCCTCGGCGGGCGTTCGCGCGGTCTGCCCGCCGCCTGCGCCGTCGGCAAAAAACCGCCCACGGCTCCAGCGGCTACGCCGGGGCGCCGCTCGCCGTCCTGCACTTCGTGGCCCGCCGCCGCTTACCTGCGGTCAAGCGGACGGCTGCGATGTCGGGTTGTGTCGGCCAGAGAAAGACCCGTCAGTTCGCTGCGCTCGAATGCACCCTGCCAGGCCGGGGTAAATCGCAAGCGATTCAACATAACAGCGCATTACCCAAAGTCGGCCAGTCGCTCCGCTCAAGCTTCGCTTGGTGGCCGACCGCTGCGCGCCCTCTCGGGTTCGGGTAATGGTCTGTTATGTCTTGCGCCGCCGGCCTGGACAACGACCTGATCGGCGCTGCGCGTAGGTCTATTCAGCGCTATGCGAGAGGTGGCGTTGATCCCCGCCCGCCCGGCGAGCTTGCCTGCGGCGGGTCGCGCTGCGCTGCTCGTTTCCGCCTCGGCAACCTCGCTCCCGTCCGCCCCCAAGATGAATCGGGGCTCCCCGAAAACCTATCGGCGTATCGCCACGGCTGACTGTTGGCTTCATCAAGTCGCCGCCAATCCCTCGTCACTTGCCAAAACACCATCTTCCGTCAGTGCTGTCGTAACAGGCACTCGCATTCCTTCGCCGTAGTACATCGCCTTGTACTTCGGCATCTGCTTAATGCGATCCGTGTAAAGCCCCACTTTGTCGGAAACGGCAAAATTCTTGGCCATTAGCTTTGCATCAGTCTCGTTGAGCCGCAGTGCCAAGTAATTCGCAACGGCCGTAAACAAAGACGGATCGAAATCCTTAGCTTCCTGTGATGCCACAACGAAGGCAATGCCGTACTTGCGACACTCCTTAACCATGGTCGGAATGAGCTTGAGACGAGCGGCCCGGTGCGCCTCATCGAAAATGATCGCATGAGTAATGCGGTCCTGGGGGCCGCGTCGGAACATATTCTGATAAAGGTTATAGAGGACGAAGGTCGCAAAGGCACGCTGCAAATATTCATTCTGGGTGCCGTGAACCTGTATCAACGTGAGCAATTGCATGTCCAACAACGTAGGCGCACCAGCAACCGCGTCGAACAACCCATAGTCATCCAATTCGTTCAATCGGGTCAGCAAACCTCTGTCCGGCTTGGCGTCCGCTCGCAGCAGGTCGAGAAAGGCGCGAAAGGCCGGCACCTCGCCTCGTTGCCCTCGGCCCCAACCTTTATCGAGATAGCTCGTTTTTAGCGCCTCGCGCAGGCGGCCAAGCTGAACATCCCCGAGATCAGGAAAGATTGCTGAGAAAATGTCACGCAGCATACCGACGTTGTCGAGGTAACCAAGGGGCGCCTCTCCCTCGACCTCCATGGGATTAAATCCAAGACCGGCATAGCGAACAACCAGCGGAGGTTCGGTTAGCCGCAACACCAGTTTTTCATCGATGTCTTGATGGTACGAAAAAACGATGGGCGTAATTTTAAGGGCCTGAAGCTGTTCGCACATATTGATGAGGCATGTTGTCTTGCCCATGCCAGGCAGCCCAAGAATCATCAAATGTGGATTGGCCTTGATGCTGGCGCGCCAGATAACTGGCTCATCGCCTGGCTCTTTATGGCCCAGCAGGACGCCGACGTCCGGTCTGTTCTCTGCCAATAGCTGGGGTTTGCTTGGCGATGTCGAGTCCTGTACAGCGACAGAATCACCGTTTGGCGTTTCGGCATCTTGATCCATAGGGTTCGGTGCTGGACTCGTTTCACTGACCGGCGCAGGAATCGCAATGGGTAACGTTGTTGAAGGGGAATCATCCAAGGGCATTTCGAATCTTGGCTCCGGCAATAGCCCGGGGCCAAAGAGCCAAAGTTGTGCGTCTCCTTCGTGTTCGATTGATGCGGGGCTTCGACCGCCATACTCAGGACAGAACACGAAGCCAATCCGTCTCAAGTCCAGCAATTCAGGGGGATCAGATTCCTTGCGCACCATGCGGTCGATTTCCCGCATCGCATTGCGGTAAGCATCGTCGCTAAGACCATGGCGCCTTCCCTTGCGGGCATAGAACCGCAGAATCCGCGCCAGCCATGCGCGATTCACGGTTTTTTCCAATGCGGATGTCTTCGCTCCAAAAAGATGCTCCCAACGTTGGCACGACGCATCAATCTGCCGTTCCATCGTCTGAGCAAGATCGGGGGCACGCGCAGTCTTCAAATAGCGACGGAACTTGACCTCTATAAAGGCCATCCGCAACCCACCACGTTTCTGCGCCGTCACATAAAGCAAGTCGGCCCGCTGTTCGCCACCTTGCACCCCTTTGCCAGGATCGCGGAACAATTCCGGCACGTCGTCGAGTGGTATGAAGAAACCTTCGCTCAGTGGCAACCAGATTTCCTCGGCTTCGCTAGCCTTGGCACAATGGCTATGCGCCAAAGCGACTGCGATCATTTCTTGGGCCGCGCTTCCGGCACCGGCAAGACGAAGTGCCAGCCGCCCGCTCACTGCCTTCAGAGCATCCAATAGGAAGCGGCAATTGCGCTGACTGGCGGAAAGGCCCATTTCACCAAGAGCCTCGTCCAGCAGATTTACCACCTCATCGAAGCTACTGGTCGAAGTAATAAGTTGCATGAACCCCAGATCGTCCCGCTCAGGTACGCAATCGATGATGTAGGACTCATAGACTTTGGGAAGGTCTCTGGGCGAGTCGAAATATTCGATACCCGCATTGCGGTCGGCGGTGATCACCCAATCGCACAACCCGTGGAGATCCTGCAAGAGATCGGCTTGATCGGGACTGACTTCTGTTACCAACACAGGCCAATCCTTGTCGCAGCCGCCCAGGTGTCGTGCGGTCGCATGCAAAATATGTGCGTGCAAACTCACTTGGCGCTTGGTGAGGATGGCGGTGACCGGATGCTTCTCGCCTTCCGGGTTGGGGGGAATGAAGCTCAACCAATGCGGGTGAGGGGTGGTCTTGAAATCGCGTGTCGGCATCAACATCAGGCCGTGAGCTTCAAGAACCCCGGTAATCGGTAGTTCGGCAAGACTGCGGTACTCGACTCTGGAAGAAAACACATCAAAGGCAATCGCCAGATGCGCAGGCGTGGACGGCGTCGCCGCTCGACGGCGCGCCCAACGCAGTCGAGGCAGACTCACGCCACCAGGACGAGTTACGCTATCGAGCAACCAGCGATCAATCTCTGGGACCGAGCCAGCTCCAGTTCGTCGTCGTTCTGCGGTAGTCGACAAGAAGCGGCCCGTCAGCTCGACCGACTGTTCGCTGGCAGGATAGAGATCGAGCTCATAACAGAGTTGATGCCGACCGCCATCGTCGTTCGCGCTCTCCTCGTCGTCAGTAGGGGACTGAACGGCCTGGCCAAGTGCCCGCGCCACCGGCATGGCGTCCCCGGCACGCAAGGCATGAATCTGAATCCGCCGATATTCCGGATGCAACTGCAAGTAACGGCCAACCTCGCCTGCCAACGCGGCAGCGGCACCTTTTCCGACGGTGGGTGCGGAACTCTCATCGCCACCCAGTAGTCGCCCCAGCAGCGCAACCGTAGCCTTGGGTTCTGGATCGTCGGCCGGTACCAGCGCAACCGCATGGAATCCCAATGTGTCAGCGAAGACAAACGACTTGCCGGGCGTCAGCCCTGGCAAAAATGATGGGTAATGTGCCCCCGTGACCTTGTCGAGCAGTTTCTCCACCCTAGCCGCCGGCAGGTTCTCTTCGTAACGGTGATGCGCCACAAGTAAATCGAAACTTTGCTGCCAGGCAACGCGCAAAGGGTGGGTTGGTAAGACGATCAGGCCAAGACAATTTCCAGTTAGCGAAACAACTTCCAGTGTGTGGATCAAGGTCAGACTGGGCGAGCTGCCTTTCCATACCTCCATCGCGGCAAGGACATACTTGTTGACTGCTTCGCCAACCTCGTGGTGATAGAGGATGCCTAGCGGCCCCTGACTGTTAGCCAACCAGTTGGCCATCTGACGGGAGGATTCGATCAAGCGCTCGGCGCCTGGTTCGCCGCTCATGTCGACAAACGTCGTCTCACCAACCGGTGTTCCGTCCGCGCGTACTTTCAGGCGCCAGCGCCCCAGCGTGCCAGCACGGTCGACCCAGTCTTTCCCCAGTTGGGATAAGAGTGGGGGGCTGAAAACCTTACCGACCTTGCCTTCCCAGCGGCAAGAGATATAGCCCTTTGCATCGCTGCCGAAAAACTGTCGGTTTCCGGGATCGCGTGCTAGGCATTTGAATGAGTCGTTATCGGGTGCGATATGGGCAATTGCGAGAGCCAAGGTGGGGAACACCTTGCCAGCACTACTCTTCGCCGGTTTGTCCGTATCGCCGAAACACAGCACAAAATCTTCGCTGATCGCTTCGCATGCGCTTTCACCGAGCGCACGAATAAAGACTTGCGCTTCAAAGCGTGCGTTTTCTTCGATGTCCTCGAAATCGTCTTGGGTGAAAACTGCCTTCTGCGGCGACTTGCCGCTATGGCTGACGGACTTTTCGGCCAATACATCTTGCCCGGCGCGCACTTCCACCAAGTAGTCCACCGCGCCTTTTGCTAGCGATTCAGGGTCTGCCTTCCAGCGCACCTCCATACGGGCGCGCTCCTTCGGGTTATCGGCATTGGGGTTGAGCCGCAGCTCCAGCCGCTTGTCGTCATTCTCCAACAGACCTGACCACGCTTGCGGTTTACCTGTCTTGCCGCGCCATGTCACCCATTCGATGGCCTGCAAGCTTTGCTCATCGAACAAGCCGGGATGAATCTGGTTCAGCCAAAATTCCGGAAGGCTCTCAACTCGTGCCAGCGCCTCCAGGCGGGGCAGACCATCCGTTTCGCGCAGAAATGCCGTCAACCGGCGCTGGGTTTCGACGTCTTCCGATTTCAGTTTTAACGCCGTAACGCGCTGTTCGGGCGATAGGCGTGCGCCCTGAAGCGGAAACAGCCGCTCAGTCAGGCGCGCAGCCTTGTCCAGGTCGCCGTCGTCCGGCTTGGCGCCAATCGCCACCGGCCAAAGTCCTAGCAGCGGCAACGCCCCGCCGGCATCCTCAGGGCGCAATATCGCGCGGCACAAGTAGGAAAAAGCTTGCCAGGGCGCGAGGCTACGTTGACGCGACAGTTGCCGAGCTTTCTCTACCGCTCGCCGGGCGTAACTCTTGAAACCATGGGGCAGCTTCTGGCGCGCGAGCTCCTGCGCAATGGTGAATAGTTCTGTCTCGCCAATTTCGCGGGCGGCGCTGTAGATGCCATCCATGCCTGCGCCCGCTGAGGTTGCATCGACGAGCAACAACGCTGGTTGCGCCTTGTCCTCGCGCCATTCCACCGCCTCGTCGGCTGTAATCCAGCGTCGCGCTTCATGTTTCGTGTCCACTACGGCACCAACCTGCCAGCCCGCCAGCGTGAAACGCGCGTCGGCAGCCAGATCGCGTGCCGCGTCCGGCGGCAAACACCGCACAAAGGCCATGCTGCCCGGCTCCGGGCGTCCCAGTAGTTGGACAAAAGCCAGCGCCAGCAGTGGTGCCGCGTTATCAGGCAGCATGCTTCGCCTCCCCGTGGTAGCGGGGCTTAAGCTGCTTCATGCTCTCCGCATCATTGACACCGATAAGCAGTCCCAGATCGCGCAAGCGACGTTCCAGCCAGTTCTTATTTCTCAAGAGCAATTCCTGCGGAATCGGATGGCCGGGCGGCTCCCGATCCACATAGAGCCCGTAACGCTCGCGCAGGATTTTCAGAAAGCGCTGGAATGACAGCGGCTGTTCGGGCTTTCCCTTGGCTGCTTTGCGCAGGTGACGATGCACGAGAAAGTCGAGCAACGATGGCGTTAGCACAATGGCACGCAGGTCTTGTGCACGTTGGGCGCCGTTCTGGCTGCGGCGAACACGGCGCTTGATGGCCAGTCCATTGGGGCGATCTGTCATAAACGCACTCTCGAACGCCCCCATGTAGTTCTTGCGTTGGTTTACGTCACCCATCAACTCGCAAAGCACCTCCGCAAGGCGAAGCGCAGGACCTCCGTGCCCGTGCCGCAGACGCTCGACGAGTTCGCCTGCTTCTCCTTCCTGTGCCAAACCCTCCGCCAATCGCTGGCAATCCTCGTCCAAGGCGTCCAATATGGCTTCCGCACGGGGATGACGCTCCAAGTAAACCTCGCCGAGTAGATTGATAAACGTCGTGGAGTCTGGATAAGTCGGCGGCAATTGGTCGCGCAACTTGCGGTCGTTGCGCACCCGATCATCTAGCACCCGCAGTAGTGTCATTAGCACCGGAAAGCGCTCGTAGCGTCGCACCGACTCGGTCATCACTGACTCGGAAAGCTCGCGAAGGGCCTTGTCTTGCCCGTGAGACGCATCAACGAATAAGGCCCATGGGGTCTGCGTCTTGGCATCTGGTAACTGCCCGACGCGCTCCCAATGCATTAGTGTGCTCAAGGTCGCGAGAGTCAGATGGGTCATGCCCAATCCAATGCCCGCCTCCAGCATTTGCAGGAAGGACTGCCGCGGAATGACGTCGCCGAAAACCTCGATAAAGATCGCCAGGTCTTCTCGCAAGGATTCGGCGGCTTGACTCGCGATGGGATGCCGGTTGGGAATGCGCTCCCCCTCATTCCTGCCCCTAGCTTTGTCGGGCGCGCGGCCACAGGCTTGCGCCAATCGCACGGCCAACAATTCGTCGATACCAACATCGATTGCAACGTCTTCAGCGAAGGTATCAGAGGTCTGACTGGAAGCAAGTCCCTGGACTGCCATGGAGCGAGCAAACAATGCCAGCAGATCGTTCTCGTCGTGCGTTACGCCTACCGGGAAACAGGACTTGCGCGAGCCAACGTCCAGCCACTCGCTGCTGTCCTGATCAGCAAGCAAGCTCACCAGTAATTCGGGAACTCCTCTCAAATGCGTAATCGATACCGGAAGGTCGATCCAGCTCGCCAAATAATGCGTTGGATAGATGCGTTGTACCTGCTCTTTATGCCCTTCCGCATGCCGCTTGTTTTCCAGGCACCAGGCCAGCAGCAGGTCGCCAAGCACCGCCTGACCTACTTGGCCGTCAAACCCCTCCATGCAGGAGTCTTCGCGCGCGAGAACCCCAGCTGATACATCTTCAATGGTCGGTGATTGCGGTTTGCCATCCTGCACCGGGCCGAAACTTGCAACAAAGTTCCCCTTACCGCGACGGTGACCCCAGCGAGCCATGTAGAGCATTGCCGGTAATAGCGCACCAATGTCGTAAACCTGAGGTTGCGCAGGAAATGCTGGGTAATAGTTCGCCGTCCATAGCGCATTGGCGCGTTGAAAACCGAAGGTTTCCTCGACGATGGTTTTGACAGTTCGCGTCATCAGGCCGCCTCACGAATCAAGACTTGATGCCCATTGCGCGCCACGATGCGCAAGTTGAAGATGCGCCTTTCCTCGGCAGGGTGCCAACCCCAGAGTTCCCGCGCATCTTCGCGCGCCAAACGCTGGGTGAACACTTCCAGATTGGCAAACACGCTGTCCTGGGCGACGCCGGAAAGCTGCATGCCTTCCTTCAATTCGAGCAGCAGGTTGAACAGCTCCAGTCCAAGCAGCAGAGTTTCTTCGTTGCCATCCGCATAGCGATACACCAATCGTAAATGGGTATGCAGAGCCTCCAGCCCCTCGGCCGTATGCGGCAGTCGGGCATCCAGCCGGAAACGGTCCCAAGGCTTTACAACCCATAGGGCAGTTTCCGTTGGTGTGCGGGGAGTAATGCGCAATGGCACTCCCCGTTCCATATGCTCATACTCGAAGGCCGCCGAAGGTAGATTCTCCAAGTGCGCGATACCGAGACACAAGTCGAGCATCAATTCAGTGCGCGTGCTCTCATCCATCAGCGGCACGTCTCGAAAGCGCGCGAAGTACTGGCCATTAGCCAGACGAACAGGGAGTCCAGACTCCGCCTCGGGCAGGGTGAACCAGGCACGGCGTCGGCCTTCAGCAAGCCGCCCTTCCCCGATAGCTGACGGAGTTGCCTTGAGCAAGCTGCGATCAAGCGCGGGATCGGCTTCCAGCGCGGGATCGAACCGCGCCAGTTCGGCCAGCAGTTCGCCTTGGCGATGGCTGGAGTCGGCATCGAATGCGCGCTGCCAATAGCGCGATGGCCGCAGATCGGGATTTTCGTGCAGTTCGGCACAGTCATGCACACCAAAGAAGATGTAAGAAAGTGCTGCGCGCAGTTCGCGGGCTGTAATGTGAATCTCGCCGCGTTGGTGGCTGGCTTGCAAAGCGTCTGTCAGACGATGACGTAAGCGCGTGCCATCGGCTCCGCGCAGTGCTTGCACCGAATGCCAGGCAGTGCAACGATTCTGCGCCGTGCAGGTGATACAGGGGCGCCACGGATCTTCGCTGTCGCCATCGACAAACCGATTCAGCAGCGCATCGAGAAAATGGGTGGTCAACTCACGGCTACCCAAATCGATACCACCGACCAACGAGCGCTGGTTAAGATCGATCAAACGGAAGCCAGGGTCGAGTTCGACGGTTTCGCCCATGAGGAGCTGGCGAAGCTGGTCGGTCAAATAGCTATCTTCCGGCTGCTCCTCGATCCACTCCAGCAACTTGCCGCTGTTGATGGCGACGATGTGGACGCGATTGCGAGAGTATTCGGTCGAGAGAAATGAATTGAACATGCTGTCCAGCAGTTCATTTGCGCTTTTTCCCTGCCAGGCAGCGGAGCCATCAAGATTGACTTTGAGCCTTTTCCCGTTCGTCAATTGATGATCCCATACACGGCTCGACGAATGAATATTCTGCATACCCAAACGCTGGGCAAGATGTTGTAGAAACGCCGTTTTGCCGTCGCCGGCATTGCCGAAGAGAATTACCAGATTGACTTTGCCTGCTTCGATCTCATCGAATAGCACGTCATCCAGCCGGGTTTCGACGTAGGTTGCCAGCGCGAAGTCCGAGTCGAGTCCGCGTGTTTCGATGTTGCCGTGGCGCGAGCCAGGGTACGTCGATAGCAGGCTGCGCAGCCAAGCTACGGTGTTGGGTGTCAGTGTGAGCGGTGTTTCAGGTTCAGCTATCCCCCCTACGTCCTCGCCAGCTCGCAACCCCAGCAGAAATTGGTGGGCTACCAGCGCATTCGGGAAGTGATCTTCCGCGTGGGGCGAAGTGGCACGGTCGAGAAATGGCCGCAACACTTCTAGATCGCTTACCGCCTGCCAGTTCAACCCACGATCCTTACGCCGTTCCGCTCCATAGGTAAATGGATCGCGATCCATCAGTAGGTGAAAGAAGGTCGCGGCCAAAGCATAAACATCGTCGCTGCATTGGATGGTCACTCGACCCTGCACGGCAGGGCTCGCATAGGGCACTGTGCCACCACGCGGCGTGCCATTGGCATCGGTCGCGGTATCGTAGTCGGTCAATATGACCGCACCGCCCTGCACAATGATGTTGCGGGGGCTTACATCTCCATGTACCAGACCAACACGATGTAATTCGCCCAAGGCACCACAAAGGTCAGTGAGCCAGCGCAAGGCCAGTTGCTCGGCGGATGCTTCGCCGATGTCCTCCGCATACAGGGGCAAAACTCCAATCAAATCCTGCAATGGAATACCTTCCACCCACTTCATCAGGGCGACAAAGCTGTTCGCGCTCCATTCCGGACCGATTTCGTGGATGGCGGAAAGGTGGGGGTGCGTCGTATACGCCCTGACCTTACGGTATGCCCGAAGCGCCGTAATGCCATCTTCTTCGTGGCGCACAATCTTTGCAACATAGGTGCCGAATTTCTCATCGGAGTGGGCATCCAGTTCGACCACCTTGAATGTCTGCCCAACGCCACCTTGCCCGAGCCTTCCGACGATCTTGTAGTGGGAGTGCTGAAAGGGAACGATGGTGTCCTCGTCCCAGTAGTCAGGTGCAGGTAATTGGTGCTCAAGCGGCATCGGGCTAGCAACCCCGAGCAGTAACTCGTCCAGCTCCGCCAGGCTGGCACGCCCCTCGGGATTGTGGGCGCAGCCTTGCTCAAGAATGCCACGGACTTGACCGGCCAAAGGATCGTCACCTGCGAACAATGGCAGCAACGAAGCGCAGAGAGAGAAAACATCGGATCGGGTGTCAGCAACCGTCAGCCCGCCACTCTGAACTTCCGGCGCAATGAATGGCGCAAGCGCAGTCAAGTCTACGTCTATGGCGCAAATTGTCTGTGCGTCCTGTAATCGGGTCAGGGCAAAGTCGGTGAACAAAGGCTGGCCATTGTGTCGCACGCGAAGGGTATCCGGTGTAATGCGACGATGAATGATCGGCGTAAAGCTGGGCTCATCCGGTTGATGGAATTGTGCAAGCGCGGAAATCGCGGCCCGGCAGTACGCGATACGCGCGCTGATTTCCCAGGACACATCCTGTTGGCGATCAGACAACGATGGCGCCGCTGGGTCTACCAGCGAGAAAAAATACAATTCGCCGGGATAGCCTTCCGCCTCCTGAAAGGAATCAAGCAAGCTGGGCACGAGGGGGGACTTCTGCCAACGCTGGATGGTTTCAAATTCCCGCTTGGCCAATTCGAGAGCCAGCTTGTCCTGGCTGGCTGACAGGTCATAGATGTGGAGGATTACTCGGTCACGCCGGGTCGGATGCTGCCCCCGATAAGCGCGATGAAAGGCATCGGACTTGCTCGACAAACGTTCCAGATTAATCAAGCCGGCGAAAGAGCGTACGTCACCGCTCAGAGCCACTTTTGCGGCTGGTTCGAGGAGCTTGGCGGCCAACTCGATCTGATTCGGTGCAAGCCGCGCCTCTCCGCCAACGGCGAGCAATTGCAAACTCTCTGGCAGACCAAATACGTAAACACCGCGTATCTGAGGGCGCTTGTTTACCTCAAACTTGATCTCGCCTCGGGTCAATAAAAAGCAAGGTGCGACAAACCCTGGATCAAGTTTCTTCCGCAGCTTTCCGGCGATTCGCTTGGCCTTGGTATTGATGCGTTCGGCCTCCTGCTCGACCACGATTTGCTGCTGACGCAGATAAGCCGCATCCCAATGCTTGACCTCGACGACATGCACGCCATTCGGGCCAATAACGACCAGATCGATCTCATCTGAACGAAGATTGGGGTGCTGGGAATGGTTCAGGTTCGAGAGCAGTATCCAGTAACCGCCAGCGCTTTCGAGCTTGGCGCGAATTCTCTCCACGGCCAGTCGCTCACTCGCGTTCACGAAGTCGCCACACGGTAAATGCCGAACACCTTGAATTCCCATATTTCTACCCGTAAGAGTCTTGTAGTAGACGGAACGTCCAATAGTGTATATCAACGTCCGGCATAATCCCTAATTCCAACTGGGATATTTCCCAGGAGACTCCATGACCCGCCACTACTCGCCCCGCGATTTCTTCCGCAACACGCCGAATGCCCTTCTTGCCCGCTACTTCGCGGCGCGCGATGTCTTGCAGGACTTCGATTTCAAGGCGATCAAGGAAACCAAGATCGAGCCGCTGTTCGAGGCGTGGCTGGCGGTGCCGGAAGCGCAGCGGGCCAAGATGGAAGTGGACCTGCGCGAGATCGGCGACATGAGCAACGAGAAGGGTGTCAAGGCCATCATCGACGAGGCGGAGTTTCATCTCTCCGAGGATGGCGCACACGAAACCTTCGTCGCCATGCTCATGGCCCTGCCCGGCCACCACGAACGGGCCATGACCACCTTTCTCGACCATCCTGCCCTGTGGAAGGGTGCGACACGCCTCTACCATGCCGACACCCTGAGTCACTGGCGCAAGCGCAAGAATCTGCCGAAGGTGAAGGCGGCGACCGAGACGGCTGATATCAAGCTGCTGGAGGCGGCAATCAAAGGCTATTACCAGCACACCGAAGGGCGCGCGAAACATTGCCGGGTAGAACCCTACCGGCGCGGCGACCTGGAATACTTCTTCGCTTTCCCCGAGGACTACGCGCAGAACTCGCCGGAATGGGATGGCGACGAGCTGGCGCTGCAATCGCGCCATCCACCCTTTGAAATCGTCTTCGTCTGGGATGCCAAGGATGGCCGGCTCGAACTGCATCTGCCCGGCGACAAGAAGGCGGTGGAGCCCTTGCAGGCGATCTTTGCCGAGGCCATCCTGAAATGCAAGAAACTGCCGGCCGACCCGACCGATAACCGCGTCTATAACCTGTTCCCACTGCGGCGCAAGGATTTCACATTCACCTGGGATGCCGCCAGCGGCATCGAGCGCGTGGCAGTGAACAGGTTGCGCCTGGCCTTGAACAAGGACAGGAAGCTGACGCTGGAGGCCAACCCCAAGCACGACGCCAAGGCCGTTTACGCCCTGCTGGAGAAGCTGACGCCCTCGCTGCCGAGCCATGAGTATGTCGTCAGTCAGGTCGGCATCACGGCCACGGTGAAGCTCGACGCCAAGGCACCGGCCAAGACGGTGACGTTTCAGGTGAGCTACCCGAATTCCTGCTCGCTGAAACATGACGAGATCGGCATGAAGCTGCGCGCGATGCTGGCAGCCTCGAACATCGAACCCAAAGAGCCGGCAGGCGATAGCCCACCGGATAACGCCGTCTCGCCAGCGCCGACTTTATGTATCCCGCCGATGTGCTGCCTGCCGTGCTCGACCGCCTCGCGGCGGCGGCAGGTGAGACGGCGCAGTTCTCCGAGCGCGAGCTGGCCGAATGGCCGGCGGCGGCATTGGCACGGCTCAAGGCCGAGGGCTTGCTGGTCAAGGGGCCGCCCGCCGATACCCTGACCTGCCCCGGCTGCGAGGAAGACTGCCTCATGCCGGTGGAGATCGCCACGACATCCAGCGGCACCCTGCGCGCCTTCGTGGTCTGCGACAAGCGCGATGATGTGGCGCGCGTGGCCATCGCCCGAGATCTGCTGGAGCAATGGACTTGTTCGCCGGAGCGGGTGGCTGATATGTTGGCGCGGCTGCTGGGCATTCGGCGTTCCAGCAGCGATTCAACGGGCCGGCGCTGGGATGTGGGCCTGCTCAAGGGCACGAAGCAGAACGGGGCGCATGTTGTGCTGGGCATCGAAAATGAATTGCGGCTGACCATCGCCGGCCACAGCCTGCCGGTGGCCGATGTGCTGGAACTTGGCGAGAAAGGTTTGAGCATCGAGCGGCGGGCGCTGCTGCGCTGTGTCGATAACCCGGTGGCTGGGGCCGGCACCAAGGAATCGGCGGATCAACGCAAGGCGCGCCTGCGCAAGCGTCGCGATGAGCTACGGGCGGCCGGCGTACACAACTTCAATCAGGTGTTGGCCGAAGAGGAAGGCCGTAGCGTCGAGCGCATCAAGCAGTTGTTGAAGGAGGAAACGACCGACCAGCCCGCCAACTGGTTCAATCTTTCACCCAAGGGGGCTACCCAGAAGAAACCCAAATCCCAGCGCTGATGCGGCTTTGCGCCGTGTCGGCTGGGTAGCTTGCGGGGTAGCACCCTACCCGGCAGAAAAAGCACGTCATGTTCAACAACGCCCAACGAGGTGCCAACATGACGACTACCATCCTCCGCCTTCCCGCCGTGCTCCGCGAACGTGCCCGCTCGCGCAGCGCCCACTATCTCGACATCCAGCAGGGGCTGTTCACGCACCCGGTGCAGATTGGCCTGCGCGCCGTGGGCTGGCCCGCGACGGAAGTCGCCGCGCTCAACGCGGCCCGCATTGCCGGCAAGACCGAAGCCGAGATTCGCGAGCTGGTCGCCAAGCTCGAAACCGCCCGCAAGTCTGCTGCATAGGTGTGGCGATCATGAGCGCGACAGATTTTCCGCCCGATCCACCGGAAACCGATAAAACCGGCGAAACCGTCGGCAATGACGAATTCCTGCGCACGCTGTTCGCCAACCTGAGCGGCGACGTGGCGCCGGTGGTGACCAGCTTTGTCGGCAACCCGGCGACCGTTACCCAAGGTGCCTGGAAAAGTCGGCGCTGGCGAGACGGCGATAGTGCACTGCCGGCCGACGCCAACAACTATTTTTCGCTGGCCACCTTCCGCCCCGACGACGCGGGCGAGTACCGCCGCCGCAAGGCGCAGTTCGTCGCCCTGCATGTGGTGATGCTCGACGACATCGGCGGCAAGGTGCCGATGGAGCGGGTCACACTGCCGCCGACGTGGTTGCTGGAAACTTCGCCCGGCAACCATCAGGCCGGCTATCTGCTGACGGAACCGCTGACCGATGGCCTGCTGGCCGACCGCTTGATGAACGCCATCGTCGCCGCCGGCCTGTGCGACCCCGGCGCGAACGGCCCGCGTGCGCGGCTGGCGCGGTTGCCTGTGGCGATGAATGCCAAGCACGCGCCGCCCTTCGTTTGCCGCATGGTGACGTGGGCACCCGATCTGCGCTACTCGGTTGCCGATCTGGTGGCCGGCCTGCAACTGGAGATGGGGCAAGCTGAGCGGGTAAAGCGCACTGCCACGCGCGCCCAGGCACGCAACCACGCGACCCGCCCCGACGACGGCGATCCGGTTTTGATCCCGCGCCCCGACGAAAACGCCGTGCTCGCCGCTCTGCGCGAACGCGGCCTCTACAAGGTGCCGCTCGGTGACGGCAAGCACGACATCACCTGCCCCTGGGTGAATGAACACACCGGCGCGGTCGATGGCGGCACGGCCTATTTCGAGCCCGACGACAACTGGCCCATCGGCGGCTTCAAATGCCTGCACGGCCACTGCGCCGAGCGGCATATCCGCGATCTGCTTCCCGTCCTGAATGTCGAGATCAACGCGGCGCGGATGAAATCGACGATTCGCGTCGTCGCCGGAGAAATCCACCGCGTGGTCGATGTCGCCGAGCGGGAACTGGCGCAATCGCGGCGGCACTACCAGCGTGGCGGGTTGATCGTTACCGTGGTGACCGATCCGGGCACGCGCGAGACGCGGATTCAGGATGTCTCGCAGCCGGCGCTGGTGCGCTCGCTCGCGGGGGCCGCGCTGTGGGAACGCTACGACGCCCGCGCGCAGGATTGGGTGCGCACCGACCCGCCTGCCCGTCATGCCGGCGTGCTTTTCGATTCGACCAGCTATCCGCATTTGCCGGTGCTGGCCGGGCTAACGCGCCAGCCCTATCTGCGCCCCGACGGCAGCCTGATGACGGCGGCCGGCTACGATGCCGCCACGGGCATGTTCGGCGTGTTCGACGCGCGTGCATTTGCCTTCACGGACACACCCAGCCGCGCGCAGGCCGAAGCAGCGCTGGTGTTGCTTCAGGACTTGCTGGCCGAGTTCAGTTTCGCGGGCGAGACGGATCGCGCGGCGGCGTTGACCGCAATCCTCACCGCTGCCATCCGCGCCAGCTTGCCGGTGGCACCGATGTTCCATGTACGTGCGCACATGGTGGGGTCGGGCAAGTCCTATCTGTGCGAACTGGTCACCGCCTTTGCCACGCCGCAGCGCGGCACGCCGACGACATTTCCGGCCGACGACGAGGAATGCCGCAAGCTGCTGCTCGCCGAGTTGTTGCGCGGCCCCGCTGTGGTCGAGTTCGACAATCTCACCGGCGATCTGGTGGCACACAAGAGCCTGTGCACGGCGCTGACATCGGAACATATGAGCGGGCGCATCCTCGGCGTGTCCAAGACCGCGACGGTCAACACGCGCGCCCTGTTTCTCTCCAGCGGCAACAACGTCGGGCCGGTGCAGGACATGACGCGGCGCTGCATCACCATCCATCTCTCGCCTGACTGTGAAGTGCCGGCGGCCCGCAGCTTCATCCGCCCCGATCTCGTGCGCGACGTGTTGCGCGAACGCGGGCGCTACGTGTCGGCGGCCTTGACCATCATTCGCGCCTGGATCGTCGCCGGCTGGCCGAAGACGGAGTGCAAGTCGCTGGCGAGTTACGGCGACTGGTCCGATCTCTGCCGGCAGCCTCTGCTGTGGCTGGGCTGTGTCGACCCGACGGCGTCAGTTTTCCAGGCAATGGCGGAAGACCCCGACCGCGAAACGCTGGCACGGCTGCTGAATGCCTGGTTCGCCGGATTCGGCAAGACACCGGCGATGGTGCGCGATGCCGTCAAGCAGGCGCACGCGCTGTATGACGAACACGCGGAACTGCGCGAAGTGCTACGCGACATCGCCGATGAACGCGGTGAGATCAACCGCCGCAAGCTGGGTTGGTGGATTCGCCGCCACGCCGGACGCATCGTCGATGGCCTGCGCATCGTGCGGGCCACGGGCAACGGATCGGCCGAGCGCTGGCGCATCGAGGTGGTGGAATCGGTTTCGTAGGTTTCGCCGGTTTCGGTGCTGCCCGTCGCCAAAAGTCAGCCGTGGCGACACGCCGCTAGGTTGCTGGGGAGCCCCGATTCACCTTGGGGGCGGACGGGAGCGAGGCTGCCGAGGCGGGAACGAGCAACGCAGTGCGAGCCGCCGCAGGCAGACCCGCCGGGCGGGCGGGGGGTGAGCGCGGGGTTTCATGAGGCCAACTGCTTGGCCTCATGCCGCGCGAACGGGCGAGCCTCTGGCGAGCA
>Ga0172367_10004481_pt1 | contig 17376 bp, 12 predicted proteins | sample Lak10m_FD_114542 | JGI IMG/M metagenome (GOLD analysis project Ga0172367, IMG submission 114542) | Freshwater microbial communities from Kabuno Bay, South-Kivu, Congo - kab_022012_10m | ecosystem: Environmental > Aquatic > Freshwater > Lake | place: Democratic Republic of the Congo: South-Kivu...
CATTCCCGACGAACGTCGTTTTGCCCAGTTCGACATTCTGCCGGCCTCCCAGGGGATCGTGGTTCGCAAGACCGCCGACGAGTTGGTGGTAAGGCCGGTGCGCGAGGGCGTAGAGGTCGGCGCCATGGGGGGCTTGCGGGTGTCACCGAGCGATGATATCAACCGCATCCCGGCACCGCCGCCGGAGCGCTCCAGCGCTGGCGATTCCCGCTCCGCCGCGCTCAATGCCGTCACTCCGGCGAGCGATCAGGGCGGGGTACTGGGCGACCGGCGGCTGTTTGAGTTGAAGGAATGGCAAGCGGGGCCGCTGCGGGACTACAATGACAACCTTCAGAAGCGGCAATTGGCGGTGGCAACCGCGGCTGATCCCGCCGATCGGACCCAGGGCCGTCTCGCGCTCGCCCGTTTCCTGTTTTCCCACGGCATGCTGGCCGAGGCCCGTGGGGTGCTCAAGGTGCTGGGGGGATCGGACCCCGATTTGCTCGACCAGCCCGAAGTGCGGGCGCTGCGGGCCGGCATTGCGATCGCCGACAACCGCCTTGACGAGGGCGAGCGGCTGCTCAACGGCGGTGGCCTGGAGGGCAACCGGGAGGCCGCGCTCTGGCGGGCCTATGCGGCTGCCAAACGGCGGGACTGGCCGAAGGCGATCGATGGTTTTATCGCCGGGGATGAATTGCTCTCCGACTATCCGGAACCGTATTTCCGGCGTCTCACCGCTGCGGCGGCCGAGGCCAACTTGCGCCAACGCGACCCGCACGCGGCGTTGTGGCTGGCCGACCGCTATGTCCAGCAGTCCGGCCGCCCGGCCGCCAGTACCCCCATGATCGGTTATCTGCGGGGTGAAGCCTTGCGTCAGCTTGGCGAGTATGACCAGGCGATGAAGCAACTCCGGATCGCCGCCGACAGCAACGATCGCTACTATCGCTCCCACGCCGGTTACTCGCTGGTCAATCTGGAGCTGGCCAACGGACGCGTCTCGCACGAACAGGCGGCCGAGCGTCTCAATTTGATGCGAGCGGCTTGGCGGGACGACGATTTCGATCTTGATATCGTTCAGCGGCACGGCGAGGTGCTGTGGGACGGCGGCCGTCATGCCGATGGGTTGATGGCGCTGCGCGAGGCTGCGGCGTTCCATCCCGATACCCCGCGCGCGGCGGCGATTACCCGCATGATGGCGGACCGATTTCAGGAGTTGTACCAGGACGGCGCCTCCCAGCTTCCGCCGGTGCAGGCGGTCAGCCTTTACAATCAATTCCGGGAGTTGACGCCGACCGATAGCCGGGGCGACGAGATCGTCCGCCAGCTTGCCGAGCGGCTGATCGAGATCGATCTGCTCGGCCATGCCGGCGATCTGCTTCAGCATCAGTTGGATTACCGGATCAAGGGGCCACAGCGCATTGAGCTCGGCAAGCGGCTGGCGGTGATCCGCCTGCTGGACAACCAGCCGGAGGCGGCGTTGAAGGCGCTTGATGCCAGCGAGGGGGCCGAGATGGCGCCGGAGCTGGCGGCCGAGCGGCGGCTTTTGCGTGCCCGCGGGCTGGCGCAGCTCGAGCGGCGGGCGGAGGCGTTGACGGTGATCGCCAAGGACAACAGCCGTCCCGCCAACATGTTGCGGGTGTCGGTCGCCTGGCGCGAGCACGACTGGCGGGCGGCGGCCGATGCCTTGTCCCGCCTGATCGGCCCTCCGCCGGGGGGGACGATGGACGGGCCGACCGCGCAACTCGTCCTCAACCGGGCGGTGGCGATGGCACTGGCCGGCGATGGCGACGGGCTTGAGGGATTGCGGCGTGATTTCGGCTCGGCGATGTCCGGCACCGCCGAGGCCGATGCTTTCCGGGTGCTGACCCGGCCGGACCAGATTGCCGGGCTTTATGATCTGCGCACCATCCGCTCCCGGCTGGCTGAGGTGGACCTTTTCCAGAGCTTCCTCAACCATTACCGCAGCGCCCGCAACGGTCCGCAGTCGGCCGCGGCACCTGGGCCGCCAAGCTGACGGCGGGATCACGTTGAAAAAAAGAGGGGGTTCCGGGGCCGGTCAGGCCCTGGATCAGGGGGCCTTTCGGGGGGCGGAAGCCCCCCGACAATTGGGCAAACAAGCGATCGGGGGGGGGCTTTCGCCCCCCGAAGCCCCCCAACCGGTGGGCCTGACCGGCCCCCCGGACCCCCCCTTTTTTTTCGTTCACCGGCTAGCTTGTTTGTTTGTTTGCGTATGGCTGAGTTAGGCTCCGCCCGCCAAATCATGATCCCCAATCGGGGAACCATGGATCGGACCTAGATACGGAGGAAATGATGCGGGTTCTTTTTGCGGCACTGGCCATCGCGGCGTTGGTCGCCTGGCCGGGTGTTCGCCCGGCGGCAGCCGATCCGATCGTGATCAAATTCAGTCATGTGGTGGCGGACAGCACCCCCAAAGGCCAGGGCGCGCTTTTGTTCAAGAAGCTCGCTGAGGAACGTCTGGCCGGGCGGGTCGAGGTCCAGGTATATCCAAACTCGCAGCTTTTTGGCGATGCCAAGGAGATGGAGGCGCTGGCGTTGGGCGATGTGCAGATCATTGCGCCGTCGCTGGCCAAGTTCGACCGCTATACCAAGAAGATACAGTTATTCGACCTTCCATTCCTCTTCGATGACATGACGGCGGTGGATCGGTTTCAGACCAGTCCGGCCGGCAAGAAGCTTCTGCGGGTGCTGGAGCGCAAGGGCTTTCTCGGCCTTGGCTATTGGCACAACGGGTTGAAGGTGCTTTCGGCCAATACGTCGCTGCGGCAGCCCGAGGATGCCAAGGGGCTGAAATTCCGGGTCCAGCCCTCCGACGTGCTGGTGGCCCAGTTCCAAGCGGTCGGCGCGGTGCCGCAGAAGATGGCGTTTGCCGAGGTGTATCAGGCGCTCCAGACCGGCAGCGTGGACGGCTGCGAGAATCCGTGGACCAACCTGTATAGCCAGAAATTCTTTGAGGTGCAGAAGTTCGTGGTCGAGAGCAACCACGGCCTGCTCGACTACATGGTGGTTGCCAACTCGGACTTCTGGAATGGGCTGCCGGCGGACATCCGGACCGAGTTGGAGGCGATCATGGCCGAGGTCACAGCCCATGTGAACAAGATCGCCGATGATCTGAATGCCCGGGACCGTCAGCGGGTGATCGAGAGCGGCCGCACCGAAGTCATACAACTGACCGCGGACGAACGGACCGCTTGGCGGACGGCCATGCAACCGGTGTGGAAGCAGTTCGAGGAAGCGATCGGCAAGGAACTGATCGATGCCGCGATGGCATCCAACCAGCGGTAGCATCGTTCGAGGGTTACGTTACCAACGTGCGTATTGCTTGACCTGCTGCTCTTATGACCGGTTTCCAAAGGCCTAATGGCCTTTGGTTGGGGGGTGTCGGGGAACAACGTCCCCCGACTGCCGGCGAGAAGCCGGCAACGCCGCTTGGGCTGTGGCGCGCCGGAGTGTATCCGAAGCGCCATAGGCGGCAGGTTTCGGTGCAAGACGCTGGAAAATGGCGGCTAAATCCGGTCCTATAGTCCAGTTTCTTGCCCGCAGCCGGCCCAGCGGCGTGCCAATGATAATCTCTGAAGGGGGAACTGCCATGAACCGCAACACGCGCCCGCTGTCCTACGCCCTGCTTGCCTTCACGGCCCTGGTGCCGGTGGCAAGCCCGAGTGTTGCGGCAACGATTTATACCGGCAATTGCTCGCCGGCGTTGACCTCCGACGGCGCGGCTGACCGGCGTGTTTCCACCACCTGCTCCAGCGGCTCGGGATCGACCTATGTCTCCGGGTCCAGCGGAAATTTCATAGATACGCTGATCCAGCAAAACACAACGATTGCCGATGGCATGTTCAGCGTTGGCAGCAACAATACCCTTACCTTCGGCTCCGGCAGTTCGACCACCATGCCGTCTTCCGGGTACGGGGTGGGAAGCTTCTATGGCGGCGGCAACACTGTTCTTATCAATCCCGGCGCTTCGGTGATCAGCCAGGATGGTCATACCTTCGGCTTCACTCCGGGGTCGGGGCCGCTGTCGACGTCGACCAACACGTTGACCAATCAGGGGCTGATTCGCAACAACGGCTCGGGCACTGCCACCATCTATAACGGCGCCAGCACCGGCATCTATAACGGCGCCAGCACCGGCTATAACGGCGCCAGCACCGGCGGCTCACCGGCCAATCTTCACATCATCAACTCCGGCACCATCAGCAACCTGGCCAGCAGCAACCCAACCGCGATCGAGGGCAGCGGCAGCGGCCAGATCATGCTGGAGAACTACGGCACCATTACCGGCAACGTCCTGCTCGGCTCCGGCAACGACACCGTCACCATCGGTCCGGCCAGCCAGCTCAACTCCTACGTCGACGCCGGCAGCGGCGCCGACACCCTGATCTTCGGCGGGACGTCCGGCACCGGCACCGTCGACTTCAGCGCGTTCGGCTCAGGGTCATCCGGCACCTACCGCAATTTCGAGGGCTTTGGCGGCAGCGGCGGCGCCACCTGGATATTTACCGGCAACGGCAGCACCATCCGGAGCACCGCCACCATCAGCAACGGCGGCGCGATCATGAACGGAACCTACGGCGGTTCGGTGGTGATCGCGCACGGCGCCTTCGGCGGCGGCAGCGGCAGCATCCTCGGCTCGCTCTCCAACAGCGGCACTATCCGGCCGGGCAACTCGATCGGCACCCTCACCGTCGCCGGCAACTATACCCAGAGTTCATCCGGCACGCTGGAGATTGAGATTTCGCCCACAAGTGCCGACAAGCTGGCGGTCAGCGGCGCGGCTGCCCTTGGGGGCGCGCTGGTGGTGGCGCCGCAGTCCGGCACCTATACGACGGGCACGAGTTACGAAATTCTCACCGCCGGTAGCGGGGTGACCGGCACGTTCTCCAGCACGACCACCCAGAATTCCACCCGGCTCGGCAACCTGACCGCCACGCCGACCTACGAGAGTTCCCGGGTGCTGTTGGTGCTAAGCTCAAACGAACAGGCAAGCGCCTCACAGCAACAGTCTACCACCGCCGAGTCGGCCGTGGCGAGCAGCCGCGCGACCGTGCGGGCCGTCACCCGGACCGTCCAGGCGCGGGTGGCCGACATCTTCCGCAGCGTCCGGTTGTCGATCGGCGGCGGCCCAGCCGGACGGTTGCCGGCCGGAGGCGGCGGAGGAAGCGGGGGCCGTGATAAGGCGCCACGGGCCGAAGGACCGTCGAATGAGGAACTTGCCGTTGCGATCGGTGCCGGCGGCAGCGGCCTCGGGGGCGGTGACGGATCGGGCAAAGGCGTCGCCGTGTGGACGGACACCAGCCTTGCCCTGCTTGACGATCCCGAGGGCACTTCACGATACTCAGGCTGGCTCAGCGTCACCACGCTCGGGGCCGACACCAAGCTGCTGGATGACCGGCTGGTGGTCGGCACCGCCATCGGCATCGACTATTCCGACCTCACCCTCAAGGGGGTTGATGGCGCGCTGGCCGCGGTCGCCGGCACCGTCTCGGCCTATGCCGGCTATCAAATATCGGAGATGGTCACGGTCGATGGGCTGGTCGGTTACGGGCGGGCCAATAACGAAGGTCGGCAGCGGGTATCGGGGGCGCTGGTCACCGGCGACTACGCCTCCAACCGCTACTTCGGCGGCGCCAATGTCACCGCCCGCACGCCGGTGGAACTCAATGCTGGCCCGGTCAAAACCGTCGATGTCGCCGGGACGCTCGGCTACAGCCACTCGCTTGAGGCCTTCGATCCCTACACCTCCAGCGATGCGGCCCGGGTTGCCCTGCGCAGCGTCCATCTCGGCACCACACGGCTTGCAGGCGAGGTTAGCACCGTCATCGATGAGCAGTTCGTCCCCTATCTCACGCTGGGCGTCGAACACGATGTGCTCAACCACAAGGGCGGCTCCAAGCGCACCGGCGGCTTTGCCGGCGCTGGCCTGACCGCCACGCTCGAAAACGGCATCAACCTCGGCACCGTTTTCAACGCCAACTTCGGCCGTGGCGAGGAATCCGAATATCAGTTCGGCGCCAACCTTCGGTACAGCTTCTGATCGGCAGACAGAAGGGACACTTCAGCTTAAAACGGTTTCCAAAGGCCTTATGGCCTTTGGCTGGGGGTGTCGGGGGACAGCGTCCCCCGACGGCCGGCGAGAAGCCGGCAACGCCGCAGGTACCGGCGCGAGCCGGCAACGCCGCAGGCACAGGAAGTCCGGGGGGCTTTCGCCCCCCGAAAGCCCCCAACTGGGGGGCCTGACCGGCCCCCCAGCCCCCCCCCTTTTTCAAATATTTTCTGACCAGGGCACCTGGATGGAACACGGCTAATGAATGGTCGGCCGCGACTCCGGCCTGACCCTGGGCGGTGGCATCCGTCCGTGGCCGTCCTCATAGGTGCCGTCCTCGATCCCCTCGATGTCGCACCGGCTGAGCGCCAGATCGGCCAAATCGCGGTCCGTCATCTCGTAGAGGCGATCGATACTGGGATCATGGTGCCAAGCATCGAACGAGAGGTGACGCCTGAACCAGCCGGCAACGGCCTGGTACATCTTTGCCACCGCCTCGGCACGCTGCCGATGCGCCCGCTCGATAATCTCAAAATAGTCGATCTGACCATCGGCGAACACCGGGTGTTCATCAATTCGACTCATGACGCCAACTCCAGCACCAAGCGCGGCACACCCTTTCAGACTCGAGTCCAATCGCACCCTTCCTGCCTTTGGCGCGATCGCATCCGCCGGGCCAGGGCCATGGCCGGGAGACCGGCCCTGTAGTGGCCGGTCCTTCGTGTGCGCTGCAACATACCCGTCCCACACATAAGCACACCGGGCCGCGATCGGTGCTTCCTTAGACGGCAGGCAACATTGCAAAAAATGCGTGAGACAAACGGGACCGGCGCTCCCAGTGCAGGCCGCCGGCCTGCATAATCCTTTGAAAGATGGTACGATTCACGGTCGGAAGTCCCGCCCTCTTATGGGACCGCTCAAAGCCGCCCCCCTCGAGGACGCCAACGGCGCAATCGGGGTGCGGCTAAATGCCCACCGCCGGGGCCGCCGCTGCCGGTATCGGCCGCCGCCCCACTTTGGCCAGCGTTCGGATCACCAGCGGGGCGCCAAGGCCGGCGGCTACCACCATGATCCAGACAATCCGCGACTGGTAGCGATCAAGCGGATTGGAAAGCGCCCCGCAGACGAACGCGTTGGCCAACACCCCCAGGAGCGTGAACAGCGCAAGCCCGGCAATCCCCCGGTCGCGCCGCGCGAAGCCGATCACCAGCACCATCAGGATCACGGCATATCCGGCATAGGCCAGCGGAACGTGAACGGCGTTGATTCCTGTGAAGTCGAACGCCGGTGTCCGGCGCTGGCGGCTCTGCTGATAGGCAGCGAGGTCGCCGGGATAGTACGCCCCGATAATGCGAGGCATGAACGGGGCGTTCTCGACCGTCTGCCACGTGTGAATGGTATCAAGCGGTATCAAACCATCGCCGGTCGCGACCAGCGTGAGCTGCTCCAGCGTCAGGGCCACGGCCTCACGCAGATGTTGGATCGGAAACCGGCGCAAGGAATCGCGCACGATCATCGCCGCTTCCGCCTCCATCTCGGGCCCGAAGCCGCCGAGATTGTGGAACGGCCCTCCCCACAAGAAAAAATTGGCCGACCGCGGCAGCCGGTCCTTGATCCCGCACATCCGCAGCGCCGGCTGGGACGGACAGACGGCATCCAGATACGTCTTGGCAACGCCGCTCTGAACGATGCGGGCAAGCATCAGCGGGCCGTTGGACTGGCTGATGTAAAAGCTGCCGGAGACCCAGGCATTCATCCCGCCGGCCAGCGCGCACCCCAGAACCGCCACCGCCACCAGCGGCGCCACCCGAACCGACAGCCAGCGCCAGACCCCGAGCCGGGCAAGACCCGCCAGCCCAAGGCCGACCAATACGAACCCGCAGGCCAGCGCCACATGGGTGGTATGCACGGCAACCGCCGGCACCAGGGCCAGCGCGAGCGTTCCCTCGCGCAGACGGCCAAGCCGCTCGGAGGGGGCAAAGGCCAGCGTCGCCAGGCCCAGCACCAGCGGTCCCGCCAGCGCGTCGGCCATCACCTGGCTGGTAAACCAAGGCAGGCCGGTCAGGACCACCAGCGCCAAAACCACGGGCAGCAGCACGCGGCGCGCTGGCACCGATATCGGCGCGAGCGCGGCCAGCACTTCATGCAGGATGTAAGCGACCAGCAGGCACTGAAAGACAATGGTCGCCCACAGCGTTCCGGTTGCCACCGCCGGCAGGGTCAGAAGGACATATGACGCAACCCGCCACGGCGGCACCACACCGGTAAACGGCATCGCCATGTAATCGGCCGAGTCCCAGAACAACAGCGGGTAGCCGTTCCATACCGCGGGCAGCGCCAGCAGAAATGCCGCCACCGGAATCACGGCCGCGCGCAGGAGGGCGCCGCCCACCCGGGACGCCACCGATTCACCTGCGTTTACGAGGAGAATTGTGGGCATGGCTTAACCGAACCGTTGCCGGTTGTCCCCGGCCAATTATACGGTTTCCAAAGGCCCGCCGGCCTTTGGTAGGGGGAGTCGGGGGACAAAGTCCCCTGACGGATCGCGGCACGCGATGCACGTGTTTTTGCGCCTCTCCAAACGGGGGGGCACAATGAGGTCAGGCCTTCGGCGACCAGGGGCTCTGCCCCTGGACCCCGCCGGGGCCGCGGCCCCCGGACCCCGAGGACTGGAGCGGCAGACGGCGGCACCGAGCCTCAAGGGCCGCCGACGGCGGCACCGAGCCTCAAGGGCCGCCGACGGCGGCCAGGGCTGCGGTCGCAGTCGGGCGATCAATCCCGATTCGCTCGGCGACCAGGTAAAGCGGCCGCCGACGGACCTCGGTCAACACCCGGCCGAGATACTCGCCGATCGTGCCAAGCGCCAGCAACTCAATCCCGCCCACCAGTGTCAACACCGCTCCCAGTACATGAGTCTCATTCGGCACCGAGCCGGCCACTGTCAGGGCGACGAGCCACCCGCCATAGCCGGTCGCGGCCAAAGTGATCACCGCCCCCACCCACAGCCACAGTCGCAACGGCAGATGCGAGAAAGACAGCAGGCCATCGCACGCAAAAGCAATCAAATGCCGAAGCGTCCAGGTCGACTGCCGGTCCGGCCGCGGCTCGGGCCGGAACGGTACTGAGATATGACGGAACCCGACCCACATCAGCAGGCCCTTCAGGAACCGGCCGTGCTCCGGCATCACCGCCAGCGCATCCACCACCGCCCGGTCCATCAGGCAGAAGTCGGTGGCGCCATTGGGTAGCCGGATATCCGCAGTGCTATGAAACAGGCGATAAAACGCCGTCACCAGCAAGCGGCGCAGCGCCGACTGATCTTCCCGGCTCACCCGCAGGCCATGGACGATCTGGAAGCCGGCCCGCCAGTGGGCGACAAAATCTGCGATCATCTCCGGCGGATGCTGGAGGTCGGCATCCATGATCACCACGGCATCGCCGCGAGCATGATGGAGGCCGGCCAGCATGGCCCGTTCCTTGCCGAAATTGCGAGCGAGGCGGACGATCTTGAGGCGCGACTCGGATTTGGCCCGCGCGGCCATACGCACGAAGCCATCGTCGCGGCTCCCGTCGTCGACGGCGACGATTTCCCAGCGCATGCCAAGGCGTTCAAGCACCGAGGTCAGGCGCTCGCACAGCGGCTCGATGCTGTCCGCCTCGTTGAAGAACGGCACCACCACCGATATAAGGGCGGAGCCCTGATCGGTGCGGGGCGGGAATCCGAGCGGGGCCGGCAGAATGTGTTGGGTCATGATGTCTGAATTGACGCTGTGCGACCAAAGGGAACCAGGTGTTGCAGCCCCCGGCAGCGGCCCCGAAGGCTGCCCCCGGAGGCCCGGCCGATGACCGACGCCTGCGGCCGGAACGAAAGCCGGTCCCCCGCGCGACGGGTAGTCCTGTGCGCGGACGACTTCGGGCTCGCTCCAGGCGTATCTAAGACGATCCTTGAGCTATTGTCCACAGCACGTCTCTCGGCGACTGGTTGTATGACCGGCGGGGCGGACTGGCGGCGGGCGGCGGCGGAGCTGAAATCGTTCTCGAATCAAGCCGATCTTGGCCTCCATCTCACGCTGACCGATCATCAGGCACTGGGCCCTTTGCCCCGGCTCGCGCCGGACCGCCGGCTGCCGCCGCTCGCAACTCTGCTGCCGCTAGCCTTGCGCGGCGCCCTCGATCGCCAGGAACTCTGCGCCGAAATCGAACGCCAATTGGCCGCTTTCGAGGACGCGCTCGGCCGCCCGCCCGATTTCGTTGACGGTCATCACCACGTACACCATTTCCCGGTCATCAGCCAAGCGCTGGTCGATGTCTTGTGCCGCCGCTATCCGGGCCGGCTCCCCTATGTCCGCGTCTGCTGGGATCGGCCATCGGCAATTCTGCGCCGGAACATCGCGGTCGGCAAAACCGCGTTCCTGGCCGCGCTGGCCTGGCGGCTGCGCCAGCGACTCGTGGCCGCGGGCATACCGGCCAACGACACCTTCCGTGGCATCCACGCCTTTACGCCCCAGCCGCCCGTCCGCATCCTGTTCCAGCGCTTCCTTGATCGCCCCGACTCCCGAACCCTGATCGCCTGCCACCCCGGCCAAGTCGACGAGGTTTTGCGCGCCGCCGACACTTTACTCGAACCGCGCACCTGGGAGGCGGCCTATCTGGGCAGTGCCGCCTTTGAAGAAGACCTGGCAACCGCCAACGTCGTTATTGGACGCATGCCCCCGGCGACCGCCTGAAGTCCGGTTTCCTTTGCCTCTCGGCGTTGCCGGCTTACGCCGGCCGTCGGGGGACGCTGTCCCCCGACACCCCCCAGCCAAAGGCCATAAGGCCTTTGGAAACCAGTTAATAAAGGGGGGGCGACCGACGTTATAACCGTGCCTGCAACGTCCGGAACCAAGCGAGCGAAGCCTCGATCTGTGCCATGTCGTTCTCCAGCCAAGCGGCAAAATGCCCGGGCTCGTGGGAATAGGAGCGGGCGAGGTCCCCCAGGCGCACCAATTCGCTGGCGTAAAGATCGATCAGCGTCTGTACCTGATGCCGCTGTCCGTCACGGTCAAGCAAGTGAAGAAACCGCAGCTTGAGCGCGACCACCAGCTTGTTAAGATCATCGGCGGACGGCGAGCGGATGTTGGCCCCCATCAGCTCAAGAAAAACCGCACGCCCGGCGGCACTGATGTCCAGCAGGGCATTGTCCTCGCCACCGGTGCCGTCGCGTGAGACGATCAGGCCCTCGAACCGCAGCATCTCAAGCGATGTGCCCATGAGGTCGAGCGAGGGACCGACGATTCGGGCGGTGAAGTGACGCACCGCCACCGCAAGGTCGGCATAGCGGATCGGCCCTGCCATTTGCAGGGTTCCCAGCACCGCCAACCGAATGGCTTCTTTGGGCATCAGGCTGTGATCGCGATACATGCGCTTGCCGCTCCCCTCTCGGTGTTGCCGATTTCGCCCAAGGCGCACCCTCGGCATCATCCCGGAGCCTCCAGGACACCCACCTTGACCACGTGATCTCATGTGATCCCGCGGGGCGAGTCTAACACATCCCGGCCGATATCCGGCCTCTCCGAATGGTGTATGGCCGCCCGGCCAAGGGTATCCAACGATCGTCTCATGCAAAGAGGGGGTTCCGGGGCCGGTCAGGCCCCGGATCAGGGGGCCTTTCGGGGGGCGGAAGCCCCCCGACTAACCGTGTCCGCCCACTTTCGAGGGACTTCCGCTCCCTCCCCCCCCCGAAAAACCCTCCGACCCCAGGCCCGACCGCCCCCGCCCCCCCCCTCTTTCTTTAACCGCCCCGCGGGCGGGCAAAACCGCCCGTATGCGCTGTGTTCCCGCCGGCATCATCGCCGCCGAACCAGCGCTCAAGCCGGATCACATAGGCGAGGCCGGACCAGATGGTGGTAATCCCCACCACGATTTCCAGCCCATCGGTGAGGGGCAGCCCCAGGAGTGCGGGTTCCGCCACCACGGCGCCGTGGGTGGCGAGCGCGGCGGCTGCCAGCACGATCTGTGCGGCGGTATTGATCTTGCTGATCATCAGCGGCCGCGCCTTGGTCGGGCGATGGAGGGTATAAAGCAGAATCACTGCGCCGACGATCATGAGATCACGGCTGACCACCAGAATCACGAGGCCCAGCGGCAGCACGCCGATGCTGGTCAGCGTCACATAGACCGACACCAGCAGTGCCTTGTCGGCAAGCGGGTCCAGGAAACTGCCGAGTACCGTGCGGGCGTCGCACAGGCGCGCCACGGCACCATCAATGGCGTCCGACACCCCCGCCGCCACGAACAGCCAGAACGCCCAGTCAAGCCGCCCGATCAGGATGGCATAGATGGTTGCCGGCACCGCAAGCAGCCGCCCGAAGGTGATGACATTGGGGAGGACTTGGACCACGCCACGCATGACAGGCTCTCCCGGTCGGACGCCTTGGAAACGGCAGCAGAGGTAACGCGATACGCAGAAAAGAGGGAGTTCCGGGGCCGGTCAGGCCCTGGATCGGGGGGCCTTTCGGGGGGCGGAAGCCCCCCGACGATTGGGCACAAGAAACAGTCAGGGGGCTTTCGCCCCCCGAACCCCCAACTGGGGGGCCTGACCGGCCCCCCAGCCCCCCCCTTTTTTTGCTCTCAGACGAAGCCACCTGGGCAGCAACGGAATACGGAATGATGATATTGGGACAAAGCCCCTCCCCCATCTCTCCACTCTACCGCACCGACTCCAACGGCAAGGGCGCCGCGGTCACGGCCGTCGGACGTCCGGCACCAACGCCCGGCGGCAGGGTACTGCCGGCGGCCGGCACCTGCCGATACGGAATCTGCCCAGGCCCCCCCGGTATGACTCCGCCACCACCGCCGCTCATCGGCGCCATCGCCGGCGCCAGCCCCGACGTCGGAGTCGGCACCGGACCGCCAACGGCCGGAAGTGCCAGCCCGGGACGGGGCCGCAGTTCCCAGACCACCGGCGTACCCTTGACGGCCGGAGTCCCGCCGGCCGGCCGCAGTTCCAGTCCCTGGATAGCCAGCGCCTCCTGAAGCCGGGCCACCTCACCGCGGTGGCGGAGTTGGAGTTCAACCCGGGTGCGCGTCAGCAACAAAATAGTCGACTCGACCAGTGCCGGCGTCGCCGCCAGAACACGCCGTACCGTCAACCAATCGTCGAGATTGGCGACCGTGGCGGTGGCCGCAAGCGTGCCGACCGCCTCGAAGCTGCCGCCACCGCCTCGCCAGTCCCGATAGAGATCCCGCCGCACCTGGGAGATCACCCGCCGTAACCCGGCCGCCGGATCCTCCCCGGATTGAAGCGCCAACGGCACCGTACGCGACGCGCTCGCGGTCCCCGAGTCGTAACGGGTCAGCACCACCTCCCCGCCCCCTGCCCCACCGGCCGGGCCACCGGCGCCCACAGCGCCCGCAGCGGCCCCGGCGCCCGCGCCGGCCGGGGGCATCCGCAGCACGGCAACCAGCACGGTCTCGGCTTGATAGCGCCGGGCGATACCGGTGATCCGCCCGCTGTTGCCGGACACGGCTTCGGCCGCGGCAATATCGGTGACATCAGCCAACTCGCCGGCAGGAACCAGAACCGGGATCTCGCCATCGGCCGCGTTCTGATCTTCCCACGCGCTCCGCCAGTCGGTGCGTTCCTCCCACAGCACCGGCCGCCCGCCCTCCTCGGCGACCGGCAGCACCAGAATCGGGCGTGCCGTCTCCACGACCGTCCCCCCGTGCTCGCCGACCAGCGCGCGCACCGCGTCGGGCCGAAAGCGAACGGTGAACGTGGCGACATAGCGCACCGCGGAAAGTTGCTCGCGGGCGACCTCAAAGCCCTGGATCAGGCTGGCCAGCCGATTCTGGTCGGTCCGCGCCGCGATCCCCTGGGCCTGGCCCGGCGGAGCGATCCGCTCGAGCAGGCGCCGGAAGGCGACCATCTGCGCCTCCCCAATCGCCTTTTCCCGGGCCACGGCAGCGCTTTCCGCCACCACGTCGACGCTGACATCCTGAACCGTGTACGTCTCGGCGCTGCCGCCCCCCCCGCCACCGGGGCCGGTCGGGACGCCAACGCCTGCCCCGGCTGCACTGGCCGGGACGCCCCCGCCGGCGGCGCCGGCAGGCGCGCCCACGGCCGGCGCCATCGCCTGCCCCCAGGCATCGCCGGCGGCACCGAGGCCAAGACCAAGGCCAAGCCAAAGCCCAAGCCAAAGCGCAAGGCCGAACACCGGCACCGGCCTTCGCCGGGCCAGCCGAATTCCAGACGGCGGGACAGACTCGAGGGAACACCGGGCCGATGTACCACGGGCAGAAGTGGCGCGCGTCGGAGCCGGGGGAGTGACGATACGGATGGGGTGCATGATTGCAAACACGGACGGTTCGAGTATTGTGCGGCACCGGTGCCGATGGCCGGCACCGCGGCCGGGCCTTCGTGCCGGAGTGCGGCATAGGGCAGGAATGGACGGGACTATAGCTCATTCCCAGCGAGGATACCATCCACAGCGAACTCCTGAGTGGGTCCGGCGGGGACCGCTACCGCGCTGCCGGGGTCGATATCGACGCCGGCAATGCGCTTGTCGAGGCGATCAAGCCACTTGCTCGCAGCACCGCACGCGCCGGGGCTGACGCCGAGCTCGGCGGCTTTGGCGCCGTGTTTGACCTGAAGGCGGCCGGCTACCAAGACCCCTTGCTGGTCACCACCACCGATGGGGTCGGGACCAAGCTCAAGATCGCCAGCGCCGTCGCATGTTACGACACCATCGGCATCGACCTGGTGGCGATGTGCGTCAATGACCTGGTGGTGCAGGGCGCGGAACCGCTCCTGTTTCTCGACTACTACGCCGTCGGCCGGCTGGAGCTGGAGGCCGGGCGGGCAGTGGTGGCCGGCATCGCGGAAGGGTGCCGGGCGGCCGGCTGCACCCTGGTCGGCGGCGAGACGGCCGAGATGCCGGGCGTCTACCGGGAGGGAGATTTCGATCTCGCCGGATTCGCGGTTGGGGCGGTCGAGCGCGGTCGCATGCTCACAGGACTTAACGTCGGCGATGGCGACATCGTGCTCGGCATCGCCTCAAGCGGCCTGCACTCGAACGGCTTTTCCCTGGTGCGGCGGATCGTCGCGGATGCCGGCCTTAGCTATGAGGACGAGGCGCCGTTCGCCCCCGGGCTTGCGCTTGGCCGGGCCCTGCTGGTGCCGACCCGCATCTATGTCCGCAGCATGCTGGCCGCAGTACGGCGGGATCTGATCAAAGCGCTCGCCCACATCACCGGCGGCGGCTTTATCGAGAATATTCCCCGCGTGCTACCGCGCGAGTTCGGCGTTGCGCTTGATGTCGGCCAGTGGCCGGTGCCGCCGGTGTTCGCCTGGCTCGCGCGCCAAGGCGGTGTCACGCCCGATGAAATGGTCCGCACGTTCAACTGCGGCATTGGCATGGTGGCCGTGGTCGCGGTCGCCCAGGCCGACGCGGTGGTGGCGCTGCTGCGCAGCCAGGGCGAGGCGGTCTACCGGATCGGCACCGTACGCCGCGTACGGCCGGGGATGCCGCGGGTGACCATCCGCAACATGGAGGCCCCATGGCCCGCTTGAGGCTGGGGGTCCTGATCTCCGGACGCGGCAGCAACCTTCAGGCCCTGCTCGACGCCTGCGCCGACCCGGCGTTTCCAGCCGAGATCGCGCTGGTGCTCTCCAACGTCGCCGACGCCTTCGGGCTGGAGCGGGCACGGCGTGCCGGCGTGCCCACGCTGGTAATCGACCATCGTGAGTTCGGCGACCGGGGACCGGACGCACGCCTTGCGTTCGAGGAGCGGGTGAGTGCGGCGCTCGAGCAGGCCGGGATCAACCTGGTCTGCCTTGCCGGCTTCATGCGGGTGCTGACCGCCGGCTTCGTCACGCGCTGGCGGGACCGCCTGATCAACATTCATCCGGCCCTGCTGCCGGCCTTCCCCGGCCTGCACACCCACGAACGGGCGTTGGCCGCCGGCGTGCGCTGGCACGGGTGCAGCGTGCATATCGTACGGACGGAAGTCGACTCCGGCCCGATTCTGGTGCAGGCGGTGGTGCCTGTGCTGAACGGTGACGATGCCGATACCCTGGCCGCACGTGTACTGACCGAGGAGCACCGCATCTATCCGCTGGCCGTACGCTTGATCGCGGAAGGCCGGGTAACCGTGGAGGGAAACCGAGCCCGCATCACCGATGCACGGTTGGCAGACACGGGTGGCCGGTGCAATCCGGACGGATGACGGCAGCCCTCGTAGCTGGCGAACCAGCCGCCCCCGCCGACATGAGGCGCGCCTCCTTCACCCTCGCCCTGAATGCGGCGGAGACGGTGGATGCGGCGAAGACGGCGGGCGCCGCCACCCCGCCCACGGCCCCGCCCACCCCGCCCCCGGCCCCGCCCATGCCGCCGCTGGCACCCCCGGCCCCGCCCGGCTGCCTGCGAGTCATCATCACCTATCTGGCGATGCGAGAACCACCGGCCTGGGCCGGTTCGGCCGGCCCGGCTGCGGCTGCGGCTGCGGCACCGATGGGCGGCGCGGAGGCGGTTTGCGTGCCAAGCCGCACCCTGTCGGTGGCCGCCTATCGCCTGCTATATAACGGTGTCGGCGAGTCGTGGCTGTGGCACGAACGCCGCCGGATGTCCGACACGGCGCTGGCCACAGTCCTGGCCGAACCGGCCCGGGAATTGGTGGTGCTGCGCCTCAATGGCCGGCCGGCCGGCTATGGCGAGTTGGACAGGCAGCTTGGCCATACCGTCAATCTCGCTTATTTCGGGTTGTTTCCGGCGGCCATCGGCCAGCGGCTCGGCCCCTGGTTGCTGGACCGGACGCTGGCATGCGCCTGGAGCAGCGGGGCGCACACGGTAACAGTCAACACCTGCACCTTTGACCATCCCAAGGCGCTGGCGCTCTACCTCAGCCGCGGCTTCCAGCCGGTTGAGCATGTGACAAGAGTACTCATTGATCCAAGGCTGACGGGACTGCTACCGATTTCGGCAGCGCCGCATATTCCACTGGCGGCAAGGCCGTAGGGGCAATGTCCTCAAACCGGAGCGATGGGCCAAAAAACGCGCGCCTGCTCGGCGCAACCGTCTGGGGACTTTGTCCCCCCCCCACCCAACCAAAGGCCGGCTTGCCTTTGAAAACCAGGCCCTGGCCTTCAGCCGGCCGGCTTCATCATACCCCTGGCCATTATCTTGGTACACGCCTACAATTCCTGGATTCCAACCGCATCAACCTTCCGGACGTCCGCTCTTAAAGCCTGTTTCGAAAGTCTCTCCATGATTCCAACCGGCTTCGCCTTAGAGCCTGTCCCGAAAGTATATTCATGAATATACTTTCGGGACAGGCTCTTACAGTAGCGA
>Ga0172367_10004482_pt1 | contig 17372 bp, 11 predicted proteins | sample Lak10m_FD_114542 | JGI IMG/M metagenome (GOLD analysis project Ga0172367, IMG submission 114542) | Freshwater microbial communities from Kabuno Bay, South-Kivu, Congo - kab_022012_10m | ecosystem: Environmental > Aquatic > Freshwater > Lake | place: Democratic Republic of the Congo: South-Kivu...
CCGGTGGAAGCTATGTACGATCGGTCATCGTCACTGCCGGCCGCCGGGACGGGATCAAGCCCGGGCTTGCCGTTATTTCCGGACGTGGTCTGGTTGGCCGGGTGGTCGAGGTGGGCGAATGGTCGGCGCGGGTGATGCTGATTACCGACATCAGCGCCCGCATCCCCGTGGTGCTCGAAGGCTCGCGCCAGCGCGCCATGCTGGCCGGCAACAACGGCGAACAGCCGCACCTGCTGTACCTGCCGCCCGAAGTACCGGTCGCCGTCGGCGGCCGGGTGGTCAGCTCGGGCCACGACGGCCTCTTCCCCCCCGGCCTGCCGGTCGGCACCGTCGCCTCGGTGACCGAAACCAGCGTCCGGGTCCAGCCTCTGGTGGATTTCAGCCGCATCGAGCACGTCCAGATCGTCGATTTCGGCCTCACCGGCGCGCTTGTCCGTGGGCCGGAGTAAGCAGCGGTAACGACCTGCGGCATTTGACTTCTTAGAGCACCCGGATTATGGTGGGAGCAGAACTTCTCGGAGATGCCCAATGGCTGAGGATGATGTAAAGGCAACGCTGGAGAGAGTCCTGGAGTTCCTCGCGATCGTCAGAAGCGATATCGCAGGACTGCGGGCTGAGCTGAAAGCGGAGATCGCGGAACTGCGGACTGAGCTGAAAGCGGAGATCGCGGAACTACGGACCGAGTTGAAGGACGAAATCGCGGAACTGCGAACCGAGTTCAGGACCGATATCAGGAGTGTCCGCGACGAGTTGCGGATTGTGGATAAACGTCTGGTCGCGGTTGAGGCTCGCCTCGATGAACAGCGTCAGACCATCAACGCCTTGATCCCCCAGCGTCTCGCCGCCGTCGGACGATAACGGGGCCTTGTATAGCCATCACACTATGACTGGCGATGCCCCGCTGACAGCAGGACTGAGATGGCCCCGTTGTCTGGACAACAATGGGGCGAACTTAACAGAGAGTCCCTGCCGAGGTCCTTGGCGCCATCCACCCGCTGATCGGGTGGGGCACGAAAGTTCCGTGCCCCTCCCAATAATAATGGACGGGGATTACCGGGGTCGGTCAGGCTCCGGTGTTAAGGGGGCGTTCGGGGGGAAGCCCCCGGGTGACTGCGCAGGCGATCGGTCGGGGGGCTTTCGCCCCCCGAAGTCCCCCAACTGGGGGGCCTGACGGCCCCCCCGGCCCCCCCCCCCCTTTTTCAAACACTTGCAGAACAGGCCAGTGGGGCAGATACGATATCTCGAGCCTGTCGGCACATTCCGGTATCGGGGCCCTTGCGCCGACGGTGGCAAGGCCGGTAAGTAGTCCTGATCCGGACAGTGGTGATACGGGAAAGCCCGTACCCCCAGGCGGGAGAGGACGGCGTGGCCCTTGAATCGTTCGTCGAGTTTCTGCGCGCTCACGCCCCGTTCGACCGCCTGCGGCCGGAGGATTTGGGCAAACTGGCGGCTGCCGCCTCGCCCGCGACCTACGCGGACGGCCAGACCGTGCTCAAACGCTGGGAAACGCCCGACGCGCTCCATGTCGTCGTCGACGGCTCGGTCGAGGAGCGAGACAACGGCGGCTTGGTCTACCGCCACAGCCCCGGCCAGCTTTTCGATTCGAAAGCGCTGATCGAGGGACGTACGCAGCACACATTCGTCGCCCGCGGCGGCTGCCGCTGCCTGACCATCCCGGTACCGCTGTGCCAGTCCCTGCTCCGGCAAGCGCCCGGGTTCCGCGATTTCCTGCGCCAGGACATCGCCCGCAAGACCGAGGCCTTCATCTCGCTGCACCAGCAACGGGAAAGCGCCTCGTTCGTCACCGCCCGGATCGACGAGTTGACCCTGTCGCCCGCAGTGGTGGTCGCAGCCGAAACCACCATCCGCGAAGCCGTGGCGCTGATGAGCGCCAACGGCTCCACGGCGGTGGTGGTGACACTGGCGGCCGCACCGAACAAGGGACCGGTGGCCGGCCCGGAGACGAATGGGGTTGGCCCGACAGCGGGTCCGGCCGGCCCTTCCCGGGACCGGCCGGTCGCCCTTGCCCAAGCGCACGGCATCTTCACGGCCCGCGACATCCGCGAGCGGACCGTACTCCTGGGCCTGCCCGATAGCACGCCGATCGGCCCGCTGGCGAGCCAGGGCCTGATCACGCTCAGACACGACGATTATCTTTATAATTGCTTCGCGCTGATGACCCGCCACCAGATCCGCCACGTGGTCATCACCCGCGACGATGCAATCATCGGAGTGGTTGAACAAAAGGACCTGCTCAACTTTCTCTCATCGACCTCATTTGCACTGGCCCGCGACCTCGAGCAGGCCCGAAACGTCGACGAACTGGCGCAGGCCGGGGCCAGCATTCCGGTGCTGGTCCGTACGCTGGCCGACCGCGGGATGAAGCCGCGCTACATCGCGCATCTGGTCACCGACCTTAACCGCAAGGTCTTCCGCCGCGCCTTCGAACAACTCGCCTCCCCCGAACTCCTTCAGCACTGTGCGCTGCTGGTGCTGGGCAGCGAAGGCCGCGGCGAGCAACTCTTGCGCACCGACCAGGACAACGCGATCGTCTACCGCGGCCCGGAACCTCCGGAAGGGCTGGTCGAGGTGGCCACGCGCTTCAACCAGCTTCTAGCCGATATCGGCTACCCGCCCTGCCCCGGGAACGTCATGGTTTCAAACCCGGAGTGGCGGCTCTCGGCCGATGGCTACCGGAGCCGTCTGCACCGTTGGTTGCACGAGCCGAGCGAGGAAGGCTTCATGAACCTGGCGATCTTCCTCGACGCCGCCACCGTAGCCGGTGACAACGAGTTGCTGGAGGGGCTGAAGACGGAGCTGTTCGAAAAGCTTCACGGGCATGATTCGGTGGTACGCCACTTTGCCAAGGCAGTGGTTCAGTTCAGTACACCGCTTGGCCTGTTCGGCCGCTTCCGGCTCGAATCGAAGCCACCGCACGCCGGCCGGCTCGACCTCAAGAAAGGCGGCATCTTCCCGATCGTCCATGGTGTCCGTGCGCTCGCGCTCCGCCACCGGATCAACGAGACCAGCACCATCGCCCGCATCCACGCCCTGACCGCCCGCACCAGCTTCGGGGCCGAGTTCCTCGCCGACCTAATCGAGGCCTTCGAGTTCATGTCGATGCTGCGCCTGCGCATTCATCTCGAGCAGTGGTCGCGCGGGGAAGAGACCGACAGCTATGTCGCGCCGGCCGCGCTCAACCGGCTGGAACGCGGCCTGCTGAAAGACTCGCTCAAAATCGTTCACCATTTCAAGGAGCTGCTGGAGGCGGTGTTCCGGCTCGACGTGCTGCAATAGGAGCGGGGGGGCCGTCCCCCCTGACGGCCGGCGCGAGCCGGTATCGCCGCAGGCAACGAGTCATACCAGCGAGCGTAATGATTGATCCATTGCCTGCGGCGTCGCCGGCTCGCGCCGGCCGTCAGGGGACGCTGTCCCCCGCCCCCCCCAGCCAAAGGCCAGTCGGCCTTTGGAAACCAATTACAGGAGCAATGGATCAAGCTTTAAGCTCGCCGGTATCATACGCTTTGCCCATTGGTGTTAGCGGTGACAGGGCAGAGCCACGCCATTTTGTCAAAAAATGTGACTGCCCAGGCCCCCTTCGAGCAACAGAAAAGAGGGGGCAGCTTGGGGGAGGGGACGACAGCCCCCGGAGATTTGTTTTCGGAGTGCATGCGATGTCCGACACGGCATACAGGGGGATGCGCTGGTTCAAGTGCGACCTCCACGTTCATACGCCGGAAGACAGCCGGCACTGGCGCGACGACGCGCTTAGCCTCGGTAACCCGCGCCGCGTGAAAGAAAGCGGTGGCCGCACGTACGATGAGACCGGCATTCAGGAAAAAGCTCGCCGTTACCTCGACCGCTGTCATGATCTTGGCCTTTCGGTGATCGGTGTGACCGATCATAATTTCTCAGACAAAACAGAACCGAGGGACTGGTTCCTGACCCACTTGGTTGAGCAGAACCAACGTGTTGCCAACAGGCGCGGCGTCGACCCGCTGTTCATTTTTCCGGGCTTCGAGGTCGACATCGGCTACCACGTACTGTGCCTGTTCCCCCTGGCGTCACGCGCCGCCGATATTAAGCCGCTCAGTGATGTGATAACTAAGCTTGGACTTGAGGCGGGATCTCGATTTGACAATGGATCACCGAATATCCTGAGGTGCAACGGAGCAACTCGTTCACTCAAAGACCTGCTGGACATCGTTCAACGAGAAAGCGGCGGCTTGGTCATCGCCGCTCACGCCGACAGCAAGAACACGGGACTGCTCTTCGCTTCCAGCAATCGGAACGACTATGCCCACCAGACCCTGTATTGTGTGGAAGTGACGCAATATCCGCTGGAGGAGCGATGTGCGGACATCCTGGCCGGGCGAAATCGCGATTGGAGGCGCGATCGGTTCCATCCAGCGTATATCCAGTCATCGGACGCCAAATCGCTCGAGGTTGACCCGAACGGTCAGCCTAAGCCCAACAGCCTCGGTTACCGGCATACCTGGATCAAGATGTCGACGCCGCAGATCGAGGCGCTGCGCCAGGCCTTTCTCGATCCGGAGTCACGCATCCGGTGCGGCGCGGCGGGGAATCCGGCCGAGAGCGAAACCCACGCCCGGCTGCTGTCCATGTCGGTCTCCGGCGCCGCCTTCCTGAAAGACCAGAGTGTCACATTTTCGCCCAATCTTACCTGCATTGTCGGGGGACGGGGCAGCGGCAAATCGGCGATTCTCGAAGGCATGCGCCTCGCCATGGGCAAGGACAAGGCAGCCGACGATCGCAAGCTGGATGACCGCACCCGGGAGAAGGTGGAACGTATTCGCGCACTTCTCGGCCACGAGACACGTACGGAGGTCCGAGTACGCTGGCGCAGCGCCGATGGCGTCGAGGACATTTTCATCTATACCCCCGGTCAGTGCCGCGTTGACGGGCGTACGTTGCCCGACCCGGGCTCATTTTTTCGCACCTTGCCCGTACAATTTTTCAGTCAGCAGCAGTTAAACAAGATCACTGACGCCCCCGACAATCGCCTGTTGGCGCTGGTCGACGATTTTGCCGGTGAGCCTCTAAGGACTTGGCAACATAAAGCGCGAGGCCGCTGCGAGGAGATACGGCGACTTCTGACCGCAATCGAGGCGCTCACGCAGACGGACCGCGACATCAAGCGCCTCGAGCAGGAAAATGAAGACCTGGACCGGCAATGGACCGCGCGCGTCACTCTCCAGGACGAGGCACGCAGGCGCCAGGCGCTCAAGGCGGCCGACGCCTATATTCGCAAGGTGAACGCGGCGGTCGACGCGGACGGCGAACGGCTGGTCACGGTCGCCGAGGATATCTTCGAGTCTCACGCTCCGCTCGGTTCAGCGACCGATCGGTGGCCGGACGGCGACTGGTTTAGGTCCCTGGACGAACAGGTGCTGCGGGAAAAAGAATCCCTGAAACAGGAGATCACCGCAGCGGTCACCGCCTACGGGGAGCGGATGCGTCGACTGTTCGCGGATGCCCCCCGCTGGCCGAGTATTCGTGATAATCTGGCCGCGGCCGACCGTACCTTTGCCGACGCCTGTCAGGCACAGGGAGTCGCGGCCGAGGATGTTAGCCGGATTCAAGATATTGACCGACGCCGGGCGCTGGCCATGCACGACTTGGACGCCAAGCGGCGCGAACAGGAGCGCCTGCGGACCGAGCAACAGAAGCTTCCGGGTCTTTTCAACGAACTTCATGATGCCTGGATCAAGGCATTCGATATCCGGGCGTCCATCGCAAAAGAGATCAATTCGGCGGCCACCGACACGGACCGGCCGGTGATTGAACTTGTAGCCGCCTATGGGGCGGACCCGGCCGGGTTTCTAGCGGTGTGGGGAAATTTGGTTGGCGACCGCAGGACCAGGCTTGGCCGCGCCTGGGATGACCTGGGCCAGGCGATTCATCGGCAATTTATCGACAACCATAAGCCCAGCGATACACCATCGGCTTGGCAAATGATCCAGAACTGGCTCGACGAGAAGAAGCCGATTCCGGAGTGTATCCACGCCGTCGCAGACTGGGATGACGTCCGCTCGCATTTGTCGGGACCGGCGTCTCAGGCTTGGCGGGAGGCGCGCCTGACCCGGGTGGACGACTCGATCGATCTGATCTTGTATCGGCGAGATGCCCAGCCCAAAGCGCGACCGACTGACGCCATCGAGGTGGGGCGGGTCTCGAACGGCACCCTCTCCGATGGCCAGCGCAATGCGGCCGTGCTGGCCATGCTACTGGCCCAAGGACAGCATCCGCTCATCATGGATCAGCCGGAGGACGAGTTGGACTCGCAGTTTATCTTCCGGGATCTGGTGCCCCTGCTCCGGCGCATGAAGCATAAGCGGCAAATCATCCTGGTCACCCATAACGCGAACCTGCCGGTCAACGGTGATGCCGAGCTGGTCTACGCCCTTGAGGCCAGTGAGGGCCGGGGGACGCTCCGCGCGGAGGGCGGCCTCGATCGCAAGGAGGTAGCCGAGGCGGTCCTCGAGATCATGGAGGGATCAGAAACCGCCTTTCGCCGCCGGCTGGAAAAATACCATTTTTGATATACCACGTTGCCGTGAGAACCCGAATGGCGTGGAGGGCGGTGGTCTTTGGCACCAAAGACGATCCATGCGAGCGCTTTTCGGGTTCTCACGGCAACAGACTATAGGATTATTAGCGAGGTGTTCCCCATGCTGCCAAGCACTGAGGACCTGATCCGGGACATCGCCGCCGGCGAGGATACCTATCTGGAATTCAAGGAGGTGGTGTTTAAGGACAACACGCCCCGCTTCTCCGGAGAAGACGGCAAGGCCACCAAGGTCATTGCCGAGGTGTTCGTCAGCATGGCCAACACCGACGGCGGCCTGGTGGTGTTCGGCGTCAACAAAACGGGCGAGGTGGTAGGGATCAGCCCCGAAAAGCGGGATATTCTTGAACAGTGGGTAATCAACTGCGCACTGGATGGCTGCCAGCCGAGGGGTGGCCTGGAACCCCGAACCGACTGGCGCATCCTGCCCGATCGATCGGGAATCGACCAGCGAGTGCTGTTGGTGAAAATTCCCAAAGCCCGCTATTATGTTCACCAGACCACAGATGGGCGATTCCTCAAACGGGTCGGCAGTCACCGTACGCCAATTCCCGCCGAACAACTCGGCCGCCTGCTCGAGAGCCGGCGTCTCATGATACCATTCGAGGAGCGCCCCTGTTACGAAACAACACTGGATGCCTTTAATCAGGTTCGCTTCAACGCGTATTACGAACGCCGTTTCGATCATTCCTTCAAAGAAAGCGGCGTCTCCCTCGAGCGGTTGCTCTTGAATCTCAAGCTGGCCAGGGCAGCCGATGACGGCACCTGGATGCTCAACAATTTGGGCGCACTGCTCTTTTCCGATCGCCCGCAACTCGGACTGCCCGGCGCCTACGTCGAAGTCGCCGCTTACGACCACGAAATTGCGGATGCCGATACTCTGGATGTGAGACGCTTCGAGGGACCGGTGGATGACCAAATTCACGCGGCAATCACCTATCTCAAGAACAGTCCATTTCTGGCGATCAGGTCGGAGAAGACCCTTGCCGGACGGCTCGACAAGCCCGCCTACAGCGGGCTTGCGGTCCAGGAAGCGATCGTCAACGCCGTGGTCCACCGCGACTATGAACTGACCGGGTCACAAATCGTCATAAACTTGTTTCCCGATCGGTTGGAAATTCGCAATCCGGGCGGCCTGCACAACACTCTCACGCCCGAAAACCTCTACGCCGGCTGCCAGCCCATGCGCCGCAACCAGCATCTGGCCGGCTTTTTGCGGGACTTTCCCAGCCCGGTCAGCGGTCGCAGCCTGATGGAGGCAAGAGGGGTTGGTTTTCTCTCCCTGGTGCGTGAGAGCGAGACGCTGTCCGGACGCAGACCTCTGCTTGAAACAATCGGACAGAGCGTTAAACTGACGCTTTACGCCGCGCGGGACGGCGGATAAGGGAATGCGAACGGCCGATTGCCCCTTATACCAGTGAGCTTAGCGTTTGATCCATTGCTCTTATAACCGGTTTCCAAAGGCCGACTGGCCTTTGGCTGGGGGTGTCGGGGGACAGCGTCCCCTGACGGCCGGCGTGAGCCGGCAACGCCCCGGGCAATGGTTAAAACATAACGCTCACTGGTATGACGGATGCGCAGAAGCCGCGCTCGACATAACCGCTTGGCAGTTCATAACCGACGACGCCCGCGTCAAGCTCGCGCACCTGTATCTCTTGATCCAAGATGAACCGAGGCAGCAGCACCGATAGTTGCTGCCAAGCGGCCGCGCTATGAAAGCGGCACTAGAGTCGCCACAGAACGACACCCTCGGGCACCGTGCCACGATCGAGGTATGAACGGACGTCGGCGACGACCCCCTTGCCCCCAGCCAGGCATCGCGTCACCAAGTCCCAGCCGTCCTTGCGATACTGCTCATGGACAACAGAAACGATGACAGCCTGGGCTGGCCGCAGGTCCTCCAAAGAACACAAGGCAATCCCGTACTCACCCTGCATATCCTGACTATCGGCAATGGGATCATGAACCTGGACAATAACCCCAAACCTTTCCAACTCTCGAACAATATCGATACATCGGGTATTGCGGACATCCGGGACATTCTCCTTAAATGTCACCCCCAGGACGGTTACGATCGGTGGTCCGCCCATCTGCCACGCAGCTCCCCCCAACAGCAATCTAAGTGTCTCCCGAGCGACAAAGAACCCCATGGAACTATTAATTCTTCTACCAGCAAGAATAACCTCCGAGTGATAGCCAACCTGCTCGGCACGATGCGTCAAGTAGTAAGGATCCACACCAATGCAGTGCCCCCCGACCAGCCCGGGAAAGAACGGAAGAAAATTCCATTTTGTCCCTGCTGCCGCGAGCACGTCACGGGTATCGATGTCCAGCCGCTTAAATATAAGCGCAAGCTCATTCATGAGGGCAATGTTAATATCCCGCTGCGTGTTCTCAATGACCTTGGCTGCCTCAGCGACGGCAATTGCCGGGGCACAATGGACGCCCGCCTTAACGACGCGCCCATAAACAGCCGCCACAACTTCCAGGGTGCTGTCGTCACAAGCCGACACAACCTTGATCGTTGTCTCCAACCTGTGAGTAAGATCACCGGGATTAACCCGCTCGGGCGAATAACCGACAAAAAAATCAGCTCTATACCTCAGCCCCGATACGGCCTCCAGCACCGGCACGCACTCAATCTCGGTGGCGCCAGGATAGACCGTTGACTCGTAAACAACAATATCGCCGCTCTTGAGGTGACGTCCGACCGCTCGGCTCGCCGCGATCACGGCCGACATGTCGGGCCGGTTTGCATCGTCGATTGGCGTTGGCACCGTCACGATAAAAAAGTCACATTCCCCCAATCGCGACTCATCGTTCGTTAATATCAAGTTTGGATTACTAAGCTCGCCGGCGTCGATTTCCCGTGTCCTGTCATGACCAGCGAGAAGTTCCCTAACTTTTCCCGCATTGATATCGAACCCGACCACTGGTCCAAGGCGTGCAAAAGCCACAGCAACCGGGAGCCCGACATACCCCAGTCCAACTACACCGACCCTGCGCAGCATCGACTCTTCCCCGCTTCCACTGAATGTTGTCCCCAGCCATCACGGCGCCAGCTATACACCAGAATGCCGAGCACACTTAAAGTCTAATCCATTGCCCTTATAACCGGTTTCCAAAGGCCCTTCGGCCTTTGGCTGGGGGTGTCGGGGGACAGCGTCCCCTGACGCCCGGCGCGAGCCGGCAATGACGCTGGCAATGGATCAAATTTCGGGGGGCTTCCGCCCCCCGAAAGGCCCCCTGATCCGGGGCCTGACCGGCCCCGGAACCCCCTCTTTTCTTATTCAGAAAAGAGGTACCTGGGCAGTTTCGACGAGACAGGCGGTCCCACCATCACTCCACCACGTCAACATCCACCCCGACATAGAGCGCATGCGCACGCCCCCCCATGACCACCCCGCGCAACGGACAAACGTCGTCATAGTCGCGGCCCCAGGCCAGGGTGACGAAATCAGCGTCGACCCGCTTGCCGTTGGTGGGGCAGAGGTCGAGCCAGTCATCACCCCCACACCAGACCGAGAGCCAAGCGTGGCTCATGTCGGCGCCGCGCAGTTTGGGCTGGCCCGGCGGCGGCAGGGTGCGTAGATAACCGCTAACGTAGCGAGCGGGCAGGCCAAGCGAACGCATGCCGCCGATTTGCAAATGGGCGAAGTCCTGGCATACCCCGCGCCTTGTGCGCAGCACCTCCTCGATCGGGGTTGTGATAGTGGTGGCGTTGGGATCGAACTGGAAATCCCGAAAGATGCGCGTGGTCAGGTCGATCGCCGCCTCGGCCACCGGTCGCCCGGGGAGGAACGAGTCCTGGGCGTAGGCGGCCAGCCCCGGCTCGGTCCGGACATAGGGGCTGTCGCCGGCAAACTGATCGATCTCGGCGGCACTGTTGGGGCCGGCGGCCGTGCGAACCCAATCGCGGATCTGCTCCCAGGGCGGAGTCGCGGTCGGGTCGAGCGCGGGCGGCGGAAAGACCTCCACATCCAGCTCGGCGGTCACCACCAGCTCCCGGTGCGGCTGCTGAAGCGCCAGGTAACTGACCGGATTACCGAAAAAATCGGTGCGGTCCGCACGGATCACCGGCACCGGCTCGACCAGCAACTGGCTGCGCCGGCAGCGCTGGCGCGGGTGGGCCCGCGCGATCAGGTGGGCAACATGATGCGAGAACGGCACCTGGTCCTGATAGCGATAGCGGGTAACGTGACGCACCCGGTAACGCAGCAGACCCGGCACCTCTGCCGTGGATGCGACCCCCGGCCCGGAACCGGACTCAGGCGGAACGTGCGAAAGCATGATTGAAGTACGCGTGAGTGAGGAGGTTCGAGACTTCGGGCAAAGAGACCGCAATCTCATCGAGCGTGGAACGCAACACCGCTACACTGCGGGTCAGTTCGCGGTGGGCAAGCAGGGCACGGGCACGGGCGATCAACTCCAGCGCCATATGCACCGGCCCCCCGTCATGGAGGCCACCGCTGGTCTGCGGCAAATGAATCAGATGCTCAGCCAAACGGGAAAGTTGGAACGCAAGCGAGCGCGGGTTGGTTTCATCGGCCAGCAGCAGCTCGAGCACGGGTTGACGCCGGGCCGTGCTGAGATGGCGTTCGCGGTAGGCCATGAAGCTGACGCACAACTCGAGCAGCACATCAAGCGTCGGTATCAGCCGCTCGCCGGACGCGATCTCGGGGTCGGTCATCCCGCCCCGGCTCAGCAGCGCGGCGGTGAAACTCGCCCGCTCCAGCCGACAGCCGATGTTGAGAAACCGCCAGCCGGGCCCCCTTGTCATGCTTTCCTGCTGGAGTCCGGTCAACGCCGCAAAGCTGGTCACCAGCTCGTCCAGGCACAACAGCACCTCGACCCCGTCGGAGCGGATTGCCGGCGGCTGCGAATGGCGATCGATCTGCTCGATCACCCGCCAGAGATCAACCGAAAGCCGGTCGCGCACCGTATAGGCAACCCGGTGCAGGCGCTGAATGTTGGCACGCAGACTGCAAGGATGCGCAGGATCGAACACCGCCGCATGCAGCGCCGACCGCAGTGTGCGCGAAGGCCGCCGCTCGGCGGTGTTGGCAAGATCAACCGGGATCAGGCCAAACCAAGTCATCAGCCGAAACAACGGCGCCAGTTCGGCGATGACACCCGAGTGCTGGCCATCGGCAAGACGAATATGGGCACCGCGCAGCAGACGCACCGTCCCCTCGCAGCGTTCGGCGTAGCGCCCGGCCCAAAACAGACTGTCGGTGACCCGACTGGGCAGCCCGGACTCACGCCCGACGCGCGGCGTCCACAGGGACTGGGCGGCGCGGCTCTCGCCCGCGGCCTGGACCGGGAGTCCCGCCCCGGCCGCCACCCATCCGGGCACCGTCGTCGACGACGCCGCGACCGCCGCCTCGTCCGTCTCGTCCGCCTCCCGTCCCCTTAATACCCAGGTGTCCTTGCTGCCGCCGCCGTGCTGCATCGACACCACCAGTGATCCCGGGTGATTGGCGAAGCGCGTCAACCCGCCGGGCATCACCGCGTACCCGCCACCGGGTTTGGCCGCAACATAGACCCGCAGCACGATCGGACAGGCTTGCAAGCGACCCTCGCGCCAAGTCGGCGCCGTCGACAGATCGACCCGCTCCTGGGCAACATAGTCAGCCGGGCGCTGCCTGAGGCGGGTCAGCAATTCCTCCCGCCCGGAGGCGTCAAGCTCGGCGCCGAAAGTCAGCTCATAAGGCATGCCCCGGCGCGACGGCTTGATCACCAGCGTGTCGAGCCCGCCGGCAACCCGGGACAACGCCTGCGGCTCGCCGCACCACAGGCTTTCCACCTGCGCCAAGATCGGCTCCTCGCCCAGCATATCCCGGCAGATCGAGGGCAAATACGGCTTGAACGCCATCGACTCGACAACGCCACTGCCGAGCGCGTTGGCAACCACCACATTGCCGGCACGGATCGCCTCGACCAGCCCGGCCACCCCAAGCGTGCTGTCGGCCCGCAACTCCAGCGGATCGCAAAAATTCTCGTCGAGCCGCCGCAGGATGACATCCACCGACTCAAGACCGTTCAATGTCTTCAAAAACACCCGCCGGTCGCGGACCACCAGATCCGCACCTTCCACCAGGGTAAGGCCAAGGTGCTGGGCCAGGAAGACGTGCTCGAAATAGGTTTCATTATAAGGTCCCGGCGTCAGCAGCACCACCCGGGGTTCCGCGCGCCCGGGCATCGCCGTGGCCAGATGGTCGCCAAAGGCTTGGAAAAACGGCGGCAGCCGGTCAACATTGCAAACCCGGAAGCAATCGGCCAGCACCTCCCGGGTAACGAACCGATTCTCCAGCACATAGCCGGTGCCGCTCGGCGTATCGGTGCGATCGGCCAGCACCGACCAGCCGCCATCCGGCAAGCGCGCGAGATCAAACGCCACCAGATGCAGGTGCACCCCGCCCGGCAGCCGAAGCCCGTGGCAGGGCCGCAGAAAGGCCGGATCGTCGAACACCAGTGCCGGCGGGATGCGCCCGGTGCGAATCAGGGTCTGCGGGCCATAGAGATCGGCGAGCACGGTATTGAGCAATCGGGCCCGCTGCTCCGCCCCGGCCGCGATCACCCGCCACTCCTCCGCCGAGAGCAGCAGCGGCACCAGATCAAGCGGCCAAGGCCGCTCCATCCCCTGTGGGTCGCCGTAGATGTTGTAGGTCACCCCGTTCTGCCGCAGGAGCCGCCGGGCCGCCTCCCAGCGGTCGTCCATGGCCGGCCCCTCGCCGTTCAGCCCCAGGGTGGCGAGAAAGGCGCGCCAATGGAGTCGGACGCCCCCCTCGCCACTCACCATTTCATCGAAGACATCGCCATTGCCCATACCGCCCGCCGCGGCCGCAACCAACGCCGCGGGCAGCGGCCACGAAGACCCGCCCACGGAACCGGTGTTGATGCCCGTGGCGGCAAGAATGGGGGAGTCGGGACTGGACAAGGGCTGTTTGGCCACCATACTAAGGAATACAAAAAGAGGCACTTCTCTTTATGCCGAATTCGCGAGCGTTTGACCAGCCCCGAGACAGCAAGGCCGACTTGCCTGGACACAACTGGAAGTAATCAAAGGCCTTATCACCTGCCCCCCCCCCTATTAAAAAAAGAGGGGGTGCCGGGGCCGGTGACGGGTGACGATGGCGCCGGTCTTCAAGCCCGGTCGTCCGCCCTATGCCAGATAGCCCCCGCCGCGGCCAGAGCCAGCCAGCCAAGGGTAAAGGACGTGCCGCCGACCGGAACAATGGCGCTCGGGCTCGTCAGCACCCCGATCGCCCGCAGGTACAGGCCGCCACAAAACAGTATCAACCCGACCACGAACGCCCACCCGGCAACGGTGACCGTTGCCCGGGCAAAGCCTGAGCGCGCACGCGCCAGCATCCCAAGAAGGGCGATCAACGCCAAAGCGTGCAAACCCTGATAGCGGGCCGCAAGCTGCACCATATCCACCGCCCATTTCTGGGCCACCGGATCAAGGCCATGGCGCGCATAAGCCTCGGCGCCCACCGCACAGGCGCCACTGAGTCCGGCCAAAGTGAGCCATACCCGTTGACACAGCGTCTCGCTCATACATCTCATTCCTGAATTAGTGGCCCGGGCTCCGGGCCTGACAGTTCACATCGATGATCAGACGATGGTCCTCGGGACGTGTCGCAGGGGCCGGTCGGGGATGTCCTCCGACCCGACGAAAAGTTAGCTTAACAGCTTGACTCCGTCATCACGACAGTGTTCCCTTGACCGTATAAACTGAAGACGCACCTGCTTTTTGACACGTGGCCCGATGGTGCAGACCAAATTGCAAAGAAACCGTTGCGATCAGCGGAACAAATCAACAAAACGCGTAAATATGTCCTGGGGGGGACGGTGATGGGATGGACGCAGACCAGACAGCCGATCACATGGTCAAGCCACTTAAGCATCGGCGTGCCCGGAATCGATGAGGAACACAGACTGCTGGTGGAAGCCCACAACGACTTGGCATCCGCCTGGGGATCGACCGCCGAGCACGAGGTTGCCGCACGGGCGATGCGCGACCTGTTCGCCTATGCCGACTATCATTTTCGGCACGAGGAAGAACTGATGCGGGATGCCCGCTATCCCGAGCTTGGTATTCATCGGCGCCAGCACCTGCGCTTTATCGACATGCTGATGGCCCTGGACGCCCATTTTACCGCCGGCCGCGCCGGCGTCCTGGATATTTCCGACTTCGTCGGCAACTGGTTGCTCACCCACATTCGCTTCACCGACCGCCAGTTGGGGGAGTATTTGTGCGGGGAGTATCTTTTTGGCGAATACCTGTACGGGGCGCCCCCGACCGCAGCCGGGGCCGCTCCGGTCGGAATCGACGCGATCAGCCAGGTGGCGCCGCTGGTGCGATAGGGCAACATCATTGATGGCCCGGATCACGATCGGATCGGAATCGTAGGAGCGCCACCGTCAAGCCAACCATAATAGCCACCACCCAAAATACATCTCCGGACCACTGGATTTTATCACTCATTGACACCCGGGTGCCGGCTTGCTATGCCCGCCGCGAAAAAGGTGTTCGTTCACCGGATATGGCCGGATAAAGCCAATTGAGGCCGAATTAAGGATGGAGATGCCTGTGCGCCCCGTTGACTGGCAGACCATTCATAGCCGGCCGCTGATCTCCATCCCCGATTGCTGGAAGCACTGCGGCGGATTTTGCTGCTCCAACGATCACCCCGATTTTCAGTTCCGGCTGATGCCCAAAGGGGGCCGGGGAACGGTCGTGCTCTATCTCGGCGATGAATATGCCTGGATGAAGCAAAACGGGCATGTCATCTGCGGCGAAGAAAGCGGCAACACAATCCCGACGATGGCGTTCGACTACGGCGGCCCCCGACCGCTCGTCCTCCATCATGCCCCTTGCGCCTATCTGGGCCGCTGTGACGGGGTCGTCACCAAGCCTTTGTTATGCCGGACCTATCCGTTCCTTCCGGTTCTCGGCATTGATGGGACGATCGAGGATGTGCTACCGGCGTCGATCCTTGACGCCACCTTCGCCATGAAAGAGGGGCGCACCCTCTGCCCGATGGAACAGCGCTGGCGGCTCGAAGCGGCGCTGGCGGCCGACCCTGGGCTGGCTGAGGCTTTGCGGCATCCGGTCATCATTTTCCATACGCGGGCGGTGGCCGCATTCGTTGCCTCGTACCGCGAGCGCCTTGCGTCCTGGGACGGTTTCAAGACCTTGTCCGGGGTCGCGTTCTGGCAGGCGTGGGAGATGGCGTATCTGGGTCGGCGGCTGGTCGATCGCGATGCGGTGGCGGCCGGGGTTAAGGCCGCTTACACCGCAATAGTCACGCGCTACGGCGATTTCCTTGCATGACCACGCGCGCACCCCAGAGATACCGGCACTTGCTGGCCGCGTTTGCCGGTGTGGCGTTGCCGTTTGCCATATTGGTCGGCCTGGCCCAGCCATGGCGAATTGAACTTGATGGATGGGATAATTATTATCTAAGCGACTATCCTGCTGACTTTGCCGCCATTCCCAAGCACCTGATCATCGGAACCGGATGCTGGACCTGGACAATTGAAGCCTACATGCCGCTGGACAGCCACGACGCGGTCCGCAGCCAGCGCGCGACCCTGCATTCCGCCCTCAACGCCACGCTGGAAGGGACGGGACCGGAACGGTTCTATGGCTTTGGACGAGCGGATGTGGATTTCAATCGGCACCTGATGTCGATCCGCCTTGCGGTGCAGCAGGGGGATGTGCGGAGCATAATTTACATCAACAACCCTGGATCATTGCAAGCATTTACCATCCCCGCCAACGCCGTCAGGGTTCTTCCTGTGCTGGCGGCGATCGAAAGCGACTATCCGGAGCTTGCCGACGACGTCGAGACGTATCGACGCCACCTCCTGGCCTCAGCCGGCTACCGCAAGGGGATGGCCGAGCAGGCGGCCAAACCATGGTTTGAACGTCTGGGGGAACGGATGTCGGTCTGGGCCTGGGGCGTGTCCCGACGCTGGCACGGCATCCTTGAGGGGCTGATATTCACGCCGTTTCCGGCACACCGCCGGGCCGATGACCACGCGGCCCTGCTCCGGCAGGTCCAAGCCAATTACGCCAACCCCAACGCCTGCACCGCCCCCGGACGGGGACTGATGGCCGCCGATCTGTACTGGATCGGTGCCGGCGGCGCGCAAGTGTGGCAGAGCTGGCTGCGCATCGCCGCCGGGATGGCCGCCCGGCATGGAATTGCCTTCGTCTACTACATCCCGCCGCATCTCAACGTGCCGCGGGACCGTTATGCGGCCGAATTCCGGCCGGCGTTCGTCGACCAGGTGCACGCGGTACTGGCCGAATTTCCCAAGGGCCGGGTCATCGACCACGCGGTCGAACACGGATTGTCGGCCTGTGATCAGGTTTACGATTCGGAGCGACGATTTTCGTCCGGCTATCTGCTGAACTATGCCGGCAAGCTCAAACAATCCCGCCTTCTGCTGGCGGAGATGGCGCGGGCGGGACTGGTCGCGGCGCCGCCCGAGCGTTTCCTCGGCCGCTCCCGGTTCGAGCAGACACTTCCCGCCAGTGATGTCCCACCACGCATACTTTCCGACGACGCGTCGGAGAAGGTACGGGAAGAACTGTTTGCCAACGAGGAGTGGCGCCTGTCGCTGCCCGCAGCGGATTAAGACGATAGCCGGTCCCGGGCATGCCGTCCGGCAGCAGCGGGAGGCAACCGATAGAGCATCTGTTGGAGCATCTGATGGAGCGCCTGAAAGCATGGTTGAACCGGCATCCTGCGGTTCATGGCTTCGC
>Ga0172367_10004486_pt1 | contig 17355 bp, 10 predicted proteins | sample Lak10m_FD_114542 | JGI IMG/M metagenome (GOLD analysis project Ga0172367, IMG submission 114542) | Freshwater microbial communities from Kabuno Bay, South-Kivu, Congo - kab_022012_10m | ecosystem: Environmental > Aquatic > Freshwater > Lake | place: Democratic Republic of the Congo: South-Kivu...
CTTTGCGATAAATTATTAAGTGAAGGATTTATAGTTATCTGCATGGATAACCTAATAACAGGGAGTACAAAAAATATTTCCCATCTGGCAGGGAATGACGATTTTACTTTTGTTAAACATGATGTAACTAATTATATCTTTCTGCCCGGTAAAATCGATTACATTTTTCATTTTGCTTCACCGGCAAGTCCAATTGATTATCTTAAACTTCCTATCCAAACTCTGAAAGTAGGCTCTCTTGGGACTCACAAAGTGCTTGGATTGGCTATGGAAAAGAAAGCAAGATTTTTATTAGCTTCAACTTCCGAAGTTTATGGGGATCCAACTATTCATCCTCAAAGTGAAGATTATTGGGGTAATGTAAATCCAATTGGTCCAAGAGGTGTTTATGATGAAGCAAAAAGATTTGCAGAAGCAATCACAATGGCTTATCATCGCTATCACGGTGTTGATACAAGGATTATAAGAATATTTAACACATACGGACCACGTATGAGGCTGGATGACGGTCGAGCTTTACCTGCATTTATTGGGCAGGCTTTTCGTAATGAAGATATTACAGTATTTGGAGATGGTTCTCAAACACGAAGTTTCTGTTATGTATCCGATTTGATTGATGGTATTTTTAGATTAATGATGTCTGATGAAGTTTATCCTGTTAACATTGGTAACCCCGATGAAATCTCAATCAAGGAATTTGCAGAGGAAGTTATAAAACTTACAGGGACAAAAAGCAAAATTGTCTACAAGGAATTACCAATTGATGACCCCAAAGTGCGTCAACCAAATATAGAAAGAGCAAAAAAAATCCTCGGTTGGGAGCCAATGATTAGTAGGACAGAAGGGTTGAAGATTACAATAGAGTATTTTTCAAAGAATTCTTCTTGATGTTATGTAGTGATGAAAAAGCAATTTTCTTTATTAGTTGTAGCTGTAGAATTCAGTGAGTGTGATTATTGTTTTAGAAGGGTTCATACCGAGTTTTTCTACGTTTTAATCGTTTAGCATTAGATGAATCAATAAATAGACTGGAATTTGTGAGTAAAAAATTAACTTCGACAATCGCCGGTGCATTTATATTTATTACTTTCCTTAATTTATTAGGTCGGGGACTGGGTTTTTTCAGAGAGATGTTATTTGCCAAATACTTCGGAATGGGGCACAATTTTGACATTTATTTAGTTGGGGCAGTTTTGCCGATGACGATTAACACGAGTATGTTGTATTTTGCGCAAAACTATTTTATCCCGTACTACAGTTCATTAAAAATCTCAAATTACCATTCACCTGTCAAGTTTATTTATCATACATTTTATCTATTTACAATTGGTTCATTTTCAGTATCACTCGTGCTATTTATCTTCTCTAAATCTATCATTAGTTATTTCATCAACCCTATTGATGCTTATGCATACGAAAGTGCATTAAATATTTTTCAGATATTTCTTATAACAATTCCTCTAAATGCAATTGTATCGGTTTTGATATCATATCAGCAGGCTGAGTTTAACTTCAAATATCCAGCTATATCTAGACTAATATTAAATTTAATCATGATTCCTATGCTTTATTTTTTTAATGCAGCTTTAGGTATTTATATAATTCCTTTAGCTTTTGTTATAGGGACAGTATTACAGTTTGTCTATCTTATAGTTAAGGTCAAGTTAAATTTAAAACAATTCAACTTCCTTTTAATCTCGAAAATGTTTAATCCTGAACTCGGCTCAACGATTATTTATATTCTTTTGATTGAATCAATTAGTCAATTATATTTGCTTTCAGACAGATATTTTTTTGACTTTATAGGTGAAGGTGGTTTGTCTGCATTAAACTATGCTGGAATATTGTATGTGCTACCAATCTCAATTATTTCTATTGCTTTGACAACTGTGATCTTCCCAAAACTTACATCGAATATTCAGAGAAAGGAATTTGAAGCATTGAATAAAAATGTAAGCGATGCAATAAGTGCTAACCTTTTTATTTTTGTGCCTGTTAGTTTTATCTTCTTTCTTTATGGCAATGATCTAATTAAAATATTGTTTGAGCGGGGAAAATTTAGTGCAGAAGACTCTATGATAACTTTTATCGCATTAAAATATTTTACAATTAGCTTAGTTTTCAATGCCGCTTATTCAGTCTATAATAAATTGCTCTACGGAGCGCAGATGATGAATGGATTAATCATTATTACAATAAGTGGGGTCATAATAAAGATTATATTGAATTTCACATTAGTTAGCAGATATCAACAGAATGGGCTAGCACTTTCTACTTCAATTAGCTACATTTATTTTTTTCTATCAAGCATTATTCTTATCAAATACAGAATACCGGAAATAAAACACTTACTGTTCTTTAAAAATTTATTTTTCTATTTTATAACCGGGCTCATATGTTATTCCATAGTCGAGATATTATTTGATGGTTTTTATACTCTTAGTTATTACAGAGATATTTTTAAAATGATTTTATTTTATACATTATTTTTATTTAGTCTTATATTATCTAATCATTATTCAGTTAAGCTTATTGCGAGTTTAATCAGAACGATAAAAACTGCAAAGGCAATTTAATTAAGGAATTCAATGATTGGAAAATTTAAAAATTTAATTCTTACTTCAAAATCCAATTCTTTGAATCAAGTTTTTAGTATTTTAATTCCCACAATCTTGATGACGCTCATTATGGGCGATTTTTCTATTTATGTCTCAATTGTTATAATTTGTCTATTGCCGGTTTTTATTCTCGGTGAAAAGTACATCATCTTTTGTATCATTGTAACTTTATTTACATTAGTTGGCGATTTAGGCGAATCGTTAAGATTTGCTGTACAATTTATAAACTTTACTTTACTTTTTATTTTATTCTTGAGACACTATGGATTAAAGTTTAGTCAGTATCCTAAACTTCCTAAATCATTAAATGCCTTCATAATTCTCTACTATTTCTCTATGTTTCTTTCAACAATATTATCTCTACATTTCCAAGCAGGGATACAAAAAATTGTTAGGCAAACAGAGTTCTTCATCGTGGCATATCTTTTATTTTCTCTAATCAGAAACGAAGATTTATTAAGAACTATATTAAAAGCTTTTATTACCGCAAGCATAATAATTGTTTTTTCCAGTTTTGTAAATTTTTATTCTGAAGGGCTTGCTATTTCAGATTATGGCATGGGTAAGGAAATTAGAGTGAGTGGACTGATGAGCAATATACTTGCAACAAGCACATTTTACGTCATCGCCGCTCCATTAGTCATAGTATTTTTAATCCTGACTCAAAACAAAAAGATAAAAATAGTATTATGGTTATGTATAGTATTATTAATTATGGGAATACTTTTAACCGCGTCGCGGTCAGCGGTATTCTCGATAATTCTCAGTACATCATTCATCTTATATTATTATCGAAGGAAATTAATTATAGGTTTTTTTTCAACTCTTGCTTTTATCAGTGTAATAATTTACTTCACTCCATTTTTAAACCAAATAAGTTCTATTGTTTTGAGAACCGAAGCCGGATTAAGTCAAAGACAGCATTATTGGACTTTGGCTTATAACATGATCGCAGATAATTTATTATTTGGAATAGGTCCGGGATCGTATGGTTACGAAATGTATAATTACTTCCCGGTCATGCGTGATAGCTGGATTGGAAAAGTAATCATTAACGTAAATGAAATTACTAGCGGAAGTAATAATTCACATAATTATTTCTTAGTATTTATTTCAGATTTGGGAGTCTTGGGATTTATTTTATCCTTAATGTTGCCGATTATCTTTTTCAGCATTACAATTACGACATTAAAAAAGTATGAAAAGTTCGAAAGAAAAACATTTTATTGCTTGGTTGGTATTTCTGCTGCAGGCTCAAGTATGTTTGTCAAGGCGATGATAGATGGATTGGGCATTTTATCCTATGGGTTTATTAGTGCAGATATGCCTTTTTGGTTAATGTTTATGGGGATTATATTTTTTTACTTAAATAAGGAAAATGAAAATCACTCTAAAGTAATCCAAACTGCTTTATAAAGTAATCATGATGCCATCACTCTTGAATTATTTTGTCCTAAATAAAATAAACTGATTACTATGCTTCTTATTTAACGTTTATTATCAATATGAATCTTCAAAAGTATAAAAACTATTTTAATAAAATATCTGTTTTCTTTTCTTTAAATTCTGCCAACTATTGGAATACTATAACACCATGTAATATAAAGGAAAAGCCAATTAGTGTAGGTAAGTATTATTTAGATTTTATCAGTAAGAGTGATTATATCGGACAAATGAGTGAAGAGGGTATTCCTCTTTATGAATTAGAAGGCTCAGATCCTTTTTATCATCCTATTGTAATTTGTCAATACGCTTTAGGCCTTTTTGAAAAATCGATTTTATGTAACCACTTAGATGTATCGTTGAAGAATAATTTTCTAAATCAAGCTGATTGGCTCGTCAAATATTTCAAGGAAAAGAAAAACTTGTCCGGCTGGCATTTGAATTTCGAAATAAAAAAGTATGGGATTAAAGCACCATGGATTTCTGCGATGGCACAGGGTGAAGCAATATCAGTGCTTGTAAGAGCAAACCTCCTCACCAATGAGCCCTTATATCTCAAAATCGCTGAAATGGCACTAACACCATTCAGTCTAAATGTTCAGGAAGGGGGATTTGTAAATAGGTTTGAAGGCTTTCCGATTTATGAGGAATATCCTTCACCGCATAAGACGGTTGGAGTTTTAAATGGTTTCATATTTTCACTTTTTGGATTGTATGATCTCGCGATTCATTCTAAGAGTGAAGAAGCAAAATTCTTTTTTGCTCAGGGTGTTGAGTCGTTGAAAAATATCTTAAAATTTTATGATCTTAAATACTGGTCTCAATACTATTTATTTGACTACCCAAACAATTACCCTGCTTCATTTACTTATCACATATTAGCAGCTGAGCAGTTAATTGCTCTACACTTCTTAACTGGTGAAAATATTTTTCTTATTTATTCTGAGAAATGGAAAAAGCAGGGAAAGAGTGTTATTAACAAACTACGTATATTAATATTTAAAATATTTTATGCCCGTACTTTAAGTTGATCAGATTCACCAAAATAAATTTATAAATGCCAGGAATAAGTTTAATATATAAACTAAAACAATCAATAGAAGAATTGTTACCTAAAATTAATTTTTCGATTAGACAATTAATTCATAATGATGATTTTAAAATTATTGATTTATTGAAAACAAAAAATTTATTTGTCGCTGCTACAAAATTTGAAAATTACCCACTTGATATTCTTCGCGATGATGAATTCAAAGTTATTTTGGAAGGTAAAATTTATAACAAATCATTCGATCAGATTAATAAAGAGTTAAATTCTATTATTCAGAAAATTGGCGATAATGTAGCGCTTAAAATGACGGTACTAAAGTTTATTTCTGAAACAGATGGTGATTATTTACTCTTGATTTATGATTTGAAGAAAGAGATATTATTGCTTTTTAACGACTTACTTGGTCGACTTCCTTTTTATTTTACTGTATGGGAAAGTAATATAATTATTTCACGAGAGATTAGATTTCTTTCAAACATTTTAGAGAATAGAGACTACGATAAAACGGGAATAGCACAGAGCCTTTTGTTTGGCTACCCGCTCGGGAAACGAACTTTTATTAAAAACTTTAATAGAGTCCCACCTGCGTCACTAATTTTTATGAGTTTGAAATCAGGGGAATGGGAAAATTCTCGGTTGTATGATTTCAACTTTGAAATTAAAGAACATTCCAACCTGAGTATGCAAAAATGTACAGATGATTTGATCGATCTTTTGACAGAATCTTGTAAAGCACGCTTGTTCTCGAACACTAAAAATGTTTTATCTTTAAGTGGAGGACTTGATTCAAGAGCATTAGCAATTATATTAAAGAGTACAATGCTCGATTTTTCAACTGCAACTTATTTGGGTTACAAAGAGTTCGCAGAAAAAGATGCTGTTGGTGCAGAAGAAATTGCCCGAAGACTTAATTTAAAATGGGATTTAATAAAGGTGGGAACACCGAAGGGCATTGATGTTAATAAATTAATAAAATATAAAAATGGACTGAATACATTATCCTCTGTTTTTCTATTGGCTTTTTATGAAAAGTTAGTTCATAAATTTGGAAAAAATATGGTGTACATCACCGGTGATGGGGGCGATAAAATATTCCCAGATCATCGCCCCACACAAAAAATTAGAAGTGTAAAGGAGTTAGCATCATATCTCATTTCAAATAAATATTTCTTTACTCCAGCTAAAATCGAGAGACTTCTAGGAATTAAAGAGGCAGATATAATTGAGGGGATAACCAGTCTTCTAGATAGTTATCCCGAACAACGATTAGAGTTTAAGTTTGAGAGATTTACTATCGTCGAGAGAGGAATTAAATGGTTATTTGAAGGAGAGGACAGAAATCGATTTTTTTTCTGGAGCGTAGCGCCGTACTATGGTCAGTTTGTTTTCAACTATGCAATGAATGTTTCCGATAATTTGAAGTCTGGGCATAAATTATATAATAATTTTTTAGCAAGCCTCTCACCTGAATTGCTAAATATTAAAAATGCACTATGGAATGTACCCGCTGACTCTTTTGATATACGTTTCCGTACTTTTAATTTTTTGAAGGATACCGTTTACCCAACGCTTCCAAGTGCTGTTAAAAGAAAACTAAGAATGATGATTACGAAAACTGCGAAGATCGATCTGACAAACCACAAGCCAATGAATGAATTAGTTGAAAAACTTTCCAATAATAAAATTATTTCAAATTATTTTTCTGTCAAAGAATTAAAAAAGACAAAAGTAATGAACAAGACGGAATTTTATCTCTTATTAACAGTACTTTTAGCGATTGACGATATTGAACCCTCTGAGAGTATCCTAGATCGTTATTTTGAACAAGAATTTATATAGGTAATTCAATTTGTTATCATTCCATGTTTAATTATCCATGCAAGCAAAACAAGAAAGAGAGTTTTTCCTCAAATTTGACAAGAGTTTTAATAGCTCAACTTTTTTGAAGAGACATAAATTTATAAACAATTTTTTAATATTAGCATTCGATATCGGCTGCATAATATCACGAAAAATTTTTGCCTCAAAAATTAATTCAGAAAATGTAATTGGTATTTTATCTTTTCATCGATTAGGGGACACTGTATTTACAATTCCTGCAGTGAGAGAAATATTCAATCATTATAAAGATCAGAAGGTTATTATTTTTTCCTATGCGGAAACGAAAACTATTTATGAACTAGAATTTCCAGAAGAGAATATTGTTGTATTAGATAAAAATGAATTCAGATATGGAAGAAGAGTTGCATCAAAAAAAATAAAGAACATTATTAAAAAACATTCCCCTGATCAATTATTTGATATCACCGGAACACCAGCATCTGCTTCTATTATTTATAATAGTCGAGCCAATGTTGTAGTCGGAATGAACATCCGATTTTTTAAAAATCTGTACACAAAATTTGTTCCGATCAGGACAAAACCTCATTTAATGGATAGATATATGGATATCGTAACTCAAGTTATCAGTGTTGACCAGACGATCAAGAAGTATGACTTTGGTATTCAGATTACTCAACCATGTAAAATAATGATTCATCCATTCGCGATTAGAATAGCTAAAGAATGGAATCTAAATAAATTCTTCAATCTTGCGTCCGAGTTAATAAAAGAATATGAATTAGAGATGATTTCGCCTGATGGATTTTTAAGTAAAGATGAAATAAATGAAATTAATCAATTAAATATCCCGTTGACAATTACAGCGGATATTGGTAGCCTCATTCAAAAAATTCGTGAGTCCTCTGTATTTATTTCGAACGACTCTGGACCAATATATATTGCAAGTTTATTGCACAAGCCAACTTTTACAATTTACGGACCGACAAATCCAACTTACTCTTTGCCTCATGGAAATGGGCATAGATTTGTTCGATATCAAATCCAATGCAGTCCTAGTGTCGAGCAATATTGTTATACTCACGCTGGAATTAATTGCCTATCGTACGAATGTATGAATCAACTTTCAGTCGAAAAGGTTCTTAAAGAGTTTCTGTCGTTTCTTGATGAATTAGGTATGCAAAAAACAAAACATTAAATTTTATAATTTAATTACACTTATTAGTTAATTTGGTTTTTTATGAAAGTGTTACTCTTATCTGATCTATCATCATCGCATACAATTAAGTGGGCAAACACCTTAAGCGCAAGTGGAATAGAAATTTTCTTATATGGGTTTAATAAATTTGATAGAACTCAGTTTTCAGATGGGGTACAAATATTTTCTCTCAATACACCAGAATTTATTAGTTCAAAATTAAATGGAAATTTTTTAAAAATTTATTATATCAAAGCTCTACCAAAATTATTTGAAATCTTACGCCGAATAAAACCTGATATATTACATTCTCATTATGTTGCAAGTTATGGATTGATCGGAGCATTATCTCATTTTCACCCCATAATTACTTCTGTTTGGGGGATCGATATTTTAAAGTTCCCAAATTATTCATTCCTACATAAAAGTTTAGTTAAATTTGCTCTAAACAAATCTGACTACATTTTTGCAACAAGTGAATATCTCAAAGCACGGGCTCAAACATATAGTAATAAGGTTATTAGTCTAACTCCATTCGGCGTCAATACAAATATATTTAAACCAGATTTTACTTACCAAGATGACGATGAAATAGTGATTGGAACAATAAAAAATCTTGAGAATAAATATGGGATTGATTTTCTAATCAAGGTTTTTGCGGAATTAAAATTTAGAATGCCTACAAGTAAACTAAAATTATTAATTGTTGGTGGGGGATCATTACGATACCAATTGGAGCAACTCGCTGAGAAATTGAATATTCGAAATTATGTAGAGTTTGCAGGTCATATACCGCATAATCAGATACCAACATATCATAATAAAATAGATATAGCTTGTTATTTCTCAAATGTCGAAAGTTTTGGCGTATCCGTGCTCGAAAGCTCTGCATGTGAAAAACCTGTTGTCGTTTCAGATGTTGGAGGTCTAACTGAAGTTGTTCAGAATAATCGAACCGGTTTCGTTGTAAAAAGTCATGACATAAAAGTGTCCGTTGATTCTATCCAAAAATTAATTCTTGATAGACAACTGAGAAGGAGTTTTGGGCAGGAAGGAAGGAAGATGGTTAAAAGATTATTTGAAGAAAAGGATTGCGTCAATCGTATGATCAATTTTTATAATAGTATTTTAAGGGATAATAAAAATGTTGATTAAGAAAATTCGAAATATTGACATAGAACGCATTGCATCGATCCACAAGTCATCTTTTGATCATTCTCATTTTTCCAATGCCTTCAGCAACTCAATGCTCATTCAGTATTTGAAATTATTAATTGAATTAAATCCATATTCATACGCTATATATTCTGAGGATGAGTTAGAAGTAATCGGATTCATCATTGCTGGAGAGAATACTCAAAAGGCGTTGAATATTTTTACCAAGCGGCATTTTATAGAGCTTATAAGAGTCTTGATTTTAAACCCGAGATTCATTTTTACAAAATTTTATGAAACTTTTTTAAAAGTGACCAAACATATGCAAAAAGAAACTCGTGTTAGAGTTTACAAAATATCCATAGCGAGTGAATATAAGGGACAAGGCTTGGGAGGAAAGCTGCTAGATTTTTTAGAGACTAATCTAATCAATGATGAGATATTCGAATTCGGACTTTCAGTGCATAAAGAGAATAAGTCTGCAGTTAACTTTTATTTACAAAAAAAATTTACATTATCTCACGAAGATAGAAATTCAATATTCTTTGTTAAATCAATAAAAAAATAAAAAATCATTTGAATGTTTTGATCTCAGCTATTTGTCCGACGTATAACGAAAAACTTTTCATCGAATTAATTATAAACTTCTTCCTTAAAGCTAAACCTCTTAATAAAGAATTATTAATTATTGATGGCGGCTCGACTGATGGTACAATATCAATAGCGGAAAAGTATGCCTCCACTTATCCTCAAATCAAACTCTTATATAACCCGAATAAGTATGTACCGTTTGCACTGAATATTGGAATTAAAAACTGTAGCGGTGATCCTATTATTAGATTAGATGCACACACAACTTATGCTGAGAATTATTTCGAAAAAATAATAGAAACATTCCAACAAACTAAAGCGGATATTGTTGGTGGTCCTATGAGAGCTGTGGGCAGATCAAGTTTTCAAAACGCTGTTGCATTCGCTACTTCAACCGGTTTTGGAATTGGGGATAGTAAAATTCATAAGCCAGATTACACGGGTGAATCCGATCATGTCTATCTTGGTGCATGGAAACGAAGTTTATTTGATGAAATAGGTTTTTTCGATGAAAAGTTAATCCGCAATCAGGATGATGAATTTCATTATAGAGCGAAAAGTTGCAGTAAAAAAGTTTACCTCAATTCTGAAATCATTTCTTACTACTCTCCGAGAAGCAAATGGAGTAAATTATTTTCTCAGTATTTTCAGTATGGGCTTTTTAAACCGTTAGTGCTCAGAAAAATTAAATCTGCAATAAAACTTCGCCATTTAATTCCATCGGCATTCTTTCTCTATTTGGTAATTATTTTCATTTCGTTAAATTCATTTTCTGAGAAGATCCCATTACTTATTTATGTGCTTTTAAATTTCTATTTTTCGTTCCAAAATAATTTGCCACTTTTAGAAAAATTAAAATGTCTCATTATTTACCCAACAATACACTTATCTTATGGAATAGGTTTTATTATAGGACTATTTAAAAGATAGTGATTAAATATTAAATCCTTTAATTATTCACTTTGTTACAATTAGTTAGAGTAGTATTTTTTCAAACCATATATAGATTTACTAATTACTGAATCGATCAAAATTAATTATACCCGAGATATTAAAAACTTTTATATCTTCAAAATATTATCTTAAATTTGTATTACCTTTTTGAATAATGATTTTATGAACAAAGATTACCTGCTTTTTCACAAACCGTTTATTTCTGATGAAGAAATAAATGAAATGGTTGATACTCTACGCTCTGGCTGGCTTAGCATGGGACCTAAGACTCTAAAGTTCGAGCAAGAATTTAATAACTACATTGGTGCACGAAAATCCATTGCTGTAAATTCATGGACCGCAGCCGGTCACCTGACCTTAGAAGCTTTTGGAGTGAAGCATGGCGATGAGGTTATTGTTCCCACAATGACTTTCCCTGCCACAGCAGAAATTGTTTGTTACTTTGGAGCAAAACCGGTAATAGTTGATGTTGATCAAGATACTCTTAACATTTCGCTTGAAGCGATTGAGAAAGCCATTACACCTAAAACCAAAGCGATAATTCCTGTTCATTATGGCGGTCAACCATGTGATATGGATGAAATACTTGAACTTGCTAAAAAATATAATTTACATGTAATGGAGGATGCTGCTCATTCTCTACCTGCCACTTATAAAGGTAGGAAGATCGGAACAATCTCAGAAGTTACCTGCTTTAGTTTTTATGCAACTAAAACACTATCAACTGGGGAGGGGGGAATGATCTGCTCCAATAATGAAGAACTTTCTGAACGGTGCGCTATTATGCGTTTACATGGAATCAACCGTGACGCTTGGAAAAGATATACTGAATCAGGTTCATGGTATTATGAAGTTGTCGCGCCCGGGTTCAAATATAATTTTACTGATCTTCAAGCCTCGCTTGGATTACCGCAGCTCAAAAAAGTTGATGCAATGTGGGAATGGCGTAAAAGTATAGCAAAAAAATATACCGAGGTTTTAAAAGACAACGATATGTTGACTTTACATACTATCAGACCGGATCGCGAATCTTCCTGGCATCTTTATCCAGTAAGACTTAATTTAGAAATGCTTTCGATTACACGTTCGGAATTTATTGAGGAAATGAAAAAAAGAAATGTTGGAGTCGGGGTTCATTTTATGCCGGTTCATCAGCATCTTTTTTATAATAAAACTTTTAATCTTGACGATAAGGATTACCCCATAGCCTCCGCAGCTTTTCCACGGTTAATGTCATTGCCAATATATCCGGGAATGACTGATGAACAGGTTCACAAAGTTTTAGATGTACTTCTTGATTTATTGAAAAAGTTTAGAAGATAATTTAACCAACTATGGGCAAGCAGGGAAGCTTTCTCAAACGAGCTACCGATATTATTTTAAGTTTGATTCTTTTGATTATTTCCTCACCCCTCCTTCTATTATTCAGTATCCTGGTAAAATTGGAATCACGTGGTCCGGTCTTTTTTATCCATGAGCGAACTGGATACTTGGGTAAACCTTTTCGAATGATAAAATTTCGGGGTATGATAGATAATGCTCTGGAATTTGGGCCTGTTCTTACGCAGGAAAATGATGCAAGAATTACAAAAATAGGAAAGATAATGAGAAGGACTAGTATTGATGAGATACCCCAAGTGTTTAACATACTTATGGGTGAAATGAGTATTGTGGGACCTCGACCTGAGATGGTGGCAATCACAGAAAATTATAATGAGAAACAGCGTGAAATTTTCAAAATAAAACCAGGGCTTACAGGCATCTCACAAGTTAGCGGTAGACAGAAACTAACACCAGAACAGCGAGTTCAAATGGAAATGGAATATTATAGACAAGAAACATTTTTGAAAGATTTGAAAATATTTTTTAAGACATTTACCGTCATAGTTTCAAACGAGGGTAACATCTGAATTTTGATTTTGTAATCTAAAATTAAGGTAATACGATTTTAATTGATATAAAAAGTACTTTAATTTTTACACTTGCTTACGTGCAAACAAAAAATTAAGTTTTGAAAAAAAAATCACAGAAGAGTGCTTAATGAAGATAAAATTGATTCTAACACTGGTTGTGTTTGTTTTACCTGTGTTTATTTTCTCGCAGCAAATAAATATCCTCGATTCAAATAATAAATCCATTAAAATAGAGTTTAACTTCGAAGGGGGGTATCAAATAAGAGACACTCTTTACGAGGGTAAAACTTTCCAATACATTACTTCAACTAAAGAGTTCTATAGAAATCCAGGTGAACCTTGGCTGCCACTTATCAATTTAAGCTTAGGTATTCCATTTAACTCTACTCCTTCGATAAAAATTTTAGTTAATGAACAGACTACTATCACAAACAAATTCATCATTCCTTTTCCAGCCGAAGATCCTTTTTTTGAAAAATCTGATTTTGATGAAATAGACTATAAAATTTATGGGTCAAATAAATACTTCCCAGACAATAAAATCAGTTTCGATTCTGACTACATTATGCGATACGCACGGGTTATTCCTGTCAATGTTTCGCCTTATCAATTTAATCCGGTTACAAGAGAATTAAACTATAGCAAAAGAATAGTTATTCAAATTGATTATAACGAAAAAATCCTCTCAGACTTTCTCCCTATTAAAGACGCGTTTACGGGTGACTACCTAAAAACCTCAGTAATTAATTTTTCCGAGGCAATTCAGTGGACAGGGAAGAAGATTAGTATTCTTCCAAATAATCCACTCGATAATTATTGGTATGACCCAGCAAAAGATTTTTTTAAAATATATCTAAAAGTTAAAGGTGTTTACAGATTAACTTACGATTATCTAAGCTCGAAAGGGATGCCGCTTTACTTGGGTATGCCAAGTTCAAATTTCAATATATATAACGATGGTGTTACAATCCCAATTGATATGGTTGATGGCGGAGATAGTACATTTGATCACGGTGATTATATCGAGTTCGTTGGATATCCTCCAACACCCACTCCCTATTCGAATATGAATATTTACAATTTAAGTAATGTATATTGGATCTCTTATCAAGAAAACACAACCCCGCACAGATATCTAAACACAAATGGATTTCCTTCCACATACAACAGAACATTTACCTCTGAACCGGAGGTTCTCCATTTTGAAAAAGATTCTTTATACGAACGATTGGGTTACGTCCCTATCGATATGAGTGAGATGACCGACTATTGGTTTTGGGGTAAAGCCACAGCCCAAAACAGACAGGCACTTTTTGGATTTGAAGATTTATTTAAGGAATTTCCTAATCGAAATCTTGATTCTAATTGGGTGACTCTCAGAGTCAAAATGCATGGTATGACTAATTCTTCTTCCTGCGGTACCGATCATAAAGCCGAGATAGAATTAACGGATCAACTTATAGGATCAATTATCTGGGATGGGCAGAAGGAAGCTACTTTCGAAAAACGATTTTATATCTCAAATGATAGTATAAGAATCTTTCCAGTTGGTAATAGATTAAATGTCTGGGTAAGGGGAGATATCTGTCCTGATACTTCTGGAGTTAATAGCGATGAAATTCGAGTAAACTGGTATGAGTTTGAATACGAGAAGACAAATAGAGTCGATGGTACATACTTCATTTTTAAGAGTCCGAAGAATAGTTACGGTATTAATCGTTATTGGCTGTGGAATTGGGAAAGTGATAGTATGAAAATTCTTATCCCTTCAAAGTCTAAAATGATAAAAAATCCACAAAAGTTTAACGATGATATCAATTCCTTTTTATTCGTTGACACAGTAAATACTCAGACTGAGTATTTCTGTGTATCAGATAATTCTTATCTTTTACCAGATTCGATTGTTCGAAATACGGTCTCAGATCTGAGAAATATTTCGAATGGCGCTGACTACATTATTATCACACATCCTGATTTTATAGAAGCTGCAAATAGACTTGCAGAATTTAGAATAAATAATTTTTCTGATTCCTCGATCACCAATCCAAGGGTTAAAGTAGTTGATATTAGAGATATTTATAAAGAATTTTCATTCGGTTTATTAGACCCATACGCTATAAAATATTTCGTTCAATATGCTTTTGAGAATTGGGAATCACCCGCTCCAAGTTACATCGCCTTAATGGGAGATATGTCTTATGATTATAGGCATTTGATCAGTACGAGTCACTACAATTTTATACCTGCAATTCCGTATTTTGCAACTGGCTATGGGCAAGCAGCAAGTGATAATAATTTTGTCGCTGTAACCGGCATTGATGTTTCACCCGATCTCGCGATTGGTAGAATATCTTGCGAGACTTTGGAAGAAGCCAATATCCTGGTTGATAAAATTATTAACTATCCGGGTGATAATTCAAAGGACTGGAAACAGAATGTATTGTTACTCTCATCCGGGTTGAGTCTGGAAGACGAAAACGCCTTCGGCTTTAATGATGCAAATATATTTTTACAAAATGCTTATGTTTATCCTGAAGGGTTGAATACAACAAAAATATTTAGATATCCGAACAAGCCAGAGTATATTCCATTTCAAGGAGAAGGTCCTCAAATGCGTGAAGGTTTTAATGAGGGGGCAGTTATAGCAAATTATTATGGGCATGGAGGAGGTTATCAGTGGGATCTAGTATTTTTGAATGATGATATATACTTACTTGAAAATGGCAACAGGATGCCTTTCATTTCAAGCGTAACTTGTTATACGGCTCATTTTGACAATCAGGACGTTTTTGGAGAACAATTTAATAAAGTACCAGGCAAGGGAAGTATAGGATTTTGGGGCAGTTCAGGGTTAACTTATTGGGGTGTTGGCAAAGATATCAATCAGCATTTCTTCAACGAAATATTTAAATTAAGAAATCATATTGTCGGGAAGTCTATATTACACGCTAAGAATCAAGTAGGTAATTCAGGTATTTATGGATTGCAGCTTGCACTGCTCACATTACTTGGTGACCCGATGCTTAATCTTGCCATCCCAACGAATCCGGATTTTGTCATCAACAGTTCAGGCATTACTATTACTCCGAGCAATCCTCTTGTTGAAGATACTGTGAAAGTGAAAGCACTTATTCAAAACAAAGGGATTGTATTTTCAGGCGATTCCGTTTTGGTCGAGCTTTTTGCAACTTCGGTTGATACATCTTACATGGTGGGTTCCACTAAACTATCAAGTTTTGGTGAACTTGACTCAGCATTCTTTGACTGGATGCCTACTATCAGTGGGTTATTCGAATTAAGAATTGAAATTAATAGTGATTCGCATTTGTTTGAAGAGGATCATTCTGATAACACTGCCTCAGCTTATTTCGCTGTCTTCGATTTAGGTGAACCAAACGTTATTTACCCTCTTGATGGTACAAGTACAAGTAAAAACACTGTTGATTTTTTGTTATCTGATATCGGCTATTATTTGCAATTGCCTTTGACTTATTATTTTGAAATTGATACAGCAATTACATTTAGTAGTCCAATAGTTCAAAGCATTGGAGTTCAACCGAATAATGCACTTTTGAGTTGGACTACTCCTATCCTCCCTGCAGGATCCTATTTCTGGAGAACAAGGATTTTTAATGGCGAAGAATATGGAAATTGGAGTGACACTCGAAGTTTCACTGTGGGTGGTACTGATAAAAAAGGATATTATGCAACTGATAGGATTCTGAAATCATTTCAGCTTTATAATATTAATTATTCTGACTCCAGTAATAGCCTAGTCCTCAATACTGAGTTACTCCCACCCAAGCCTGATAATAAGAGATTTGTGGAAGATATTATTCCTGAAACAAGTGTAACGGATAGTGTAGATCTTACAACTATTACGACAGATGGTACCTATATCTATTTTGCAAATATGGTTTTTTTTGCCTATGACCCAAATAAAAATCCAAATGGCTATTCCAAAATATATAAAATTGGTACTGGTAATAATGGGACGATAAAAGGTGCATATTATGGATTTATACCTCAGTTTTATGGGAAGATATATAACTCAATAGTTGCATACTCAGATGGATATATTTATGCATACACTGGTGAGTCGTATTACTTAGTTAAAATTGATCCAATCACTGGTGATAGCTCAAAAGTGTATATACCAAATGGGATTCTTAGCTGGGATTTAGCCTTGCCTAATGACGGACCAGCTTACTTAACCACAGATGGTAGATATTTTTATAATCTTACACTTCGTGATTCTGCCAATAATAATAAATATATTTTGAGAACTTTTGACCCTCTGAATGATTGGAAAACTGTAGCACCAGACTTGGAGTTGGATGGAAGTAGTTATGTCGGTTTTACAGGTTTCTTTTCTGCGATGGGCTTTATATATCCGACTGAATATCTGTTTACAAATTATATGCGGCGAATCAGAAAATCAGATGGATTTTTTGAACAAGAATGGCGTTCATATGAGCCTTTCCAAAGCTACTACTCGTGGGCTTATGATTGGGTACACGATGAGGTTTACGCTTCTGTTTACAGAGCATCGGGTTTTACTCCCAAGTTTTCTAAGTTTCGGGGTAGTTATAC
>Ga0172367_10004488_pt1 | contig 17352 bp, 11 predicted proteins | sample Lak10m_FD_114542 | JGI IMG/M metagenome (GOLD analysis project Ga0172367, IMG submission 114542) | Freshwater microbial communities from Kabuno Bay, South-Kivu, Congo - kab_022012_10m | ecosystem: Environmental > Aquatic > Freshwater > Lake | place: Democratic Republic of the Congo: South-Kivu...
TGATAACTTTTGCTGCCGTAGCATCATCCTGGCCTTCGGCAAGGCTGGCAGATAAATCCTTGCGTTTAAATGTACCTTCCCACACTTACTTAGCTAATGGCGCGCCCGGCGGGATTCGAACCCCGGCTTCGGAACCTGACGCAAATGATGTACATGAACATCATTAATGTTACATTAAATGACTAATTATTATATTTATCTATATATATCAATATGTTAGTTTTAATTTTAAGTGACGGATAATATGCTTTAAAGTTTTAACTTCTTATCCATGTCACAGTACAAACTTCAATTGTGCCAATGTAAGAAAAATCATAACACCAATATTATGACCTTTGGTCAAAAATTTGTTGACACGAATTTTAAGGTTGTTTTAGTATAGACCTACAGTCGGTTTAACCGAATGCCAAAATGTGGCTTCAAGCCTAATATTCCATTAATCTGGAATAAAAAAACACCGAAAGATATATTGTTCGGTATCTAATCCTAAAATGTTCAACTGGTTATTGAACGGGCTCTCTAGCTCCGTCCGTTTCTCATAGATAATAATTTTTCAAAATAGCAGTCTATTTACGATTTTTATCGTAGGTAGAATTTGTGCGTCTACAAATTATTGCTCCTTCTTAATCCCAACACGGTTTCGTGGCTTGGGATTTTTTTCGTCCTTTTCATTTGATTTTAATTATTTTGGGGCTTTCTGCCCCTGTATGGAGTTGGCATATGCTGGTTTTAGATAAGGAACTAGGTGTTGATTTTGGTTTATGTGATTTGGTTATACAGCGAATGACTTTTAATAGTCAGGATTTTCTACGTCTATTGATTTCACAGCTTGGGTCTATGAATAGCACTCCGGTAAATATTAAAGCTGTAATTCGTGGGTTAATTAAGGCAATAGATTCGTTTGCTAATAATTATTCTGGAATGACAAATGAGTTTTATGACTTCCAGAAAAAAGTAAATGCTTTTTCAAATGAAGTAACAGAAATTTATGAAGATTTGCAATTGCCAGAATCGACGATGTTCAAGAGCAAGTCGAGCTTAAGAAAATGGGACATTCTGGAACGAGCTGCCTACGAAGATATGGATGCTGAAGTATTACGCTATATTGGTGCCTACTACTGCCTAAATATTAATCAACAAAAAGTTAATAAAAATACACATCTGCACCTTTATAAGTTTATTAATGGTGAGAAGGAGTTCTTAAGTGAATCGGCACAAAAAGACGTTGCTCACACATTAAGCCGGGCCGAAAAAATCTACAGTGCCAGTAAGAGTTTTGAGGGAACAATAAAAGGGTATTTTCATTACCGCCAGTTATATGCGAACGATAAACAACGACAGTCCGTTAATGACTGGCAAACAGTCTCATCGTCTGAGTTTATTCAGTTAGCAGAAAATCTTTATACTGCTGCCATAGATTTCGATTTACGTGCAATTGCTGTAATAACTTCTGCAATTGTTGGTTTGCCATTGCATTTATGTCTGCAACTGCCAGTTCTGGAAAACTATTTAAGCGATTGGGCGCTGGGGATCGATATTTCAAGTGGAGTTATCAAGCTTGATCTTGATCAGATATTTCCCGGAAAGGCTAAGCCTAAAGACCATCATGCGCTATACAAAGAGTCAACTCCGATTCTTGTAAAGCCCATTCCTCAGTTTTTACATGAAATATTTAAGCAATTATTCCAGCAAAGTAATCAAGCTAAGATTATTGGAGATTTATTGCGGCCAGAAGAATTACATACAAAACTAACAGAGTTTAACGAGAGTAAATTTATTAACTCTGTAGCCAGGTTTGCCATTCATTCATGCGGCATAGATCAATATGAGGCTTGTCTGATAGCCAATGATTTTCGCCATATCCCAACATCAAAAACCTATTATCGGCAAACGACACGGCAAAAAATATGGGAAGCATCAAGTGCCTTCTATCAGAAAATTGGATGGGGTGAGCCTGTTGATTATGAGAATGGACTTTCGGTCGGTTCTAGAATGGTTAGTAAAGATGAAATGATTGTAAAGATTTTTACTGATTTAGGTGAGGTGCTTGAAAGTACGAGGCCTTCAAATCGTGCAAATGTATCAACTTTATTAAAATTTCATGATCAGTTCTGCGCATACACAGCAACATTTACAATTTTCTGCCTGGCATTGAGGAACGCCAATCCTATAAGGATATTAAGCGCCGATTACGATTCCAACAGGGATTATTTATTGCTTGATGACAAGCATGTGATGGGGGATGCCTCAAAACAGCCTGTGGTTATAACATCATCTTTATCTACACAACTGCAGTATTGGCTTATTCATTGCCAGCGCTTGCTGCTTAGGCTGAATCATCTTAAATACCAAGATAAAAGCTTTATCAAGATGCTGGAAAGAATTGTCGAGCAAAAGAATTCCTCAATGTTTGTCATGAGCACGGCGCCTTATTCAGTTTCTGTTGCAGCTGTCGCCAAATACTGGGCAGTGCCTTTGGTTGAAAATTTCGCAAGACATTTTTGGGAGTCAAAATTCAGTGAAGTAGGTGTCAGTTCCAGGTTTTCTTCAGCACAGCTAAGGCATCAGGTGTCTGGAAATCTGAATTGGGGCGGTGCATCTGATTTGGTCCTGACAGAGCTGATTAAAAAAATTTCGGATGCACAGGAAAAGGTTCTGGCTGAGCTAAGCATTTCTCCCAAGCATGGCTTATCAAGAAAGGCTGTATCATGAAACGGCATATTCTTGATCAGGCTTTAAAAAAATCACTGCGTGCTAAATATCTTGTACAGGGTGGCGCCTATCGATTCAGGACCTTTCAGAAGTGGCTGCTTGAAAATGATCTTCCTCCTGATATTGCTGCTTTTCTGAGTTTGTTTGCATTTGACGGCATGCGTGTTGATGATTTTTGTTATGCAGCCAAGAGTTCTCCTCTTGTCTATTCGGAAGAGAAGGTAGGCCTAGCCTGGTCAGATCATATAGGCAGGGCCCAAAGAATCAGATTAAGCTCAATGACGATTAATCTGATCAAGCAATGCGGATGGAATGAAGTAATAAAACTGACAATGAATGTTCTGGAGGAGGTATATCAGAATATCGCAGGAAATAAAGAACCTCTTGAGCATTTCAAAAGAGATCAAATGGCGTGGTTTTCTGAGATATCCAGTGGGCCAATGCTGGAACATATTACCGGGACTATCCCGATGACTGCATTGCCTGATTCCGTTTATGCCAGATTGCAGACAAAGCAGGCATTGATTATCGAAAATTCAAATGACCTAGACAGCGATGCTGAAAATACATTTTCACTAGCGCTCTCCGGATTCCTCGAGCCTATCGGTGAAGACAAAAACCCGCTGATCATAGACAGCATTTTGCGTATTTGTCATCGGAAACAAGTTCATGACACATCAAATCATAAAAGATGGATGCTGGAGCAATGTTCCGAGCTTGCAATATCCGCCCCTCAGTATGGTTCGGTTTCATCTTTAATTCTAAGCTGGGCAATAGATCTGATTGCGAATGGCACGGTTGGTAAAACCGATATTTCTGTCTCAACAATTGTGAACTATGTCGGTGTGGCATCTCGTTCAATTTTTAGCGAGTTTAAAGGCTCGAAGTTTCCAGACTGGGATGCGGCAGATTATCAATCAATTTATAAAAAGATAATACAAAGCGCTTCGCAAGGCCAGAAGCGCAATATGGCGAGCGCTCTTAATACCTGGCATCGCTTCTTGGTGAATTGGCTTGATCTTCCACCGATAAATTATAAGCTACACGACGACGTGTCTGAACTGCCACCCCATTCCAATATTCTTTGGCAGCACGAGTATCAAAAAATAATGGATTGGTTAAGTGAGTCATCTATGGATGAGCGGATGGCGATGTACTTGCGGACGATTTTTTGCGTTGCTTACCGCGTCAGAATGCGAATTAATGAATTGCTTAAGCTGAAGCTATCAGAGATCAAAATTTATGAAGACAAGATTGGGCTCGAAATTAGAGGAACAAAGACAGCCGCAGCCAAACGTACCTTATTGATTGATCGAGATAGTCTGGTCGAGCTGGAAATGCTGAAAAATCGAAGAGAATCTGAACTGGCATTAGATCAGGATTATCTTTTCGCTGATCCTAACAAGATTCAAAAAATCTATAGACTGGGCGCAATTTACGCCTTTGCTAATCAATTACTGAAAGTTGTGACCGGTGATAGATTAATAAAATTTCACATTACATCTCATACCGTGATATCGAATGGCGCATCAGAGATACTGACAGGAGGCACAGATAGTCTATTAAATCCGTTTAATCAATTTGCAACGGACGTTGCCCACTACTCCATTCTGACGACGTGTGCAGTGTATATGCATACTTTTGAAGACGCTTTGAGGTTAACAATTGACAGGGATTTGAAAAATCTAAAAATCACCTCAAAAGTTGCAGCGAGGTGGAGTTGCTATACTGAATCTGCTTTACGAAAAAGAAGTAGCAGGGCAGGCTTGGGTTCTAACGAGTTATATTGGAAGGCTATTCTTGAAACTGTGGATATTACAGATTTCCCCGCAGTATCTGACAATTTCAAAGTAGAAGCGCCACTTACGCCTAAATTATTATCCAGTAAATCTCAGGTGGATTATTCAAAAGTATTAAACGTTTTTACTGACCTGGCTGGCAATCATCCAATTGAAAAAATAGCACTAAGGCAGTCATTTGATGAGCAGGAAATTTATCACTATTTGCTGCAAGCGAAACAAATCATCATGAATTGGCGGCTAAGTGATCAGGTCCGTCATTCATCATCTGCTCAGCAAGTCGCGATGTTGATTGGAGAGATAAGCGGATTTGATTTTATAAAAGCAAATCAGTCTAAGCTGGAAAATATTAAAGGCTGGTTGATTAGAAATCCCTTAACTAAGGAGATTGTTAAATGCCTGCAGTCTTGGCTTAATCTCCAGAGATCTGGATACATTTCTCTTAATCTGGAACCAGATACACGAAATCTCATTCTTTTAATTTCAAGGATAGGAATTTCCAGCACGCAACTTGCGGTTGCATTCTCATCAAATATCGACAGGACATACTTGCTAACCCTGCAATCTATTTTTTATGAATGCTATGGTGTGACAGTGCCACAATTTTCTGTTGAAAGCCGGAGGGGACGCCCGGATGCCTATCTTTTATTTAGCTCATCGAGAATTCATTCACAGGAAATACCCAAGCCAGCAAGTACGTCAGTTGCAGGATTGAATGCGCTTTTATTTACTGCATTAGTCTTTTCTTCCGGGAGTTGCGATGTTAAGCAATAAATTATATCTGCTGGGAGTGCCGTTGCTTAATGCTGGTGTTGCATTTAGAGAGAGCGATTTATCTTTTAGAATAGATCGTGTATTAGATGATATTCGTGCGCTGTTACCTGAGTTGGCAGGAGTTCCTGATGTTGAACTCACCCATGAGATCAAGGTCGGTGAACAGCAATTGATTCTTAATATATTTTTGATTGAGTCGTCGCAGACAGGATTTGATTTTAATTGCAATAAAACACTATTGGAAGTTAAAGAAATGATTGTAAGTGCAATCAAGCGATTGCCGATTAAATTGAATTTAATGGTGCTCGATGATCAATCGCTTAGCTCGAAGGCTTTAGCTTATCAAGAAGATAAAGAAGCAGATAGATTGAAGAAGTTGATGCGCAAGAGACAGAAATCATCACTGAATTTTTTATTGGCAGATGAGACTTTTGATTTGTCTTTTCCGGAAATGGCGCCCTATGTAATTGATCCGAGTGTTAGGCATATTGAATTTAAAATCGAATACATCCATTCGAGGTATTTGAGAATTAAGCTTCTTCATGATGGGGTCAGAAAATTGAAAAATAAGAAACTACTTTGTTTAATGACGAGCAGAAAAATGCATGATGACAATTTTTATAATATGTGTACTGACGCTTTACGATCTCATAAAGTCGTTGTCTGCAGTGCAATTAGCTACATCGATAATTTTGATAATCAAATATTAGCTATGGAAGCTGTATAGGTAATAATTTTCATGGTGTGGGTTATATGAAGATACATTTTCAATGAAATTTAAAAAATTCTTCGGTTCTGTGTCGGGTAAATCTTGTCATATCGTTTCATGATTATGTCGTGTCACTTTTGGCATATTAATAAAAGGATATCAATACCATGACTACGAATAAAACTTCACAATCTACTCCGATGACATTGGATGCGGCAGCCAGGATCCAAAGTGCTACTGCGAAAGCAAATGCTGGAAAGGTAGCGAAAGATAGCTTTGCCGCGCGTGCCCAAAGTGCTGCTGCAAAAGGTGGAAAACGCTAACATACAATAAGGGTGGAGCTTTAGCTCCACCATTGAGAAAATAAAATGACAATATCCATCATTCCTAAATTAGGAAGTTTACTCCGCAGAATTATTACAAATGCAGGTTATCGTCCTTATATGACTAAGCTTGGTCTTGATAAAGATATGGATGATCTTGCTCTAGAAGCTAGACTGCCGTTTGATTTAATGGAGACCATTGAAGGTGCGTGTATCAAGCAGCTTGCCTTGGATTGCGGCGATGGCTGGGGCCAGACACTTAATCAGGCATGGATTAAAACAAAAGCTTCTATTCAACAATTGGCTCAAGATGTGGATATTGGACCAATCTCAGATGAGTATGGCCAAGTAGAGTTATTTAAAATCTATGTGATTCCAATGCTTTCCAGTTTTATTAAATCGGCACACTCAATGCATCCTGGGCCAATCACTGAAAATTGGTGGGACTGCTTCTAGCGCACGTTCAACTAATGCTTTGGTGAGTTGTTTTAATAAACCATTCTCACCGATGAGATCTTCCGGCTTTTTATAATTCGCCAGCAGACCATCGATCAGGTCGTTGGGTAGGGGTTTTGATACGGTCATTTTTACTCCAAAAGTAAGTACGCAGTTTCCTGCAAAATGACCGTTTACACAAAATTATTTACACCCTCTAACCACATCTAAGCAGTTGGCAGAGAGTCGATTGGGCTTGATATTGCGTGCTTCGGATTCACATGGCTTAGGTTATCAGCGAACATTAAATCGCGCACTTTTTGTTATTGCAGTTTGGATTAGGTTAAATACTGATCATACTTTTATGGATGGATTCAGTAATTGCCTTCATCATCATGCCATTCACTGATAAGCAAGCGCTAGCGCTACGTTCATCTTGGGTATAATTTCTCGTATAGAGCTAACCTTGCCATTTCACCAGTTTGATCAGACGTCTTACTTCCAATGAGGATAAAACCGTGTAAGGCCAACCAGTAAAAAGCTTAGGTTCCCCATGTTTAGCAGCCAATTCTTGGTTGTGAATAGCCACAAGCAACCGTGTTCAGAAAAATTATCCAACATAAATAAATATAACATATTGATTTAATTAATTTTTTATTTTAAATTATTTTGGTATTTTTTTTGCTTAATTGGTTACGTTTCGAAATAAAACCAGTAAAACCAATTTCAATAAAAATACTTAGAGCAATAAGAGTTGGTTATCTCTAATAGAATTCATTCGGTAAATTAACCATAAACTATGTGCTTAATGCGAGTTTAAGGAAGGTTGAGATGCGGTTTTATTTTGGAACTTGTATTTAAGAATATTATGAGTCGCCAAAATGAAGGAGTATCTTTTGCGCTTAGCCAATTTTGTTTCAGATGAGAGTTCTACTGTTTTAAAACAGCAATTTAAAATCCTGATTGTCGAAGATGAGGTTCTTTTTGCACGCGCAGTCATGCGCCGTTTGCAAAAGGCTAATTATGAATGTGCACACGTTGAGAGTGTGGCGGATGCTCGCAACATTGTTAAACAATTTTCTCCCGATATTGTATTGTTAGATATGCGATTGCCTGATGGGAATGGGCTGGATCTAATTCCATTTTTTGTTGGAAGAAGCGCTACTGTTACAGTGATGACGGCACATGGTGAGATCAGTGATGCCGTGAATGCTATGAGGCTTGGTGCGATTGACTATCTTAAAAAGCCGATGGACCTAGAAGAACTATTTCTATCAGTGAAAAAAGCCGAAGCAACTGCGCTGCAGAATAACAGTCTTGATTATTCGCGTCAGCGTAATGCACATGCCATTGAAGGCGTTGAGCTGCTGGGGGAAAGCCACGCCATCCAAAGCATCAAGGCTCAGATCAAACGTATTTCACAAATTGTGGCAACCGACAGCATCCCGCCTACGGTACTGATTAATGGCGAGACTGGTACAGGCAAGGATGTGACAGCCAGACTCATTCATTTATCCTGCCATGGTAATGACAAACCATTTGTGCATGTAGATTGCGCCTCATTACCGGCTGAACTGATAGAGAGCGAGCTTTTTGGGCATGAGAAAGGAGCATTTACAGGAGCAACTGATCATCGCCCTGGGTTGATTGAAGCCGCAGAGGACGGTACCTTGTTTTTGGATGAGATCGGCGAGTTGCCATTGGCACTGCAGGCTAAGTTGCTGAATGTGCTTGAACGGCGCATGGTGCGGCGTATTGGCTCTACGAAAGAGCGGCCTGTACTGGCACGGTTTATTGCGGCAACTAATCGTGACCTGCATGAGATGTCGCTGCAGGGCGGCTTCAGGCAGGATTTGTACTACAGGCTTAATGTCATGAATCTTGTAATGCTGCCTTTGCGCGAGCGCCTTGGAGATTTAATCATGCTGGCTGAACATTTTGCAGCGCAGACGTCGAGGCGTTATGGCTTACCAAAGCCTGTTTTTACGACAGAGGCGCTGGATAAGATCCGTAAATATTCATGGCCTGGAAATGTACGCGAGTTAAAGCACCAAATCAGCCGAGCTGTCTTGCTTTGCGGTGAACTTGGTCGCGTCACAGAGGGTGACTTGGCATTACCAGGTGTTCAATTGAACTCATGTTCACTATTGGGCGAGACCGAGAAAACTTTAATGCTGCAGGCATTAACTAATGCTAAAAATAATGTATCCAAGGCGGCGCGTGAGCTTGGCATTTCAAGGATGGCTATGCGCTACCGCATGGAAAAACATAATATTCAAATAGACTAAAATGTAACGTAATTAAGCTTATCAAGAGTGCGCCAGCGATACCAATCTTAATAAATTGATATCGTTGGTACGCGCTAATTGATTAATAAATTGCCACACCCCAAGGCAACTGGCCGACACTAATGTCATCAATACGTTTATTAGACGCAGTATCTATGACGGATACGTTATTGCTTCTGCCATTAGCTACATAGAGTTTTTTACCATCCGGTGTAATTGCCATATTCCATGGGCGCTTACCTGCTGGAATCGTCGCAATCACTTTTTGTGTTTTGGTATCAATCACACTTATATTGCCGCCACCGCCATTGCTTACATAGACATGGCTGCCGTCTGCATTGACCAATACCCCATTAGAACGTAAGCCTACTTTTATTTTGTTAATCACTTTCCAATTGGAAGTGTTTACAACTTCAAGTAAATTGGCTGCCTCATTGGCAATATAGGCAAATTTGCTATCAGGGGAGAATGCAATACCGCGAGGATGTTTAGTAGCTTTGATCAGTGATGTTGATTGATGTTTTGCGGTGTCAATAACATCAACATCATTACTTTCTTCATTGCTCGCCAGCAGCCATTTTCCATCTGGAGAAAATACGCAATGCTCAGGATTTTTTCCTTGAGTCTTGACAGTATGTATTAATCTAAAAGTCGTTAAATCAACAAATGAAACAGCATTTTCTTCTTCCAGGCATGCTGCCAGTGTTTTTCCATCGGGAGAGATGCTGATGCCTTCCGGCTCATCGCCTACTTGAATACGCAGTAGTTCTTCTCTTTTATTTAAATCAACCATCGCTACAGCATTTGCATCGCGCACGACAACATAAAGTTTCTGGCCGGATGGATGCATGGCTACCGCCTGGATTTTGCTGCCAAATCTTCCACTAGCTGGAATTGTGTAAAGCACCTTATCTGATTGTGTATCGATGACCGAAACATTGCCGTCTTTCTCATTAGGCACATAGGCTAAAGGAGCTGATATTGCGATATGAGTAACGCTGGTTAGTGAGAGAAATAAAATGCCGGGCACAGAAATAAACTTCGCCATGATTAACCTTTAATTTGATATTTAAATGACCTGCGGGCATTTCAATATTCAGATGATGCATCATCAGATGTATCAGATTTTTTGTTGCGTATGGTTACTTATAGCAAACCAAAGATATTGAAACTATGCTCGCAGGCATTAAAGAGCGTGCGAATTTCATGCCAGAAACAGCCATCGTCATGTATCGCAAGCTGGGTAAGTCGCGTGTTGAAAACCCCCGCATAAAATCCTTAAAAAGTGTTGAGGTAAACGGCTATTAATAACCCAGATGTTGGTTTTAGTAACCAAATGTAACCGAAATATATCCAATGAATAATCAATAAAAAATAATAATATGTGATTATTTATCAATATGTTAAGTAGTTGATTGGGCAGTTGGCATACCCGTTGCATATTGTATGGCACACAAAGCGTGGCAAGAGCTTGTAAAAGTTAACCATGCGATGGTACGTGTTTATGGCGCATTAGAATCAACTGCAAAAGTTGAAAGCAACATAAGCAGGGGCAGTCGTTAATAAGCTTTATTGGCGATGAAATTTAATTTATTAATATTTAATTAAGGATATCTACATGTCTATTAAAAATTTCTTGCAAGACGAAGAAGGTCAATCAATGGTTGAGTACGGCGTTACTCTAGGTGCTGTTGCAGCGGTTTCATACATCGCTGTAGTGCAATTAGGTGACAAAACTGCTGACCTGTACAGCTGGATGGCTAACCACTTGCCAGGCGGTGAGACAGGCGAGCAAGGTACAGATCAAATCGTTCGTTTGGACACAGATGGTTTAGTGCAACTTGGTAGCTCTACTGACGGTGCAGTTTTCGATACAGCAGGGTTTCTGGCTAGCGGTAATATGAACACTACATTGGGTGGCGAAGCTAACATTGTTGGTGACTAATAGTTAATAATTTAATTTATTGACCTATGCCGTCGTTTGCATAATGCAAACGACGGCATTTCCGTTCCGAAGCATTGAGCTGTTAACCTTGAAAGTTGGATGATGGTATTTGAGTTGTTTGTCATAGCGTTACTATGCGGAGCGCTGGTTTTATGTGTGTTTGTCAGTGTGCATGATTACAAATACAGAAAAATTCCCAATAAATATTTAATCATTGCCAGTCTGTTTGCTATATCTGTTTTTATAGCCATGTGTTTCTATCTGCCGCCAGCTAAGGTGGCCAAAGGCTTTTTCTTTTCGTTAATGGGTTCACTCATTGGCGGCATGTTGTTATTTGCACCTTATAAACTCAAGCAAGTCGGTGCAGGTGATGTTAAGTTGGTCATGGTGTTCGGCCTGTTTTTAGGCTTAAAGGGCACCATGCTGTCTATACTGGTAGGTGCTATGGTGGGTGGAGTATGGGCGCTAGGACTAGCTTATCGATATGGTGGTTTGAACCATATGTGGCACAACATGAAATTTATGGCGAGATCAGCTTATTTATCCGGCTTCAAAGATATGGGCTGGGATTTGCGCTCAGAAGGCGTCATTGCAATGCCTTATGGTGTAGCCCTTTCTATTGGCTGTGCGTTGATTGCGGTTGAGCAACTGCATTTGTATATAACAAGATTATTAGCAGCATAGTCATGAACATCGCTACCGACAGTTCTCTGGCGTTATTTCAAGAAACTATCTCCCAAGCATGGGATGCCTTATATAAAAACGACATGGCGGCAGCCATGTTGCATGCAAAAAAGGCCGCTACAATCGGCCCCGATCTGCCTGAAACATTTCATATTCTAGGGTTACTCGCAAGCCGGGATGGTCGTTCTGATATTGCGCTGCCATTGCTGGAAAAAGCACTGTCAATAGAAGTTACTGAAAGAAGATGCAGAGATGTGGCGGAGGCGTATCTGGTTGCCGGAGATGCTGAATCAGCATTGGCTTACTTGCATCAGGCGCTACGGGAATTTGGCAAAAGTGCAGAATTATGCGGGCTACTGGCTGCTGTGCAGGTGGCGCTAGGGCAGTACACAGCTGCTGCTGCCTATGCAAAAGAGGCAATCTCGTTCAAACCGTACTTGATGGCATGGGAGGGAACCTTAAGTTTCTGTCACCTTATTCAAGGGGATTGTGTAAAAGGTTTTGAAATATACACCGGACGTTCTCAGAACCTGATGGCTGGCAGTCGTTGTCCTACATTGCATTTCACCAAGCCGGGTGAGCTATGGCTTAAAAATGAACAAGGCCCAGGCGATACAATATTTTATGCCAGATTTGCAAGGCCGCTGGCTGAAGCTGGTTGGCGGATACATCTGCAAACAGATAAGAAAACAAAAATTTTGCTGCGGGATACAGGAATTTTTGCATCAGTGAAAGAGGCAATCAATCCACCACTAAATGCTTTTTGGTTAAATATGGGCGATTTACCGCTGGCTGCGATTCAAAGCGGTGCGATAACTACCCCGCCGCCTTTGCCATTGATCGTTGATCAAACCAGAGTCAGAAAAATAAAAGAAAAACTTGCTCAGTTCGGGCCTGCACCTTATGTAGCAGTCACCTGGCGCGCCGGTGCGCGCGGACCAAAACAGCGGGCAGGCCTGCGCATGTATGACAAAAGTGTCTCGCCGGCTGGGTTGGGTAAGTTGCTATCTAGCGTCAACGCCACCATTATCAGCATACAGCGCGTTCCCGATAGTGAAGAGCAGTCGGAGTTTGCTGCGGCACTAGGCCGCAATTTTATTAACTTTTCTTATTACAACGACAACCTGCAAGATATGCTTGCTTTACTGAGTGTTGTGGATGAATACGTTACTGTACCTAACACCAATGTGCATTTGCGTGAATCGCTCAATTTAAGCTCTCAGGTTCTGGTGAATCGACCATATCAGGATTGGCGATGGCTTGCTGAAGGAAGTGCAAGCCCATGGTATCCCAAGAGCACGGTTTATCGTCAGGATGCGAATCAGGATTGGGGCAGTGTGTTTGATCAAGTCGCCAATGTCCTTCATGACAGGTTCGGGGTTCTGGATGCCTGTAGCATGCCGTCGGAGATATCAAAAGCGCAGGTGATGCAGAATGAAATTGACCAGTTGCTGCAAAAAGGTTGGGTGGCTGTAAACAGTGGTGACATAACTACAGCGGTTCAGGCTGCCCAGTCTGTCATGAAAATCTCGGCAGAGCTTGGTCAAGGCAATAAGAATGCAGAAGCACTTCATCTGTTGGGATGGGCCGCAATGCGGGATTCCGAATATGAGCTGGCGATTAATGTTTTAAATCGCGCCGTTGAAATTTCTAAAGTGGATGGCCGCATCATTGGTGACTATGTGCGTGCATTATCAGCCGGAAAGCGTTTGCAGGAGGCCGTCGACTTTGCATCGACTGCAATCGGTAATGGCGCTGTTAAAAATGTATCCAGTATTTATTTCAGTAGAGCTGCAGCATTTCTGCAGCTAAATCAGCTGCGTGATGCCATTGCCGATTATGAAGCATGTATCAGAATCAACCCCAACCGGCTTGATGCTCAAGAGTACTGCGGTATGGCAAGGTTAAAGTTTGGCGATATAGCGCGCGGGTTCAGAGACTACACTGCGAGAAAGGTCGCGAGTCGTGATGAATTAATCAACGACTGGTGCTGCCCGATATTAACAAAACAAGATAGTGGCCTACGTGTATTAATCAAACGTGATATGGGCTTGGGGGATGAGCTCACCTTTTTGCGCTACCTGCCATGGCTGACTGAGGCAGGCATAAAAGTAGACTATTGGGCAGGTAAGAAGTTAGTACCGCTGCTTGAAAGAATGGGATATTTTAATCAAGTTTTCTCGGATGCTGATCCTGCCCCCGATACAACACGCTACGATTTGTCATTTATCGTAAATGACCTGCCTGTTGCTGCCGAGGCTTTGGATGCACCAACCGTTGCACCGCCTTTGCCGCTGCAATCAAACCCTGAAGTTGTCGAGAAGTGGAAGGCGTGGCTTAAATCAATTGGCAATGGCCCATATATCGGCATTAACTGGCGTGCCGGTGCCGCGAATGAAGATATTGCAAGAAATCGCGGTAAGCTCGCCAAAGCCATCGATGCAGATGCATTTGCGCAAACGCTATCTGTTATCAATGCAACATGGATATCTCTGCAGCGAAACATTGTTGTGGACGAACTCAAGCACTTTGAAAAAACACTCAATGCTCCCGTTCACGATGCCGCAGCATTGACCGATGATCTGGACGATCTTCTGGCGTTACTCTCACTGCTGGATGAAAACATTGGGGTATCCAATACCAATATGCACCTGCGCGCAGGGTTGGGTATGGGGTCAAAGGTTTTGGTGCAAACTCCCGGAGGCGACTGGCGCTGGGGGTATCAAGGTAATCAATCTTTGTGGTTTATCGAGAGTAAAGTTTACAGGCAGCAGGTATCGGAAGATTGGACCAGCGCACTGAATGAAATGCAGGCAGACTTAATATCTGCTTATGGCCCTAAAACCTATGAAAATGAAACAGATTGTAATCAAGCCGTTTCATTGCAATCGTGTTCCAATATATCTAGTAAACGCCTTATCTGGCTTACTGCCGGTGTCATTAAAAATGAAGGTGGCAATAAAACGTCAACTTTGGCTAGTGCTAGATATCGGGTTATAGCTCCAGCATTGGAACTTGAAAAAGCAGGTTGGAGCAGTGAGTTTGTCAATGAAGCCTATGCACAAGCCATGGGCGGCTGGGGAAGCCACGTACCACAAAGAGGTGACACAGTTATCATCTCTAAAGTATTTACGGATTTTTCCCTCAAACTGGCACAGGATGCTAAAAAACAAGGGGCGACAGTCGTTACCGATTTTTGCGATAATTTCCTCACGCATCCACAACGAGGACCTTTACAGCATGCGTTGCTTGCCATCGCGGATAAAGTGACAGCATCAACGCCTGCAATGGCAGAAGCCATTCAGGCAACCGGCAAGATTGTCGATACTATCATCGCTGATCCCGTAGGGTTCAATCAAGGAACTGTTAAGTTCAGTCATGGCAAAGTGCTCAACTTGCTCTGGTTTGGTCATGCGGTAAATATCGATACCCTTATCAAGTGGTTACCGCAGTTAGCTGAATATGCTACACAACAGCCAGTCGTATTAAATATTGTTACGACATTGACTAATGGCATCAGTGATATACAAAAGTTTATACCCGAGGGTTTGCAGGTTATTTATACCCCATGGAGTGAAGAAGCTACCGTTGAGTCTTTAGAAAATTGCGACTTAGTGGTCATTCCAACGCTTGATAGCGATATTAAAAAAGCTAAAAGTTCAAACCGATTGTTGGAAGCAATATGGAGCGGTCGTTTTGTAGTGGCTGGAAATTTGCCTTCATACGCATTATTTGCGAATAGCGCATGGGTGGGGGATGATTTGATTGAGGGTATACGCTGGGCAGTTGCAAATCCATTAGAGGTGATAACCAGAATAAAATTTGGTCAGCAGCAAATAGCCGAACATTACAATAAAGAAGCAATTGGGCAATTGTGGGGTGATCTTTTTTTAAGTGATCCCAAAAAGACATTCGTTCAGCAGAAATGCATGGTAATCATTTGTTATTACGATGAGCGTAGCATCGATGATCTTTTGGCACTCATTGCATCAATTGATGATTATGACCCTGGTTATCCTATTGAAATTACCATTGTTGTTAATCAAAACAAACAGCGTTGCATAGACGTTTCTTCTACCAAATATAAAACAAATATTTTATATAGGCAGAATCAAGGGATGAATATCGGGGCTTGGGATTATGGCTGGCGTCAGTTTAAAGACTTCGATTGTTTTATTTTTTTGCAGGACGAATGCAGAATAATCTGTAACGGTTGGGTACTTGACTACATAAGGGCTTTGGAAAACCCACAAGTTGGATTAGTTGGTGAAAGCATCAATCAGCGCTGGAACCGGAGTTGGAGCGATTTGCAAAGTGACAGCGCGTCCAATCTAGTGAGTTCAGATATGAAAGCGCGCGCGGAGACTTATTTAAGTTTCATGCAACGCAACGCCATTTCTTCCGGAAGCAACGCCAGGCACCTGCGGAGTCTAGTCTGGGCATTCAAGAAGAGCACGCTGGATGCGATCAATGGCTTTCCACTCGGTGAAAATTACGAAGAGTGCATAGCTGCAGAAATTGCAGTGTCTAAAAAAGTAGAAGTTTTAGGGATGGACATAGCCCAGATTGACCCACAGCAGCCGTTTAGCAGGATCGTTCATACGGAGTGGTCATCTCATAAAAAAATTCAGGCATTGAATTTCAATATGGATTTTGCCTATGGGCAGAAATTTTCTATTGATAAAGCACATTACAAAGTCAAACCCAGGTATGACCTATTTCAACTGATTGACTGTAAACCCAAAAGGATTTGTGAAATAGGTTGCGCCGATGGCTCGAATTTGATTGAAGTTACCAAAGTGCTGGGATATGCGATAGGCAAAACTGATTTATGCGGAGTAGATATTGTTGCAGACCATTCATGTGAAAACTATCAGCACTTTGAGTTTTTACATCAGACAGCGGAGGATTTTGTAGATACATATCAGGGTGCACCATTTGATTTGATTATTCTTTCAGATGTTGTCGAGCATTTATATAACCCATGGACATTTATGCAAAAGCTTAAACGGCTGATTTCCGCTCAAGGCCGAGTTATTGTTTCAGTGCCCAATATTCAGAACCTCCAATATGTTAATGGCGTCGTATCTGGAAGTTTTAACTATACAAACACTGGATTGTTTGACGTTACTCACATCCGCTTTTTCTCTGTTGAGACGCTAACCCAATTATTGGAAGTAAATGGATACCGGGTTATCACCCAAGCTTTCAGGCCAGATTCTGCCTTGCAAAAACTGAGAGCACATGTTGATACTCAATTTAGCAAATCGGATAAGGCTACTATCAGTTTTGGCAATGTAGTGATTGATGTAACTATGTCGCAAATGGATAGGTATTTTTCTCAGCAAATTCTTGTCTCATGCGCTTCAGTTTGAGCTCAGCATAAATATGCAGAGTAAAAATATTCGATATATTCCTGCTATAGACCAGATTAGAGGAATAGCTGCTGTTTGGATTTTACTTTATCACTCATATCAGCTGATTGGCAGTTACCTGAAATACAATAAACCATTCAGCGGTATACCCATGTGGGAGTTCACGAGCAATCCTTTGCTTATCCCTATTATAGAGGGACATACTGCTGTAGCGTTATTCATGGTGTTGTCAGGGTTTATTTTCACTTATGGGACCATCGGTAAAACGATCAATTACACAGGATTTCTTACTAATCGTTTTTTAAGAA
>Ga0172367_10004497_pt1 | contig 17337 bp, 23 predicted proteins | sample Lak10m_FD_114542 | JGI IMG/M metagenome (GOLD analysis project Ga0172367, IMG submission 114542) | Freshwater microbial communities from Kabuno Bay, South-Kivu, Congo - kab_022012_10m | ecosystem: Environmental > Aquatic > Freshwater > Lake | place: Democratic Republic of the Congo: South-Kivu...
ACTCCAATATTCCGAACTATCTACTCCATTCTTTCTTATATCGGCCATTTTCTCTTTGTATTTAGGGTCATCCATCGATGGGTAATTTACTTTTTTAGCCCATTCAGGCTTACCTTCAATTGATGCAACTAATTCTCTAGCTTCATCGTGGAAATTAGCATCAGTAAGGGCCTCAACCGCTGCCTGATACATTGCTTTTTTATATTCTTCGTTACCCAACTTTTGTGGAGTGATTCCAAATTTCTCTGCCGCTGCTAAAGCTTCTTTATTTACTTTTGGATTACCTTTTCTACGTTGGTTATAGATAGCAGGTTGTTGAGATTTAGGTTCTTCCGCTTTTTTAGGTTCTGCTTTTTTAGAACTTGTAGAAGCTCCACCTTTAGGTTTAGATGCCGAATCTGATTTTTTAGAGGCCGCCCCCGCAGTTGTTTCTTTACCTGCTATTTTTACCTTTGTAGTATCTCTTACTTTGTGCTTTTCTTTATAAGCATCAAACGCCGCTTGAGAACTAAAATCTATTTCGTTAATTAAGTTTTTTAATTTCATAGTATTAATGTTTATGCTATCCTCCGCATCCGCAATCATGATTCTCGTTGCAACCACAGTCATGCTCCTGTTCAGTTAATTTATATTTCATTCCCAAATGCCCCTTACCCATATCTTTCACATTGAATTTTTGGTGAAATGTAGAGTTTTGTGCCGCTTTAGGAGTAATATCTAAAATCCAACCATTACCATCTTTTGTTAAGAAATATGCATTCTTATCAGATGTTAAAGTGCTTATAACTGCATATTTTGATAATCCTTCGTTTCTTTTATCCAATGAAAAATAAATCTTATTTTTTACTTTTTGGAATGCATCGGTTGCAGCCTTTTGGTTTCCAACAAATCCCATTTTCAAACCAATTTCCGATGAACGAACTCCTTTTTTAGCTAAAGTTAATATTTGTGCCGCTATTGGTTTGGATACAACTTGCGTTGGAGTATCTACTGAAATAAGGTGCTTAAACTCCTCATTCATTTCTTCAGATTTGTCTATGTGCAATTGGAAAACTACATCAAGTATTTCATGATAATCTAAATCTTTTAAATCATCTATAATTCTATCTCTACTTGCATTTGGATTTTTAGATACGGCTGCTCCTACTTTCTTTTTTGTAAATGAACCACCCTTATCATACATACTCATAATTGATTTGAAATGAGTATCATTTGGTGACATTTCAGTAAGGTTTCTTGCATCTTCAGGCCCACCAATTACAGAACCAAAAGCACCCTCTTCTTTCATTACCCCTCTAATTATTTCTTTGATTCTTTCTTTAACGTGAGTTGGTAATCCTTTGTGTTTAGTTGAAGCAAAATCTTTTGCATCTACTTTTTTCATCGTATCAGCTACCTTTTCAACTTCTTTAGATGGAGCTTCCATATCACCCTTTTGAGTTGCATGAACCATTCCCATAAATCTTTGTTGTGCTTTGGATACTGCTGGCATTTCTTATTATACTTTTGGTTTAATTTTAAATTTTTGCTCAGAAACAGGTAAATACTCATCCCACTCTGGGTCTTCAGTAATTTCAAACAAGCTAATTTCTGAATCCATTAGGTAAACACTAGATCCATTGAATGGATTGTGAATATCATCTAATATTGCATCAACAAACTTTGAACCTTTTTGTAATTCAGCCAATGAATATAATTCAATATCCTTTAAAAATTCATAATTTTCATCAGTTACCACTACTGAATTTTCCAATTTCCATTCAGATACTTTCATTTTATTTTAGTTTTACTTTAAATTTTTGCTCAGATAACGGAAGAAATACATCGTACTCGGGATCTTCAATTATTTCAAAGTTTACGATTTGCTCAGGCACAAAATGTATAAGACTGAAACTCTCATCTTCTTGTACTAAAAATGCATCGATTAACTTATCACCTTCTTTTGCAAAAGTACCATCGTATAAAGCAAACGATTCCGCTACTTCTTCACTTATATTTTTGTGATTTTCTAATTTAAATTCTGATACTGTCATATTTTTTCTTTTTAAACTTACATATAAATATTATATTGTAGAAATAAACCTATTTTCTTTAAAAAGAACACCTGTAAATACTGCAAATCTATTTAAGTTTGGATTATTTATAGATGTAACTATGTGAGATGGGTTATGTTTTGTAAAATCTAATACAGCAAAATTACCCCATTTTGGAGTTTGATTAAATTGCTCTTTTATTATTAGTTCACCTCCATCACCTTCTTCCCAATTTTTATTTAGGTATATTAAAATATTACAAACCATATGGGGGCTACCCCCATCTGAATGATTATCTATGAAACAACCTTCGGTAAAATTAGTCAAATTTATGACATTTCTATTAATATCCCAAATTCTATCTAATATTTCACTCCCATAACAATGCTCAATTATTGGGATAAAGAGTTCTTTTATCGTTGGTATAAGATTTTGTAAAATCCTACTTCCTCTATCGTTATCATTATTAAATGTATAAAAAATTTGCCAAACATCTAATCCATTTTTCTTTTTCAGCAACCATTGATTTTTAACATCCTCTGCTTCTAAAAATGTATTAGTCTGAGTACTTTCTATTTTATTATCGAATTGACCCAAATATGAATGTGTCACTTTAGTGTAAAACTCCCTATCTAATAAAGGTTCTAAATTTTGTAATTTATCAAATATTTCCGAATTTATTTCTGAAATATGCCCAAAATAACACCCATTTGTTTGTAACTCTTCCTTAACCATGTTTTACGAGTTGCACTTTCTTTCTTATATTAGGATACTTATTCAATCTCTTTCTTACTGCATCAACATTTTTAGGAGAATCATCTACAAAATAGATGTTATCATATCCATTATTTTTCATCTCCCTTTCTATCCAATCCGCCTTTGTTTCTGGATTATTATCTCCCAAAGCCACCACAAATACATCCCTTATACCACTATCTTTAATGAAATCATAAACAGGTTTATATACTGAACGGGCGGTAAGAATATAAACTGCCCTATCTGATGTGGCTGCCATATTTTTTAAAAGTTGAAAATACCCTTTTATTACCTTTGGGTTCTTGACTTTCTCAAAATCTCTAAAATCGAATTGGTCTCCTGGTCTTTCTTTGTAAACAGCGTATTGCCCAGGTGTAAGTTTGGATTCTTTTCCGTCTTTGTGTGTCACATAGATATAAGAAGATGTTTTGACAAGTGTATCATCAAAATCAAAAACTCTAAGTTTCTTTTCTTCTACAAATAAACTTCTCGCTATCATTAGCCATTAATAATCTTACGTGTTTTTCCGGCTTTCTTATGCAACTCTTCGTTTTCTTTTGTTAGAAATTCCACTTTTACTGATAGAGCTGCGACTTCCTTTGTAAGGTTCAATACCATCACTCTCAATTCATCTTTTTCTTTGGATGATTGAGCTAAAAGTGCTTCTAATTTAGAGATTCTATCTTTACAATCGTGTCTGATAAAATCATCATCTCTTTCTTTCTTCTGAGCTCTTTTCTCATAGAAACGAAATGCGGATGCACCACCCATTACGGTAATCGCTGTGATAAGTACTGTATATAAATTATCCATATTAATGTTTTGGGCCCATATTACCCTTAGCCATAGAATCCGCCCATATTTGGAACATTTTCTTTAAATCTGCTGGTAATTGTTTATCTCTAACTGATAACTTCCCTTGAGGAGAAATGTGTGCAATTATCTTATAATCCCCATGCTCTTCTTCTGCTCTATTCCAAATGGTTAAACCATTTCCCATATATCCAGATCCTATATCATATTTCTTAGCTTCTTCTACTCTGTGTTTAGAAACTATTTTACCAATTACAGGTGTTTCTACAATTGAACGAACTATATCCGTCAATCTTGCTTCATTTATTGATTCAGTTGTTATATTTTTTGATTTAAAATATTTAATTACATCTTTACCAGTATCAAATGCTTTTTGGCCTTTAAAAGTTGAATGGCTCATCCAATATGAATTACTTCCATCTTCATAATCAAAGTCACCTGAAGATATTTCTTTGCCATCATATGTTAAATACCCAACGCCATCTTTAGAATAAAAATGATACTTACCATCTTTATAACTAACCGCTTCGTTTACTGATTCGTTTGAATTGCCATATTCATGATAATTAGAAGATGCCTGAGAAATATAGTTTTCTGCTTTAGAAATGTGGTCTTGAATCCAAGCTGGAATATCCTTTTCATTTTCACCCATCTTAGCTTTCAATTCAGTAGCCATCTTAATGATAGTATCTAATGAATTATTTGCCATAGAAACTTCGTGGTCTTCTTCCTCTTTTACAACTTCTACGGTTGGTTGTGGTGCAAAAGCTCTAGCATAAGGGTCTGACATTACTTGTCCTGGTTTAGCCCCCAATGTATTCATTATTCCTTTTAGGTTCATATTCATTTTCTTATCTTTTTCCCATCACTTCAAATGCCGTTTTTATCATTTTAACAACTGGCATTTTTAATAACGATTGTTTATTTTTGCCTGATAATGCATCATATAATTTTAAAACTACATTTGCAGATTGAACATCTACTAATGTTGTTCTTCCACCATCTTTTACTTTTAACGCAGAATGAGTATCTACAATATTCTTAAATGTTTTTAATAACGCATCTTCTCTTGGATTGATAGATTCGTTTCTACCCAATTTATCCTTCATCTCTTCTCTATCATCTTCAGAAGGTGATCCGTTTATAGAGCCGTTTGGTAAATTTAATCCAACACCAGGAGTTAATCCTTCAGCATGCGGTGCTTTGATACCAAATCCTTTTTTATAATTTGAAAGAGTTTGTAAAGCGTTTTTTAATCTTTGTTGTAATAAGTTTTTTTGTTCTGAAGATTTTGTAGCAGAAAGTTTATCTTTCAATGCTTTAATTCTATCATTTAATTTTTGAATTTTATCACCTTCAGCTGATTCTTTAATTTTTTTGTATTCCTGTACTACTTTATTAATCGCTTCTTTTACTTGTTCCTTATTTAACCCTATTACTTTTATGTCCCCACTCTCATTTTGGTAGCAGGCATGCTTTAATCCTATTTCAGAAAAGTATTTAATAAGTTTTTCACCAATCAATTTACCCTTTAATTCTTTTGTTTGAGGTAAACCTTGTGCAACATGCTGAGGCTCTTCACCTTCAGTTTTCCATCCACCCCCCGCATCTTTGTATTGTTTCGCAGCCCAACCATTTGCATAAGCGGATGGGTACACATCAAATTTCTTTTTTGCCTGAGAAACATAATACTGCCATTTTGAAGGGTCAGTAGGTACATTTTTTTCTAAAAATAAAGTAATATTTTCTTTCATATCCATAATGTATATAAATATATCTTTTTTATATAAGAACTATGATGGTGGGTTGAAATCTTTTTTACCACTTTTATCCCAACTTACTCTTATTGGTTTATCCCCATCACTCTTTTCTCCACCTTTTTTAGCATCACCCCCTGCTTTTTGAGCAGCTCTTTTTCTATTAACAAAATTAGCTCTTCCTTTCTTTCCTAATTTTTCTGCAGCCGCTGAACTCAAACACGCTGCATATGCTTCCCCCTCTTCACCGGCTCCACATTTACCAATTCTTTCACCTTTACTATTATACCTATCCCATCCACCACCACCTTTACCTCCCCACTTACCTTTTCCAAACCATTTACGAAGGTCTTCATTGGTTGCAAGAGTTTGAGACATCGGTAAAACATTTATACCTACTTTTTTACCTAAAAAAATCGTAATTGGAGTTAGTGGAATAGGTGTTGGGATAAATTTAAAACCAACTAAAAAAATAATCTTTACCAAATCTGCCGATTGTGTTTTTAAAAATCTTTTTTCTGCATCAGATACCGGCACTCCTAACACCATTCGTTGAAATATATGCATTGCAACAATGGTTTCTTTTTTTTCTCTACTAGAAGCGTATTTGAATTCTTCCCAATTATTTTTTACGAAGTTCTTTGCTCTTTCTAACCAATTAGCCAATTTATCTTTTGCAGTCGAAATTATATCCTCTTTAAATGGAGATTTTGATTTTGTATCATCTCCTCTTTTTCTAGCATCTCTACCATCACAATGTGCTTTTTGTGAAAATCCTTTTGGATTATCGCAATCTATACTTTTTTTATATTTGGTAGACCAACTCATATACATAAATATACGAATATTGGTTTTACCCTATTTGAAATGAACCTATATTATCTGAAATAATTCCTTTAATAGGAAGTTCGATTGATTCGTATTCATCGGTTATTAACAAAGTATCATCTAATCCAATTTCTGAAATCGTATCCGTGATGATATACTGAGTATTAGTCATCAATGGTTCACCTTTCCATTGAAAATAATGTGGTGCTCTTTGCTCTTTTAATTTAATAAGCGTTTCAAAATTCATAGCATTACACCAAAGAGCAAACATATTTAAAAAGGTGGGTTTAATTGGATAATAGGGTTCATTAGTTCCTAAATAAAATCCCTCATTATGCCACCATACATCTACCCAACAATGGAACCCCATTCGGATAACTTCTTGTATTTGATAGGGTTTATTTTCTTTTTTGGAATCTACTCCTAATATATTTCCTCTAAGTGAAATTAAATACATTTATCTAAATAGTAATTTGATTTGGTAGTTACTAATTTATGCTCATAGATATTTTTATTCTTTACATTAAATGTAAAGTTTTGAAAATCAAATGTACTCCCAATTCTAACTTGTTCATTTGATATAAAAGATGATAAATTTGCAATTAAATTAAAATCGTTATTGTCAAATTTTGTAATATCCTTTACCATTATAATAATGTCGTTTTCTCTAACACTATTAATTGGTTTTATTTTTTTAGATAAATTTATTTTTGTATTTACCTGCTCTTCTTCTATAAATTTTATAAAATCACAATCAACATACAAACTAGATACAAATGGTTCTAAACTTTTTAAAATAGTTAGATTGCAATTTGGGATAATTAATCCAATATCAAATGTATGTAAATCTTTACTCAACACATGAGTTCCCCATTTTCTTATTTTATTAAGTATAGATTTATTTTCAATATCCTTAGTATTATTCTTATGTTCTTCTGAAAAACGGGATGTTTTTGATACAAAATGATAAACTATACTATCTAAACTAACTATTCTATTTATTCCTAATAATTCTAATCTGAATAATATATCATCATCTTCGCAAAACATAGGAGAATATAAATTATCCATTCCTCCAATCGCAAGATACATAGCTCTATGTTGTGCTATAAAAAATGCTGATCCTTCCGATGTTTTATCTTTGTATTGAGTTTGAGTTTGTATTGTAAAGTTTTCCAACTCTTCATAATTGACTTCATCAAATTCTAAACCAAAATCTTTAATTATTTTACCAGGTCTATCATGCCCTGCAAATATCGGTGGTTCAATTGTAGTGTAAGTTACTGCGGTGAATTTGTTAAGATGTTTTTCAATATTTTCCAACCACCCACTTAACATTACAATATCATTATGACAGAATACAATATATTCCTTTGTAGCAATTTCTGCACATTTATTAAATGTATCAGAGAAGGTTTTTTTATCATCTGAATAAAAGTACTTTAGGTTATTATCTACTAGAGAATCTAACCAATCATTTGTTCCATCAGTTGAACCATAACTTACAAAGCATAATTCTTCGTTTGGATATATTTCTCTAAATCTTTTATAAAATTTTTGAGAATAATCTAAATTATTTTTTAATCCTACTAATGTTGAAATATTACTCATTGCGTATCCCCTTGAAAACAATTAAAATTTTTATAATAATTTTTATCTTTAATATAATGAATATTATCTATTCTGGCTAACAACTCAATTATCCTAGTTGTGTTCATAGAAGTAGCCCAAGCCATTGGCCCAGATTGGTTACCTAAAAATAATTTACAACTATTTATTTTTTGAAAAAAATCATACAATGAATTAACTTTTAATAATTTAAATTCATCTTTAAAACCAAAATTTTCATATTGAGATTCATCAAAACAAATAAATACTTTTTCTAAATGATAATTATTATTTATTATCTGTCTATATATTTCTGAAACTTGTGGAGTGAATGGTTTATTAGACCTATTGATTAATAATGTATTGCTCAATGAATTATCTTTATCCATATCAATCCATTTATATTCCGTAGGTGGAGTCATTCCATCTAAAAATTCTTTAAAATAAACTTCAATCCAATTTGTAGTATATAAATGTCTACTTTGTCTAAATGTATAAAGATTTATATCTATTGATTGATTATCATAAATTTTAAAAGAATTTAGCCATTCCTGTTTTTCTAATATAGGTTTTAAATCTTTATATGTGTTTTCAGCACCCTTTTCAAAACTATCACCTATATCTGAAATATATAAATCTGCTTTATAATTAAAAAAATCATAATTGAATTTACATACACATAAACTGTGAATAAAATCTCCTAACTTACCGCCTTGTAAATAAGATTTAGTTTCCATTAAATTTTAACCTCTGATATTGATGTTTTAAAAAATTTATTTTGTAATTGAATTTTCTTTATATATCTCTCATAATTGGCATCAGCGGTTTTCTTAGCCAATTTATTTTCCGAAGCTTTATCTACTAAATCGAATACAATTTGATTTGAATCCTTTAATTCTTTATATTCATCGCTTAAGATAATATCAGTAAATTTATCAACACCTATCTCTTCTGTTATTTCATTTGATAATAAATTATAATTTTTAAGACATTGTTTTTTCTTATCTCCATCTGAATTATCTATCTTTACTGCGTAGATAGACAATAAATCAAACACATAGGCTTCATCTAAACTTACTTTAATCATATTATTTCTTTTTGAAAACAAATGTTGCAAAAGTGTACCAATGACCAGCATAACAAAAATCATTATCACCCGAATAATCAGCTGGCAATAACTCACAATCATTATCTTCTAATACCGCATTTAATCTTACTCTTAAATCATATTCGGTATATAATCTTACATCCTCATCTGGCTTAGAAACATTACCATTTAAATAACCATTGTTATAATCCATTGTAACGATTCCATATCCTCCTTTTTTAAGAAGTTTACATATACAATCAATAAATTCTTCATCATTATGCACATGCTCAATTACTGATGTTGAAACAACTGAGTCAAATTTGTTATGAAGTTGTGGATTATTATCAAAATAAGTTTTAAGGTCTGAATTAATCATTGGGTCTACATCTGTTACAACGTATCCTAATTTTTTCAAACTTTCAGTAGCAGTATCTTCCCAACTTCCAGCAGATAATACCAATCCTCCTTTTGGAGTTAAATCCAAAGCAGTTTGTAAAGTAAATGCCTGTTGAATAGTAGCTTCTACTATTTTTCTAGCTAACATTTCAGGCGAATGTTCTTTCATCAACTGTAACGCAGATTGATAATTTTGATGTTCTTTTTGATTTAATAGTTTGTTCATATTATTTTCCGATTATTTCAAATTTTGGACAAGGAACGATAAATTTACCACCTTTAGATAAGAATTCATCTTCTCTTTTAATGAACTCTGAAATAAAATGCCAAGGTAATACCAACATATAATCAGGATTCATTGCTCTTACATCTTCTTCTGATTTAATAGGAATATTTGTTCCGATAGTTTTTAAGCCAAATTTATAATGACTTCTTTCAGCAATAGCATCAATTAACGTATTATCTAATCCAAAATATTGTAATAATGTGTTACCTTTTGTAGATGCACCATATCCACATATTACTTTACCTTTTGCTTTTTCTTCTTTGATAAAGTTTACTGTTTGTTCTTTTAATGTTTCAATTCTATTAAAGAAATCTAACCAAATTTCTTTTTTATCTAATTTCAAACTCTTTTCCCACTTAGCCAAAGATTCAACTCTTACATTACATACATCTCTATAAGGTGCAGTACCGAATGATGTTACATTTGATTTTTTCTTCTTAATGTATAATCTGAAACTTCCTCCGTTTACATCATTAACTTGTGCATCAACCACTTTCAATCCAGCTTTATTTAATAATTTCTGCATTGAAGTTAATCCCCAATAGTAAACATGCTCATGACAAATGTTATCAAAAGCCAATTGTTTAATCATCAATGGAGTATAACTCATTTGAATAATAAATAATCCATCGTCTTCCATCACCTTCAATACATCTTTTAAGAAATCAACCGGCTCATCTAGATCATAGAACATAGCAATACAAGTTACAACACTTGCTTTCTTTTTCTTAAATTTAGAACGCTTAAAACTTTCTAATGTAAAATAATCCTGAATTATTTCATCAGCAATTTTAGATGATTCTTCTTTGAATGAATCTTCTGCTGGATCAATTCCTAATTTTTTAATGTTATTTGGAACATAACTTAAAAGAGTTCCATCATTACAAGCGATATCTAACCATAAATCACCATCGTTTAATTTATGTACTGTTTGTACACTTTCTACAATACCTTTTAATTCATTCTTCATTGTAGTATTAACTCCACTTCTATACCAATACTTCCCAAACATAGAATGGATTGGAGTACACTTTTCTAATCTCGCTGCTCCATATCTCTCGTCTATAACTAATGTCATATCATGCTTACCGGCTCTCGCATCTGAATCTACATTTATAAAATCAGATACATAAAGGTCACCCAAGCTAAATAATTTTTTTGTAAATTTACTCATATTAATTTCTATTTAAAATTTTTGTTAGTGCATATTCGTATTTTTCTAATAATGCTTTATTTGAATGCTTTTCATAAATGGGTTTCAATGGTTCTATTCCATCTGCAATTATATCTTTTAATGGTCTTTCATCAACATATATCGAAGGAGTTACCCAATTAATATGCCTAAACATCCAACTTCTACTAATTCCTATTGGCTTTCTAACTGATAATGCGTAATCTATGCTACCACTTAAACTTCTTGTTTGATGTGGGTCGTATAAAAAGATATTTATATCGTTTTGTCTTAAAAAGTTTAACAATGTTTCATGTTCTAAGAAATCATGTGTAACTTCTAATTCAATATCTTTCCCACTATTTGAAATTATCTGTCGCATTTTTTCAACTTCAGCTTTAGCCCTATCACCTTCAGCATCACCGAATGTAGCAAATGGTGTATTCAATCTAATTTTAGCTTTATCAAATTGTGAACAAACCAATTCTGCAATCTTAGGAAAATTCTTATCAGGAAATCCAAATCCAAAACTTCCAATAGTTGGAACTTCATTTGGTGGAAAATCTTTAAAGTTTACATCTTCAAATAAAGGTCGAGGTGATGTAAAATAATTGTCTTCAGGCTTATCTTCTTTTGTAGAATCAATATCAATTATAGCATTTGGAGAAAACGCAAACCCAACTTCATGATAAACAGTTACATGTGGAATATGTCTAATTGGTGCAATAAACTCATCAGTAACAAATGGTAATATTACAGGATAATAGTTGTACAACACTAAATCTGGCATTACTTTATTATACCACTCTACATACTCCTGTGCAGATTCTATCTCTGCCCAATGTGTTTCAAATAGTAATGATTTTTGTAATGCGGTATTTACTCTTCTTCCGTAATCCGCTACCCCGCACCTCTCTGCTTTCCTACTTATAAATAAAATTTTTTTCATTTATTTTTTTAGAAGGTTAATATCATTTTCAACCATAATTTTTACTAAATCCTTAAAAGGAGTTTTTGGCTTCCACCCTAAAATCTTTTGAGATTTACTAGAATCACCCAATAAGTAACTAACCTCAACAGGTCTGATAAATCTAGGGTCAACCTTAATGTATTTAGACCAATTATCCACACCGATTAATTTAAATGCCTCATCTAAGAATTCTCTAATCGAATGTGTTTCACCGGTCGCTAATACATAATCATCGGATTTTTCTTGTTGCATCATTAACCACATACCTTCAACGTAGTCTGGTGCGTATCCCCAATCTCTCTTAGATTCTAAATTACCCAATGAGATATGGTCTGCTAATCCTAAATGAATTTTAGCCACACCATCTGAAATTTTGCGAGTTACAAATTCATGCCCTCTTCTTTCAGATTCATGATTAAATAGGATACCACTTACCGCAAACATACCATGTGATTCTCTATAATTTTTAGTAATCCAGTGTGCATATAATTTAGATACACCATATGGTGAACAAGGATAGAATGTAGTATCTTCATTTGCAGTACCACCTTGCTTACCAAACATTTCGGAAGAAGATGCCTGATAGAATTTAGTATTTTTATTACCATATTCTCTAATGGCTTCTAATACTCTTAATGCACCTAAACCTGTGATATCAGATGTTTGCTCAGGCATTGTCCAGCTTTCTCCAACGAAAGATTGAGCCCCTAAATTATAAACCTCATGTGGTTCACAATCTTTTATTGCCCTCAATAGTGAGTTTTGATCAGATAAATCACCCTTTAATAAAGTAATTTTACCATTTAAATGTGCTATGTTCGGTGAATAATAATTTGCCTTTCTTCTTTCGATACCATATACTTCATAATCACCTCTTGCCAATAAAAAATCAGCCAAATGTGAACCATCCATACCATTGATACCCGTAATTAATGCTCTTTTCTTTTTCATATATTATTGTAAAATTTATTCTGTTTTTCTTGTCTTTCTATCTCTTTATGATGATACAGAGAATATTTTTCATCAGCGGGGAAATTAGTGAAAGTATTATATCCACTAATTCTTTCGTGCACTTTTCCATACCACACTACCTCATTGGTATTTTTATATATTCTTGTTTGATAATCTGGCCAATTAACCCATCCTTTTTCATCAACCCTCCATCCCCATTGTTGAATATGCGAATCGGTTAAACCTTTTACGGTATTAACTCTAGGAACAAAGATAATATCTACACCATTCAATGTAAGAATTTGTTTTAATCTTTCCAAAAGAATTTCAGAAGGTTCTTCATCCGCATCAATCTGAAAAATATAATCTCCTTCACAATGTGACTTTAGATTATTTTTAAAGGATGCAAAATCTTTATTAAGAGGGAATGATATAACTTTAATTTGCTTTTGTATATCTCCAATAATATTAAGATAATCTACAACTTCTTTTGTAACGGAATCAGTATCATATTGAATTACAATCTGATCCTCGCTATCTATACGCACGAGGAGAAAGTTAATTAATGAGGTGAGTTCTTTCAGCTCATTACAAACAGTTATAGCGTAACTTATTTTCATACTTAATCTTCGTTGTGATGTTTTTCAGGATGTTCTTCCTTTTCAATTTTTTTCCCAATTGTTGAATTTGTATAATGCCAACTACTACCACTTGGATAACCATATGTAGTTGATGTAGATGGGTTATATGTAATAGAACCATAACCAGGTACTGCTGTTGTTCCAAATCCACCGCTTCCGATTGCTACACCCATTGGTTTAAATTCATCACTAACTTCTTCTAATTTTTCTTTTAATGCATCCCATTGTTTTGGTGTGGGTGCGTATTCGTGACAGGCTTCTACAAAACCTTTAAGCCATATAACATATTCTTTGGATGTCATATTTAATCATTTAAATTTTCTTTTCTTTCTTTTTGTCTTTGAGTTGAATTATATCCTGGTAGGAATTTATCTTTTAAATATTCTTTATCCAAAGTGATTAATTCAACACTTTTAATTGATGTCATTTTATATTCTCTGTAATTACCTTCATATATCAATGGTTTTCTTTTCAATATATTAAATAATGGTTTACCATCAATTGGAAATTTTCTCAAAAGGAATCTAAACTCTTCGGATTCATCTATTGATTGTTCACTTACATTATCTAGAGTAAGCCTCAAACTATCAAAAAATAATTCCGGATTCACATGCTTTAATTTAATTGATGGGAAAAAAACTTTCTTATCAATAAATTTTCCTATCAAAAAAATATAAGCGGTATTTAATCCGGATAAAACTCTTGTCTGAGAAGGGTCAGCGTATTTGTAAACAACAACTTTATAAAAGTTACCAGGTTTCATCATACCATGTGCAATCGGCTTTAAATCCGTAATGATATTAGTCCACTTTGGTGTAAAAACTCTATTTGTTGCCATTTTTTAAAATTCAGGTAATACTAAATCAACATGCTTCGCAACCTTTATATATCTATCACATATATCTTTTAGCGATTCTGTCATTTTATTATGAGAAAACTTAATTCTATTTTCATTTCCTAATTTTGTAGAAGATGTAAGGTATTTATCATAATTATTATGTACATCAATTAACTTTAATGCAGCATCTGAATAATTTACATAAAACCATTGCGAATCTGATAGAAGGAATTGATTTGCCGCAGATGGGTCTACTGATTTTAAATCTCCTTTTAATAATACTGAGCCCTCATTAGTTAAAAAATCAACATGCCCACTCCAATTCGATGCAATTACAGGTTTACCAGTCAAGCTAAATTCTAAAAGAGGCCTACCGAATCCCTCACCATGTGTAAATGATAAACTTGCTTTTACCTTTGGGTGGTTGTATAACTTCCACATATCTTCTGGACTCAAATCACCATGTAATAAGTAAATAGATAAATCACTATTAACCTTTGATGCAACATCATTTACTTTTTTTAGAATTTCTTCTCTATCTCTAATACTAAAATTAGCTGATGAAGTTTTTAAAATAAGAGCTGGTTTTTTACCCTTTACTCTACTGAATGATGATAGAAATGTTTGTATCATTCCACCTACATCCTTTCTATCATGATAAAGATTTCCTTGCAACCAATGCCCTACAAAGAGAAAACAAAAATCCTCTTCTATATTATCCAATTTAGATAATCCATTAGTTTTTTGATAATCTCCTCCTTCAAATAAAACCTCAACCGGCTTATTTACTCTATGCTCTGCAATAACTTCTTGTGTATCCTTTTGCCTTTCTGTCCATGCAGTCCCTGTAATACCTGATTTTGAATGCTGTGATGTTGTAATAATCAAATCCATTCGGTTACACCCATCTACCCAATCTTTCGGAATTATAGTTGTTTCAATTCCAGCGGTAATTCCAATATTAATTTTGCCAATTGTTTGAAATTCATTTGGCACTGTCATTTGGACATATACATCAGGCTGCTGTGTTATTTGGGTTACAATATTATTTATTACCCAATTATCAAATTCATTATCTGGATTTAATTGATCCATAGGAGTTGAACCCCATCTAGTTGAAACAATTTTGATATCATAATAATTTAAATCTTTAAAAGATTTAAGGAGGTCTCTCGCATGATCTCCATAACCACTCCTAGTTGCTACCGGAGCTTGATATAATAAAAATGGTTTACTCATAATTAATTTTTAACAAATACACCCCCAACAGTCTTACCTGTTCTATCTTTGATTTCATTCCAAGCTGCTTTCAAACAATCCGCTGGCTCTAATCCTAATTGTTTAGCTAAAATGATAAGTGTTACGAATGAATCACCTATGCCATCTTTAACTTCATCATTTTTTGATTTTAATAATGCCCCAGCGGTTTCACCTACTTCTTCCAAAACTTTTAATAATTGTTTAGGCGCATTTTCTTTTTTTAGGATATCTTTATCAGTTGCCCAATCTACTACATTTTCAATTAATTTATCAAATGATACAGGTGTTTCAAATAATTCTAATTGCTTTCCCATTTGTAACTTATTTTATTTTATATAATTCAAATCTATCTTTTGGTTTCCAATTTTCAAAAGCTCTTTCCATTCCCTTAATCATTTCATCTGCCATTCGTTGTGAATAGAACCCATTTTCTGAAAGGAAATGCTCTCTACCTTTTAATCCCATTTCTTTTCTTTTTTCTTTCGGAATATCATACCAATATTTCATAGCATCTGCTAATTCATATACATCAACTTTATCATCAATGATATAAGGAGTTGGAACTGAGCCATTCATATTCTGCGCTCTAGCCCAAAGTGGCTTCACCCATTCACCATGCTCAACTTTACCTTCCCATTTTCTCCAATCATGCAATGAACCAATTTCAACATAATCTTCAGCAGTTAATAACTTACCATCTTTTGTAAATCCACATTGGTCTTGCAACCCTCCTGTTACTAAAAGAATAGATGGTAACCCAGCCATTATACCTTCACAAGTCGTTAATCCAAATCCTTCATTACCTGCAATGTTTATTGATACATCACATAAATTTAACAACTGATTTATTTGTTCGGTTGATAATCTATTTGTTGAAAACTTAATTTCAGTATCAGGTGCTATTCTACTTGCTACTGCAACTAAATCAGTTCCGTTTTCATCTACTGGCTGAGTATGCATTAAAAGTAAAACTTTTTTTCTCTTCTCTTCCGGTAATGAATCAACGAACATCTTATATGCCCAAATTACATCAGAAGGTTGCTTTCTTCTAATATTCCGATTTGACCAATACATAATAAATTCATAATCATTTCCGGCAAATAACTTTTGCTTGAGTTCTGAATTTTCTTTCTCTAATGGTTTAAACAATTTGGAAACCCCATGTGGTACATAACTTACTTGCCAATCTTCCAATGGTTTCCAAGTCTTTCCATTGTTCAATGCTCCGGTACGTTTAACGATGCCATAAGTTTGTTTAGAAATACAACCTAACCAATCACAACTCTCATAATAATCCCTATTATAATGTGGGTCTGGTAGGTCATCCCAAATATGATAAAAGAATAATGGACAAGTTTGTCTTATCTCATGTTCCATATCATATAACCAAATCCAATATCGTGGATCAGTAAAATGAAGAATTGCATCAATCTTATGCTTTGATAAAAGTTCTCTTATTAATTCAGGAGAACCATATCCATGATTTGGATAGAGTATTACACTAGCATCATTAACACCTGTGTTTGCTCTAACATCATCAGAAACATCGATTATTTTTCCATAATCAGGATGAGTTACCGCTGCTGCAACTTGTATCCAATTATATTTGTGAACTGAACCTAAAACTATTTCTTTTGACATAGTAGCTATACCACTATGCATTCTTAAATCATCTGATAAAAGGAGGATTGTTTTTTTGTTGTTACTCATAAATTAAAACTGCGAACCTGAAATTTGTAATTCAGCGAATGAATCAATTTTATCTTTAAATTTTGGGTCTTCAACGTAGAGTGTGAGAGAACGGTTTACTAATTTTTGTAAACTCATTTTATCATCTAAGGTAACCCTTTTAAATTGTGAGTAAAGACTACTTAAAATCTTTACACTTGTTAATTTAACATCCATATCATTTTCTATTTGTATATATAGATATATATAT
>Ga0172367_10004499_pt1 | contig 17335 bp, 19 predicted proteins | sample Lak10m_FD_114542 | JGI IMG/M metagenome (GOLD analysis project Ga0172367, IMG submission 114542) | Freshwater microbial communities from Kabuno Bay, South-Kivu, Congo - kab_022012_10m | ecosystem: Environmental > Aquatic > Freshwater > Lake | place: Democratic Republic of the Congo: South-Kivu...
GGGTTGCTCGATGAGTCAGCTGCACCGCCCTCTCAGCTGCCCGTTCAAACCAGCCCGAAGCCGGTCACGATGAACCGGAATCACTGGTCACGACAAACCAGAATGGGCGGTCACGATCGGCCGGAAAGGGCGGTCACGATAAACCAGAATCGCCGGTCACGATCGGCCGGAATGACCGGTCACGATCGACCGGAATACCCAGGTCTCCTTTGCATCGTGGTGGTCTTGTAAATTTCCACGATATCAAAGGTGTACCGGCCTATTCTTTTGCCCGCCCGTCCCAGCCTGCTTCAGGCCATGTTTTGCCTTCGGCTCTAAAAAATCCCGGGATGTTCAGGGGCTGGTTCGCCTTGCATTTCGACGGACGTAACAGTGCTGGAGTTCGATGCAGATGTCAGCTTGAGTTACTGGCGCTGGTGGGGCCAGTTTGATGGGAATGAAAGCTGGGTTGGCACGGTCAAGAATCAAGGGTGTTGGGAGCTTTGCGTTTTGGCAATCGTTACGCTGTGATGACTCGACCACCCAGCGGCGTACCATGTTGGTGTTCAAGCCGTTGGCCAATGCGATGGCCGCTGTGGATACTCCCGGCTCACGACAGGCCGCTACGATTTGTCGTTTGAATTCGTCTCTGTAGCGACCGCGCCGCCGTGCGGCCATCGGCGTTTGAATTTCTGATCTTGGAGTGTGCATGTGTCCACCTGTTTTGAAGTGGACACAATGGTCTTAAGAATTTTGACAGGGCGCAAGATGCCTTTGCCACTCGCTTACGGTGTGGCTGCCAATGTAGCCAGCACCGCCGGTCAAAAGAATCGAAGGTTTATTTGTCATTGGAGGTAATTAGTTTGAAAAATGCTATTAATAAAGTAGCTGCTCACGCAAATCAGACGTGCGCAAAAGGCCTAAATCATCCATAAAAACTTTTGCATCCTGCAACGTCTTTCGTTGTCAGTTGCGGCAGGCCATCAATAAGCCACTGCACTCCCACGGTGGGGTCGCACCACAGCAGGCTGCGTTCAAACTCGGGGTACCAGTAGTCGGTGGTTTGCGGATAACGGTCTCGAAAGTCTCGGCCGGTTTCGAGCCGAGCACATGCTCTAGCTTGCCGTCAGCGCAGCCTCTAGCTTGGCCTGAGCCCACTCAGTCAGATTTTTGTGAACAATCCGTTTGTAACCGCAGCGATGAATGGTGGCGCGGTGGTAGGCCACTACGCGGCAGGCTGCTTCTATACCGGCATCGTCCATTTTCAGGTGCGATGTGGCGATTTGCTCCATGCCATAGCTGATGCTAAACACGGCAGTATTGCGCGGCTGGGGCAACTCAATCAGGCTGAAGTACAGCGTATCTTTATCACTTTTAAATGCGTCAAACAATCCCATAGGTTTCTCCATAAACGCTATTTCTGCCAAAACAATTGCACACCAACACCAACACCAACACCAACACCAACACCAACACCTGCACCTGCACGGCAAGCAAGCGCAAAACCAACCAACGTGTCAACACCATCAATACGCACCTTTTCGCTCAAAAACCACCGAAATTGTTTTGAACAAAATCGCAATATCCGTCCATAAAGACCAGTTTTTCACATACCACGCATCCAGGTAAACACGCGTGGCATAGTCCACATCATTGCGCCCACTCACTTGCCACAGACCGGTAATACCAGGGCGCACCATCAGGTAATAGTCCACATCGTCACCATAACGTTCTAGCTCAGCCTTAACAACGGGGCGTGGCCCAACCAAACTCATGTCGCCCCTTAAAACATTAAAAAGCTGTGGCAACTCATCCAAACTGGTACGCCGCATGAACTCACCCAACTTATTAACACGGGGGTCATTTTTGAGCTTGAAATCCAAATCCCATTCTGCTTTGGCTACGGGGTCAGTCGCCAGTAAATGCGCTAACACCTCTTGAGCGTTTATCACCATTGAGCGGAATTTATAACACTTAAACGACACGCCCATACTGCCTACTCGTGTGTGACCAAAAATGGCGGAGCCACCATCTTGGGATACCTTATAAGCCAGCAACATCAGCAACGGACTCAACAACAGCAAAAGAGTTGCAGAGACTACGATGTCAAAAATTCGCTTGCACGCCCTGTGAAGCGGGTTGACCGAGTTGTTGCGCAATTGAATTAACAACACCTCATGACTGAAAAAATTGGCCGTTTCCATACCATCCAAAGGCAGACCCCGCATGGTTGGAATGACGTAAAGATCTGTGATCTGATTGTGATTTAGCAGCCTGATAACACTGTCGCACAGCATATTTTGGTCGGTATCTAATGCGACCACACACTGATACCCTTGCAAATTGCTGATCTCAGCCGAGGCTAAGGCCATTGACACCAGTGGGATATTACTCAATGGCGATGTAGCCAACGTACTGCTTGACGGACTGTGTTTGTCTGCAAATGCAACAAAAGCTAGCACTTTAAAACCCATGTCTGGCTCGCTGTTAAGTGCCAAATAGGCTTCTTTGGCGTTATCACCATGCCCGATAATCACCGTGGGTATGCACCACAGACCCCAATGCCTCAGCATAGCTTTGCTGATATGCCTACCCACAGGCAGCAGAACCAGCAGCGACAAGCATGCCCACAAAAACCAGTCCTGGTAATGGGTGATGACAAACACCCCACCAAGCGCAGCCCCCGCCACAAAAAAAGCAAAAATCGCAGTGAAAAGCTGCCACAGATCCGTCCAAAATGGCTTGCGGCACTTGTAAGCCTGCTTGACAAGCCCAAACCAAAACAACCATGCCGCAACCAAAAACGCATAAACAATCAAATGCTTGACTTGAAAAGCGCTGACAAGGCTTGCCAGCAAGTGCGTCTGCGCTTGTACTGCCCAAAAACCAAAAACAAGAGCAATTGCAAAAGACAGTAGATCGGCCAGCACAATCACAGCCACTTGAATCAACCGCGTTGTAGGATCACCTTGGCGGCCTAGCAACCTCTCAAGAGCATTCATCTTGAATTTTTCCATTAATAATTAGCTTTGAAGTGGGCATCAACGTAGAAAATGTGCGAGCGGTGTATTTACACATCACCCTTCGCCCGCTTCTCAAGATTATTTCAAATAGCAGACACGCCCCGCTCCGCATTGATGATCAAACCAATTACATCGCGCATCTTGTACGTAGCACGCCAGTCCAGCTTTTCAAACGCTTAGACCGGGTTGCCACGGCTAACCATTATCTCAGACTGGGTAAGCGCTCCATCAACCCCAGAAACTCGAGGCTCGGTTTTCCCCAATATTTCTGGTATGCGCAGGTTCCACGGTAGCAGTGCCTCAACGGCTTCAACGGAATTAACGTGAAAGAACATCGTGATTGCGTACGCAGTGAAGCAATCCATGCACCCTTGAAGTCATGGATTGCCACGGCCTACGGCCTCGCAATGACGGTGTTTTTCATGCTACGGGGCGGATTAAATTCATGACAGTTAGCTGCCGGTAAATCACGTAGCACTCGGCGCAGCCAAGCATAACTCGGGTGGCCAGCATCGTCTTGCTCGCGAAGCCGAGCGAATTCGACATGGGGCGCACTAAAGGCAACGTCGTGTCGCTTTTTTGAAAAATACGAGAGCATTTCCATACAAATTTTGTCTTCTTAAATGCGTCAGTTCGCGTGCTTATTTTTCGATTAGTAGCTTATCGTAACCGGCGATTTCTACATAGACTGGCCACCTAGCCAGTTGCTCTCCAAGGGAGCAGAGACCTAACTCGTAATCAGAATTAGCTGTTAGGAACTTTTCAACCTGTCTGTACAGACCTGGCTTGAAAGCTTTATCCATTTCATCATCGATATCAATCATTTCCACCACCATGGAACCACGCTTCATCACCTGAAGTGATTCCATGGGACGGAAAATGAGACGTCGTTGGCCTGTTAAAATTTCGACACCCCAACGACCAGGGGCACACCAGTTGGCTTGGTAAGAGAACAATACCCCTTTACTCGTACGACCTGAACCGGCGAACACGGCTGAACTCGGATGCCAAGCTAGACCACCGCTGTTTAAGGCATGTAACTCAACGGGATTTCCACCTAGATAAAACGCTAGGTCGATTACATGAGTTGAATTTCCCAAAAGCCATGCCCCCTTTACACCAGGGGCCTTCGTAAGTCCCTCAATGACATGGCCCCATTCTGTGAATTCAAAATTCATAGACTGGATGCCACCGTCTTCCTCGATCATTTTCTGTGCAGCCAACACTGAGGCGTACATTCTGCGGTTATATGCAATAAAGACTTCAGCATTCGCAGACTTTGCCTTTTCATGTAGAACTTGAAGTTCTGAGCAATGAAGTGCCCCAGGCTTTTCGAGCAGCACCCTTCTCACACCAGCGTCTAGTAGTTGGATTGCAGCTCCCGCAAGTCCTTCGACACCCACTGCAACAATCGCTGTCGTTGGTATCTTTGGTGCGCTTACAAGAAATGCATCAAGGCCGCCTGAAAAAACTGGAATGCCAGTCTTTTCGGAGAATGTCTGTGATGAAGCATTGCCTCGTCCGATAACAATCACAGGAACGGCAAGCGCCTTCAGAACTTTTGCATAGTCAACAGCCATGCCGCCAGCACCGACCAACCACACAGGTGAATTTGAATTCATCTTTTGTATTTTTCTCAGGTAACAGGGCAGAAGTTGGCTATTGTACCCTGCGTGAGAGCCGCGTGTGCGCCTAGAGCCGCAAGCAGCGGCAGGTGATAAGCCATCGATTGCTCGAAGGTCGCAATTTTGCTCGAACCCTCGGTCAGAATCTGCGTTGCAATGGCTGTCGATAAGTGACTCAGGAATGGGACTTCGAAAGTTTGACGCTCCCACGGCGTTTGTCGTTTGCCATCGAAGAAGAAAGCGTGACCTGCAGTCTCGTCAATCACGCATGTACGTGATTCCGAACGAAGCGTTACTAACAGGCGTGCGGACGATTCTACGAACGAGGTAATTTCGAAACGTGTGTCACCAAATCGGCCACGCAGATATCCTGTGAACTCCATGAAATTTTTACGTTTGCTCGACACCAAAACATTGTCGAGATCTGTCGCTGAGATTTCAGTCGGTATTTTGCCGGTGAGCATGCCAAGCAGGTCGATGAAGTGGATGCTGTTGCATCCGAGGCCCCACCCTCCGCCCATGACTTGGAAATACTTCAAGGGCTCTTCGGAAAAAAAGTCTCTGACCACGTCGTAAATCGGAAATGCACGACGTGGACAATTGACCCATGCTTGGACTTTGTGGCTGGAGAGAAGCGCTTCGGCCACCGCATAGTCACCCTGATATTGAAACAGGACTTTTTCAAGCAGCACCGAGCGCACCTTGCGACCAGCGAGCAGCGTCTGCAAGACCGACAAACGCACGTCCGCAGTGGTTGCTATGACCACATAGTCCAACGTCGACGGCAGTGTCTCAATCGACGAGTGATAGTTGACCGAGACAATGGCTGAATTGAGGGGCATTTCGGCAAAACGCTGACGGGCCGTGTCAAGTGAGACCGGTGACGGGTCCACCACCTCAATTTCACAAGGTAAGGAGAGACGGGCGAGGCCCTGCAAATGCCGACCGCCAAGTTGGCCAGCTCCGATGACAGCTATACGGTACATAAGTTCATTCTCAAAGAATCGATTGTGTTTTGTTTGGCGCACACGTTAAGGTTACAGGGCGAAGCCGTCATCGACGATAAGGTTCTGCCCATTCATGTACAGGGACATGTCAGACAATAGAAACAGCAAAGTACCCGTAATGTCACTTTTTTCAAGCATTCCTTTACTGGCACACATGGCTCTGTATTTCTGCAAGAACGCTTCTGGCTGTTGATCCAGAATCCCGCCGGGGCTGATGGCATTGACACGGATGCCGCTTCCTTTTAGGTATTGCGCGAAGTATTTTGTCAAATGCAATACCCCAGACTTGATGGCCGCATATTCGACAGGCATCGTCATTTTTGTTGCTGCATAGACCTCAAAACGCGGGGCAATAACGCCATAAATGGATGACATGTTGACAATATTGCCTTGGCCTTGCTCCCGAAAGTACGCAGCGAACTGCTGAGCGACCAAAAAATACCCGCCCAAATGCATGCTTACATTTGTGCAAAAATCGTCATAGGTAACGTCCTCCAGTCTGCGACCGTAGTTCGCGTTGCGGGGGTAGGCATTGTTGACTACTGCGTCGATCGAGCCTCTTGCAGCCTGCACATTGGCAATTGCAGCCTTGATCGACTCCTTGTCTGTGATGTCCATGACCACCGCACAGGCGCGACCGGGATACTGCTCGTTGATCTCATCTGCAACCCACCGGGCAACACCAAGATTCAGGTCTAAAACCACCGCGTAGCCGCCATGGCTCGCGATGGCGGAGCAAAATTCTTTGCCAAGCAGACCAGCGCCACCTGTAACAACAACGACCTTGTTGGCAAGCAGGGTATTCATACCTTCTGCTCCTGAGCTGTGGGCTCGACATTCTTTGATGCGCGAGACATTAATAACTCAACAAACAGATAGTCGAGTTCAGAGTCAATGTCGATCGAACGCTCCTCTGGCATGACGTACAAACCGGTATCAGAATTAAAAAGAGTAGGCGCACCAAACAGAACATCGCGTTGCCAGACATAGATAGAAGCGTTCATGTCATAACATTTCGGCGCATCCTGTCGTCGGACAAGTGGTGTCGCCGACGGTTTCGACAATGTGACTGAATTGTTCGAATCAACCTCAACTAGGTTGAAGTATGGTGAACGGCGTGCCGGCATGGCAGTAATCACATTGCCAAAGCCTGAAGTTTCCAACAGCGACACAGCATTATGAATGTCTTGGATGGACCGCAGCGGTGATGTTGCATCCAGATCAACGAGTGTGTTGAACGTCTGACCACATATACGCTCCACTTCGCTGACGCAGTGTCGAATGACGGGCAACTTGGCCGCCGTATCCGTTGCAAGTTCGGCAGGGCGGTTGACGAGGTGGTCTACCCCACAGGTCGACGCGATCTCCAGAATTTGAGCTGAATCGCTGCTGACTGCAATCGCATCAAACAGTCCGGATGCACGCGCCTGGTCGATGCTGTAGGCAATCAGTGACTTCCCCAACATCATCCGGACATTTTTGCCCTTCACCCCCTTGGAGCCACCACGGGCACAAATTGTGCATAACCGAATTAAAGAGTTATCCATTGATGTTCCTTGCCTTGTTTTGCACGGATGCGACCTGAACTTTATTACCCGATTGGGAAGATTGACGTGCAGCTTCCACAATTTGCAAAACCGCCATCCCATCTTCCCCGGAAATCGAGGCAGGTGTCTGCTCATTGATGCAACTTAGAAAATGCTGCCATTCAGCCAGATAGCTGTCGTCACGTTGGTGCGGGAGATGTAAAAGTTCGCGCCAGGCTTTTGCACCTTCCTCAAACAGATCAACCACCCCAGTCAAACCATTCCAGCGCAGGCTACCTCTTTCGCCAATCACCGTACAAAGTCGGGTGGTGTCGTGGCGGACAAAGTCTATGTTGACAGTACCGACAAGCTGTCGACTGTCGGCAGCGTGGGAAAAACCTAGAATGAGGTGCGCTGTGTCTTCGACATCAATTGCCAGACTACTTTGCCGACTGAGGGTGGCCTTAACCCACTCCACCTCTCCGAAAATCCAGCGAAGATAGTCAAGTTCATGACTGAGTTCCAGAAGTGCGCCACCACCGAGTTCTAGGCGCGCCGAGACACACTGACGGTAGTCAACATCCGGTCGCCACGATGGTAAATATTGCCCGATCTCGCAACGCATAGATAACACGTTGCCAATCAAATTCCCACTTAGTAATTCCCTAAATTGTCGAAGAGACGGCAAAAATCGCAGGTTGTAACCGGTTAGCAATACTGTTTTTTTTTCTTGGCAAGCTTCAATTAACTGCGGTACGCCATCCAGAGTTGCCGACAGTGGCTTTTCAACAAGCAGATGGCCCCCCGCGCGGGCTAAAGGCAGGGCCGAATCAAGGTGAAAGGTGGCCGGGCTGGAAATTACTGCCAATTCTGGTGCAAATGCGATTGCATCTTCAAGTTTTGTGAAACAGCCGTTTGCATATTCCGGGACTGAATCAGTCACTTGATGCCGTAAGACCCGGATGTCAGCATCGGGCAGCAGTTCTCTGGCCAAGCGCAGGTGGCGCTTGCCAATACTTCCAAGGCCAACGACGAGTACTCGGGTGATCGAACCGGAACTCTGACTGTGAATCGCGTTCATTTTTCCTGATCAGTTCTTGATTTTTCGTTTTCAACATTGGCTCGGCTCAAATCATCCGGTCGCCCAACATCGAGCCAAGGTTCATGCATTGGGTATGCCACTGTGCGTTTATCTCGTTCTTTCAAGCGCTCAAACAGGGCAGGCATGTCGCAACGTATATCGGTAGTCAGTAAACTCAATGCAGCGGGGTCGAGAGCATAGACACCTGCATTAATATGCGTCCGAACCACGGGTTTTTCCTCAAACCCAACTATTTCTACACCATCTGTTTGCACCACGCCAAATGGATGCTGCCATTCATGCAAACGCACAGCCATAGTGGCGGCGGCATTGTGGCGCAAGTGAAAGTCCAGCAGTTCCCCGTACTGAATATCAGTTATTACATCGCCATTGGTTACAACAAATGCTTGCTCCGGTATCGGGTTTAGCAGGCTTAACGCGCCGGCGGTACCTAGCGGTGTGTGCTCCCGAAGGTAATCAATCTTGATGCCCATGCCCTCGCCATTGCCAAAGTGCTCCTCAATCATGTAGCCTAAATAGTGAACTGACAGTACAAAGTGGCTAAAACCCTCTGCTTTTGCGCGTTCAATGATGTGTTCCAGCATGGGCCTGCCAGCTACAGGTAGCATGGGTTTAGGGCAATTTTCCGTATGGGGACGCAGCCTTGTACCTTTTCCGCCAGCCATGATTACCATTATGTTGGGGCGCACCGGTGGTGTAGCTATTTCGTTCCAGAGATGCAGACCCACGACATGGTGATGCTCATCGACGGTAGGAATTTGCTGGATTTTGTTGGCCACCATCAACTGAATGACCATGTCGCGAGTCATTTCAAGCGGAACGACCAACGCGTTGCGATGGATGACGTTAGTTATAGGGCTATTTAGGTTCAATCCTTTGAGTAAACCGCGCCTGATGTCGCCATCAGATATCGTCCCTTCCAGTTCACCTGCATCATTAACCACCATGACAATCTTAATTGCGACCAGATCTAAGTTGCTAATGGCTTGCCCAATGCTAGCGTGAGTAGGGAGAATGGCTTTACGCCAAATTTGTTCTGTCGAATTCAATTTAAAACTCAATCTCAATGTGACGGTAAATCATAAAATGACTTTTTCGCGATGCCTTCAATTTCACAGTCTTTGATGGTCTGAACCACTTTTTCACTTGCTCCGCCGTTGCCATAAGGGTTTTGTACTTGGCTTAAATTCGCATGAAAGTCTTCGGAATAAAGCTTTCTCACCGCAGCTTGGATACTCTCGTGCGTGGGTTCGCAATTGATCACACTTGCGGCTTGCAAGCGGCCGCGCTGACGGTCACCAATGTTGACCGTGCCCTTTTTGAAGCTGGGTACTTCGGCCAAACCGCTAGAAGAATTGCCCACCACGCCATCTACCTGGGCAATACACGACAAATAGCGTAGCTGCCCAAGTGAGGGAAAAGCACGCGCGTTAGGGTGTTGAGCCACAAATTGCTGCACCATCTTGATCAGGGCGCGCCCATCGTTGTCGGCGTTGGGCATGGTGAAAATAAGGTGGGTATCAGTTAACCCGGCCAATACTTCCAAAAGCTCAGCCATCTGCTCCGTAGCAGTCGAGTTTTCCAAAGTGACTGGATGGAAGGTAATCAGCAGGTTTTTGTGACCAAACTTGACGTCGATTGATGCTTCCAATTCATCACGGTTGAGTAGTTTCAATCGCTGGATATTGTCGATGCCCAGGCCGCCGACCAAGAAGACTCTTTCGGGTTGTTCGCCTAGTTGAATCACGCGTTGTCGGTATTCCTTTGCTGCAACAAAGTGCAAGTGTGCCATTTTTGTAATCGAATGGCGAAGCGCCTCATCAAATGCACCTTCGGTGGTTTCGCCGCCATGCAAATGTGCAACGGGTATGCGGGCAACCAAGGCCGCTGACACTGCTGCAAATATCTCAAACCTGTCACCTAGTACCAAGATAATGTCTGGTTTCAATTCACTAAATGCATCGGAAAAACCTATCAAACCCAGACCCATGGATTTAGCAATGCCCACGGAGGTGTCTGAACTCATCAGCATTTCAACCTTGCGGTCAATCTTGAAACCATCTTTTTCTATCTCGTGATACGTGAGGCCAAACTCAGGTGAAAGGTGCATGCCCGTGGCTATGACCTGTAACGTTAGTTCAAGGTCTTCCTTGATTCCCTGCATGACCCAGCGCAGCAAGCCGTATTCGGCTCTTGTACCGGTGATGACACAAACCTTGCGCGTCATAGCTCGACTAACTCGTCTGCAACAAAATCGCGGGGTGCCATGCGGCCAATGACGTCATCCCATCGCATTGGGGAAATGCCAGTACCAGGACGCTTTGCGGTGATGTTTTGTGCATTGAAAACCTCGCCGGCCTTGATGGCCTGGCTCGTGACCAATGACTTGCGTGCAACAGGTTTGTTTCTGGCCTCGCTTTGGGTGAGTCGTTTGATGCCATCGCCCAGCGCAGCTTCAATATTGCGAATGGCAGCCACCATGGCCTTGAGTTCTGCTGGTTCAAGGCTGGCCTGGTGGTCAGGACCTGGCAGGGTACGATCCAGGGTAAAGTGCTTTTCGATCACCGTTGCACCCATGGCCACTGCGGCAGTTGCTACCTCAATGCCCTGCGTGTGGTCGGAGTAACCTACGGCCACACCAAAGGCTGCTTGAATACTTTGCATTGCGCGCAAGTTTACCTCTGCCATGGGGGTGGGATATTCGGTGGTGCAGTGCAACACTGTGATGCTGGGGCGGGAGGTGCCAGCCTGCTCCAGAACATCGATGGCCGCTTCTATGTCGCCCAAAGTGGCCATGCCGGTTGACAGAATTGTGTTTTTGCCAAGCTGACCGATGTGCCGCAGGTACGGCAGATTGGTGATTTCACCAGACGGTATTTTGAAGTGATCTTGGCCAAGACCGCGCAGCAAGTCAATGCTTTCGATGTCAAAACCAGTCGAGAAAAAGCCGATGTTGCGCGTTTCACAGTGGGCGATGAGCTCACGGTGCATCGCCTCCGTGAGTTCCAGGCGTTGCAGCATGTCATGCTGCGACTCGTTGCCATCTGTCGTCTGCGTTTGGTAGTCTGCTTTTTTGGCAACGCGGGTGACTTGACGGCTGGCGTTGAAAGTTTGGAATTTGACCAAATCGGCCCCTGCTTCCGCGGCCGCGTCAATCAACTGTCTTGCTAAGCCGAGGTCGCCATTGTGGTTGACACCTGCTTCGGCGATGATGAGTGTTCGCTTGATCATGATGTTTTGTACCCGGCAAATTGCGCGTTGTCTGGCAGGTTGTGACGAACTGCGAGGCCCATACCTACCAAACAATTCTGCCCAAGTGACGCACCTTCCTTGATGATGCTGCCGCTACCAACAAAGCAACCAGATCCGATGGCTGTGTTGCCGTTGACGATGGCGCCTGTTGAAATATGGCAATGGTCAGCTACGGTTGCATCATGCTCTAGCAGTGCACGTGTATTGATGATGCAGTTTTTCCCCACGCTGGCACCGGCATTGACTATGGCACCATGCATCACGATCGTCCCGGCGCCTATGGTTGCATGGCGGGAAACATGAGCACTTGGCGCAATGATGGTGGGCAACTGAAACCCAAGCGCTACTACTTGCTGGTATAGCCGAGCGCGATGAGCGGGCGTTTTAATTTGACCCAGCGTGATCAGTGCATATGGAATGGTTTTTGCCAGCTCAGGCAAATCGGTATCTGTGCCGATCAAGGCATAACCAAGATGATGGTCATGCCTCTCCTCTGGCATGCCGAGCAGCCCGGCAATTTGGTAGCCACCATGCTGCTCGATGACATCGATACACGAATGAGCGTGGCCACCGGCACCAATCAAGATCAGACCAAGTTTGCTCATAGGGCTACAGTACCAAGGCCAGAACTGCTGGGGATGTTGATCACTCGCTGTTCTAGCGATTCGGCTACTGGCAAGGGCGCTCTAGGCGCGTTGGCATACATAGGCAGTCGGTTCATTAGCGCCCAGATCGGCCGCGTCATCAGGCCTGCGTCGTTGGTCGCAGCCAACACGGCATCGCGTTGCTCGGCGTGTGCTATATCTAGCAGCAATGTCTGCAACCAGTAGTTGCTACTGGAACCAATTGGCTCGGCAACTAGGTGCACACCAGGCACATTGGAAAAGGCTACCTGATACTGTTCAAACAGGCGGCGCTTATCGCGCAAGAAACCTGGCAACTGCTCAAGCTGTGCACAACCCAAGGCGGCATTCAGGTTGGGCAACCTGTAGTTGAAACCCACCTCGTCATGCACAAAGTTCCAGCGATGCGGCAACTTGGCCGTTGTCGTGATGTGTTTGGCCCGTTTGCCCAGTTCGACATCATTGGTCAGGATGGCCCCACCGCCACCTGTGGTGATGGTCTTGTTTCCATTGAAACTTAAGGTGCCCATCAGCCCAAAAGTACCAGTGTGCTGTCCGCCCACGGTGCTACCCAGGGATTCGGCGGCGTCTTCGATCAATTGCAAGTGGAAATCATGTGCTATGGCCAAAAGCGCATCAATATCGACCGAATGCCCAAAAGTGTGCATAGGCACCATGGCGCGGATGACTCGGCCGGTGCTACTGTTGATGCATTGACCGTTGCGTATTTCTGTAATTGTTGACAGATATTCACGTAGGGCGACTGCATCCATGCCAAGCGAGCGCTCTTCGCTGTCAACAAAATGTGGAGTTGCCTGGCAATAGGCCACCGCATTGGCTGTGGCGATGAAGGTGAGTGCTGGCAACAAAACCTCGTCACGAGCTTCGACGCCAGCTAAGCGCAGGGCTACATGCAGTGCGGCAGTGCCGTTGACCACGGCAACTGCCCGTTTGGCACCGGTGAAGTTCGCCAAGTCATCCTCAAAACGGTCAACAAACTTGCCTACAGACGACACAAAGGTTGAATCAAGGCATTCCTTTAAGTAACTCCATTCATTCCCATGAAAACGGGGTTCATGCAAGGCCAGTAGTCCATCACCCACTACAGACTTAATAGCAAGGACGATGGACTGCGGCAGATTGCTGTTCGTATCCATGGTGCTTAGATGTTGTAGATGTCAGCCTTGTAGGCGGACAAATTTGCAGGTTCACGAAACCAAGCGATGGTCTCGGTTAGGCCACGCAAGAAGCCTTCACGACTGCCGTATTGGGGTTGCCAATCGAGCAGTTCGCGCGCTTTGGTGTTAGATGCCCATAAACGCTCAACTTCACTTTTTTCAGGTCGTAGCCGTTGTTCGTCGGTAATGATTTCGATAGAAGTGCCCATGGCCTCAGCAATCGCGCTGGCGGTGTCCCCAATAGAAATCTCGAAATTGCTGCCAATGTTGATAACTTCACCAGTACCACGATCTGACTCCAGTGCGGCAATGAACCCAGCTACCGTATCGGCCACATAGTTGAAGTCGCGTGTTGGTGACACGGCACCGAGTTTGATTTGTCGCTGCCCATTGGCGATCTGGGTGATGATGGTGGGAATCACTGCGCGGGCTGATTGGCGCGGGCCGTAGGTGTTAAACGGACGCAATAACGTAACTGGAGTGCCAAACGATGAGTAGAACGACATGGCTATTTGGTCTGCACCAATCTTACTGGCCGAATAGGGCGACTGACCTTGCAATGGGTGATCCTCAGTAATGGGTACAAAGCGTGCGGTGCCATAAACCTCGCTGGTTGATGTTTGCACTACCTTGCTCACGCCCAAGTCACGTGCTGCTTGAACGATATTGAGCGTACCTTTAATGTTGGTATCAACGTAGGTGTCGGGAGAATGGTATGAGTATGGAATGGCAATCAGCGCGGCGAGATGCAACACGGCATCGCAACCTTTCATCGCTGTCCGCACACCGTTAGAGTCTCTAACGTCTCCAGCAAATACTTGAAATTTGCCATTCACATCAGCCGAGCACCGGTCTAACCAACCCCATGAGTTGAAAGAGTTGTAGAGCACGAAGGCACGGACATCATAACCAGCACGCACCAAGGCTTCACATAAATGGGAACCGATAAAACCGTCAGCACCAGTAACCAAAACTCTCATAATAAAAGCACCCTAATTTCTAAAAACATCTAATACCGAATTACATTCGATACAATAAAAAGCTAATCGCACTTTTTCAGTAAGAAATAAACTTCAGACGGTGGGAAAATCCAACATAAAAAATGTTCATAAAATCTACTAAATTTATTTACAAGCCATTCAAATCCTAAGATTTTAAAAGGATTGAATTTTTTACTATGACGCCAAGACGTTGAGGCCTCTCTGAATGAAATACAAGAACGCAACAACTCAAATCTACACTCTTGCGAAACATACCGATAACCAAAATTAACATTACCCACAAAGAAATTCATTGAACGAATTCCCATATGACACTTATGAGTTGGATCAGTATTAAAGTTATCAGATGCATAATGTGGAGCCACAATCTCAATTAAGCCACCGACTTTAAGCAGACGATTGCATTCAGCAATTACAGACGGCATATCATGTAAATGTGAAATCGAGTGACAAAACACAATGCGATCAAACTGAAGTGATTCAAAAGGCCAAGGAATTGAATTCAAATTATGAACAACATCCACTCCAGGCAATTCAAACAGATCGATGCCCACCGCACCTTCAATCTTGGATGATCCACAACCAACATCTAAAATTCTCACTTTGCTATTTGACATTTAACATTTAACATTTAAAATAATTACATAAAACTTACTCAAACACAGAAATATAATCCTCAGCAATTACACGCCAATCATACTTCTCCGCAGATTCGAGTGCACCTTTCCGCAAAAAAGCAACTTGCATTGGATCGACTAACAGTTCATACAAGCCATCACACAGTGACGCAGGTGAAACTGTATTAATTAATTTACCACTCACACCATCGCCAACCAACTCTGGATCTATGCCATCCTTGCAACGAAATGCAACTACAGGTAGACCTACAGCAAAAGCTTCAAACAGAGTAATGCTTCCCCCGCCCTCTTTTGTAGATGGATTAACAAATATTCTGGCTGAGCTGAGCATTTTGTATGCGTCAGCATTCGACGATACAGAACCAGAAAATTTAATCTGATCACTCAGATTAAGTTCGTTCGTCATTTCCACCAAACGTGAATACTCTGGTCCGTCACCAACAATCAATGCAGTCGCCTTATAACCATATATTTCACCAATAAGAGAGATGGCCTTTATAAGAATATCTACCCGTTTATGATCTTTTAAACGACCCAAATACACAACATCAAAAACTGGAACCTCTACACCTGAAACACCACGTATTAAATTCAGATCAATTCCATTGTGAATGAGCTTAAATTTTCCGTCGGGAGAGATATTCAGCGCCGTTCTATGCGAATCAGGAGAAATCAAAATAATACAAGCAAATTTTGACAATCTTGTCAGTAGTTGCTTCTCTAGAAAGAAGCCTATCAGGCCAAGTGCCCTAGAGTACTTAAACCAAGTGTCACCCCAAATTTCCCACCAATCAACCACTAACTTTGCAGCCACTAATTTAGAAGAAAAAATAAGAAACCAAAGTAGATGGACCATTGGCCATTGACCCGACCAGACAAAATCATACTTACCAAACTTGATATCAGAACCAAGAAATGCAAAAAGAAATTCAATTGGCTCCATTCGACGACGAGATCCATCTTTGCGATATAGCCCACGATATCCATCCATACCAATATAGCGTATGCCGCTGGAACCAATGACTACATTATCACCATCCCACGTTTTAAAACACAACCAATCGATTGAATATCCACGCTGAATCAACCGACATGCAACTTCATGCATACGACGCTGCCCACCCCCCTCAACAAAGGGATAACCAACATCATAGATCATCAAAATATTGGGCATTATATTTTCTAAATACTACACAAAAAAATCAATCAGATAAATAGTCAACACACTCAGACATAGCGACAATATTGGCCAACGCAAATGTCACAAATATTTAGTTAAGACAAATTTTAATTTGTCCGACACGTACTCCATTTGCTGATCCGTTAAAGCCATGCCACTCGGAATATAAAATCCCCGGCGCGAAATATTCTCAGCGACAGGATATGATTCATCAATAAATAAGCCATTCTTCAAAAAAACAGGCTGCTCTGCAATTGACCAAAAGAATGGCCGCGTACCCACTCCCATTTCCTGCAAATCCTTCATAACCACACGAGCATCACAACTAACCGATCTATTTAATACTATTGGATAAACCCAATAAATATTTTTCGCATAACCTGTTTCCGTCAATGGCAATTGAAGGCCAGGCGTACCTTCAAGTAAATCTGTGTAACGGATTCCCATTCTGCGTTTTCGGGCGATAAACTCATCTAAACGCTCCAATTGCGCCACTCCCACTGCTGCCTGCAAATTGGACATTCGGAAATTCCATCCAAGTTCGTCATGAACAAAACGCTGCTCAGGTTTGAAGCATAGATTGCGAAGGGATTGAAGATGTTTAGCCAATTTTGGATCATCTGTAAGAACCATGCCTCCTTCACCTGTGGTGATGTGCTTGTTTGGATAAAAACTAAACGTACTAATATCACCAAAGCTACCACAACTGCGACCTTTGTACGTTTGACCGTGCATTTCAGCCGCATCTTCAATGATTTTCAGACCATACCTTTCAGCAAGCTCTAATACTGGGTCCATATCTACAGGAAAACCAAAGATATGAACAACCATAATTGCCTTAGTCTTTGAGGTAATTTTGGTCTCAATATCTAAAGCATTTACATTAAAGGTGAATGGATCACAATCTACCAAAACAGGAACAGCTCCAGCACGGACAACAGCGGCGGGACAAGAAATAATAGTATGTGCTGGCAAAATAACTTCATCACCACTTCCGATTCCTAATGCTACGATTGCCATGTCAATGGCAACTGAACCGTTGCAAACAGCGACACCATACTTACGCCCCATTTTAGACGCAAATGTGTCTTCAAATCGAGCGACAAAAGGCCCCTCAGAAGATATCCAGCCCGAACGAATGCACTCAATTAAGTATTTTTCCTCATTGCCATTCAACAATGGTTCATTCACAGGAACGAAA
>Ga0172367_10004502_pt1 | contig 17331 bp, 16 predicted proteins | sample Lak10m_FD_114542 | JGI IMG/M metagenome (GOLD analysis project Ga0172367, IMG submission 114542) | Freshwater microbial communities from Kabuno Bay, South-Kivu, Congo - kab_022012_10m | ecosystem: Environmental > Aquatic > Freshwater > Lake | place: Democratic Republic of the Congo: South-Kivu...
CTTCCTGGATTGCGTTCAGTTCAATATCGTCAAACATGCTGGCGTGAGTTTACCCGTTTATCTTTGTTCCGGGGCGTTTTCGATTATTTGCTGCTCTTCCCACGATTTATTGAGATGATACTGCTTACCTGGTAATTATCAAAACCCGATACTGCTTCAGGGTGCAGGAACTTCTGTTCCTTATCCATCAAGTGGATCACTGCTTGCTGTGCAGAAGGAATTAACTCTCTCGCAGAAATAACGATCATATCCAATACTTTGGGCAGACCCACGGTTTCCATCTGGCTTAGCGTGGTTGTGATCTTTGCAAGCGTTTCTTGCTGCTTTAATTGTTGTTTAATTTCGCTTTCTTGCAGGCTGTTCCAAATGGAAACCACAATATGATTGGTTGCCCGCTCGGCGAGTTGAATTTCTTCTTGAGAGAATTGGTGCGGTGTATTAAAGGCGATGATGACCGCCCCGATTTTATGTTCGCGAAAGATAAGCGGCGACCCCAAAATAGATCGGGCGGGATAGCGGCTTGCGATATTGGGGCTGATATGCGGTGAGTTAAGCGTATCTTCAGCGATCAGGGCGTGCCCCGCTCTCACTACTGATTCGGTCATGCTGATTTCAGTTGAACGTGGAATATATCGGTACGCCTCTGTTAATTTGGCAGTTGTTGCCTGTGGAATGGCTTTATTTGTTTCCTCATCCCATAGGGTGATGTAACAATCATCCGCTTCAAATAGCTTTTGTAAAGCCACAGCCAGTTTGGCAAGAACTTCTTCAAAGCTTTGCACGGTCAACGCTGTGTGCGTCATATCTGCCAGGGCTGCCAATTCACGGGCATGATTTTGCTCAACTTCATATAGCAGGCGCAGTTCTTTGGCTTTGTCTCGAATACCCTGCTCGATATGTTTTCTTTTTGATATATCGGTAAGAGAGATCAACGCACAACTTTCCCCATTTAAAGTGATCGGGTTGATGCCGATCTCAACGGGTATTTCGCTGCCATCTTTGTGCAGGCAGTACAGGTCCTGGAGGGCGCTCATATCCCTTGTGTGAGGAGATATAAAAAAATCTGCCTGTTTATGAAGATGGTTCTCGCGGAACCTCTCAGGGATGAGCGCTGTCACATCCATGCCTGCTAATTCTTGTAGTGAATATCCTAATAACTTTTCAGCGTAAAGGTTGGCGGTACGGATGCTTCCGTCTTTGTCGACAGAGAGTATTGCCACAGGTGCGAAATCAAAAAAATCTCCCGCTGATTGGGCTTCCCGATTATCTTCTCGTATTTTTGGCGCGCTTGTTCTTTTTACCGGCATCGCAGATTTTCCCCCTCGTGTATTGGGAATGGCGGCAGATTTTTTGTTCGTGTTCGATGGCTTTGAGTTTGCCAAAGAGTCCTCGCTATATGAATGGACGGATATCAACAGGAAAGGAAAACCCCATCTCACAGAGGATTTCTACATAATTGTAGCACTCGGTGAGATGGGGGGGCTGTTCGTAATATCCTTGTAAGGCGTTATTTTGCGTACTCAGTTGCCCTCGTCTCGCGGATGACTGTCACGCGGATCTGACCCGGGTATTGCATGGTCTCTTCGATCTTCTTGGCAATATCACGGGCAAGACGGGTGGAGCCGAGGTCGTCGATCGTTTCGGGTTTGACGAGGATGCGCACTTCGCGTCCGGCTTGAATGGCGAAGGCTTGCTGAACACCATCAAAGGACATGGACATTTCTTCCAATGAGCGGATGCGTTTGATGTAGGCTTCGAGGTCTTCACGGCGTGCGCCGGGGCGTGCGCCGGAGATGGCGTCGGCAGCTTCAGCGATGACTGCTTCTACAGTTTCCTGATCCACTTCATGGTGGTGGGCGGCGATGGCGTTCACCACCACAGCATTGACGCCGTACCGTTTACAAAATTCTGCACCGAGACCGGCGTGCGTGCCTTCCTGGTTGTGGTCCATGGCTTTGCCGATGTCGTGCAAGAAGCCGCCCATCTTGGCAAGTTCCACATTCGCGCCAATTTCAGCAGCGAGGATACCAGCGAGTTTGGAAACTTCTACAGCATGGGCAAGTTGGTTCTGCCCATAGGAGGTGCGGAACTTGAGACGACCCATCATGCGTAGAATTTCAGGATGGATGCCAGAGACATTGGCGTCGTATGCGGCTTGTTCACCGGCTTCATTGATGATCTTATCGACGGCGCGGGTTTCGTCTTCAATGACCTTTTCAATGTGGGCTGGGTGAATGCGTCCATCGAGGATGAGCTTGGAGAGCGCGCGGCGGGCAATTTCACGACGCACCGAGTCGAAGCAGGAGACGGTGACAGAGTCGGGCGTATCGTCCACGATCACATCCACACCGGCGGCTTGTTCGAAGGCTTTGATGTTGCGTCCGTTACGACCAACAATGCGTCCCTTCATTTCTTCGCTGGGCAGGGTGACGACGGCACGGGTTACTTCGGCAACATGCTCAGATGCCACGCGCTGAATGGCGTCGGCGATCAGTTTGCGGGCGCGCTTTTCGCCTTCTTCACGGGCTTCGGCTTCGATCTGGCGGATGATGCGCGCCATGTCGCCGCGTGCTTCTTTTTCGACAGCGGCGAAGAGGTCTTTGCGGGCTTCTTCAGGCGTCATCTGCGCGATCTCTTCGAGCTTTTTCATTTGATCTTCGAACAATTTCTCGGCTTCGTTGTGGCGCTTGTCGATCTGCGATTGGCGGCGGTTTAGGTTTTGCTCGCGTTGTTCGATCTTGTCGTAGCGGCTATCCACTTCAGAGCGGCGTTTTTCAAGGCGCTCAGTATCGCGGTTCAGTTCAATGCGCCGCTCCTTGAGCTCACTTTCGGCAGCTTGAATGATCTTGGTGGCATTATCTTGCGCGCCTTTTACGATCAGGTTTGCCTGGGTTTGGGCGGCTTTGACAATATCTTCCGCTCGTTCCTGACGGGCTTTTGCGGCTCGTTCAATACGGTAGCGGTAAATAAAATATCCGGCTACCGCACCGACGATCAGTGCGAGGATATTAATGAGTAAGGCGATGATCGGATTCATGATTGTTCCTCATCTTCGTATTTTGTTTCCTCTGTGTGTGCCTCGTTCCAAATGCGGGTGGTCACTGAGGCGGCAACAGGGTAGGGGAAACCGCGCCTTGCAAGGTATTCAGAAAGTTTCTTGCGAAACTCGCTCCACTCCAGACCTAGGAATCTGGGTGCCCGTTTTTGGGCTGCTTCGTATGCCAGGGTTTCTTCATCTATATCGGAAACGGCGTTCTTGATCGTTTCCTCGTCTAGCCCTTTTTGACGAAGTTCCATTGTGAGTGCGCGGCGGCTGCGGGGGCGGAATGTGTTGCGATTTTCAACCCACGCCTGAGCAAATTCATTGTCGTTGGCGAGCCTGTTATCCCGTAAGCGGATCATCGTGTATTCGATGGCTTCTTCAGGGTATTCGTGCTTTTTCAGGTTTTGCCGTATTTCTTTTTCAGAACGTGCGCGGTAACTAAGGAAGAGAAGAGCTTGTTGCAGCGCTCTTTCACGCGCGTCTTCGTTCTGTAGCTGGGTGATTTTCTCATCACTGAGAATATCCCCGATCTTTAGCCATGCGGCTGTAATGCGTGCCAGCCCAAAGGCGAATTCTCCGTCCAGGTGTATGTTTACCCGGTTGGGGTTCTTTTTCTGAACTTCGAGTGCGGTTATCTTTTTCATGTTTAAACACACACAGCCGAGTTGCCCGATTGAATCGGTCTCGGCTGTGAAAAGGGTCTGGGTTTGGAACCAGGCTCCGGCTTAGAAAGAGGCGTTGCCGGAGATGGGTCGAAATCCGTGGCGGGGATCCGTCAGGTTCGGCGCTTGTAGATTTTAGGGTGAAGCCAGTTGTCTGGTCAAAAGTCTTATTCCTGTTTCGTTCAGACTTCACAAATTAACTCCCAAAACCGGGGGAGGATCGTGCGCGAATTTTCCAGTTAGTTTTCAGCAGAGACCGCAAAGCGGGAATAGCCTTAGATTTGTTTAATTATACATTAATTCTTAAATGCTTGTTAATATTTTTTTGAAGGGAGTGTCTAACATCAGACATACCAGAAGATGTCGTTGCGAGGAGGGCAGCAGTCCGGCGAAGCAATCTCTTCCTAAATTATGGGATTGCTTCGCCCTATCGGGCTCGTAATGACATTCCCTTTTTGAAAGAGGATGGTACGTCAGGATGGTTTGCAAAACGATTTTTGTCAGGTTGAAGTGGGCGAGACGAACCCGAGAGGCGAAGTTTAAATTACCGGATATTAACAAAATGGCGCCAATGTTGAAATATCCTGCAAAACCATGTTATAAGAGGCGACATATCTTGCAGCCTTTGTACGGTTCGGTGTATTTTGACATAAAACTAAAAAGGAGGATGAGATGACTGAAAGTAAAAAAAATGGGGGTGGGGTTGAGCATGTGCGGCGGATTGTCGCGTTTGTGGGGGTGACGACCATACTGTTGAGTCAGTTTTTGATCTTCTCAAAGCCGGTTGAGGAAGTGGTTTTTCCACCTTATACATGGTTGGCTATTTTGGGCTTGGTCATTTTTTTTGGAAGCTGGTTTATTCGTCCGTCGCAATTTTTTGAAAAGATCTCCTCCTGGTTTATATTTCGTAATTCGGCATTTTGGGTTTTGGTTGCTTTTGTTTTATCCAGCCTGGTGACGTTTGCAGTTGTTAAATTAACCTCATTTACGCGAATCAATTACATTCCTGCTGTTACCTTGTGGCTATTAAGTGCCTGGGCTTATGGGTATGCCTTTTGGGACAAAAAACTGGATGTGCAGGTGTTTTCCAAATGGGTTCAAGAAAACCGTCAGGAATTGCTCGCTGTTGCCGGTGTAACGCTGCTTGGGGCTGTTTTTAGGTTGTATAAGCTTGGCGACCTTCCCAAAGTGTTGGATGGAGATGAAGGTTTGATCGGGCTTTTTGCGCAAGCCACCACAGGCGGAGATTTAATGAATCCGTTTTCCATGTGGGAAAATTTCGGCTCCATGTATTTGCAATTGATCAATATAGCGTTCAATTTCTTTGGCATTAATCCTTTTGCGCTGCGTTTATTGCCCGCCATCGGCGGAATATTCGCCATTCCATCCGTTTATCTTCTTGCCCGCTGGCTTGGCGGCAGGCGGATCGCAATCATAACGATCACCCTTTTGGCATTCTCGCATACACACATTCACTTTAGTCGAATTGTCTCGGTTGCTTATATTCATGGCACATGGCTTGCCCCGCTTGAACTTTATTTCTTTATCAGCGGTATGGAAAAACGCGAAACATGGCGCACCGCGCTTGCTGGAATTTTATTGGGCATTCATTTTTCCGTGTATTTAACGGCTCAAGTCATTGCGGGTTTGATCTTTGTTTATTTGATATTGTCTGCTTTGTTTTACCGTGAATGGCTCAAAGCCAGAGTTTCACAAGCCGCAGCCTTTTGGGGCGGGCTTGTTCTGCTTATCATGCCAACCACCTTTTTTATTTTTACCAGCCCAAATGAGTTCTTTAATCGCATGGGAGCTAACGGCACGTTTCAAACAGGCTGGCTTCAGGAGAGGATGCTAATAACAGGGCAAAGCGCATTTCAGATCCTTTTCGAGCGTTTTGTTCATGCGTTCATGGCATTGATCTATTACCCGGCTATTGATTTTTATGGGTCCAATACGCCTGTTATCAGTATGATCACGAGTGTGTTCTTTATTGTCGGCTTGGTGGCGGCATTAATGCGGATTAAACGTCCCGCTTACCTGCTCTTAAATGGCTATTTTTGGGGGGCAACATTTGCCGTAGGTGTTTTTGCCATTCCGCCTACTGCCGATTCGTATCGAATGCTGATGGCGATTCCGGCTGCATTTATGATGGCGGCTTTGGGTTTGGATAAGATTTTAGAATCCATCGGGTTGGGTTGGGAAAATGCCCGACCCGCATACACATTTGCTGCTTCTGCTATTTTAGTTAGCTTAATGGTTTTCAATACGTGGACGTATTTCGGAGAATTCGTTGGGAAATGCCGCTTTGGTAATGACCGTGTTGGGCGTTTTGCATCCTACCTCGGCAGTTATACCAGAACCGTGAATAATGAATTTGATGTTTATCTATTAAGCGATGACCTCTACCTTTATGGCACTCACGCCTCCACAGATTTTTTGAGCCTGCGGCGGCGTATTGTCAATGTGCCCGCCCCCATTGATACCATTGGTCTTGTTTCTGGCGAAACTGTTATTGCAAGCCCGCAGCGATTTGACGAGCTTGTTCAATGGGCACACCTTCACCCTGGCGGTGACATCATATACCAATACGACTGCGATAATCTGCTCCTTGTAGCGTATCGGGTTCCTTAAAAGAGGAAATTTGGACCCGCGTGAATATGCGCTCATGTATCAGGTGGAGGATGTTCACTGGTGGTATCTTGGCATGGCTGCCATCACGACATCTTTGCTTGATCGTTGGGCGAACTCCACTACGCAACGAATATTAGATGCCGGGTGCGGTACGGGCGCAGCCATGACCGGTTACCTCCCAAAATACGGAAGCGTGACCGGTGTGGACTTATACCCGCAGGCATTGGAATTTTGCCGTCAACGAGGCGCAGAACGAATTTCCTGCGCCTCGGTTCTTAACCTGCCGTTTGATTCTGCCTCATTTGACCTGGTCACCAGTTTTGATGTTTTATATGAACGCGCTGTTTCTAATGAGCAAGCGGCGTTGACTGAAATCTTGCGCGTCTTACGCCCAGGCGGGCAGCTTCTGCTGCGCCTGCCAGCCTACAACTGGCTGCGAGGCAAACATGACGAACGAGTCCACACGAACCGACGCTACACCAAAGGCTTGATTCGTGCGCTGCTTCAAGAAAGTGGATTCACGGTTCAACACCTTTCCTACGCAAACACATGGCTGTTTCCATTGGCTGTGGCAAAAAGACTTAGCGAAAAAATATTTCCGCCGGGGGAAGATCATTCCGACCTTTCTCTGAATGCAGGCTTGCTCAATTCCGTTTTTCAAGCTCTTCTTTCCAGCGAAGCCCCTTGGGTGGCTGGAGTGGGCTTGCCTTTTGGATTAAGTGTATTTGCGGTGGCGCAGAAATGAACACAACGCCACAAGGTCGTTATGCTAAATTATCCAGCATCAGTGTGGTTTTCCCTGCATATAACGATGGTGGGACGATTGCCAGCATGGTCGCTGCCGCTTCATTGGCATGTCGGGCAACCGCCAACGAGCATGAGATCATTGTGGTGAACGATGGCAGTTCTGACTATACAGCCGATATGCTGACTGAAATGCAAGATCGCTACCCCGAACTGCGCGTCATTACCCATGAGGCAAACCGGGGATATGGCGGCGCTTTACGCAGCGGATTTTCCGCCGCCACGAAAGATTGGGTCTTTTACACCGATGGCGATTCTCAATATAACCCGCTGGAACTGGTCTTGCTTGTAGAAGAAGTACACAACGGCGCAGAGCTTGTTAACGGATACAAACTTTCGCGCAACGATTCATTTCTCCGAACCGTGATCGGGCGTTCTTACCACCTGCTTGTAAAATTCCTTTTTAATATCCGCATTCGCGATGTGGATTGTGATTTCAGGCTCATTCCCCGCAGCCTTCTGCAAAGCCTGAACCTGCAAAGTGTGAGCGGCGCGATCTGCCTCGAACTGGTTAAAAAGATTGAAGATGCGGGCTATGTATTTGCTGAAGTGCCGGTCAATCACTATTCGCGCAAATACGGCATTTCTCAGTTTTTTGTCCCATGGCGCATCATTCGAACTTTAAGACAGATTATGCAGTTATACCGGCAATTAGTCGTAAAAAAAGAGCATCTTAGAACAAAAGCCAATGAATTTTAGAGAAACCTATCAAGATAAAAAAATATTGATCACAGGCGGTTTGGGGTTTGTGGGTAGCAATCTGGCTCATGCCTTGCTTGAGATCGGCGCTCAGGTAACCATCCTGGATGTTGCCGACCCAGAGTCAGGGGCGAACCCCTTTAACCTGAATGGAATCGAAACGCAAGTGCGGATGGTTGAGGCGGATATTCGAGATGGACAAATGCTGCGCGAAGCGGTCGAAGGGCAGCATTTTATTTTCAATCTTGCAGGAGAGATGAGTCATATCGGCAGTATGACCGACCCCTTCAAGGATCTAAATGTGAACACAGTGGGGCACTTAACCCTTTTGGAAATGTGTAGGTTGCACAACCCCGGCGTACACATTGTTTTTGCGGGAACCCGTCAGGTATATGGGCGCGCCATGTATTTGCCCGTGGATGAAAAACACCGGCTTTCACCGCTGGATAATAACGGGGTGAGCAAACGGGCAGGGGAGATGTATCACATTGTCTATCATCATGTGCATGGCATCTTTACCAGTGTGCTGCGCATGACCAACACATACGGCGCACGAATGCGCATCCGTGATGCGCGTCTCACCTTTATTGGCTGGTGGGTGCGCCAGTTATTGGAGGGCAAACCTATTCAAGTCTATGGCGATGGAAAACAGGTCCGTGATATGAACCATGTGGACGATGTGGTTGACGCCCTTTTGCGTTGCGCCTGCCATCCCAAGGCGCAAGGACAAATTTACAACCTGGGCGGCGAACCGATTACCCTGTTGGATTTGGCAAAACTAATGGTCGAAGAATTTGGCAGCGGCTCTTACGAACTCGTACCCTTCCCCGAAAACCGCCGCCGCATTGATATTGGCGATTACTACGGCGACTACAATTTGATCCGTAGTGAAGTGGGCTGGCAGCCGCGCATTTCACACCGCCAGGGCATACGCCGTATGCTCGATTATTATTTGCAAAATTCAGAATACTACTTTTAATGAATAGCATCCCTGCGTTTGATCTTCACCAGCAATATGAACAACTGCGCTCCGAGTTGGATGCGGCAATTGCCCGCGCATTGAACAGCGGGACATATATTTTAGGTAAGGAAGTTGCCGCTTTTGAAACAGAGTTTGCCCAATACTGCGGAACATCGTTTGCAGTGGGTGTGGCTTCTGGTACAGATGCCCTTTCGCTTGCACTCATGGCTTGTGAGATCGCCGCAGGAGATGAGGTGATCGCTCCCTCTCATACAGCAGTTGCCACCATCGCCGCCATTGAGCGCACAGAAGCCTCCCCAATTCTGGTGGATATTGACCCCGCACGCTACACCATGGACCCGGAGAAAATCGCCCAAGCCGTTACCCCAAAGACCAAAGCCATCATCCCAGTGCATTTATATGGCTGCCCGGCAGAGATGCAGCCTATTTTAAATTTGGCAAAAGAAAAAGGGATATTCGTCATTGAAGATGCCGCACAAGCACACGGCGCTTTATGGAATAAAAGGAAGGCGGGCTCACTGGGCGATATTGCTGCCTTTAGTTTTTACCCCACCAAAAACCTGGGCGCCTTTGGCGATGGCGGAGCCGTACTAACCAACAACCCAAAACTGGCAGAACGTGTGCGCCTGCTTCATCAATATGGCTGGAAAGAACGCTACATCAGTTCCATAAAAGGCATGAACAGCCGCCTCGACGAAATGCAAGCGGCGATCTTACGGGTCAAACTAAAGCATTTGGATAAATGGAATCAGCGCCGCCGCCAAATAGCAGACATGTACCGAAAAAGCCTCTCTTCCGCCCCTGTGCAGCTCCCGCCTCACCCCCTCGACGTGGAGCCGGTCTACCATCAATTTGTGATTCGTCACCCCAACCGTGATTCTCTTCGAGCCGCCTTGCAGGCGCTGGGAATCCACACATTGGTGCATTACCCAATACCAGTGCATTTGCAGCCTGGGTATGCTAATCTGGGGTTGAGGCGCGGAAGTTTGCCGCACTCTGAACAGGCAGCCAGAGAAATCCTATCCCTGCCCATCTACCCCGAACTAACAGATGAGCAGGTGCAGAAAGTTGCCTCTGCCATTTGTTCGCTTGCCTGAAACCCGCCAGAGAAGATGGACAGGCATTTCGTATAAATATCCCTTTTGACTGCTGTAAATGAAATAAGCGGTTTTCCCCGTATAAAATAATGACAAAAGCAACTATTCCAACCCGATAAATCATGTGATAATTTTATAGATGGCAATGAACAAAAAAACTGGAGGTTTTATGGCTAAGTTAACTCGTGAAGATGCTCTTGAATATCACCGTCTTAAGGGGAAACCCGGCAAGGTGGCAGTTGTGCCCACCAAACCGATGGATACACAGCGCGACCTGAGTTTGGCGTATTCTCCCGGCGTGGCAGAACCGGTTTTAGAGATCGAAAAGAACCCGGGCGATGCCTATGAATACACATCCAAGGGAAACCTGGTGGCTGTGATCTCAAACGGTACGGCGATCCTCGGTTTGGGTGATCGCGGCGCATTGGCGAGCAAGCCGGTCATGGAAGGGAAAGGCGTTCTATTTAAGAAATTCGCCGATATCGATGTTTTTGATATTGAGCTTAATTCCAAAGACCCGGACGAGATCATCAAGGTGGTTGCCGCCATTTCACCAACCTTCGGCGGAATTAACCTTGAAGATATTAAAGCGCCCGAATGTTTTTACATTGAAGAAGAATTAAAAAAGATGCTGGATATTCCCGTCTTTCATGACGATCAGCATGGCACGGCGATCATCTCTTCGGCAGGTTTGGCGAATGCACTGGAGATCGTTGGCAAGAAACATGAAGAGATTCGCATTGTTGTTTCCGGCGCGGGCGCCTCGGCGATCTCGTGTGCAGAACTGGCAATTCGTTGGGGTGTGAAGCGTGAAAACATCATGCTGTGCGACAGCAAGGGCGTGGTGTACAAGGGTCGCAAGGAAGGCATGAATAAGTACAAGGAACGCTTCCTTGTCGAGACCGATGCGCGGACTCTCTCCGATGCCTTGCGCGGCGCGGACGTTTTCTACGGCTTGTCTGTGGCGAACGTGATGACGCCGGAGATGGTCAAGACAATGGCGCCTGACCCGATCATCTTTGCAATGGCGAACCCCGACCCGGAGATCCGCCCTGAACTGGCGAAAGAAGCCCGCAAGGATGTCATCATTGCAACGGGTCGTTCAGATTATGCCAATCAGGTTAATAACGTGTTGGGTTTCCCGTTCATCTTCCGTGGTGCGTTGGATGTACGTGCCAAGCAGATCAACGAAGAGATGAAATTTGCCGCTTCAAAAGCGCTGGCAGCCCTCGCCAAGGAAGACGTGCCCGATTCGGTCATCCGTGCCTATGGCGGACAGCCGATCAAATTTGGACGCGATTACATCATCCCTACTCCGCTCGATCCGCGTGTGTTGCTGTGGGAAGCTCCTGCCGTGGCTGAAATGGCAATGAAGACCGGCATGGCTCGCAAACCCATTGATATTGAAGAATACAAAGAACAGTTGGCGTTCCGTCAGGGCAAGGGTGAGCGCATTCGTTACTTCTTCCAGAACAAGGCTCGTTCTTCGGGCGGCAAGAAACGCCTGGCATTTGCTGAAGGCGAAGAGCAGAAGATCATCCGCGCCGCATACCGAATTCAAGAAGAGGGAATTGCAACCCCCATTTTGATCGGGCGCAAGGCTGTGATCGAAAAGGAACTCAAAGCCTTGAGTTTCGATTACAAACCCCAGATCGTAGACCCAGATGCTTTCGACAAGTTGGAACCGTATGCAAAATCGTTCTATGAATTGCGCCAGCGCAAGGGATTGACGTTAAGCGACTCGACCAAACGAATGCGCGACCCGAACATCCTCGGTTCGATGATGGTGAAGATGGGCGATGCCGACGCCTTTGTCTCCGGCTTGACATACGACTACCCTGAAGTGATCCGCCCGGCTTTACAGGTGCATCACACGGCGCAGGGTGTGGCACGCGCGGCGGGTGTCTACATTATGATCGTGGAAGAGAAGGTATTCCTCTTCACAGATGCCACCGTCAACATCGACCCGACCGCTGAAGACCTCGCCGAGATCGCCATCCTTGCGGCTGATTTCGCCAAGAAGATCGAGATCGACCCGCATGTGGCATTCCTCTCGTTCTCCAATTTCGGCTCCACCCCGCACCCGCTTTCAGACAAGGTCCGCAAGGCGGTTGCCACGGTACATTCGCGCCGACCCGACTTGCGGGTGGATGGCGAGATGCAAGCCGATACCGCCGTTGTTCCTTCCATCTCCGAAGAACGCTATCCGTTTAGCGCCGTGAAAGATGCCAATGTGCTCGTCTTCCCCTCGCTCGAATCAGCGAACATAGCCTATAAACTGCTCTCCCGCCTGGGCAATGCCAAAGCCATCGGACCGATCTTGCTGGGCATGGGCGCACCCGTTCATGTATTGCAGACCGGTGATGAAGTGAATGCCATTGTGCAGATCGCTTCTGTGGCAGTGATGGATGCGATGGGGAGGTAGTTTAGTAGTTGGGTAGTTTGATAGTTTGATAGTTGAGCCCCCGAAGGTTGAAAAGCCTTTGGGGGTTTCATTTTCCCTCAATACCCTTGTACTCTTCACTTCTTTCTTCTTTCTTCTTTCTTCTTTCTTGATATACTTCCGCCCCATGAATAACCCATCCATAGACCTCGAATCTATCGCACGTAAAATCACAGCCATTCTCTTTGCCCAGCAATCCCTCGCCTCTGCGGGGTTCATTGCAGCAGCAACCCTCAACTCCATCGTCGGCAAGGAACTCAGCCAAAACCCCAGTTGGGCGGGTGTGCCCACGGCTGTTTACCTTTTGGCGGGCGCATTCTCCGCTTACCTGTGGGGATACGTCTACGATGCCATCGGCAGGCGCAAGGGACTGACCAGCGGGCTAAGCGCGGGCGTGGCAGGCTCAAGCCTCACCTTCTACGCCATTGCCACCCACTCCTTCCCGCTGTTTCTCGGCGGCATGGTATTGATGGGTATTGCAAACTCAGCCGTCCAACTCGGTCGCTTTGCCGCCGCAGAAGTGAACAAGCCCGAACATCGCGGACGCGCCATTTCCAACGTGGTCATCGGCGGCACGGTTGGCTCGGTCATCGGTCCATTTGTGGCAGGACCCGCAGGTACACTCGTCCGCTCGTGGGGCGTGGATGAATTGGCAGGCGCTTACATGGTGGCAGCTATTCTATTTGCATTCGGCGCAATCGTAGTATTCACCGGCTTACACCCAGACCCGCGCGAGATCGGGGCTCAGGTGGCGGAAAAATATCCAGAAACGCTGATCAAGCACAAACACGTGCGAGGCTTGCGCGAAATCTTCAGCCAGCCAGCCGCACTCGTCGCCCTGGTCAGCATGGTGCTGGGGCAAATGGTCATGGTTCTGGTCATGGTCATCACATCCCTTCACATGCGCGGACACAACCACGACCTCTCCAATATTTCTGCCGTCATCGCTTCACACACCTTTGGCATGTACGCCTTTTCCATCGTCTCTGGTCGCCTCGCAGATAAATGGGGGCGGGGTACGGTCATTTTGATCGGCTCGGCAACTCTCGTCATTTCCTGCATCGCTGCCACCATCTCACCCGATGTCCTCCCGCTTGGGGTGGCATTGTTCCTGCTGGGCTTGGGCTGGAACTTCTGCTTCGTGGGCGGTTCCACCCTGCTTGCCGACCAACTCTCCCCGGCAGAACGCGCCCGCACCCAGGGCTTCAACGACCTGATGGTGGGGCTTGCCTCCGCGCTCGGAAGTTTGGAAAGCGGCTTCATCTTTGCCTCGCTCGGCTACAACATGATGGCATACGTCAGCGCCGTGGCGGCATTGATTCCTTTGATCGTTGTGATCGTGTGGATGATGAGAAAACCAGCCCAACCCCAACCCGTAGGTTAGTAACTCACCTTACGCATTTGTGCTTAGACTACGAGCGGGGAGAAAATCCCGCTCTCCGCTCAGCACGGCTGCCGCCCTGAGCGGAGCGACGAGTGTGAACGAGGAGCGCAGTCGAAGGGCGTTTTGGGCAGTTAGAGTATTTTACGTAAGGTGAGTTAGTAATAAACCCTAAAGGTCTTTTTCAGATGCCTTGAACTTGCAAAGAAAAAGGGAGACCTTTAGGGTTTGGGTGTAATACAGGATAAAAACAGGTCACGCTTCTAACGTGACCTGTGCTTGTTTCTACAACCCTGGCTTTATTCGCCGCTGGAAGCGCTCTCGCTGCTCTTCTTCGCAGGGGTGGTGGAAGCCCCCGAAGGCGACTTGTGATCTGTGGCATAGAACCCCGAGCCCTTGAAAATGACCTTGGTGGGGGTAATGACCTTTTTGAGCGCCTTCTTGCGGCATTCGGGGCAGGTCTTCAGCGGGGCATCTGTGAAAGATTGCTGTTTTTCAAATTGGATTCCGCAATTATCACAGCGATAAGTATAGACGGGCATACGTTCTCTCCTTGCGTTCTTTCTTAATTCTTGAATACGATGGCGGCATTATAGCCCCCTTAAAGAGGGGTGGCAAGCCTTAAAAGCCGCCATGTTATAATTTTCTTATAAATTTTTGCTGGCTTGTTACTTCACTTGGATGCGATCACGCGGGAAAAAGTGACAGTTAAATGACAAGTCTTAAGCGGAGAAACCCATGCTAAAGATCGAGATCATCTACTGCGCAGTTTGACATTACACCAGCCGAGCCGTGAGCCTGGCAGAACAAGTACTGAAAGACTATGAGCATGTGATCGAAACCATGACCCTTATCCCCTCCGATGGCGGCAGGTTTGAGGTCAGTGTGAACGGTGAATTGGTCTACTCCAAATTGCAGACCAAACGTCATGCCGAAGCGGGTGAGATTCTCAATCTCATCTCGAAGATGGTAGATTAAGCTGTAGGGCAGGCTCTCGCAGCCTGCCTTGGTTTGAAAAAATCGTCACGCTTAAAGCGTGACCTACAAAATATCAAGGACTTACGAATGGCTAAAAAAGGACGAGTATTTTCGGGCGCACGCCCAACAGGACGCCAACATTTGGGGAACTACCTCGGCGCGATCCAAAACTATGTAGACTTACAGGCAGAGTACGATTGTGTGTACTGCATTGTGGATGTCCATGCGCTCACCACGGTGGAAACCACCCAGGAATTGCAGCAAAACACCTTTGAAATGGCGCTCGATTGGCTTGCAGCAGGCATTCGACCCGAAGAGTCCATTCTCTTTGTGCAATCACATGTGCCCGAAGTGATGGAACTGCACACCTACCTTTCCATGGTCACCCCGCTCGGTAAACTGACCGACCTGCCAACCTTCAAGGAAAAAATTCGTCAACAGCCAGAGAATGTCAACTACGGCTTGCTCGGTTACCCGGTGTTGATGACCGCCGACATCGTGCTCTACAAAACGGATATTGTGCCCGTGGGCATTGACCAGGCGCCGCACATCGAATTTGCGCGTGAAACCGTGCGCTCGTTCAACTACCGCTTTGGCACAAAAGCGCTCATCGAGCCGGATGTTAAGCACACCGAAGTAAAGAAGGTGGTTGGCATTGACGGCAAGGATAAGATGAGCAAGAGTCTCAACAACCATATTGAGCTTGCCCTCACCGCCGAAGAGACCACCAAACGAGTCCGCGAAATGGTCACCGACCCGGCACGTATGCGCAAAACCGACCCCGGCAACCCCGATATCTGCAATGTCTTCACCATGCACAAGATATTCTCTGAAAAGGAAGAGGTGGAGATGATCAACACCGAATGCCGTAAAGCGGGCATCGGCTGTGTCGATTGCAAACTGCGCTTTGCCGGAAACCTCAACAAACACCTTGAACCTTTCCGTGCCAAACGCGCCGACTTCGCCTCCAAGCCTGCCGAAGTGCAGGAAATTCTCGTGGATGGCGGCAAACGTGCCCGCGCCATTGCGCAGGATGTGATGAAAGAAGTCCGTGCGGCGATGAAATTGCCGTAAAACGTAATACGTGATTCGTAAGATACGCATTACGAATTACGCACTTTTCTCATGCGCCTCCTCATTCAACGAGTATCCCAAGCCAGTGTTACTGTAGAACAACAGACCATTTCCAGCATCGGAAAAGGTCTGTTGATTTTATTGGGCATTGGTCATGGAGATGGGGAAGAACAGGTGCAATGCCTTGCCGAAAAGACCGCCAACCTGCGCATCTTTGAAGATGAACAGGGCAAGACCAATCTCTCTGTGTTGGATGTGAAAGGCGAAGCCATTGTCGTTTCGCAGTTCACGCTCTACGCCGACAGCCGCAAAGGGCGCCGTCCCTCTTTTATTGATGCCGCCCTGCCCGAAGTTGCCGAGCCGCTTGTCAATCGTTTTGTCGAACTCCTGCGTTCGCATGGTGTTGCCACCCAAACCGGTAAATTCGGCACGCATATGGCAGTGGAAATTCACAACGATGGTCCTGTCACCATCTGGTTGGAGAAGTGATGAAGCGCCCAAATCTCTTTCAGCGCGGGTTGCACCGCTTTTTCATGGTCAAACAGGTCACAGCCTTTTTTGCACCCCGCACTCACATTTTAGATAAATTCGTTCTCAACCTTTCCAAAGGCAAATACACCCTCTCAGAAATTCTGGGTTGGAACATTGCCCAGGTCGTTACCACCGGAGCAAAAAGCGGAGAGAAGCACACGATCATCCTGATCGCTGTGATGGATGGTGAAAAGATCGCGCTCATTGCCTCAAATTTTGGGCGAAAGCCCAACCCGGGCTGGTACTACAACCTGAAGAAACATCCCGAATGTGAAGTCCTTTTGAACGGTGTTTCCAAAGAGTATTTTGCCCGCGAAGCGGAAGGCATGGAGCGGGAGACCTACTGGCAAAAGGCGGTTGCACTCTACGCAGGCTATGAAAAATACAAGGAACGCGCCTCCCATCGCCGCATTCCGGTGATGATTCTTGAGCCTCGAAAATAATTGCCAACTTTGGAATTTAATGATAAATTAAGCATTGAAGGATGCAAGAGGTTTTCGTTGTGGAAGGAAGAAAGACGACGGCTCAAAGCAAGACCTTGAGTCGTATTTTTTTTGCCACCCGATGGACACAACTGCGTCACCCAATTTTTTTCATTTGCTTAGGAGGCAAATATGGCTGAACGTATCATCGGCACGGTTAAGTGGTTCAATGGAACCAAGGGTTACGGCTTTCTTGCTCGTGAAGGCGGACCTGATGTTTTCGTCCACTTTTCCGCCATTCGCGGTGAGGGCTTCAAGAACCTGCAGGAAGGCCAGAAGGTGGAATTCACCATCGAAAACGGCCCCAAAGGTTTGCAAGCCGCGGATGTTGTGGTTCTCTAATTTTGTAATTAATTGAACCGATTAAAAGAGCCTCGTCGTGAGACGGGGCTCTTTTTTGTACCTAACAAACCTGCAAACCCCTCGCCTCGGGTCTTCCTGTAAAATGGAAAAAAATACCCAAGGAGGGGGCAAGGCAGATGAACCCCAAAACAAAACAAAACAAAACAAAACAAAACAAAACA
>Ga0172367_10004503_pt1 | contig 17328 bp, 35 predicted proteins | sample Lak10m_FD_114542 | JGI IMG/M metagenome (GOLD analysis project Ga0172367, IMG submission 114542) | Freshwater microbial communities from Kabuno Bay, South-Kivu, Congo - kab_022012_10m | ecosystem: Environmental > Aquatic > Freshwater > Lake | place: Democratic Republic of the Congo: South-Kivu...
AAACCTAAAAATATTTTTGCCTCGGGATTAGAACCAGAAAACAAAAATCAAAAAGAAGATGCTTACATAGAAAAATTATCAACAGCTATAGCAGAAAAGTTGGCAGATTTATTAGATGATAGTACATCATTTGGAAAACCTAATATCAATATAGCAGATGTCCCTGAAGCTGATAGAAGAACACCAAAGGAAAACGCTCCAAAAAGACCACCAAATGTTCCTAGGGGCCCTGACGGAAAAACACCACCTGTAGAATCAGAAACACCGAAAACACCTGTTCCAGAGACTATTCCGGAGGGACCTGATAAGAAACCTTCTAAAGTGCCTTCGGGTATGGGCAGGGTTCTTGGTAGATTAGGAATGCTAGGTATAGGTATTGGTGCTGCCATGGAGATACCAGAATTCATTGAAAATTTTAAAAAATGGTGGGAAGGACCAAAATCGGGAGGTTGGGAGGAAGCTAAAGCACAGGAGATACCTAAACAAGAAAATTTAGATAATTTAGGTCCTGCACAAACTTCTAAATCTGGATTAACATTGAACCAAACATCTACGGAAAATACAGATTTGAAACAAGATACAAAATCTGAAGTTGCAAATAAAACTTTAAGTTCAACAAATATTATAGATAATAGTCAAAATCAAATTATGGCCATGTCACCCGGGGTTAGAAACACTAATAATTCTTGGGTTAGTCATCTACAAGGCAACATGGTAGGTGTTAGAGTATAAAGGGGCCATTGGCCCCTTTTTTACTTCTTGGCTTCGGCTTTTGGAGCTTCTTTCTTTTCTTCTACAGGTTTACCATCTTTGCCAACAGGTTTAACTTTTGGCTTAACAGGTTCCTCTTTCTTTGCTTCCGCTTTAGGTGCATCTGCTTTAGCAGCATCTTTCTTTGGTTCTTCTTTCTTTGCATCTGCTGCATAAGCGCCTGCTGCTAAACCAATAGCTGCGAAAAGGGCGATAAAATATTTCATTATTATTCCTCGTTTGCTAGTTTTGAAAAATACGATAACGATTCTCCATCGTCATCAAAATCTACATCCTTAGAAACTGCCTTAGGTGCAGGTTTACTTACAACTTGAGCTTTGGGTTGCTCATATTGTGCTTCATCTAAATCAACTTGATCAGCTTTTTTAGATGTAGCAACATTATTTGCTAGTACCATTTCAAGTTTGCGCTTTAGTTCATCGTAACTCTTAAAATGCTTTGGTTCCAAGAATTGAACTAAAGAATGCTGTTGATTCCAAATTTTTTCAATTTCAGAATCATCTTCAGCAACAGGAGAAGGTTTATCAAATTCTGATTTGTCATAATTACGATAACCCTCTACGTTACGAATCTTAAGCTTAAAATTCGCACCTTCCCAAAAATCAAAAGGATTGATGGGCTTTTCATCTTCAAACTGTGGTTCAGCGACATCCTTAATTTTGTCAAAGATCTTTTTGCCGAACTTATAAAGAAAAATCTTACCCTCATTTTCTGGGTGATTAGGATCTTTTACAATTAAAATATTAGAAATATAAGTTAATTTACGTTTTTGTTTTCTAGCAACTTCCTTATTAGCTTCTGAACCAGAGTTCCAAAGCTCAGTATTCATCTCAGACACAGGGTCATTTTTACCAATAGTTGTGAGAGAATTTTCAATATACCATTTGCCAGTGGGACCTTGGAAACCATGATTCCAAATTCTTACCCAAGGAAGTTCTTCACCTTTAGGTGGAGCTAGAAACCTAATAACAGCGTAACCATTACCAGCTTTATCAACTTCTGGTTGCCAGAAGCGATCGTCTGTCTTAGAATCTGATTGGGGATTAGCGATTTTTTCGACTTCTTTCATTAAAGTGTCGAAACCACCGCGAGATTTGCGTAGATCTGAAAGTGATGTGAATGCCATTAGTTTTACTCCGTATAGCGTTGTATAAAAATATTAACGTCGTTTAATTTTATGATTATTGTATGCATAATCTAAAATATCATCATACGTATCATCTGTTTCTTTGGATGATACATAATTATATATTATTTTACGATGCTTGTCTAGCTTAGATTTATCCTTTTTTACTCGATGAATTTTTACTTCTCTGTCAAGATCATCGAATCTTCTTTTAGTGCTCATACTAAAAATTACTCTCCCTGTCATTTCTAACTTCTACGTATGGCCATAAATTTACTCTTCTGTTGAGTTCATTTTGGACATGCGCCATTTTAACTAAGTATCTTTGTGTTTCTTTTAAAGATTCAGTTAAGGATAAAATATTGTCTTGAATAATATGTAATTCTTTTTGCATAGAATTAACTTTCCCCGCCACAATATCCAAATCTTCTTCTAAAGATTGCATCGTACTTTTCCAATTTAATTTTTACAAAAGGTTTATATTTTTTTAGCATCCTGGAAACATCTGGCCAAACTAGTTGTTCGTCTATTTCTTTATCAAACTTATCTACTAAATTGAGTAAATGATCTAAAATTAAAAGTGTCTCAATAGTAATAGTTTTTCTTAGGAATGCTCTTAATATATATGGATGCTCACTTTTTTGGCAGTCAAAAATGGTTTCTTTGTCTATATTCTGCTGTTCTATTTCTAAAAGTAAATTATCCAAATCTTTTTCAAAATTATATGACAAACTTTCTATTCGTTTTTTCCATGACAAATAAGTTTCTCTAGCATCTGCATCAAACACACCTCCCCATCTATCACCTGATACAAAATTCGCAATTAAAAAATTAGCAACTTCTTGATCCGAATAAGTTTTGGCGATTTTATTAATTGCGAATAAATCTGACCTTTTAGCAAATGCTTGTCTTGATGCTTTGACTTTTCCCTTTTGTTTAATTACATCATACTTATCAGTAGTAAAATGTAATTTTAATGCCATGTAATATTTGTAAACTTCAAATGCGTCCATTATCATATAGGTAGTTTAGCCCTTTTTTTCATATAATTATTTTCTTCAGCTTCAATTTGAATTTTATCTTTTAATGATTGATTTATAAGTGATGCAACTGATTCTATGTCAATATCCACTTCGTTGCAATATCCTATGATTGCATCCATATATCCCAATTTTTCTCGTTGAACTTTTTCCTCAATATGTAAAGAGAATTCGTTTGACGACCTAAACTTCTTTGTAATAATAAAAGAATCATTAAATGATTTTAAAATATCTTCGTTACTCATAATTCTGGAAATAGTACCTCGTGCATAAATTTTTTAAAAACCGTTTCATCAACCCCCAGTGTTTTCATCATTGCTGGCGTGTGGGGATTCATTTTTTGAAATTTACAATAATTATTATGTCTGCTAGTATAATTATTATTGTCCCTACTATTTCCTACATTATATAGATAAAAGTCTAAATTGTCAATAGAAACATTAGTGAGTTTATTTAGTTCTTCTATAGTATCAATATTACTAACAGCTAACATTTGTTTACTAAAAATTTGTTTTGCCCAGTCAGGCAACTCTCTAGGCTTTTGCCAATTGTAGTTTTTCATATTATTGACAAACCATAGATACATATCAGATTGTCCTACAGGAGAATAATCATGAAAGGCTCCTGTTATTTTATTTTTTCCGCATACAACGTCGAAACCAAAAATAGGTGAAGGATCATCGACATGAGGGAAAATACACATATGCATTACCCAAATTTTTTTGTCTTGCCGTGCATCTACTATTTCTATATGCGCTCTTCTAAAAGATTCAGAGATCCAAATATAATTTTCCCACTTAAAATTACTAGTTTCAATGTGGTATTCTTCTGGAAGAATTAATTTATCATAACTGGAAAATTTACTTATAATACTATCAGAAAAGGGAATAATATAATCCCAAATATTTACCATTAAGAATAATTCCTTAATATTTTTATGTTCCAGTCAAAAGCTACATTAGCTTCCTCAGCTAATTCTGGTCCACATCTTTTTCTCATCTCTACTATTAATGCTGGTATGTTATTAAAGTCAAACATTTTTCCTGAACCTGGGACAAGTTTTTTTAACTGTTGGCCACCAAATAAATCTCCCATATGTCTTACGTAGATATGTGCTAATAATTTTTTTGAATCATCTCGTATAGTATTTAAATAATCCAAATAATTTTTAGTATCTGGTAGAGCAGTATTTTTAAAATTTCCATAATTTACTGACTCTAAAAAATCATTAAGAACTAGTTTAGTTCTTTTCATATCCTCAATACCATCAAATAACTTATCTCCATGTTGCTCTAAGAAATAATATACCATGTATAACTGATACAAATAATCTGAATACTTTACGGGGTCAACCTGACCTTCAAAAATACTTTTTATGAATGATAAAGATTCAGCTTCTTTATGTTTTTCTAATGTAAGTTGTTTTAATGTACTCATTTAAATAAAATTAATGCTAATATAACAGAATGAACTAAAAACCCAAACCCAATAGTGATAACCATCAACATATCTTTAAGAATAGCAGCCCTTACAAAAAATAAAGAAAGTCCTCCCCATATAAACAATACTAATTCGATAGGAGGAGTTTTATCAGATAACCCAGCCATTAAAGCTATCATTGTAGGAATAGTTGCAGCGTGAATTAAAAGAATTCCTACCCATGAAATAGTTTCTGCAGTAGCTTGAGTTAAATTATTTTTACAAAAATCTATTACTTTTTGTAAATCAAAACTAGGAATTTGTATTTTTTTATTTAGCATAGCATTTACTTGTAAAAAATATGATTACCGATAGTAGCTACTTTTTCTTTGCGCCATTTTGGGTTGACATAATTGGCATGATAATAAAGAGCTTCATTTAAAATTTCCAATCTAAATCCTTCTAGCAGGACCTTTTTAGCAACAGCATAGCATTCTTCATAAGCATCAACATACAATAATTTATTCTTTGCTTGCGGTTCACAATACCAACTAAACTGACACACCACCTTTTCCATAAAAATATTTTTCTGATATACTACTTTACAAATATCACTAGGAAACATACCTGATTCAGATCTATTAATAGTAACTTGGGCTACAGCAACCTTACCTTCAAAGGATTCTTTTGCAGCCTCAAAGTAAATATTTCTAGCTAAACATTCTAATTGTTTTTCGCGTTCAGCCATTGTAGTATATTTTGTCGGTGTTTTTAAATTCTTTAGATTATCTAACTTATAGTCTATAAACTTCAAAAATAAATTGCCTACAATTACAGCTGCAAGACAAGTTAGAAAAATCTTAACTATTCGATCCATGAATATCTCCTACTATGAGGGGAGTTACCCCCTCTTTAGCCAGATTACTTCTTGGTAGATTGTTTTTCTACAGATGTTTGAGATACAAACCCGTTAAGAATTTGTGCTTTTTGAATTACTTCAATTTCCGTGGGGTATGCAGGGAATCCAGGATGATCTGGCGGATTTTGACCGGCGTGCCGAGCATTTTCTACTTTGACGTGCCAGTCATTAGAAATAGATTCTCGTTTGCCGTGATAATCTTGTTCAAGCATTGATTGAGCCATTTTTAGCAACTCAAGCCGAATTTCGAAAGGTGACATATTACTCATTTACTTCTCCTTGTGTTTGTGTGTGAAAATGGTGATTTTTAAGGTATCACCAAACCTTAATTTTAATAAGCGAAACGTAATCCTAAACCGTAAGCATCTTCTTTAATATTTTGATAAGAACGGCTTACACTAGCATTAACGCTCATGGATTTAGTTACAGGCATACTTACGCCAGCAAATGCTACTGTTTGCTTGGGATTGTCGCTATCCCAATTAATACGAGTCTTAGCTCCAGCATATCCCCAAGCCTTGCCAAGAGGCATGCCAGTTGATGCGCCTACTAATCCATAAGTAAAGTCTCCATTAACTTTACCATTGAAACCATTATCGTAACCCATACCGACAAAAGTATTTAATCCTTTTACGATATCTTTACCGGCGGTTACTTCTACACTATTCATCATACCGCCCTTGTCAAAAACTGCAGTACGAAGTTGTAGACCAACATTAAGACCCATCATATCTTTTCCAGCACGAAAATATTGCGCTGTACTTTTGGCCCCATTACCATTGTCTTCAACTTTATCCACATCAAAACTAACAAAATTAGCAGCTTGCGCTGTTCCAAATGCTGCAGTTAAAGATAAAGCTAGTAAAAGTTTCTTCATTAAAAATCTCCTTGTGTGTAAGGCAGTTCGTTTGGTAACAAGGTGAACTGCCAAAACCCCGTCAGGGTTAAGCGGCTAGCTTAAGGTCCTGATAGAAATAGTCGTCGTTTGCGTCTATTTAGTTTGCTTCTTCGGCCAGGTAGTCCTAACCCTACGGCTTTAGCATTGCCGAGTTGTCCACTTACTTACTATTTGCCCCGTCGAAACCTGTTCACCCCCATCAAAAGCAGTCTAGTTTGGATTTGAACCTTGTCCTAGTCTTGTCGATCTGTACTTCCCACAGTACTGACCAGACTGCTTTTGGTGGAGGTGGGCGGAATCGAACCGCCGTCCGCAGCACATTTCTGCTTGCTTCATACAACTATATAGTATATATTAGTTATTTAAGACTCTAGATACTGCAGTAATAACTGCTGCAATGCGACCAATGTCTCGCAATTGTTCTGCGGTATATCCTTCTTTCTTCAATGTCTCGTAATGTGCCTTGACGCAGAAGTGGCATTTACCTACAATGCTAGCAGCTAGACTATATGCTTCAAATCTAGCTTTGGTTGTACCACCATGTGTACTTATAGCATTCATTCTTAACTGCGCTGGAAGACCTTTTAAGTTATCATCTTCTGCCATTTCAACATATGGATACCATACATTGTTCATCGCCATTAGGCTGGCAGCAGTTAATGCAGCATCTGCTTCATTACGTTCCAAAATCACACTATGTAACCAAGTCCAAAATTTTACGTTACCTGTAGCGAATGCTGCTGCAACAGCAATTGCTTCGGCTTCATTAGCTGGAATACTACTTCGCTTAATCACTGCATCCAGATTTAGTCTTGTATCCTTGGCATAATCTGGAATAGTTTCTTTTAAGTTATCTACCCAAGTCATTCGTCATTATCCTTAAAATATTCAACCAATGTTATTGAAATAATAACTGTTAATAACAAAGATACAGTTATCAACAACCATGGTTCCATTACAGTGTTGCACCACCGACTGCACGATTACAGGGGCAAAGTTCACCAGTCTGTAAAGCATCAAGGACACGAAGTGTTTCTTCTGGGTTTCGACCAACATCAAGATTATTTACTGTAACGTGTTGGATAACATTATTTGGATCAATAATAAAAGTCGCTCTCAATGCGACACCGTTAGCTCGGTCAATAACACCTAACTGAGCAGCGAGTCCACTTTCTACATAACGATCGTTATTATATACTTGAGATTGCTTAATTAAATCAGCAAACATCCATGAATTAGTTTTCTTAAGATCCTCATGAGCATTACGCCAGGCTAGTTTGCAAAATTCATTATCTGTACTACCCATTAATAATACTGTATCTCTATCACTAAAATCATTTACCAGTTTATCATATGCAACAATTTCTGTTGGACATACGAAAGTAAAATCTTTCGGATAAAACACAATAATCTTCCACTTACCAGGGAAAGATTGTTCCGTCAGGTCCTCAAAGGCACCTTCGGGTGTAAGAGCACCGGGCTTTACACCAACGATTTGAAACGGATCTAGTTTATCACCTACAGTCAGCATGAGTTTTTTCCTTTTTAAAAAATAGTTTTTAGGGGAGGGTATCTTCGCATAAACATATTATATAAGATAAAGGCTATAGTGTCTAGCCTTTAGTTGACCATTCGTATTTATCTCTTAATTCTAAAAGTTTACCTGCATATGAATCACGTTTTTTATGAAAAATTTGAGGGTAGTCGCCTTCGACAGCTATCATGATAGTTAATCTCGAAACCGGTAGCTTATATCGTTCTTCAAACATAATAGCATACGCGGCTGTTTGTAAAAAGTAATTTTCTATCCATTCCTCTTTTTTTGGTTTAGATGATGTCTTGAAATCAATTACAGTTAACTTTCCGCTATATTCAGCTATACAATCTACCGTTCCTGCTAATCTTAAATGATCAGAATACAAATATTGTTCTTGTAAATGAATATTATCTATTTTATTTAAATATGGCATTAAACTTTTAAACATTTCCAACTGATTGGGACTTGTAATTTCCATATCCTCATTAGCAAGATATTTTTCCACTATTTTATGTAACTTGACTCCTCGATTAGCAGCCGCTCTACTTATTTTATTAGCTTGTTCGTATCCAACTCTATTACGCCATTCCTGTATAACTTCTTTATTAAAATAAGATAGCATTGTAGTAACGGATGGATACTTATTGCCCTCGGGCGTAACATAAAATCTTTTACCTGAATCTTCTGTTATTTGTTTTAAATCTAGATTAGGTAATTTCACATGATTAAAAAGCATATTATCCTTGTAATACTTCAATAGCGTGATTGTAATGTTTTACTCTGTCTTCTAAACCTATGAAACCACCATTTATTTTTTTAGTCATCATTCTTATATCTTGCATATCTGCTAATTCATTTAATTTATTTGCATACCAAAACCAACAGGCAGAATGTAAAGCATAATAAGGTTGTGTTAGCACATCAGGTTGTTCTAGTAATGTATTATCCTCAAAAAGAAATTGACTACATCTTCTATAATTATCTTTACCTGTAAGTTGTATAAGTCCTCTGCCTCTAAATTTCCAACCTTCGCCGGATGACTCATTGCCATTACCCATTCTGCTAGAATAAACTCTATTAGCAATCATTTCAGGTTTTCTTGCGTATTGATTTGCTAATTCCTGTGTGGGAAAATATTTAGAAAATATTTTCCTTAATCCGTCTGCAGAATAATTTAAATTCTCAGATAGTAAAGTAAATCCGCCTGATTCATGCGCACATTGTGCAATAAAAGCTGAAACTCTTGCTATATCATTGATATGATATTGAGGCAAAGCATCGCATACGGCATCATACCATTCACTTATATTTTTTACTTTTGGTATTAGATGATGTAGTTTATCCTGCGTAAAATCGAAATCAAATGACATTGTGTTTCTCCTTAAAATCTTTTATAGCTGCCTTAATTGCATCTTCTGCTAGTATAGAGCAGTGTATTTTAACTGGCGGTAGAGCTAGTTCTTCAGCTATCTTGGTATTTTTTATTTGTTCTGCCTGTTCAAGCGTTTTTCCTTTTACCCATTCAGTAACTAATGAACTAGATGCTATAGCGCTACCGCAACCATAAGTTTTAAACTTAGCATCTGTGATTACACCCTCTTCATTTACTTGTATTTGCAATTTCATAACATCACCACAGGCAGGCGCACCAACCATACCTGTGCCAATGCGTTTTACTTCTTTAGCAAATGAACCTACATTACGAGGATTTTCGTAATGGTCTAAAACTTGTATTGAGTATGCCATTATATTGAAAAACTAGAACCGCAGCCGCATGTATTAACAGCATTAGGGTTTTTAATTACAAATTGTGCAGATGTCAAATCCTTTTTAAAATCTATTTCAGCCCCTTCAAGATAAGTCATACTCATAGCATCAACTAATACTTTTATTCCATCTTTTTCCATAACAAAATCATCATCTGATTGTTGTTCATCAAAAGTGAAACCATAATTAAATCCTGAACACCCTCCGCCTTGTACAAATACTCTAAGAGCATCATTAGTATTTTCTTCGTCCATTACTGATTTAATCTGGGCATATGCCTTATCGGTAATTTGAAGCATATTGTACTCCGAAATATTTTTAACTATACTGTAGTAAATTTAAAACTTAAAACAGGTACATAACCATTTACTTCTGTAAATGTAGATGCGCCCCCTAATTGAGTGGGAATCCCTGAAGTTGGTCCATCAGTCCACCTACCCCAATAAAATTTATTTAAAACCGTAACCACTGGGTCGCCACTTACCGTCGCTGTTCTGTTTGTGGACAATGTTTTAAACATTCTATAAAAAGGACCATCAACTAATCCAAGTAAAAAATATCTTTTTTCGGGGACAGAAAATAATGTGTTTATAGGTCTTTGATTTAATGTATCTGCTATGTAATTCACCGAAGTACTATTTGAAATTGTAGTATCTGAAGCAAAACTACCTAAAGTATTGTTTACTGAAGATATAGCTCCTCTTAAAGCTATATTATTAGTACCTCCGCTATATGGTACGAACCCCCATTTATTTGAGGCAACAGTTAGTTGAACAGCTTGATGTGCATAAAATAATTGCCAAACTAATTGATTAGTATTGTAACCGGATCCGACTAGATTCGGTCCCCCAGTAATAGCTAGATCAGAATCTGTTGCAGTTTGACTTGTCCAAGAATCAAAGTATGTATCTGATGTCCAAGCAAATGTACTACCTAAAGAAACTGCATATGTTACATTGGTTCCTAAAGTAACACCAGATAAAACAGCTCCAGATATTCTATTCATTAGTTTCTAATTAAAACTTCTTGTTGTATACCATTAATAATAATTATTTGTTTTGTATATAATACGCCATCAACATATACTTGATTACTATTTAAAATCACTGGCGCTGGTTGTTGCACAATTATTGGATCGGGACGCGTAGCCGCATAAACCACCGCTCCACCAATAATGGCAGGGACAATCCAATTATGATTATGATTCCAATGTGATCTATTGTGATGGTGATGAAAATGTCTATGCTGCGCAAAAACTGGTAAAGAAAACATCAACACGCATAATGAAATAATAAGTTTTCTCATTTCTTTATCTCCAGATGATTAGAGTCGGTTTCCCGACTCTAATATTTATACTCCTCCGTAACGACTGTCATACTCCATTCTAGCTAAAATATATTCTTTAACTAGATTAGATCTAACTATATCTTGTACCTCAAATTCTATGGTTTTAAATGAGGGCATCATATCCGCTATAACCATAAATTTTTTGAGCCCAGACATATCTGTTTTTTTATATAAATCAGTTTGTCTAAAATCTCCGCAAAAAATAATTTTTGAACGTTCACCTACTCTAGTTATTATTGAATTTAATTCCATATCTGTCATATTTTGTGACTCATCTACAATAATAACTGCGTCATCTAATGTGATACCTCTCACAAAAGACGTAATCATAAATTGAATTATACCTTGTTCCTCCAATCTTTGATACGCATCGTTTCTACCAAATAAATCCTCGCATATATCTACATAGGGTAGTGTGTAAACTTCTGTTTTTTCTTTTTCGTCTCCAGGTAAATGACCTATTTCTCTTGATGGTACTGCGGAACGTACTATTACTACTTTCTGATAATAATTAGATTTATCTAGAACTTCTTCCAAAGCTTTATACAAAGCTATAAAAGTTTTACCTGTTCCAGCAACGCCATGTAAAAGCATAATACTAGAACTATCGTAAAGTTCAAAAAATCTCCTTTGATTACTTGTTAATGGCTCAATAACTTTCAAATCATCAATTCTCAATCTTAACTTATTAGAAATAGTAAGTTGAGCATTGTTGTTATGAATAGATTGCAATTGTAAATTATTCTTTTTTGCCATGTATGCCCTCTACAGAAAAAGAAAGGGCAATATCTACATATTGCCCCTCCAGGAGATGATAGTTAGAATGTGAATCATCGTCTTGATAATTTGTCCGTCAAGTTGCTTTTATAATTAGCGCTTGCAATCTTAGACAAGACTTCTTTGAACCCACCATCAGCTTTTCTAACCCCAAGACGAACCGGGTCAATGAGAGCTTGGCCCCCAGTGTGATGAGTCTCATAATTCTTAGAATGACATTTAGGGCATTCTTGATTTAATCTTTCTCCAATACTACTTACGATATCAAAAATTTCTTCACATTCAGAGCATTTAAAAGTATAACTAGGCATTGTTCCACCAAATAGGTATTTCTCTTTTTTTCCACGACGCCAAATGTTGTTTGGCGCCTACGTAATAATTTATATATGATCTGATGCTATCTCCAGATACCTTATATTGTTCTGGCATAGCAGGTGTAGGTTCAGTAAAAGGTCCATTAGGAATTTTTGTAGGGCATAACCAAAAATGGGACATCATTCTTTCTGCAGAATGTTTTTTACCATATCTATAAGTATATTCTTGTAATAGATAAAACCAAAGTCTATATAACCATTTATAATTTTCTCTAGATTCTCTTGTCCAAATACCAGAAGGATGTTTAATATGACTTGCTTTTCATAAAATGTTTTCTCGTTCATCAGGTAAAAGCCAACGTTTAATATTTCGTCCATTAGCAGTTTTACCATAATATTCCACACCATCTAATACTCTGTGGGCAGTAGACATTAATTGCCCATACTCAAGAATCATTTTAACAACATGTTTGTCGTTATGTTTTTGGGCACAAATTTTAGGATCATTATCTAAATAAAAAATATTCATAATCTTATTCTTTCAACATTGTTTAAAATTTTTTCAATTGTTTTTTTGGCAGACAATGTTATGTATTTGCTACTGTTAGCTTTGTGTAATCCTTCAATTACAAATTTGGGATCTATATTAGATAAATCTTTTTCAAAAATTTTATGAGGATACGTGCTAAAGTTATTCACGCTCAATAGAGCGATGTCTATTTCTACTTCATTATAAAGTAAAATTTTTAATCCAAATGTTTCTTTTATTTCTGGAAATTTATATACTTTTGCAGTCATGAAGGACACCCTGTCCTTCATATTTATTAGAAATACAATTTTTTAATGTAATTATCTAACTCTAAATCTAAATTGTCATTAGTTATATTCATATGATTTTGACAAAAATCTTTTAAATGTTCTCTGAGACGCTGGCCATCAAAGATAGCGTTATGAATGGCTAGATATCCCGCATTTTGAGCAACTGCATATGCATCGGTTGCAAAATTAAATACATTATACAATACATATCGGTAAGATCCGTTTTGCTTTATCTCCCCTTCGAATATACGTTTACTTACAGCACAGAACACTTTTAATTGTTCATCATAAGATAACGATTTCCAATAGGTTTCACTATCATGTTCAAATTTATCTAAGTCTTTTCTAAACATTTCCCCTAAGGATTTTAATTCATTTAAAGGGTCCTCAGATTCATCAAAAACATCTACTCTCCACACTCCTGATTCTTGTACTAAATTATAAGTAACCTCACCTATAATTTTGTTTTTATTTTTAAAATTCAATATTTCTAGTTTGGCATATAGATGTGGATCCTCTACATCGCCCATTCTAAATTCATAAATTTTCATATAAAACCTATTTTAGCTTTTGGTTTAGCTTTGTGTGTTTGTTTATGGAAAACATCCGCAATACTATACGTATCACTATCAGTTAATAATTCAGTATTAATAACACTTGCAAGATTTTTTGCTTGTCTTTTATCCAAATAAGAAAATGTTAAAACGTCGAAACAGCGTCCCGGTCTGATAAGTGCAGGATCTATATCTTTAACAGAAGGCAAATTTGTACTAAAGATTAGTTTTTTATTCTTTGTGGTAATTAATCCATCGCCTACATTAAGAAACTTGTGCATAACAGTATTGCCTTCGTTTCTACTGCCTAAAAAGTTATCTGCATCTTCCAGAACCATAATGTTGTTACTACTTTCTATAAAACGGGCAAATACATAATCTTTTTCAAGTAATTGAGGATCATAGGTTACTATGGCACTAGATTTAGTATATTGCAAAAGTCCACGAATAAAGGTAGTTTTGCCTGTACCAGGTGGGCCAAACAATACCAGTACACTCGCAGACGAATGCATATAACGATCATAATACTCAGTTAAAGTTTCATCCCCAAGAAACGGATACATTTCTGAAACAGGTGACTTATCAGTAGTTAACGGTACAGTTACATTAGACCCATCTGCAGAATACATCCATTCAATAAAAGATTCAGCAATATCAAAGTTATTTTTTAGTGTTTGTTCAAAATTCTTAATGAAATTAATTTCACCAATAAGTTTTACTGAGATATAGGTGCTGCTAATGTTATATTTGATAATGGCGTCATTAAAAAAGATAGCACCATTTTCTTCACCTGATTGAAAAATACGAGTACGACCTTCAGTATTACTAGCTACAAAATTTTTCCAATCCTCCATAGTACATAGAAGATGCAAGGATTTAAACTGCGTATCCTGTAAGTTATATGCCTTTTCTAGCAAAAATTCTGATACAACAACATCTTCTGCATCAGTTGCAGCTAGAAAAACTTGTCTATTGTCCATGTTAAAATGTTCCCATGTATAACTATTCATACCTATTCTTTTACTCTTGCTGATTCTGCGTGCAGAATCTTTACTTATGTAGCGCCTTGAACGACTGCCATCATTAATTCTTCTTAGAATATCTTCTAAAGTACGACTCATTTTATTCTCTTTGAATCATCTGCTACATTCTTATCTTCTCGTAATTCAATGAATGTCGGTAGAAATAAACTTTCTACATTTCCACCTTTATCTTGAATACGAGCATTATATTTTACTGTGGCAACTTTTCCTACAACATAGTCAACCACAAATTCTTTACGCTGCTCATCAGTATAACCAGAGCCAACATTTACTCGAATAGCACCATCATTGGATTCGCAAATAAGAGCGCCTAGACGACCTTTGTTCTTACCAGTGCCTTCTTCCCAACCTACAATCATGAGATCACACTCGAGTTCTGCTTTAAATTTGACTTGTTCTTTACTACGCTTATCTTCCCAGATACCATTTATCGATTTAAGGATGATGCCTTCTTGACCTTCGTCTAAATACTTGTTGAATAACTTGTTTGCAGTATATTGATTTTCTACAACTTTAGTAGGCACAATATCTAAAAGATGACTCAATGCACTTTTATTTTTAAATTTTTCTACGTTAGTCACTAATAAACCGAATCTACCTTTGTATGGTACGGTATATACGCTTCTTACGAAATGCTCATACGGAATAGCATCCCATAATGTAGCACGAACCATCTCACCTTCTTTGGCTGATTGAGTGCCTTTGATTGCTTTAGTTAGAATACCATTCCCGGTTTTGCGATCAAGCGGCTTACCAGTTCCATCAACCACAAGAAGTTCACCATCAAAAACAATGTCATTCCCATAAATTTTGGCCAACCCAGTAAATGCTTGACCAAATAAATCTGAAGTGATATCCAGTTGCCTGCCATTTCTACTCCTAAATTCTACTTTACCTTGACGGACGATAGCGTTGAAGCGCATGCCATCCAGCTTAAGCTGGACATATGCCGGGAATCCGATTTTGTCGACGAGTTTCTGGTCGAATCCAGAAGCCAACATGACTGGGTAGGTTTTGATAAGACCAGGCCAGATTTTGTTAATTGTGGGTTCGCCGACTCCGCAACGAAGGTCTTGTTTAATGATCCTTTCAATAATGCTGGCATCTTTTGCATCAAGTGACTCCAAAATAAATTTCAAATGGTCAATTGCAGCATTGCCTGTCTTGTTACGGGTGGCGAATTGCTGCTCAAGTTCTTGCATTGCCCAAGATAACGCTGCCTTAGCCTCAGCTTTGTCAACATTATATTTTGGGATTTTTCGAATATAATAACTAATCATAGGATCATATGCTAGACGAAATGTTTCTTTTAACGTATCGTTACTAGCATGATGCCGAAGAATGGCTTCTTTAGCTAAACGAGAATTGTCTGCAGCAAGAGCTTCAAGAATATCAAATACTTCCATTATATCACCTATCAAGAATAAAATACGTTAGCTTGGCGGTCATTCTTAAGTTTACGCTTATACGCAGTCTTGTCTTCAACTACACGAGGACGATACTTTGGCGTACGAAGCTCTTTTGCAACAGGATTGCGGCGTTTTACGGTTCTCATTACTTTCTCCATTATTTCATAATTATAATAGAAAAAGATATCCGTGTCAACCGTAGGGTTATTCTTAGTTTGCTAGATTTTTAAGCATGAAATGGTTGTATTTCAGTATTAATTGAAAAAGAAATTGATTTATATTCATGTGGTTTAGCAATAACATTATTTTTAGCAATTTCTAGTTTTTCTAAATCAGAAAAAACACCTACAATTTCATTTCGCCTAATTCTGTTGATCTTGTCATGCCATCTTGCTTCTAAGATAAAAAGTGTTTTCATACGTCTTTATGTTCCGATGAACTAACATCTTCGCCTAAGGGACTAATATGAATCTGATCAACAGAATCACCATAATGGTATGGTCTTAGTACAAAACTATTTAAATCAATACTATTGTATGGGGAATATTCAGGAGCAGGATTATCAAATGCGCCGAGAGCACTAGCAGCTTCTACAAAACCAGCTAGTTCTTGTTCAAGCTTTTCTCTTGATGAAAATGATTTGGTGATTGATAATTTTTTGCCGAAAATTTCATATTCTAATTTAAACATTAACTTCTTCCTTGTTCATAGTTGTGGTGTTGGTAATTGTTTGATATAATGTTTCAAATTCTTCATGCTGCTCAACTTCAGTATTAAAATTTTGCTTGTGATATGTTTTTGCCATTCGCCTAAATGTTTTCTTAGACAAGTTTTGTTCATCACAAATATTATTAATTGCCTCACGAATAAAATCTCGTTCAGCATCAATACGAGTCATTGACCCGCTAATTTCTTTCATACAATCTAAAACAGCCTTACGATCTGCAGGGTTACTAATCATTGTTTCCTCTTAACGTCTCATAGTGGCAATTGCTTTTGCCTCATCATCAGAAAAAATAGGCACAGCATTTGACTTGTGCATAGTACCTATACCTATAATTTTAGTACCGGTGTATACTTTGTTTTCTTTTTTTGCAGCAATACCTACACCAGTATCTAAACTTGCAATAAACTTTGTCTCTCTACCTGGAGGTGGTCCTAATTTTACAAAAGGACTAGTGAGGGGACGTGGACCTAAATTTTTCTTTGTCTTATTGATGTTAGACAATTTCTGTTCCCATTCTTGTTTAAGTTGAAGGTCAAGACGCTTTGCTTCCGCAGAAGCATACTTTTGTTTGCGTTTCTTACTATTACCGATATTGTTAAGCCAAGGGCCGACTAAAGACATATCACCTCCTATAATATATCATATTATAAATGAATTAGTTTCTCTTGTCAAATGCTTTAAATTTGTTCAAGTTAACCATTCTGTAATCGTAAACTGGGTCTTTTGGTATGTCCGCGTGGTTTGCCCAAGTTACTTTTTCTTCGGGCGGCGGTTTTTTCCCGAAAAACCACTCCATTACTTTACAACAGTAGCTATCTTAACTTTTGGTGGAGGTTTATCCATTTCCTCAGCAGATTTAGG
>Ga0172367_10004508_pt1 | contig 17321 bp, 10 predicted proteins | sample Lak10m_FD_114542 | JGI IMG/M metagenome (GOLD analysis project Ga0172367, IMG submission 114542) | Freshwater microbial communities from Kabuno Bay, South-Kivu, Congo - kab_022012_10m | ecosystem: Environmental > Aquatic > Freshwater > Lake | place: Democratic Republic of the Congo: South-Kivu...
CAGAGATTTTTTGACGTGACGAATACAAACAGCGCTGACTGTATCAGGACATACAGACAAGCTGTTTGGGTTCGTCACGGCGAAAAAGATCAAGGCAGACCCCGTCATTTCAGGTGACGCAGACCACTAGCATCTGGCCTGGTTGTCGGCACCAGAACCCGTACAACGGCGCTGTCCAGCATCCGCGCCAGCGCGACGCGCAGACCCGCGAGCCCGGGACCACGTTCGAGGTCCGCGGGGCCGGCCAGGGGTACGATTTCCGGGGCAGCCGGGAACAGGCTGCCCGCCGGTCCTTGTCCGTCGCCGCGGAACAGTGCCAGCCCCAGGGCGACCAGCGATCCGCCTGCCCCATCGCTCGTCCTTTCGGGGCTGCTGGTGCTGCCCCCGAGTGCTCTTGCGGCGATCGGGTTGGCGTGCAGCAAAACCGTCACCACCCCCGGGGCATGGAGACGGGCATCGACCAGGGTGAGGGTCAGCACCGACACGCCGAGTCCACCGAGTCCGCGCCGGAGGTGCGCCGCTGCCTCCCGGCAGACGGTTGCCTCAAGCGTTGCCTCAAGCGGGCCCGGCTCAACGTTGCACCGAACCGCCACCGCGGTCAGGCCGGAAAAAAAAGGATCGGGGGAGGAGGCCATCGCCGGTGCCGCCATTGTGATCAGCCCAAGGCAGGTCATTGTCGCAAGCAAAATCAACCAGCGTCCCGCGATCGCCCGGTGCCCTGCGATCGCTGCGAGATCGGTCCGCGCGCGATTCGCGCGACGGCGGTGGGCCCGGTGGTCTGGGACTCTCGGTCGGTACCGCGTGGTTGATGCCTGGTCCATCGCTGGGGTCCTCGCCCTTGCGGCGTCACAACACCTGTTCGGCCGACGCCAGGGGCCGCGCCACATCCGGGTATCTGCACATACTGACACCCTATTCGTTTCAGTCACCTTAAAGGCCGCCCCGACCGCCCAGGCGGCATAGACCGTCCCCGACCGCCCAGGCGGCAAAGGCCGCCCTGACCGCCCAGGCGGCAAAGGCCGCCCCGACCGCCCAGGCGGCATAGACCGCCCGGGGCGACGGCCGCTGTTTGGCCGCCGTCGTTTGCCCCGCTGGCTCCTCTGCCTTATCACGCCACCCTCAAAACTTACGGTGTCCTTCCGTCTGGTGCAAGTGACGACGGTCACAGTTGCGGCGTTTTGGCGACGCTGCGAGCCCGTACGATGGTTGACATCGGCCGGGTTTTGCTGTGCAACTCAGGCGATCCGGCCGAGGGAGGTCCTCCCCCTCTCGGGCCGGTCCCCCTCGGCCCCGACGACTACGACGTGATCCGCGCCATGTTTTCGAAGATACTGATTGCCAACAGGGGCGAAATCGCCTGTCGAGTCATCAAGACTGCGCGACGGATGGATATCCGGACGGTCGCGGTCCATTCCGATGCCGATGCCCAGTCGCTGCATGTCGAGATCGCCGACGAGGCGGTCGCGATCGGCCCGGCGCCGTCGGCACAGAGCTATCTGGTCGCCGATCGGATTGTGGAAGCCTGCCTGAAGACCGGCGCCCAGGCGGTTCATCCCGGCTATGGCTTCTTGTCCGAGAAGGCCGACTTCTGTCGGCTGCTCGAGCAGGCCGGTATCGCCTTCATCGGCCCCGGGGTCGAGGCGATCGGGGCCATGGGCGACAAGATCGAGTCCAAGAAACTCGCTCATGCCGCCGGAGTGTCGACCGTGCCGGGCTACCTCGGCGTGATTCCCGATGAGGACGAGGCGATCCGAATCGCACGCGACATCGGCTATCCGGTCATGATCAAAGCTTCCGCCGGCGGCGGCGGTAAGGGCATGCGGATTGCCCGCAGTGACGAAGAGGTGCGGGACGGCTTCCGGTCCGCCCGCAACGAGGCCCGCTCTAGCTTCTCCGACGATCGCGTCTTTATCGAGAAGTACATCGAGCAGCCCCGCCATATTGAAATCCAGGTTCTCGGCGATCAGTTCGGGAATATTGTCTACCTGGGGGAGCGCGAGTGCTCGATCCAGCGTCGCCATCAAAAGGTGATCGAGGAGGCTCCGTCTCCGTTCGTCACCACCCGCATGCGTCAGGCCATGGGGGAGCAGGCGGTCGCTCTGGCCAGGGCGGTTAATTACCGCTCGGCGGGAACGGTTGAGTTTATCGTAGATACCAATCGTAATTTCTATTTTCTGGAGATGAACACCCGGCTTCAGGTCGAGCACCCGGTGACAGAGATGGTCACCGGTCTTGATCTGGTGGAACTGATGATCAGAGTCGCAGCCGGGGAACCGTTGCCGTTCAAGCAGGAGGACGTTCGCCTGCGCGGGTGGGCGGTCGAGGCAAGGGTCTATGCCGAGGACCCGATGCGCAACTTCCTGCCGTCGATCGGGCGCGTCACCCGTTATCGGCCGCCGCTTGAGGATCAGTACACAAGGGTTGACACCGGCGTGTACGAAGGCGGCGAAATTAGCATGTATTACGATCCAATGATCGCCAAGCTGGTTTGCCGGGGCCATGATCGGGAGACTGCGATCCAGCGTCTGCGCGACGCGCTTGATGCCTACCAGATTCGTGGCGTCGGGCATAACATCAGTTTTCTGGCCGCAGTGGTCAAGAAGCAGAAGTTTCTTGATGGGCAGCTTTCGACCAACTTCATCGCCGAGGAATTCCCGGATGGCTTCCATGGCATGGCGCTGGACAGCGAGACGACGGATCGGCTGTACGCGGTGGTGGCCGCGGTGCACAACAGGATTGCCGAGCGCAACAGAAAGCTGAGTGGTCAAATACCCGGGTATGAGCCGCGGCCGCAGAACTACTGGATGGTTCGGGTCGCCGGTCGCAACACGCCCGTGTTCGTTAATGAAGCGGTCGACCATCTCGATGTCCGGGTCGGCGGGCAGCTCTTTACGCTTAAGAGCAGTTGGACGGCGGTCGATCCTTTGTGGGTGGGAACGGTCGAGGGGCGGCGGATGGTCGTGCAGATCGACTGCCGGCCCAAGGGCTATGTTGTGTACCACGGCGGCGCCATTCTTGAGGTCCAGGTGCTGACGCCGCGGGCTGCTGAGCTTTATGATCTGATGCCGATTCGCGAGGCGCCGGACATGTCCCGCTTCGTGCTGTCGCCCATGCCGGGTCTGCTGGCATCGGTTGCGGTTACCGAGGGGCAGGAGGTCAAGGCCGGTCAAGAGCTGTGCGTGGTTGAGGCGATGAAGATGGAGAATATTCTGCGCGCCGAGCAGGATGGCAAGATCAAGACGGTGGCGGTGGCCGCCGGCTGTAGCTTGGCCGTGGATCAGGTCATCATTGAGTTTGAGTGACCGGCTGACTGAGACCCTTGGGCATGGAGACGTAACAGCTCAGCCCCCCCCCTTAATGAAACAAGAGGGGGTTCCGGGGCCGGTCAGGCCCCGGATCGGGGGGGCTTTCGGGGGGCGGAAGCCCCCCGAAGACTCGGCGCAACGTCGAGATCGCAGGGGGGGGGCTTTCGCCCCCCGAAGCCCCCCAACTGGGGGGCCTGACCGGCCCCCCAGGCCCCCCCTTTTTTTTCGGTTTGGGCCACATAGGGGGATACATAATAGTGCACGGACTGTGGCTGGGGTGATGGTGAGGTGAGCGAAAGGACTGGCGAGGCGCAGCGGGCCGTCCGGGTTCGCATTGAGGGCCGGGTGCAGGGCGTCTGGTATCGGGGCTGGACGGTCGAGGAGGCGCGACGGCGCGGTCTGGACGGTTGGGTGCGGAACCGCAGGGACGGCTCGGTCGAGGCCGTGTTTGTGGGCCCGGCGTCGCTGGTGGCAGCGATGCTGGAGTCGTGTGCGCACGGTCCGCCCGCGGCGGTTGTTACCGCGCTCGCCGTGATGGACGTTGATTCGGATGCGGCTAAGTCCCTGGGGACGAAGGGCTTTCGGCAGCGCGCGACCGAGTGACGCGAGACCACGAATGGTCTGCGTCGCCTAAAGTGACAGGCTCTGCCTTGATCTTTATCGCCCTCGGCAAATCCAAACAGCTTGTCTGTATGTCCTGATACAGCCTCGCGCTGTTTGTTTTCGTTACGTCAAAAAATCTCTGCGGCATACCCCGTCATTTTAGAGCCTGTCCCGAAAGTCTATCCATGATTCTAATCGCTTCACGCCATCTCCTGACCGCGTCTACGATTCGGTCATTTCTGCACGTCGCCTGACGTGCGTAGGGGGCGGGCGCCGGTGCCGCCGGCATTTCTCGTAAGATGGTGGCCAGCGGTGGGCCAGACGGCGCGACTCCCAAAGGCGCGGCCTTTCGGTCATGAATATCGTGCGTGATTTTGGTGGGTTGTGTCGGCGGGCGGTACTCGTTACGGTGGTGGAGCGGCCGGGAGGCGGTGTGCGGGCGTCCGCAGGCGGGTCGGTTTTTTTTATTTCTTGTCTCGCCCCCGGCGGCCCCTCTGGTCGGTTACATCATCCTGATGATGACATCACTTGATGATCCCATTTTGTGGCACAGCATGTCTTTCGCGCCTCGGGTCTGGTTGTGTCGGTACACCGGGTCGGGCCATGCCGGTGGACGTGGTCCGGGGAGCGCCCGCAGGTGCAATGGATTGGGAATCCCGCCTCTTCCGGGGTGGAGATGCGGATGGTTACGTGCGAATAAGGGGGGCATGCACTCCGGCGGAGGCTCTTGCGTAGGATGATTGAAAAAGACGTCCCCCAGTTTCAGACCACTGTGGCGGCTGGTTCCGCGGTGTCGGCCGACGCGATCGAGGCCGCTGACGTCTGTCAGGAGCCGGCGGACTTCGAGGGGGCGACGGGGCGGGTGGTCATGGGCTTGGTGTTGCGGCGGTACTTCGACGCGATGACCCTGACCCCGTTCGAGTTGTTGTTCGGTTACCGGGCGTTGAAGGCGTTTGCCGACAGTGAGGGGGTGGTGACGGCGGTGTTGGCCAAGGTGGCGGCCGCGCAGTCACGGGCGAGGAACGAGGATCCCCGGCAGCGGCGGGCGGCGCTCCAGGGCATGCTCGACACGTTTTTGAAGCGGACACGTGAGGCCGACGGGCCGCTCGGCAAGCTGGCCGGCCCCGGTTCAGGCCCCGGTTCAGGCCCCGGTTCAGGTTCTGGCGGCGGCACGCTCTGTGAGGCCTGTCTCGAGTCGCTGTCGGAAGCCGGCCGGGGCGGCGGCGGGGAGGCGGTGCGCATCCGGCTGGGGGCGGCGCTGTGCCGGGATATGGCGGCGCAGCGGACGTGGCTTGGCCGGATCGATCTTATCCTCGATCTGGCCGGCCGTCAGAGTGACCCCCGGCTTGCACCGCTGTTGGATGACGCGCTGGCGGATCATCTGTGCGCACCGGGGGCCGTCGCTGCGGTTCTCGGAACATCGCCGGTGCTCGGCGATCTGATGTTTCGCCTGCTCCGGGTGTGCCACGGCGATGAGGCCGTATCGTCCGGCCCGGCCGGGCCAGGGCGGGTCGCAACGCTTTCGCTCATGTTTCGCCAGGGGCGGCTTCCCGGCAGCCGGGCTGCCGTTCTGGAGTGGTGTCAACGCCGGCTGCGGGCGCCCGATTCCCTGGCGGCGCGGGAGAGTGGGCGCGAGACGGAACTTTTCAACGCTATTCTCAATTATTTGGTGACCGCCGATGGCGTTGAGGGCGGCAGCCGGATGGCTGAGGCGTTGACATTGCGAGCGGCCAGGCGGAGTCCGCAGGGCGGCAATGCCGGCCTGCGTCTGGCCATGATCACGGTCAGTGAGTCTCTAAGCGATTTGTTTCGGCGCTTGCATTATCTTATCGCGGTTGGCGATGCCCCCGGGCTGTCGGCGCTGACCGACGAGGTGATGGCGGCGATTCTGTCTGCGCTTGGTAATGAGATGCTGGTTGAAGGACTGTTGTTTCGGAGCGGAGCGCTTTCGGACCTGCGATCGCGCTTGAACCGCCTTTCGGCCCATCTCCGTGGCAGTGGCCTTCCGCCGGCCGATCGGGATCGCCTGGCTGGGCGGCTCGATTATGTCATCGATGAGTATGCGCTGTCGGGACGATTGTTTACCCACCTGGGCGCGCTTGACCGGCAGCCCGCTCGGCAGGCGTTGCGCTTGAGCGAGATTGTCGAGTCCGGTCTGATTCACGCCGACGGGGCCCTGCCGTTGATCAAGCAGCGGCTGTTGGAGATCATCCGGCGGTCGGAGGCGGAGGCGGGCGGGGGCCAGAAGGGTAGGCCCCGGCCGGCGCAAGAGCGCGCCGAGGCGGCCAACTGGCCGGGTGCCGCCGGGGCGGGGGCAGGGGGGGGCGGCGCCGGCGCGGGTTCGCCCCAATCCCCGCTTCAGTTTCCGCCAGGGCCGGCGGATGCGTTGACGCAGGTTCAAATCGGTCTCGCCGGGTCGCCGACGTTGTTCACCCGCTCGCCGGCTCCCCGGCCGGCAGCGCCGGGCGGTGGTCCGGGGCGGCCCAGATTGGCACTCCCGCGCCAACCCGTTGCGGCGCGCGCGGGGCCAGCACCTGTGGCGGCGCCCGCGGCCCAACCCGGCCGGCTGAGTATGCCCGACGGGGCGACCGAACTGGCGACGGAAATGGCGACAGCCTTTGCCGGCCGTCCGGTGGGCGCGGCGGGAACACCGCCCCCCCCCGCCCCCCCGGGAGCATCGTCCGCCGCGGCACGTCGGCGCCAGGCCGCGCCCGACGATCAGCGCTGTCCCAATTGCTTTGCCGTGCGTCACCCCGGTGGCGCCGGGCCGGCCGCTGACGGCACCAAGTGTCCGGAGTGCGGGTATGATCCAGCCGGCGAGCGGCGGGCGACCAATCAGTTGACGCCGGGGACCGAGCTCCAGGATCGCTACCGGACCGGCCGGCTGTTGGGCCAGGGCGGTTTCGGCATCACGTATCTTGGCTGGGATGATCGACTCCGGATCAAGGTGGCAATCAAGGAGTACTTCCCGGTCAGTCTGGTTTCCCGGGCTTCGGGGGGCAGCGAAGTGCTTCCTTTCACCCAGGATCATGCGGACGGTTTCTATTCCGGAATTGTCAAATTTCTTGAAGAAGCCCGCATTCTTGCCCGGCTGCGCGACATGAAGGAGATTGTTGGCGTTCAGGATTTTTTCGAGGAAAACAATACTGCCTATTTAGTTATGGAGCTGCTTGAAGGGCGGACGCTCAAGAAGATGATCCAGGACAGTGGCGGCAAACTTGAATATCGCCGGGCGCTGGCGCTGCTGGCGCCGATCATGAAGGCGCTGCACGAAATTCATGCCACGGGCCTCGTCCACCGCGATGTCAGCCCGGACAATATTTTTCTTACCAGTGCCGGAGAATGCCGGTTGCTGGACTTTGGGGCCGCCCGGCAGGCGGTCGGGGAAGCGACCGGTGCCCTTACCGTGATTTTGAAGCCCGGTTACGCGCCGCCGGAGCAATATGCCCATGATGGCCGTCAGGGGCCATGGACGGATGTCTATGCAATGGCGGCGACACTCTTTTGTGCGATTACCGGCAAGGTTCCGCCGGATGTCGCCAAGAGATTCCAGAAGGATCAGATTTCCCGACCGTCCGAGCTGGGCTTCGGCACACCGCAGGCGTTGGATGATGTGCTGATCGGCGCCCTCTCTCTGCGCTGTCAGGAGCGACCGCAGTCGATGAAGGAGCTTTTGGCGGCGCTCACAAGAGCTTTGGGGTGAGCCCAGGAACGATCGGAGTGCAGAGCGACCACCTGTCTCCCCACCTGTCCGGCGCGCCAGTCAAGGGGTCCGGGGGCCGCGGCCCCGGCGGGGTCCAGGGGCAGCGCCCCTGGTCGCCGAAGGCTCGTAAAATAGCGAATGACGCGAGGTCGTCAGGGGACGCTGTCCCCCGACACCCCCAGCCAAAGGCCAGTCGGCCTTTGGAAACCGGTTATAAGAGCAATGGATCAAGCTTTAAGCTCGCGGGTATTACTCCAGGCCTTCGAACAGCGGCGTTGAAAGATAGCGCTCCGCGAAAGAAGGCAGCATGGCGACGATCAGTTTTCCAGCATACTCCGGCCGTCCGCCGATTTCGAATGCGGCGGCAAGCGCGGCGCCTGAGGAAATGCCGCAAGCGACACCCTCGGTACGCGCGGCCAGGCGGGCAACGGTAAAGGCGCGTTGGTTGGAGATGCGGACGATATCATCGATCAGTCCGGTCTTGAGCACGTCGGGTACGAAGCCGGCGCCGATGCCCTGAATTTTGTGCGGCCCCGCCACCCCGCCGGAAAGGACCGGGCTGTCCTCTGGCTCAACCGCGATGATCTTCAAGGACGGCTTGCGGGCCTTGAGCACTTCGCCGACCCCGGTCAAGGTGCCGCCGGTCCCGACGCCCGACACCAGGACATCGATGGCGCCTGCGGTATCGGCCCAGATTTCCTCGGCAGTGGTCCGGCGGTGAATTTCGGGATTGGCCGGATTTTTGAACTGTTGGGGCATGAAGGCGTTGGGAGTGGTTTTCACAAGCTCTTCCGCCCGCCGGATCGCTCCCTTCATGCCCTCGGCGGCCGGCGTCAGTTCGGTTTCGGCCCCCAACAGGCGCAGCATCTTGCGCCGCTCGATCGACATGCTCTCGGGCATGGTGAGGATCAGGCGATAGCCGCGGGCGGCGGCGACGAATGCCAGTGCGATGCCGGTGTTGCCCGAGGTCGGCTCGATCAACGTGCTGCCGGGGCCGATCAAGCCGGCCGCCTCGGCCGCTTGGATCATGGCCAGACCGATCCGGTCCTTGACACTGGCGAGCGGATTAAAGAACTCGCATTTGCCGACCACGTCGGCCGAACTGCCCAACTCGGTCCCCAGCCGCCGCAGGCGCACCAGCGGGGTTGCGCCGATGGTGTCGACGATGCTGTCGTATATCTTGCCGCGAAAGTTTGCCGGGGCCGCTACCCCGAGGGCGGTGGACAGCGGGGGAGATACGGGGTGAGTGGACGAGGTCATGGAGAACTCCAGGTACGGAATCAGGCCGGGATGGCAACGAGCTGGGGGGTACCAACGAACTTAGTGTCTGATCCAATGCCCCTAAAACCGGTTCCCAAAGGCCTTTCGGCCTTTGGCTGGGGGTGTCGGGGGACGGCGTCCCCTGACGGCCGGCGTGAGCCGGCAACGCCAAGAGGCAATGGATCAAACATAACGCACAATTGTATTATACCGACGAGCAGAACGTCTGACCCATTGCTAGCGGCTTGTTGCCGGCTTTGCGCCGGCCGTCAGGGGACGCTGTCCCCCGACACCCCCAGCCAAAGGCCAGCGGGCCTTTGGGAGCCGGTTATAAGGGCAATGGATCAAACATTAAGCTCGTTGGTATGACTCAAATGCAGAAGTCGAGGCGATCGCTTGCCTCACTGGTAACGCCCGCCGCGCGGGCCCGCAGGCACAGATCGTCGATGGTGGTCGCGTCCAGCCGGCGCATGCAGTCCTCCTGCACTTCCTGCCAGAGCGGCAGCACGACGTCCCGCCCCAGGCGTGAGCTATCGACGTCTTCGATCATGTCCTGCACATTGTCCATTGCCCGCACGACGCGCACGATCTCGCCGACCGTGATCCGGCGCCGTTCCCGGGCCAGGCGGTATCCGCCGCGCGGCCCGCGCACGCCCGCCAGCACGCCCTCGCGGACAAGCTGCTGTAAGACCTGCTCGAGGTAGCGCCGGGGAATTCCCTGCCGCCGGGTGATTTCTCCGCTCTGCACCGGTTCGTCGCCAGCATTGTAAGCGACGTCCAGAACCGCCGCGATCGCGAACAGCAGCTTTTTCGAGACCAGAAACATGGGCGCGCTATCCTTACGCTTGGCCGTTGCGGAGCGGGGGAGAGGGGCGTTGGGGACTTTCCCCCGGTGCCGTCGTCAGATGGTCGGCGATGGCCTGCCCCAGGCGCCGGCCCACCTCTTCCTTGCTGAGGGTCGGCCATGACAAGGTGCCATCGGCGCGGATCAGGTGGACCGTGTTGTCGGCGCCGCCGAAGGTGCCGGTGGCGGCCGACACATCGTTGGCAACAATCCAGTCGCAGCCTTTGCGCTGCCGTTTGGCCCTTGCGTGGTCGAGGACATGGTCCGTCTCGGCCGCAAAACCAATCACCAGTGCCGGCCGCTCCGGCCCCGGCTGGGACAGGGTGGCGAGGATGTCCGGGTTTTCAACCAGCGCGAGCATCGGCGGGCCGTCCGCGGTTTTTTTGAGCTTGCTGTCGCGCATGGTGGTCGGTCGCCAGTCGGCAACGGCGGCCGCGCAGACCACCACATCGGCCGGCAGCGCGGCAAGGGCCGCCTCGAGCATCTGGAGGGCGGTCTCGATCGCGATTACCCGCACCCCCGGCGGGTCCGGCTCGGTGGTTGGTCCGCTGATCAGCGTCGTCTCGGCCCCAAGCGCCGCCAGCGCCGCCGCGATGGCGTGGCCCTGGCGTCCGGAAGAGCGGTTGGTGAGATAGCGAACCGGATCGATCGGTTCCCGGGTCGGACCGCTGGTCACCAGCGCCCGGCGTCCCCGCAAGGGAAGGGGGGCAAGCGGCGTCCGCGCGCCGCACAGCTCGGCCGCGGCGGCCAGGATCTGCCCCGGCTCGGCCATGCGGCCGGCCCCGGTTTCGCCGCAGGCGAGTGCGCCGGTATTGGGACCAACCACCGCCACCCCGCGTCGGCGCAGGCAGGCCAAGTTATCCCGGGTCGCCGGATGCTCCCACATGACGGAATTCATGGCCGGCGCCACCAGAATCGGTCGATCGGTGGCCAGCAGTGCGGTCGAGGCCAGATCGTCGGCCAAGCCGTGGGCCATGCGGGCGAGGAGGTCGGCGGTTGCCGGAGCCACGATCACCAGCTCGGCGTCGCGGGCCAGCCGGATATGGCCCATTTCAGATTCGTCGGTCAGAGAGAAAAGGTTCTGGTAGACCTTGTCTCCGGAGAGGGCCGCCACCGACAGCGGGGTAACGAAAGCGGCGCCGGCGTGGGTGAGAATGCAGCGTACCGCCGCGCCCTCGTCGCGAAGCCGCCGGATCAGGTCCAGCGTCTTGTATGCCGCGATTCCGCCGGCAATGATCACAAGAAGTCGTTTGCCAGCAAACATGGGGGACCCAATCAGGTGCGTTGTCGGACGGCACGTGAAATGTAAAATATTGCCTCCCTCACCCTCCTGCAATAGCAAATTTGCATCTTGGGGGTGTGCGGACTGTAGAATTCATCTGGCGCGACGTTGGGGGCGTTCTCGCTTTTGGGGCCATGCCATCCTCCTGGACACCTTGGCTCCTTGTCTATTTGGCTCCTTGTCTATATAGTGCGACGCCAGCGCCCGCGCATACATACCCTGGTGAGTCTGGCAGGGATGGTAGCCGCGCCCGCGTCAGGTCGGAGGGCGGGGAGACTGTCGTCGCTTTCTTATGTTACAGGTTTTTTGCTGGAATGGGGTGGGTCGATGGAATGGAAATGGACGCCGGATGCGATCGCGGCTGTGCGTGCGCTCTGGACCGAGGGCGCGACCGCCAAGGAGATTGCAGACACCATCGGAGCGCCGAGCCGTAATGCGGTGATCGGCAAACTCAATCATCTTGGTCTGTGGCGGCAGCCGGGGCGCCCCCGGCGCACGCGGCGCGAGACGGTGGTGATGCAAGAGGCGAGCGGGCCGTAAGCCGGAATGGGCTGGTGGGAAGGTTTGCGGCACGACAGGGTGCTGGCAACGGCAAGGGGGCATGTTATGTTGTAACTGTATATTATCATCTTACAACAAGCGCCGTGGCGGTGGCGGGATAACGCGTTGGTTGTCGGAGACACCTCGTCCGCCGGCCATTGTGATTGTCGCTGTACAGTCAGGAATACGGATTATATTGACGTAACTAATGGTTGCATACATATAGATGCACTTGACCGGCTCGGTCTACGTATCATCGGTTGCGGCGAGGGGGGCATCGATCGTTGTGTGCCGTGACTCGGTGTTTTTTGCCGCATGTCTTCCTTTCGTTCCAAGAAATTGGGTCCTAACGCTGATAAATAACTATATGTACACATAAGTTTGCTCGCTTGTTTCTGCTTTATAATGCGTGGCCTGTCGTAAATATCACATTCGGGCGATCGGCGGAAATTCCTAAGATTACTATTGTTATAATTATTAGTTGACCGCATGTGGCAAAAGATCACCAAACTCATTTAGCAGGAGTTGCCTTGCCAGGAGTGGTGGCTCGGGAGGATTGTCGAGAGAAGTTCAAGTGTCGTTCCTTCTATCAGGCTACCTACTACCTTATAATTTGTCAAAAACAGAGGGATGTGTTCCCAGGCTAGGCTAACAAGGAGTGACGAATATGGCAACATTCACTGTCGGCTTGTCTATGGCGGGCGCAATTTCTGCGGGCGCATACACCGCTGGGGTCGTTGATTTTCTGACCGAGGCGCTGGACCGATGGGAATTACGCAAGCAGCAGCTAAGAGCTGAAAATACGCCGGAGTCGGAATGGGATGTGCCGAGCCACGATGTTGTCATCCCGGTGCTATCGGGGGCGTCGGCGGGCGGCATGACCTGCTCGATTGGGATGATTGCCATCGCAGAGCAGCCCATGGCCGCGCCGACCGTGACAAAACATTATCATCAGGTCGGTGACGTTGAAGTGCGCCTGCCGCGTCTGTTCAGGGCCTGGGTCGAGTCGCCGTGCTTTGTCAATGACGTGGGCGGCAGCCAGTTTTTAGGAATTGATGATCTACACGACAATGTTGTCAGATCTGTACTCGATGGAACACTGCTTGATGATATTGGGCTAAACAGCGTTCTGGGTGTCGGGGCGACCTACGCGAGGCCCTACTTCGCCGAGGAGACGCACCTGTATTTGACGGTGACGAACTTGCGCGGCGTGCCGTACGAGATTGGCTTCGTCGGCAGTGACGCCCAGGCTGGTTATAGCATGACCAGTCATGGTGATCGATGCCATTTCGTTGTTACCGGGGTCGGGGCCGCCATATGTCCCAGCATATGGGCGGGTCCGGATTCCGCCATCCAGGTGCCGATCAATACCGTCCCGGGGATTGGCGCCCAGCCGAGTCTGGCGGCGTTGCCGTCTCCTTGGAAGGAGTATATCACCGCAGCGCTCGGAACCGGCGCTTTTCCGATTGGACTGCCGGCACGGGTCATTGGGTCCATAACGGTCAAGGGGATCGCCGAGCGGCAGTGGCCGGTCGCCGAATTGGCCGGGTCAGCCAATTGTCCCCCTCAATTCCGGTTGCCGCCGGCCCTTCCCGGGTTGGGGGCGGGTCAGGCGATCGGCGTACAGAATCCGGCGACCTTGGCGGCCGAGCTTGACGCCCGACAACGTCATGCTGATCAACCCGTCGACTACGTTGCCGTGGACGGCGGGGTGATCAACAATGAGCCGTTCGAAATGGCTCGCTGGTCGCTCATGACGGCTCCTCCTAGCGGCAACTCGGGAGTGGGTGAAGATGCTAACTCAGCAGTGATCATGATTGATCCCTTTCCGGAGGCAGTGTCGGTTGATAGGGCGGCAGTCAATGACGTGAAATTGACCGGCGTACTGAAAAAATTGCTCCCGACCATACTGAATCAGGCGCGCTTCAAGCCAGGTGAAATAGCGGCGGCATTAGATAAGAGTGTCTATAGTCGGTTTCTAATTTCTCCGCGGCGGCGTTCGGGTGGGCAGGTGGTGCTTCAGAGTCAGGTATTGGCCTGTGGATTGCTCGGCGGCTTTGGCGGTTTTTTGAGTGAACTGTTCAGGGCTCATGATTACCAGCTTGGGCGGGCGAATTGCGCGGCGTTCCTGCGGGATCACTTCACAGTTCCATCTATAGGTAATGTTGTTGCAGCGGGGTATGGTATTAAGAATCCGGCTAGCTACCATCCGCTAACCAACGGCAAGCCAAATATTGGCTTCTTCCAGATTATTCCTCTGGTACCCGTGGTTGCGAACGCGGGTTCTCCTCCCAATCCCGCCCCCTATCCAAGGTTTCCCGACTGGCCGCGCGTCACACGGGATGTGGTGCAGAAGATGGCCACACAAGCTGGGGAACGGGCGAGCCACCTGTTTAGGATCGCAAAGACCAATCAAGTTGCCGGTCGCCTCTTCAGGCTGCTTGCCTCGGTGGGGTGGCTATTGGTTGGTAAGGATAAGATCAATAAATATGTCTATTGGACGACGATGACGGATTTGATCTTGCGCGATCAGCTTGAGGGGGAGGGGTACGGCGGGCTTCCCGTGGCCGAGAGAAAGGTGCTGTCCGCACTCGCAAACCCAGCCTATGATTACAGGACGGTTCTCGGCATCTGTAAGGAGTACGAACTGACGGAGTCCGAGGTCGCGACTACTCTTGGGCGGCATTCCGACAAAATTGCGGAAGGGGCGCGGGATTCGTTCGGATTTCGCGGATACACACTCAAGGATCGCGTGCCGACCGGCATATGGTCGTGGTCCTTGGTCCGCTGGGGTGGGGAGCAATTGTTCTACGGTCCTCCCACAATCAACTAATCCAAAGCGTATCGACTTGGCTGCCATGTTCGGTTCGGAGGGGGTTATCGTGGATATCTCGACCGCAGTAAGCGCCGGCATCGTTCTGCTTTTTGTGTATCTGGTGCTGGCCATGATGGCCATGGTCATAGAGGAGTTCATGGCCGGGCTGCTCAATAGTCGTGGAGTGGGCTTGAAGTTGGCGATCGGCCAGTTGCTTGGTGACCCTAAGCTGATCGGTCTGGGCAAAAAGCTTTACGATCATCCATTGGTGCGTGCTTTGGGCGTTACCGGGTACGGGCCGGCCGGGACAGGGTGGCTCGGGCGAGTGTTGCGGGGACGGGTCGAACGGCTGCCGTCCGAGATTCCCAACGATCTGTTCGCCGACACTCTGGTTCAGATTCTGGAAGCTAACAACGCGTTTGCCAAGGGGGTGATGCAGCCCGGATTGAAGGCGCTTTGGGAAGCAGCCAATCATGATCTGGCCGTTTTCCGGAGCAAGTTGATTGGTTGGTATGCGACCGGTATGGAACGGCAGTCTGGCCGTTATGCGCGGAAGACACAGCGTTCTCTATTGTTGTATGGCTTTTTGGTGGCGGTTGTTCTTAATGTCGATACGCTCAGGATCGCCAGTTACCTGGTTGACTCCAGGAATCGGGTCGAAGTTCTGGCGGCAGCGGATCGAATTGAGAAGAAAATTGCGCCCGAGTTGCAGGGTATGCTTGATGAGATTAAGAAGAGGTGTCCCAGGGAAGCAGGCGAGACTGAGGGCGCCGATAAAGCTAAGTGTTTGACGGGCGATCAATCCTCACTAATTGAGGGCTTGAAGCAAGTGAGAGGAGCTTTGTCTGAGAACGTGGGTGCCAAGTTGCCGATCGGGTGGGGTACAACCGATGCGTGTGATATCGCTTTACGCATTCCTGGCGTAAGCTGGCTGGCCACGAGCCAGATCGGTAGCAGTGTTGTTCGGTATGTCCGTGGCAGCGAGTGCCCCAATGCTGCTGAGGGGGTATCGAAGACTCCTGCGCTGTCCGATGCTCCCAAAGATGTTGGACTTGCAACACTGATAGGATGGTTGCTGACCGCGCTCGCGGTTTCATTGGGATCGCAATTCTGGTTTGATTTGTTGAGAAAACTGGTTGCGATACGGTCATCTGGCGTCAGGCAGCGTACCTCGTAAGATGCTGGCGCATGTCCCGTGAGGGGGGGGCTGATACCAGCGAGCGGAAAGTCTGACTCATTGCCTGCGGGGTTGCCGGCTCGCGCCGGCCGTCGGGGGACGCCGTCCCCCGACACCCCCGGCCAAAGGCCGAGAGGCCTTTGGAAACCGGTTATAAGGGCAATTGATCAAACATGCTGCCCGTTGGTATTGTATGGTTCCCAAAGGCCCGCTGGCCTTTGGTAGGGGGTGTCGGGGGACAAAGTCCCCTGACAAATCGTTGCACTTGAAGTACTTTTTTGCGTGATTCGTTAATATTGGCAGCCGCGGGACATGGTCTACACCGGCAGCCGGATGATGGCGCGCAAGCCCCCTTGGGGGCTGGCGGTGAGCCAGAGGTCGCCGCCCAGGCTGCGGGCAACGTCGCGGGCGATGGTCAGGCCGAGGCCGGCGCCTCCGGTTTCGACATTGCGCGAACTATCGAGCCGGACGAACGGTTTGAACACCTCCTCGCGCGCCGCGGCGGGAATGCCGGGGCCGTCGTCGTCGACCGTGATCTGGATCGCCTCCTCGTCCTCGCAGTGGTCCTTGAATCGGGCGCTGTCCGCCTCGGCTCCGTTCCTGGACGTGCTTGCCCTTGTGTCCCTGCCGCCGTCCTCGTTTCTATCTCCGTCACCGGCGCCGAGCCGGCGGCAGTCGACCCAGGTCCCGGTGGCGTGGCGGCGTGCGTTGGAGAGCAGGTTGGTCAGGCAGCGGCGGAAGGCATTGACCCGCAGCGGCAGGTGCAGGTCCTCTTGCGTCGTGAGTGTGACATTGCCGCCCGCCCGCCTTGCGTCGGCAACCACTTCGCCCACCAACCGCGACAGATCGGTGACCTTGATCGGTTCCCTGGCTTCGCCGCGGGCAAAGGCGAGGTAGCCTTCGACCATTGCCTCCATCTCCGCGACATCGCGTTTCAACTCTTCGATGTCTGGACTGGGCGCGAGCAGAGCGAGCTGGAGTTTCATCCGGGTCAGCGGTGTGCGCAGATCGTGGCTCACGCCCGCCAGCATGGCCGTCCGCTGGTTGATCTGGCGCCGGATGCGGTCGCGCATATCGAGAAACGCCTGAGCGGCCTGCCGGACCTCCCGGGCGCCTTCCAGGCGGAATTCCTGGGCGCCTTCCAGGCGGAACTCCTGGGCGCCTTCCAGGCGGGACCCCGGGGCGCCTTCCAGGCGGGACCCTATGACATCGCGTCCCTTGCCGAAGCTCTCGGCCGCTGCCGCCAGCCTTCGGATCGGCCGGATCTGGTTGCGCATGAATACAAGAGCAATCGCAAACAGAATAAGGGCACTGCCGACCATCCACAGGATAAAGATATGGGCGGTCGGACTGAATAGCCGCCGCTGGGGACAAAGCACCTGCAAGGTGCCGTCGGCCAGTTCGATTTCGATCTGATACACCTCGGCGGAGTTGTGAACGGAAATGGCGAACGGGCGGCCGATGCGTTCGCCGAGGCCGCGGGCCAGAACCTCGACGATCAGCCCCTGGGGCAGGTGAACCGGCGTCGGCAGCCGTTGGTCCCGCCGATGCTCGATCAACAGATCGACGCAACGGGCGGCCGCGGCCAGGACCTCGGCGCGGGCGGCTTCGGCGTGGGCATCGCCATCCGGCCCCGGGCCGGTCGCCGGGCCGCTGCGTTCGAGTTGGTCGATGACCAGACTGATCTCGCCGACCACCGCGAACACCAGCCGGCGGGTGATGGTCTGCCAGTGTCGATCATAGAATATCCAGGCGGCGACAAGCTGGGCCAGCACAACCGGGGTAACGATGA
>Ga0172367_10004509_pt1 | contig 17321 bp, 15 predicted proteins | sample Lak10m_FD_114542 | JGI IMG/M metagenome (GOLD analysis project Ga0172367, IMG submission 114542) | Freshwater microbial communities from Kabuno Bay, South-Kivu, Congo - kab_022012_10m | ecosystem: Environmental > Aquatic > Freshwater > Lake | place: Democratic Republic of the Congo: South-Kivu...
CCCGGCTTCCGGGACGCATCACGCCCAGAAGCAGAAATGGGACGAATCACGCCCAGAAGCCAGCTGCGCTACTGCGGCTCCCACAGGGGTGCGTTCGGCTCGCCGCGCCAGAACCGCAGCCGTCGCTCGGCCTCCTCGGCCGCGAGCACGTCGGTGCGGCCGGCGCGCACCCGCATCAGCGTGGCGATCACCATCCGCATCGCGGCGAGAGCGCCCGTCATCCAGTCGTCGCGCAGCGACCCGCCGTACCCTTCGGCGAACTGGTCGTACGCATGCGGCCCGCCACCCCAACGGTCGGTCCAGCGTTCGCTCCACTGCAGCAGCGGCCCGTGATCCCACCCGGCGGGAGCGTGGCAACGCAGGTCCCAGTCGATGAGCACCGGGCCGTCGGCCGACTGCATCACGTTGCCCGGATGGATGTCGCCGTGGCACACGACGAGATCGTGACGCATGCGCTCGCGCCAGCCGTCCCAGCGACGAAGACAGGCCTCGAGCCCTGCGAGCGCTGCGGCATCGATGTCGTCGCGCACCTCGTCGAGCAGCAACTCGACCTGCCAGTGCGGGAAATGACCACACCACGGCAGCCCGGGCGCCGCGTCGAGCGGCAGCGAGTGCAGCCGTCGCACCATCTCACCGACGGCGTGCCAGTCGACCTGCCCGACCGGGTGGATGCGTTCCAGCGCAGTGACCACCACCCCATCCCCACCGTTCATGTCATCGATCAACCGGGGAATCCGCACCGAAACCGATGACATGAGTGCAGCCCATTCGCGTTCGACGGCCATCGGCACCGCCGGCCGGCCGACTCGGAGCACGGTGTCGTCTCCCGCGAGGAAGAGCGTGTTCATCCCGTTGCGCAGCAACACCGGGTCGGGAAGCCCCCACCGCCGTGCGGCCGTGAGTGCCAGCGCGGCAGGGTCAGACATCGATGCCCGGGTTCAGGCGTCCGGTGGGGTCGAACTGCGCCTTGACCGCGCGAGCGAGCTCGACGACGCGTGCGTCGCGCTCGGGAGGCGACCACGGCTCGGCGTGGTGCACCACGCCGACACCCACCTCGGCCACGAACGTGCCCTCGACCGACCCGATGGCGGAGGGCGGCATGCTGCGTCGACTGCCGGTGGGCAGCGGCGGTGGACCGTCACAGGGCGCGAGGCCGAGCGCCTCGGCCTCGGCGTGCACATCGAGCGGGTGCCCCTCGAGCAGTGCCCACAGCGTGGTGCCGTCCCACAGCACGCTGGTCGGGCGGTGCAGACGCGGGTACACCCCGGCCGGGTCGGTGCAGTCGCCGCGGTGCCATTGCGAGTGCTGCGGCACGGGACGTGTGCGCAGGATGACGGCACCGAGGAAGCCGAGGGCACCGCGCGACCCGACCAGCAGCCGGCACAGGTCGAAGCCGCTGACATTCTTCACCGTCGGCCCACCCGCCTTCACCACGTCGCCCGCGGCCGACACGTAGTGCGCCTGCAGCAGCACGTCGCGCACGGGCCCGTACCCGAGGCGGCAAACGTCGGACAGCCCCACCGCCAACGCGCCGCCCACCGTGCCGCCGGCGGGCAGTGCAACCGTCTGGCCGTGCTCGGCGAGCGCGGCGACCAGTTCGTCGACGGGCGTGCCCGCGCCACACGACACGATCATCTCGTCGGGCTGCACCCATTCGATGCCCGACGGGGCCGACACCGAACGCACACCGGCGATGCCGCCGCACCGGGTGCCCAGCCCGGAGATGGTGACCGAGCCCTCGGCGCCGACGGCCGATGCGAACGACTCGAGATCGATCACACCCACGCACCCTCGGGAACGTGCTGCGCATCGCCGCACGCGGCAGGGCTGGGCAGCACCTTGAACGGGTTGGCCAGGCCGGACGGATCGAACGCGGCGCGCATCGCGGCCTGCGCCGCCAGATCGGCGGGAGCGAACATCATCGGCATGAAGTCGCGCTTCTCCAGCCCGATGCCGTGCTCGCCGGAGAGCACTCCCCCGGCGGCGACAGACGCGCGAACGATCTCCTCACCGGCGGCGTGCACGTGCTCCATCACACCCGGTTCGCGCTTGTCGAACACCAGCAACGGGTGCAAGTTGCCGTCGCCTGCATGGAACACGTTCATCACCAGCAACTGGTGGCGGTCGGCGATCTCGTACACCTGGCGCAGCACCTCGGGCAGCATCCGCCGCGGCACCACGGTGTCGTGGAGGTAGTAGTTCGGCTTGATGCGCGCGATGGCGCCGAACGCCGTCTTGCGCCCCTTCCACAGCAACGCACGTTCCGCTTCGTCCTGGGCAATGCGCACCGTGCCGGCGCCGTGTTCCCGACCGATGGCCACGATGCGCTCGGCGTCGGCCTCCACGGCGTGCACCGGGCCCGACACCTCCACCAGCAGCACTGCGGCAGCCTCCACCGGGAGCCCGGCATGGATGTACGCCTCGACCGCCCGCACACACAGCTGGTCCATCATCTCCAGCGCGGCCGGCACCATGCCGGCGGCGATGATGGCACTCACCGTGCGCGCACCATCGTCGACCGAGGCGAAGTCCATCAGCATCGTCTTCACGGCGGGCGGGTTCTGAGTGAGGCGCACCAGCACTCGCGTGGCGATGCCGAACATGCCCTCGCTGCCCACGAACGCACCACGCAGATCGAGCCCGTCGACGTCGGGCTCCTCGCCACCGAGCTGCGCCACCGAGCCGTCGCTGAGCACCACCTCCACAGCGAGCACGTGCGACGCCGTCACCCCGTCGGCCAGGCAGTGGGGGCCGCCGGAGTTGTTGGCCACGTTGCCACCGATGGAGCAGCTCTGCTGGCTGCTCGGGTCGGGTGCGAAGTGCAGGCCGAAGCGTGTCATCTGCCGGGTGAGGTCGAGGTTCAGCACGCCCGGCTCCACCCACGCCATGCGGTTCACGGTGTCGACGGACAGCACGCGGTTCATCTTCGTGGTGGCGATCACCAACGCATGGTCGAGGGGCACGGCCCCGCCGGCGAGGCCGGTACCGGCACCGCGCGGCACGAACGGCACACCGTGGCGCTGCGCCGCGAGCACCGCAGCCTGCACCTCCGCCGTGGTGAGCGGGAAGCACACCACGGCCGCGCTGCCGTCGATGTTCGACGCGTCTCGTCGGTACAGCCCCAGCTCGGTGGCATTCGTGCGCACGCGGTCGGGCGACAGCGCGGCGCGAAGGTCGGCGGCGAGCGCCTCGCTCATGCCTGCTTGCGGCGGCGACCCGGCTGCTGCGCCTTGGTGTCGCGTACCTGCTTCAACACGATCACCTGACCGGGTTCCACCGGCACACCGTCGACCATCACGGCGTCGCCCTCGTCGAGTTCGTCGGCCAACGAGTGCACCCGTCCGTCGAGACGGGCGCGCAGCTCGGCCTCCTTCGCCTTCGCGGCCCGGCGGCCCTCGGCGAACGCATCACGCACACGATCGGCGGTGCGGTGCGCCACCTGCGCGGGCGCGTACTCGACCACGACGGTCTTCGCCTTCTTCTTCGCCACACTGGCGCCGGCCACACCGGCCACGGCACCCCCGACGAACCACGTGAGCCGCTTGATCATGCGCTCTTCCGTTCCTTGCGACGAAGGCGCCGAACGGCACGCGACGTGCCGGTGCCGATGGCGACGGTCTTGATCATCGGGGCCGACAACGCGGCGCGTGCCACGCGGCTTCCGCCGGCGACCGCCCCGCTGATGGCCTCGGCCGAACCGAGCACGCGATCGAAACGCTCGAGGTCGTCGCGGGCCTCCTCCACCACGGCACGCGTGTCGAGCGTGGTGCTGCGCAGCTCCTGCAGCAACGGCCGGGTCTCGGCACGCAACGACTCCACCTCGCCGCGCAGCGCCTTCAGGCTGTCGAGCACTCGCATCAGCACCACCACGAGCGCTGCGAACCCGATGCAGCACAACACCGCCGCCATCAGCACGGCCAGTTCACCTGCGGTCATTCCGTGCCCTCCTCTCGGCGTTCGTCCATCCGTTGCGCCACCCTGGCCTCGTTCCCGTGGGACGTGGGCTCGTAGTAGCGCTTGTCGAGTTGCTCGGTGGGCAGGTACTGCTGCGCCACCCACCCATCGGGGTGGTCATGAGGGTAGTCGTACCCCACGCCATGGCCCAGCACCTGTGCTCCCTGGTAGTGCGCATCGCGCAGATGCGGAGGCACCTCCCCCACCGCGCCGGCCTGCACGTCGCTGCGTGCGTTCCAGATGGCGAGCGCCGCACGGTTGCTCTTCGGGGCGGTGGCCAGGTGGATCGCCGCCTGGCTGAGGTTCAGCTGCGCCTCCGGCAGGCCGACGTGGTCGAGTGCCTGCGACGCGGCCACGGCCACGAGCAACGACTGCGGGTCGGCCATGCCCACGTCCTCGCTGGCGAAGATGATCATCCGGCGGGCGATGAAGCGGGCGTCCTCCCCTGCCTCGAGCATGCGGGCGAGGTAGTACACCGCGGCCTGCGGATCGCTGCCGCGCATGCTCTTGATGAACGCGCTGACCACGTCGTAGTGATCGTCGCGGCCGTAGCGAAGCGCACTGGTACCGAGCGCGGCCTCCACGTGCTCGAGCGTCACCGTGTCGGGATGCGACAGTGCACACGCCACCTCGAGCGCGGTGAGCACCTGTCGCCCGTCGCCACCCGCCCGTGCTGCGAGGTGGGCCACCGCATCCTCGTCGGCCCGCCGGCCCTCGGCCTGGAGCCCGCGGTGGATGAGCGTGACGATGTCGTCGTGGCGAAGCGGCTCGAGCCGGAACAGGGTGCTGCGACTGCGCAGCGGCGCATTCACCTCGAAGAACGGGTTCTCGGTGGTGGCCCCGATGAGGGTGAGCGTGCCGTCCTCCACCGCCGGCAGCAGCGCGTCCTGCTGGCTCTTCGAGAAGCGGTGGATCTCGTCGAGGAACAGGATGGTGCCGCGGCCCTGCTCGCCCAGCCGGTGGCGGGCTCGTTCGATCACCTCGCGTACGTCCTTCACACCCGCGGTGACGGCGCTCAGCTGTTCGAACGCCCGCTTCGTGCTGCCAGCGACGGCGAGGGCCAGTGTGGTCTTGCCGGTGCCCGGCGGCCCCCAGAAGATCGCACTCGTGAGGCGGTCCTGCTCGACGAGTCGACGCAGCGGCTTGCCGACGCCCACCAGGTGTTCCTGGCCCACCACGTCGTCGAGCGTGCGCGGCCGCAGGCGCGCCGCGAGCGGTGCCTGCTGGCGCAAGCGGTCCTCGGCGGCGGCGCTGAACAAGTCGGACACTCGAACGACGGTAGCCGTCAGAGCGTGCCGAGCACGCGGCGGTACGCCTCGCGCCGGAAGTCGGGCACGTGGTCGATGAGCCAGTCGGTGGTGACCCACTTCCACGCCACGAACTCGCTGCCGTCGGGCGCCGGCTGCACCTCCAGCGAGTGCACGTTGAACAGGAACCAACGCTGCACCTGCCCGATGCGGTCCTTGCGGTTCGGCTTGCCCTTGCGGAGCTCCTCTGGCCACTCGTAGGCCACCCAGTCGGGGAACTCGGCGAGCACGTCGACGTGCTCGGGGCCGAGGCCCGTCTCCTCGCGCAGCTCGCGCCACGCCGACTCGATGGGTGTCTCGCCCTCGTCCATGCCACCTTGCGGCAACTGCCAGCTCCCCCGCGCGTCGGCGCGTTCGAACGCCATCACGTGTTCGAGATCGGGATGGCGCACCACCATCACCACACCCGCGCGGAAGAACAGGCTGGCCACGCCCCGTCAGGCCTTCGGCGGCAGCACCCGGATGCCCAGCTCGTCGAGCTGCTTCTGCACCACGGGCGTGGGCGCGTTGGTCATCGGGTCCATGCCCGACTGGGTCTTCGGGAACGCGATGACCTCGCGGATGTTCTCCTCGCCGGCGAGGATGGCCACCAGGCGGTCGATGCCGAACGCGAACCCACCGTGCGGCGGCGCGCCGTAGCGGAACGGGTTGAGGAAGAAGCCGAACTTCTTCTGCGCCTCCTCGTCGCTGATGCCGAGGATGGAGAAGATGCGCGCCTGCAGGTCGGGCTGGTGGATACGGATGGAGCCCGAGCCCAGCTCCCAGCCGTTGAGCACCAGGTCGTACGCCTGGCTGCGCACCTTCAGCGGCTCGGTCTCGAGCAGGTGCACGTCGTCGGGGTGCGGCTGGGTGAACGGGTGGTGACCAGGGCGGGGACGGCCCGACACCTCGTCGACACCCACGAACAACGGGAAGTCGACCACCCACAGGTAGCGGTACGGACCCTCGAACACCGGCGGACGGCCGATGTCGTTGCGCAGCGTGCCGAGCACCTCGCACGCCATGTCCCACTTGTCGGCCACGATGAGGAGCAGGTCGCCGGGCTGTGCCGAGAGACGCTCGCGCAGTGCGGCGGTCTCGGCCTCCGACAGGAACTTCGCGACCGGCGACTCGAACGTGCCGTCGGCGCCGACCTTCAGCCACACAAGGCCCTTGGCGCCGATCTTCTTCGCCTTGTCGGTCATCGCGTCGAGCTTGTTGCGGCCGTACTCGTCGGCCTTGCCCGAGGCGTTGATGCCCTTGATGGCCTCGGCACCGGCGAACGCCTTGAACTCGGTGGCCGCGAACACATCCGTGAGCTCCTGCAGCTCCATGCCGAAGCGCAGGTCGGGCTTGTCGATGCCGAAGCGGTTCATGGCCTCGTGCCATGTGATCTTCACGATCTCGCCGCCGGTGTCCTTGCCACACGCCTCGGCCGCGGCCAGCACCGCGGCACCGATGGCCGAGTGCACGTCGTCCTGGTCGACGAAGCTCATTTCGGCATCGAGCTGCATGAACTCGTACTGGCGATCGGCTCGCAGGTCTTCGTCGCGCAGGCAGCGGGCGAGCTGGTAGTAGCGATCGATGCCGGCCACCATGAGCAGCTGCTTGAACAGCTGCGGACTCTGCGGCAACGCGTAGAACGAGCCCGGCTGCTGACGGCTGGGCACGATGAACTCGCGGGCGCCTTCGGGTGTGCTGGGCACCAGCATCGGGGTCTCGACCTCGACGAAGCCCTGCGCCTCCATGGCGCCACGGATGGCGCTGTTCACTGCCGCACGCAGCCGCAGGTTGCGCTGCATGCGCTCGCGGCGGATGTCGAGGTAGCGGTACTGCAGGCGGGTGTTCTCGGCCACCTGATCGGCGCGCTCGCTGATGGGGAACGGCGGTGCCTCGGCTGCGTTGAGGATCTCGACCTGGCAGTCCTGCAGTTCGATGCCACCGGTGGGGATCTTCGAGTTGACGTTCTCGGCCGGACGGGCCGCCACGGTGCCGGTGACGCGCACGACGTACTCCGCACGCACGTCGACCGTGTTGTCGAACACGCACTGGGTGACACCGCTGTGGTCGCGCAGGTCGACGAACGCGAGCTTCTCGCCGTGTTCGCGGCGGGTGGCCACCCAGCCGGCCAGGGTGACGGTCTGCCCGATGTGCTCGGGGCGGAGCGCGCCGCACTGATGGGTACGCATGGACGTGGAGCTCATGACATTGCCTTCGTGAGGTGAGAGGTGAGATCGGAACGCGGCACGGCCACCTGGCCGCTCGCGGTGTCGGGCCCAGCGGGCTCGGCGCGCAGCGGGCGCACCACCACGGTGCCCGCCTCGAGTTCGTTGCTGCCGATGATGACGGCGAACGCCGCACCGCTGCGGTCGGCCACCTTCATCTGGCTCTTCATGCTGCGGTTCTCGAATGCCCGGTCGGCACGCAGGCCGGCAGCCCGGAGTTCGGCCGTGATGCGCAACGCCTCGGCGCCGCCGGTGGTGTCGACCACGAACACGTCGACGGCGGCGGACGGCGCAGCGAACACACCCTCGTCGTCGCACGCGAGCAGCGTGCGATCGAGACCGAGTGCGAAACCGACACCGGCCGTGGGCGGGCCGCCGAGCGACTCGACGAGGCCGTCGTAGCGACCGCCGCCGCCGAGAGCATTCTGCGCGGAGTCGAGCGTGCCGCCCTGGTACTCGAACGTGGTGTGACGGTAGTAGTCGAGGCCGCGCACCAGCTTCGGCTCCACCGTGAACGGAATGCCGAGCGCGACGAGCCCGGCCTGCACCGCCTCGAAGTGCGACGCGGCCTTCTCGCTGTAGAACTGAGCGATGCGAGGAGCGGCTGCCACGAGTGCGGCGTCCTGCTCGCGCTTGGAGTCGAGCACCCGCAAGGGGTTCTTCTGCAGGGTGACCTGGCTCTCGGCGCTCAGCGCATCGAGGTTGGCCTCGAAGTACGCCTTCAGCGCGTCGACGTAGCGGGCCCGGTCGTCGGGCTCGCCCAGCGAGTTGAGCACCAGCTTCACCTGCTGCAGCCCGAGTGCACGGTAGAACTCCCAGCCGAGTGCGATGACCTCGACGTCGAGGTTCGGGTCGTCGGCGCCGAGCACCTCGATGCCGACCTGGTCGAACTGGCGGTAGCGGCCACGCTGCGGCTTCTCGTACCGGAACATCGAGCCCGAGTACCAGATCTTCCAGGGTGCGAGGGGCCGGTGCTGCACGAAGGCTCGGCAGATCGACGCCGTGAGTTCGGGCCGGAGCGCGATGTGGCGGCCGCCCTTGTCGACGAAGTCGTACATCTCCTTCGACACCACATCGGTGGCGTCGCCGATGCGCTGGAACACGCCCAGGTCCTCGAGGAGAGGCGACATGACCTGCCCGTAACCGGCCGACTCGACCGTGCGCGCGAACACGTCCACGAACCGGCGCCAGCGGGCCGATTCAGGGGGCAGGATGTCGCGCATCCCGGGGCTGGTCTGGAACTCGGGCACGGCGGTCAAGGCTACCGGCCCGAACCTGCCGGACCCGGGAGGTTTCCGAGTCAGCAGTCGCCGACCTGCGTCCACAGCCGGATCTGATTGTCGCCCCTCATGACCATGCCGCCACCACCGCTCGCGATGACCCCGCGAGCCGACCACGCCACGGCGAATACCGAGTCCTTGTGGCTCCTCAGGTCGAGGTGCTGCCCGGTCGAGAGACTCCGGACGGAGACGATGTCGTCGTCGTCGCCTGTCACCAGGCACGAATCGTCCGGAGAGAAGGCCACGGCGCCGACCCAGTTCTTGTATGTCGTGATGAGGGTGCACGAACCGTCCGCCGTGTTCCACAGCCGCACCGACCGGTCGTCGGACGCTGACGCCAGCAGCGAGCCGTCGCCCGAGAACGCGAGACCACGGACGGGACCGGTGTGACCAGGCAGTGCCCGGGGAGCGAGCTCGGCATCCCACATGATGACCTGGTGATCGCGCCCCGAACTCGCGAAGCCCGTGCCATCGGGCGAAAACGCAACGGCGGAGACTCCTTTCTGGTGTTCGTGCAGCATCGAGACGTTCGCACGCGTCTGCGCGTCCCACACACCCACGGTCTGGTCGTCGCTGCCGGTGACGATCAGCCCTCCCCCAGGCGAGAAGGCAACCGATGCGACTCCCTTGCTGTGTCCTTCGAGAGTGCCGACCTTGTCGCCCGACCGGTTCCACAGATGGACGAGGCTGTCGGAGCCGGCGGTCGCCAGCATCGAGCCGTCGGGCGAGAACGCAACAGCTTGCACGAACCCCCGATGCGCCTCGACGACACCGACGACGTCGCCGAGGTCGAGGTCGAAGATCGACACTTTGCGATCGTCGCTCCCTGCCGCGAGCAGCGAGCCATCTGGGGAGAATGCGAGGCAGCGGATGCAACTGGAGTGGGCGCGCGGCAACACCCGCGCACTGAACGACCCCAGCGCGCCGCCGCTCGACACGGTGGTCCGCGTGTCCGCTGCTGCTGCCGCGTCTGTCGCTGCGACGCGCTGCGCTTCCACCTCGGCTGCCACCTGCGAGGCGACCACGTCGAGCACACCGGCGACGTCCTCGTCCTGGAGGCCGAGCTTCGCCTGCCGTTTGCGCAACTCCTCGATGTATTCGTCGGTCAACGGAACACCGGCCTCCAGGACGGCCGTGCGCACCGACGCGGCGTACTTCTCACGGTTCTGCTCACGCTCCTGGTACGGGTGCATCTCCCCGTCCTCGATCTCGCGGGCAAGGTCGGCGTCGATACCCAATCGTGTTCGTGCGTCTTCCAACGTCTCCTTCTCGATCGAGGTGATGCGTCCGTCGGAGAGCGCCTCGGCTACCTCCCGGCGATAGTCATCGGCGGCCTTCTGCGCAGCGAGGTGGCGCTCCTCCTCCACCCGTTGCTCCTGCATGAGCCGTTCGGCCTTCAGACCTGCCACATCGCGGGTGATCTCGCGCACCGACTTGGCGACATGGGTGATCGCCTCGTCGAGGCTGTTCCATGCGCCGGTGCCGGTGACCCATCGTTCGTCCGACGGAATCGCTTGCAGCTGCGCCAGTGGAAGATGATCCCAGGCCACCGTGCGCAACAGCACCGGTACGACACGCGAGACACCCAGCTGATGGCGCTCGAGAGCCCGAGGGATCTCCACCTTGCGCACGAAGTCCGACGACAGGAAGTCGACGCTCAGGAGGAGCAGAATGATGTCGGCCGCCTCGAGCTCGCGTTCGATGTCGGCATTCCACTCGGTGCCCGGCCGGATCTCGCGGTCCACCCACACGTCGAGACCGAGGATGTCGAGGTGCTTGCGCAACATCTGTTGCAACTCCTCGTCCTCGTGTGCGTAGGAGATGAAGATCTTGACGGCATCCGACGACATACGACTCCCCCATTGCCGATGACTCCACCGACGAATGACGAGAACCTAGTCCTCAGCCGCCCTTGCCGGGGACCAGGCGGTAGGCGTCGTAGACGCCGTCGATCTGCTTGATGGTGCGCAGGACGGACTCGAGGTGCGAGGGATCACCCATCTCGAACTCGAATCGCATCTTCGCCACCCGGTCGGTGCCGGTGTGCGTGCTGCACGCCACGATGTTGACGTGCTGCTCGCTCAACGAGTTGGCCACGTCGCGCAGCAGCTTCGAGCGATCGAGCGCCACCACCTCCACCGCGGCACGGAACAGCGCCTTCGACTGGTCGCCGTCCCAGTCGACGTCGATGAGCCGGGCCGACTGCTCACTCATCAGGCTCGCGGCGTTGGCGCAGTCGGCACGGTGCACCGACACGCCGCGACCACGTGTGACGAAACCGATGATCTCGTCGCCCGGCACCGGGGTGCAGCAACGCGACAGGCGGACGAGCACGTCGTCGATGCCCTCCACGTGGACGCCGGCGGAGTTGCGCGCACGGCTCTGGCCGTTGCGCGGCAGCACCGTGGCCGGCAGCTGTTCGTCGGGCCGGTCGCCGTGCAGATGGCGCGCCACCTTGCCGGCGATGGAGCGGGCCGACACGTGCCCCTCGCCGATGGCGGCGAGCAACGAGTCGAGGTCGGCGTACGAGGCTGCTTCGATCTCCTCGGCCAGCGCATCACTGGCCCAGATGCGCTGCACCGGCAGACCTTCGCGACGCAACTCCTTGGTGAGCTCGTCGCGGCCGCTCTCGATCATGTCTTCACGGCGCTCGCGCGAGAACCACTGCTTGATCTTGTTGCGGGCTCGCGGTGACTCGACGAACTGCAGCCAGTCGCGGGTGGGACCGGCCGATTCGACCTTCGACGTGAAGATCTCGCACGTGTCGCCGCTCTTCATCTTGTGGTGCAGCGGCACGAGACGGCCGTTCACCTTCGCGCCGATGCAGGCGTGCCCGACCTCGGTGTGCACGGCGTACGCGAAGTCGACCGCCGTGGAGCCGACGGGCAGCGTGACCACCTTGCCCTTCGGCGTGAAGACGAACACCTCGTCCTGCTCGAGGTCGGTCTTCAGGTTCTCCATGAAGGCGGCCGGGTCGCTGATCTCGGCCTGCCAGTCGATGATGCGGTTCAGCCAGTCGATCTCGGTGGCAGCTGCACCGGCGTTGTCCTTGTACGCCCAGTGCGCCGCCACACCCCACTCGGCACGCTGGTGCATCTCGCGGGTGCGGATCTGCACCTCCACCACCTTGCCGCCCGGCCCGATGACCGTGGTGTGCAGGCTCTGGTAGAGGTTGAACTTCGGCATCGCGATGTAGTCCTTGAACCGACCCACCACCGGCTTGTACCGGCCGTGGATGCAGCCCAACGCCGCGTAGCAGTCCTTCACCGAGTCGACGATGACGCGGATGGCGATGAGGTCGAAGATGTCGTCGAACTCACGACCCTTCTGCACCATCTTCTCGTAGATGCTCCACAGGTGCTTCCCGCGACCGGTGACCTCGGCCGTGATGTTCAGTTCCTGCAGCCGCGCCTGCACTTCGGCGATGGACTTCGCGAGATACACCTCGCGCTCGGGCGAGCGGCTGAACACGAGATGGTCGAGCTCGGCGTAGCGCTTCGGGTACAGCGCCGCGAACGACAGGTCCTCGAGCTGCTGCTTCAGCTCCTGCATGCCGAGGCGATTCGCGAGCGGGGCGTAGATCTCGAGCGTCTCGTGCGCGATGCGCTGCTGCTTCTCGGGCGCCATCGCGGCGATGGTGCGCATGTTGTGCAGCCGGTCGGCGAGCTTGATGATGAGCACGCGCAGGTCGCGAGCCATCGCCACCAGCATCTTGCGCATCGTGGCGGCCTGCTGGGCCTCCTTCGAGTCGAACTGGATGCGTTCGAGCTTCGTGACGCCGTCGACGATCTGCGCCACCTCGGCACCGAACCCACTCTCGACGTCGGCGAGCGTGATCTCGGTGTCCTCCACGGCGTCGTGCAGCAGGGCCGCGGCGAGCGAGATCTCGTCGAGACCGAGATCGGCGACGATGCGGGCCACCGCGAGCGGATGGTTGATGTAGCTCTCGCCGCTGCTGCGCGACTGGTGACGGTGCGCTTCCTTCGCGGTCTCGTAGGCGCGGTTGATCATCGCCACCGACGCCTTCGGATGACGGCGGCGGTATGCGGTGAGGAGCGGGGTCAGTTCCTCGGCCGTCGCGTTCTGGTGGCGACGCCAGGGCAGAACACGGTCGACCGCAGCCATGTCAGTACAGCGCCAGGCTCTCGACTCGATGCCCGGCGAGCTTCTCGCGCCCGCCGAGGCCGCCGATCTCGAGCAGGAACCCGAGCCCCACCACCGTGCCGCCGAGCGCCTCGACCAGCTTCACCGTGGCGTCGGCGGTGCCGCCCGTGGCGAGCACGTCGTCGATGACGAGGATGCGCTCACCCGGGTGGATGGCGTCGCGGTGCATCTCGAGCTTGTCGCGGCCGTACTCGAGCGCATACTCCTCGCGCACCACGGCCCACGGCAGCTTGCCGGCCTTGCGCACCGGCACGAACGACGCCTGCAACGAATAGGCGACGGGAGCGGCGACGATGAAGCCACGTGCCTCCATGCCGAGGACGCGGTCGACCTGCACGTCGGCGAACCGGGCGACCAGCTCGTCGATGCTGCGCTTGAACCCCTCGGCATCGGCCAACAGCGGCGTGATGTCGCGGAAGGTGACACCCGCCGTGGGGTAATCAGGGATGTCGCGGACCAGTTCGGTGATCCAGTGACCGTTCGACGCCATGTCCAGAGGGTACCGGGCGGATCAGGCCCGACGCTTCTTCTTGCGCGGGCGTGGCGCGTGCGTGAGCACTTCGTCCGGCGTGAGCACCGGCGCCACCGGCGCATCGTCGGGCGACGGGGCTGCACCCGCGGCACGCTGGCGCGAACCCTCACGGCGTGCCGACGGCGCGCCGCCGTGCACCAGACGCTCGAGCTCGGCACCCGTGGCGTGGCGACCGCGCATCGGCTTGTACTTCGGCTCGCGCTCCTTCGCGATGGCCACGAGCGGCGAGGCGATGAAGATCGACGAGTACGAACCAGTGATGAGGCCGACCAGCAGGGCGAGCGCGAACTCGCGCAGTGTGGAGGCGCCGAGGATGCCCGAGCCGAGCACCAGCAACGACAGCACCGGCAACACCGCAGCGAGGCTGGTGTTGAGCGAGCGCATCAGCACCTGGTTCATCGAGACGTTGACGATGTCGGCGTACGGCATGCGGTAGCCGGCGTAGCGGTTCTGGTTCTCGAGCACCTTGTCGAACACGACGATGGTGTCGTACAGCGAGAACCCGAGAATGGTGAGGAACGCGACCACGGTGGCCGGGGTGACCTCGAAGCCGAGGAGCGAGTACACGCCGACGCTGATGAGCACGTCGTGCATCATTGCCGCGATGGCGGCGAGCGCCATCCGCCACTCGAGCCGCCAGGCGATGAACGCGGCGACGAGCACCATGAAGATGATGAGGGCGCGGATGGCCTTCTCGGTGATGCTCGAGCCCCAACTGCTCGAGACGAGCTGCGTCGCCACCTCGTCGGTGGACACCCCCACCGCTTCGGCGAATGCGGCCTGCACCTGGGCGCGGACCTCGTCGGGCTGGTCGCCGACCTGCACCTCGACGCTGCGGCCGGTCTCGTTCGACGTGAGGATCTGCACTTTGGCGTTGGCGCCATCGAGGCCGTTGTCGTCGAGGATGGCGCGTGCCTGGTCCTCGGTGAGGGTCTCGCTCGGCACTTCCCACAGGACGCCGCCCTCGAACTCGAGGCTCAGGTTCAGACCGCGCGTGAACAGCGACACCAGCGTGAGCAGGATGAGGACCGCTGAGACGCCGAGACCGATCCAACGACGACCATAGAAGTCGATGGACGTCTCACCGTGGTAGAGCCGACCCAACGCGCTGCGGCGCTGCGGCACGGGCGCCTGCGGTGACTCTTCGGGAACGAGTGTGTCGGTCATGCCGTGGCTCCATGCGGGGTGACCTCGATGCCCATCACCTTGCGCCGCTCCATCCACTTGGTACGGGCGAGCAGGAGGACCATCGGTCGGGTGAAGAAGTAGGCCACCACGAGGTCGCACAGCGTGGACAGGCCGAGGAAGAAGGCGAAGCCCCGGACCGCGCCGACGGTGAGGTACCACAGCACGAACGCACCGATGAGCGACACGAGGTCGGCGATCACGATGGTGCGCCACGCGCCCTGGAAGCCACGAAGGGCACTGTTGCGCAGTGTCTTTCCGGCACGCACTTCGTCCTTCAGACGTTCGAAGAACACGACGTACGAGTCGACGGTGACACCGACCGACACGATGATGCCGGCGATGCCCGACAGCGAGAGCGTGAGGCCGCTGCTCTTCGACAGCCAGGTGACCACGCCCCACAGCAGGCAGCCCGACACCGTGACACCGATGGCCACGATGAAACCGAGCATGCGGTAGTAGGCGATCATGAAGATGAGCACCAGCAGCACGCCGACGAGACCGGAGATCACCGCGGCGCGGAGGGAGTCCTTGCCGAGGCTCGCCGACACGTTCTGCACCGACTGGAGTTCGAGCTCCACCGGCAGCGAACCGCTGTTGATGACCCGGGCGAGGTTCCTCGCGTCGCTCTCGGTGAACGAGCCGCTGATCTGGACACTGCCGTTGAAGTTCGGCTGCTGCACCGTTGCCACCGACTGCAGCGTGCCGTCGAGGTCGATGGCGATCTGCTGCGTGGGGCAGGTGTCGGCGGCGCTGTAGCACTGCTGGGCGAGGTTGTTCCAGATGTCCTCACCGTCGGCGCCGTCGCGCAGGTCGACCACCACGCCCCAACCTTCGCCGGTGATGACGGTGGCCGTGGCGTTGTCCTGGAACACCTCACCGGTGCCCTGGGCCGGGCCGACGTAGCAGTACTGCGGCGGTTCGCTGTTGAACAGCGGCAGGATCTGCGGGTTGTTCGGGTCGGAGTCCTGGATGGGGAAGCCGTTCTCGTCGAGCGGCGGCGACGTGGTGCTGGTGGTGGGGCCCGACGCCGTGGTCGACGTGGCAGGCACCGTGGTGCTCGAGGCCCCCACAGCGACCGCCGCCACCGTGGTGGCGGGCGCGACGGTGTCGGGCGCCGCCGTCTCGGGCGTGGTGTTGGCGGCGCTCACACTGCGCGACGGGCCACCGGCGGCCGTGGTGGACGAGGCCGGCACCGTGGTGGACGAGCCGCCGGCCACGGTGGTGGTGCTGTCGGTGGGGTCGGTGAGGTTGAGGATCTGGCAGCTCTGCAGCACCGGACGCAGGTACACCGCACCGGTGACCTGCACGAGCTGGATGGCCTGCTCCTGGTTCTCGACGCCCGGGAGGTTGGTGACGATGGTGTCGCCCTGGCAGAGGATCTCCGGCTCGGCGACGCCCAGGCTGTCGATGCGCTCGCGGATCTTCTCGACGGCCAACTGCATGCTGGCGTCGGTGCAGTCGGCACCCGACACGGCCTGCTGGGTGACGGAGATACCACCCTGCAGGTCGAGGCCGAGCGCCGGCTTGCTGTCGGTGACGATGGTGAGAATGAGCGCGCCGTAGGCGACGACCATGATCCCCACCAACGAGATGATGAGTTTCCTGCGCATGGAGTGGATCAGGCCTCGTCGGCGATGTCGTCGATGGCCGTCGACGACGGCGCCGGTGCATCCTTGTCGGTGGGCACCGCGGTCTCACCCTTGCTGGTGTCGACCTTGCGCTGGATGGCCTGACGGGCGATGCGGATCTGCACGTCGTCGTCGATCTCGATCCATGCGATGTCGCCCTCGAAGCTGGTGACGAAGCCGTAGACGCCTGAGGTGGTCATGATCTCGTCACCCACCTCGATGGCCTGCTGCAACGCGAGCTGCTCGCGCTGACGGCGCTTCTGCGGCCGGATGAGCAGGAAGTACATCGCCACGCCCATGATGGCGAACGGGAGGATGAGACCGAGGGCACTCCCACCGCTGCTCGAGCCGGAGCCGGATGCGAGGACGGAAGCGAGATGGACGGAACGCATAGAGGGACGACCAACCGTTGACGTAGGAGGGGAAGGCCCTCCGGGACCGAGCGGCGATTCTAACCGCAGGTGCCGGAGAATGCCGATCAACCCCAGACGGCGAGCACCTCGTCACGCAACTGTCGGAACGTGCCGGCCTCGATGGCGGCACGCATGCGGGCCATCAACTGCAGGGTCCACGCCACGTTGTGCAGGCTCATCAGGCGGGCTGCGGTGGGCTCGCCCACCTGGAACAGGTGACGGATGTAGCCACGGCTGTGCCGCGCACACACCTCACACCCACAGTTCGCGTCGATCGGCTCGTCGCTGAGCGCCCACTTCGCGTTCTTCACGTGCAGCTTGCCGGCACCGGTGAGCGCCGTGCCGTGCCGCCCGACGCGGGTCTGCATCACGCAGTCGAACTGGTCGACGCCCAGCGCCACGGCCTCCACCAGGCTGGCCGGGTCGCCGACGCCCATCAGGTAGCGCGGGCGGTCGGCGGGCAGGTGCTCGATGGCAGCCGCCAGCGCCGGCACCATCTCGGCACGGGTCTCCCCCACGCTGAGGCCACCGATGCCGTAGCCATCGAACCCGATCTCGACGGTGCGCTGCGCGCTCTCGGCCCGCATCGACTCGCTGATGCCGCCCTGCACGATGCCGAACAACGCCTGATCGGTCCGCTGATGGACCGCC
>Ga0172367_10004514_pt1 | contig 17306 bp, 22 predicted proteins | sample Lak10m_FD_114542 | JGI IMG/M metagenome (GOLD analysis project Ga0172367, IMG submission 114542) | Freshwater microbial communities from Kabuno Bay, South-Kivu, Congo - kab_022012_10m | ecosystem: Environmental > Aquatic > Freshwater > Lake | place: Democratic Republic of the Congo: South-Kivu...
ATCATAATGTTTAGTTATAATATCCTGGTATTTAAGGGCTACTTGTTCAAGTAGATTGTCTTTTTCCTCATCTGATTTTTCTTCAAAGTCAGGGTAAAGATATTTTAATAATGGTTCAGCATTAAAGTAATTAGAATCTGTGTCAACATAGGCACAAAAATTAAAATCATCTTTATCACATATCCACCATGGTGTTTCTTCTAAATGTATCATATTTTAATCCATTCCCATTTATAACCTCCAGCAGTTTTCGCTTTTCCGTTACAGACTTTTGATATGCTGGTATAATCTATATTTAATTCGTTTCCCGCGAAACTTACTCCTTCCCATAATTTAATAAAATTTCCGTCCAAATCCAACTGTTTTACAGGTTTTCTCAGTTTACGCTTATGCTCCTCAGTTCTAAATGATTTGGATTTACCCTTAGTAGCTTTACTAATATTAGCGCATTGTTGAAGAGTTAAGGTTTTACCTAAATTTCCTTTGCTAATTTTAGTTTTAGTTTCATCTGTCATTTTTCTACCCATAGCGGCATTACTCATTTTTTGTAAAGTTTCCTTACTATACATTCTACCTTTTAGTTTTTCACTTATAGCTCTATTATTTCTATAGGTATGAGATTTTTGGATTCGGCTTTTAAAATCCTTAGGGCGATTAGTTAAACGTTTGGTATGGATTTCTGCTTTTTTTTCATCACTTAAGTTAGCCCAATAACCACTATTTGATTTACCTCCATCATCCATATTATAACCTTCACCTAAAAACGTATTATAATGTTCTATCCAATATTGCTCTCTTTCATTTAAATCTTCTAAATTACATTCTTCTAAAATGTATTTTTTAAACTCATCTTTACCATATTTTTTAATAGCTTTACTAATAGCAACTCCACTTCCCCAGTAATTATCATTAATAGTTCCAAGATGTTGTCCAATATATTTTTTCCCTGTTTTAATTCTTTCTATACAGTATATTATTCCTTTCATAGCTGTTTCGATTCGGTACAACTATAAATATTCAACTTTCTCTTAAAAACTTATTTTTAAATTCCTCATCTTTAAAAATTTTATTCATATGCCGGTTGGCACAAAGTGCTGATTCTTGAATGATGCGCTGACCACTTAAAGTGATTGATTCACTTAAAATTACAGAACCATACCTGAAGGAGCCCAAACTTGTTGCGCCGTAGAGTGAGTTCAACAAAATTTTCATTGTGTGTTGTCTTTGATGCCAAAATGCTCCTTTTTCTTTATCACCAGCTTTATAAGCTTTTTTCATATAACCTTTATATTCTACCCTTTCATCAAACCATTTAGCCAAAATAGTGGATAATACTGACTGTTTATCGGTTCTATACATAACTCCATTAGCTGAGATAGCTAGGTTATTTTCCTCGATTAGACCTATTAATTTAGATATTTTAATGTATGTTTGCTTACGTTGAGGGTTTTCAACAAGTAGTTCCTCATTAGGATCTTTAGCTTTTAAATCATTTAGTCCCAGACGATTATTTCTATCATTATTATCTATAATACGAGCTACATATGTTTCTTTACCAATATTAAGAGACATAATAATAGAAGGATATAGTGATGTTAAATCTTCATCAAACATATACTTGTATAGACCTGCTGCTGGGCAAAATAGATATCCACCGGCATAATTCTTTTTAGTGATTGGGTTGCGGTCTTTAGCTGGTGGAATAATATTTTTATCTAAAAGATAAGCTGAAATAGCACCATCTTGGGTTTTAGTGTTGGCATATACTTCACCATAGTTATGTTTACCTTTATGAGACAAGTTTTTAACTAAACCTACATACTCAAATTTTTCATCAAGTGCTTTTAGAATTTCTACGTCTCGAAAGTTATATTGGATAAACTTTTGGATATCAGTTTCAAACAATCTATCTAAACTACCATCATATTCTACCTTACCTAGATTAACATATTTTTCTCCAATAGCATCTAATCGCATAGATGGCTCATCTCTAAAACTAAACTTTTTATGAAGTTTCATATAATCCAATGACTCAACACCAGCTATATTTAGCCAACCATCTCTATTCCATTGACTTTCATCTCTAACAATATCAATTGGAGATAAAGCATTAGCAAATTCTTCACCTAAAACTTGACTAATTCTGAAATAGAGATAAGGGATGTCAAAGTAGTCGCAATTATGTGTTTTTACTCCTTCATATATAAAATATCCTTTTTCTGTAGAAATATCACACATTTCAACCTCCCTCCCAGTATTAGTAATTTCTTGAACTCTGATTAATACTTTGTCCTCTAAAATATATTTTTTAGAGTTAGAAGAAGATTTATTATTAAATTCAAAATATTCTAAAATATTTTCTTTTTGTTCTTTTTTATATCCTTTTAAATTTAAATTATCAATAAATTTTTTATTGTCAAATATATTACAATATGGGATATTTAAAGTAGTATTATTAGATTCTATAGTAGAATAAACCCCATTCCATAAGAGTAATTCATGAAGTTTATGGATATTATTTTCATAATTACAATATGATAAAAACTTCTTTCTAACCCCCCCATCTCCATCAATCATACCACTTATAAAAGCTGTAAATTGGGATGTAGATAATTTGGATAAAAGGTTGATGTTTAGAGATTTAATATCCCCATCATATATAAAAGATTTTAATAAATTAAACTTTCCCCCACCATTATACCTACTTCCAACTCTAATACTATAATTGGGTTTGGCATTTGGGAGATTTTTAGATTGATATGGAGTTAAATCATTAATTGAATTTAATTGAAATCTAGAGGTTCTATTTTTATTAATTAGTGGTATAATGTTTTCAATAAGAGTAATACAACTATTGCTAATTGAAATAGAAGATTTATCAACCTTTTCATTATGATACCACCCATCTGTAAAGATTAGTCCTAATAAGTATAGATCATCATTAGATATAATATCATTGTTTCCACCTAAAATTTCATAGGTTTGATTAGGATTAGGATTATTCCCTTTTACTATTTCAAAATATAAATCATTGCTAATTTCCATTAAATCTTCAACTTTTTTATCAGATCTGTTTTTTAAAAGTTGATTTACATTTTGATACTTTGAAGTTTTTTCATATACTGGGAAGATATGGTTTTTGCTACTTTTGATGGTGTTACCATTTCCTAGTTTTATATTATATTCTTGTTTCATTCCGGATGATACATATCGGACTATTTTGTCTTCTACATATCCTAATGTGTCTCCCTCATGACTATTTTGAATTTCTAGGATTTCATCATTTTTCCATATTCTTGAAGTTTTAGGGATACAATTCCACCCTACCAAAATATCAGGATCTATTTCTTTATATCGTTCAAGAAATTTAGCTAATAGTTCTTCTTCAGTTCTACAGGGAATGATTTCTTTATGTCCTTTAGTATGTCGAATTTGACCTTTCTTATCTAAAATAAGAATAGCCCATTTATCAGGTGTTTTATCCCACCAAGCAATAGATGTTACTGGTTTAGGAGCTGCTTGGATATATTCCTCAGTAAGTGCTCCTCCCATCTCAATCTCAATATCAAAAAATACTTCACGATGTCCTTTAGAGACTTCATCATTGGTTCCATATTTTTCAATAAGGAATTTTTGATAAGGAGGCATATCATGAAAATGAAGATTAGGTGTATTTTTATCCCAATCATAAGTTTTTTTAAGCCATTCACCATTTAATCCTTGATAACTTGCTTCTCTTTCAGAACATTCTATATAGGCAGGATTACGCCAAGGAATTATTTCATAATTATTTTCAGTCCATAAATGTATCTTATACTGGTTTTTACCAGCATATTCAGCGTAACATTTTTTATACATTACCAGTAATTAATTATGTTTGAGGTCGAATCCAAAAACGACGCTTTTTTTTTTCACCATATACTTCTAATGGCTTTTCTTCATATAACCCAGCTTCTTCATCAGTCTTCATCATTTCAACTAATGCTTCTTTTTGTTGTTCTTTAGTATTATTTTCTACAACCATGTCCTTACCTTTTAATTGAGCAAAAGCAAAATTTGCTGCTATCACTAAAGATATGGCAAGAGGATCAAAAACAAAAATTATTATTAAAAGAAGATAATTTATAATTCTATCCATAGAAATTCCAGTTAAATTAGATAGATACTTAAGAGGACCTAATTCACTGGCTAATTCACCATTAGTTTGGATATCAACAATTTGAGTTTCACTGTCAAATATCAAAGTATTAAGACTATCAACTTTTTGGTTTATAGCAGATTGTCTAATAACAGCTTGATCTAGTTGTTTTTCTAAGGCTTTTCTATTAGCTGAAGAAGAAGTAATGACTAATTGACCTGTTTTTCTATCAACATATTGAGAAGTATTGTTTGATAGACCTCCTCTTAAATTGTTAATAGAAGTATTAATAGATTCTTTTTCAGTATTGTATAGAGTTAATTGTTCTTTATAATTATCTCTTTTTTTTTCTATCAATTCTACTTGAGCGTCAATATTACCTGCTTTATTAGCTGTTTCTTGATAAGCTGATGATAAGAAACCATATATGCCTGCTGAAGTGATTAGTATTAATACAACACAAGCTACAGTTAAATAAATTCTAAGAACTTTATTTATACTGTCCCAGTATTGATATAACAAAGAAGCTATAACGAGTTTAGATATTTCTAAAGAACTAGCCATAATAAGTACTTCAGTACTAGCTCCAGCAAACAATTTACTCAATCCAGTGACTGAGTAAAATGCTGCTGAAACTGATACTGAGAGAGCACTTAGGGCTATAATAAATGGAAATATTCCTTGTTTTAGCCTGTCAATCATTTAGTTTTGATGATACATATCAATATAAGTCTGAGCTGGGTAGGCTCCAACTTTAGAACTTAAGACATTACCATTGTCATCTATTAATAAAACTGTAGGGACATTTTTAATTTTGAACTGTTGAACTTGAAAAGAATCTTCATCAACATTAATCTTCATAACTGGGTAGTTGAGTGCTACCTGATCCATGGTTAGGCCTAATTGGCGACAAGGACCACACCAAGGGGCTGAGAAGTATAGGAATCTTTTCATACTAGTTCTTCAATTATACCTACTACTTCACTCATCACTAACAAAGCAATAGCGGTTATTAAATTAAAAGCAAGAAACCCATAACCTAAAATTCGAATCCCAGATTTGACAAATGAAATTCTACGATGCCATTTTTGATTGGGCATTTGGTCTATATTTTTAATTTTAGTCTTATTCATAACTAATTATTATATTATTTGTATCCGTAAGGTTGATAAGTTGGAAAGAATTGTTTGAGATTTGGTTTAGAATAATTAATACTTTTCATCACTTTTTTGTCTGATGATCGGTAAACAATATACCTACCACCAATCCTTTCATAATGGCATGGTTCGCCCTGCTCTTTGGACCTCTGCTCGACTGTTTGTTTAGCCTCCTCTTCGCTTGAGCAAGCTTTTGATAAGTTCGATCTTTGAACCTCTTGATAGGCTGGCCAAATTTTATCCTTAAGACCATGTAACATAGTGCCGTTCCCCAAGGAAACATAAGTAATGTCACACAAAGCGTCCAAAATGCCAACGATGTCTCCTTGTTCACACGCTTCTCTATACTCCTCAAGTTCCTCCAGTATGAAGTTGTATACGAACTTCCATTCTTTTTCTTCGGGGATTGTGGGTTCATAATTGTTAGGTTTGTTCATTAGTTGATTAAATTCCTCAACCTCGTCCACAAATGGGACATTTGTAAATAACTCTAATTGGGTATTTGTTGTATTCATAAATATTAAATTTGATGTCCTCCGTTATTAATTTTTAAACTGTCAAAAAACTCTTTACGAGCTTGATTTGTATCATCTATAAAAACACCTGATGCTTTGGTTGTGATCATGGCTGCTCCATCATGTTTAATTCCACGACATGATACACAATTGTGAGTTGCAACTACAGTCACAATAACACCAATATTTCCCTCACAAACTTTATCTACACCTTGATGAATAGCAGCTGTAAGTTGTTCTTGGATAGCTCCTCTACGACCAAAATGTTCTACAATTCGATTTAGTTTTGAGAGACCAATAACACGTCCTTCAGCCCCAGCTATATAACCAATATGAACTACACCTCTAATTGTTTGGTGATGGTGTGAACACATTGAAGTAAGTGGTATATTACGCTCAATAATAATACCATCATAACCATCACTAGGGAATGATGTGATATCAGTAAATTCATTGTATCTTCCAGCCCAAAGGTCATTCACATATGCCTTAGCTACCCTACGAGGTGTTTCCATTGAGTTGGGATCATTGCGCCAATCACATTTTAGAGCATCTAAAAAGCGACCAAAATGTTCTGTAGCTTCTTCAATCATCAACTCTTTTTCTTCTTTAGTTAATGGGTAATTAGAAGCTACCCCATTAGCAAATCCAGAAGGAACACACTCAATACCAGTGTGAAATTTTCTTCTATTATTAGTCATAACTTTATTTTGAGTAAATATAAGAATATATTTTTAAAGGGCCAAACTTTATAATATAAAAATTGTCTTTAGATTTCTATTGTAACCTTTTTCATCATCCATACCATAACCTATATACCAAGGATCAAGCATTGAATCTGTATCCTGTCTTAAAATAAAATGAACTTTTTCAAAATCTAATGTTCCTTTACAAATAGCTACAACTGGAATGAGTGATTTAGGTTCTTTGACTTGGAGAAATTTAGTAACAGCTAACATAGTATTACCTGAATCTAAAATATCATCTACTAAATAGACATGTTTTCCTTTGATTTTGGTTTCTAAGTCTTTAGAAATGACTAAATCACCTTGTCTTTTACCAAAATATGATTTACATCTAATAAAATCAATTTCAATAGGAATAGTGAGTTCTTTAACTAAATCACTAAAAAACATAAATCCACCATTTAAAACACAAACAAATACTACAGGAGTAGGATCATTACGGTGTTCATCACTTATTTTTTTAGCTAGAATTTTGATTTGAATGTCTAGTTCTTTTTCACTTATTGCTTCGTACATAATATAAATTTATTTAGTTCTCCAACCTTTTTCTATTTTTTCTTTAATTCGGTCAGCTAATGGTATGGGATTTCCATCTTCATCAATACGAACAAATTTAATATTTGTACTTAACACAACTGATTGTTGGCCTGTATAAACACTATGAGCTCGAGCTTCTAAATGGAGAGTTATAGAAGTAGTACCTATTTTATCTACCTCTCCATAAATTTTAAGCATTTGACCTTCTCTAGCTGGTTTTTTGAATTCACATTTATCTATAGCTATAGTTACCATTCGAGGGGTATCACATACTTGAGCGGCGTAAGCTGCTCCAGCAGCATCAATCCAAGCTAATAATTTACCCCCAAATAAATTACCATGAAATCCTAAATCAGATTTTTTAACTGGGTGGGTTGTGATGAGTTCCATGTTGGCTAAATTTTAAAGTAAATTTATTATCATTATAGATAATATATGAATTATTTTCAATCCAATCTCCACAATTTATATAATTTTCTTTTATAATTGGAGTATGAATGTGCCCACAAATTACTCCTTTACATTTTCTTTTTTCAGCTTGATATTGAAGTTGAGATTCAAAACTAGTAATAAATGCTACAGCATTCTTAACAGAGTCTTTAAGCCATTTACTAAGAGATTTAGGGCGCATTTTTAATTTACGTCTTATTTTATTTAAATTTCTATCAAACCAAATAGCTAATTCATAACCTACACTACCTCCTATGGCTAATAATTTAGACATTTTTACTACACCATCATAAGCATCTCCATGTACTACCCACCAATTTTTAAATTTAGCTTCATTAACTACTCTAATATTAGCAAATTCTAAAGGGGCATAATTGCGTAAAAATTCATCATGATTACCTGTTACATAAATTATCTCAGTTCCTTTTTTAGAATAACTAAGTATTTTACGAATTAAATTAGTATGACTTTGGGGCCAATGATGACGTTTTTTTAATAACCAACCATCAATAAAATCTCCTACTATAAAAAGTTGTTTAGGTTGATATTGTTTTAAAGTATTAAGAAGAGCTTCAGCGTTACATCCTTTAGAACCTAAATGAACATCAGATATAAAGATAGCTTCAACTTCTAATTTAAACTCCACGTTTGATATCATAAGCTATAATGTGTTCTCTACCTGTAAAGTTATATCCCTGTTCAGCGCACATTTCAATTACTTTAGGATAAATTTTAATCAATTCTTCTCTATTATCACCAGCTGGCATAACCCAAGTTTTATTTTTGGGTATATTCATTTCAACTCTAAACTCCTCAATTTCTTTAAGTGTTTCCTCAGTGCCATCCCAAACAGGCTTATAATGATAATCATTATGATATTCCATCATTTTTTTAATGGCTTCACGATTGAGTCTAAGGCGATTATGAGTTTCGACAAATTTTTCATCCACCACTTTACCACCGGGCGTAGTGACACCAACACGAGGGACAGAGTTATTAAACTTAGGGCTAAGGGATATGAGACCAATCGGATAATCAGTGGAAACGAAGTGTGAACCTTCTGTTTCGATTGTAATTGTGATTTCCCTTTCATTTGCAAAATGAGTTAGTTCATTTACTAAAGCAGGATGCATTGTAGGTGAACCACCTGTTAACATCATTTCCTTAACATAAGGATGCTTATTATAAATATCTATAATATCATTGAATGTAAATGTTCCCTTTTCTGGGTGGATGCTTGTATACCAAGAATCACACCATCCACCTTCACTAAACCAACAACGGTGAGTACATCCTGTAGTACGAATAGCTATAGTAGGCATGCCTGCTCTACTACCCTCACTTTGAACACATAAGTATACCTCTACAACTGGGAGTACTTTGTTATAGTCTTCGATTCTATTATTCTGCATAGATAGCACTGTTTTTTCCGTGTTCCATAAATTCTACTTTAGTAACTCTAACTCTACCATCAGTTTCAGTTTTAATAAAATCATTAAGTTTATTAAAGATAAACTCAGCAAATCTCTCAGCACCAACATGAGGTATAACTCTAAGTTGAATCAAACCATGTTGATCCATTGCTTTCCATCCTTCAAGATATGGATCATCTTCAGCAATTATAGTGGTATGATCAAACATATAATCCATCCAAGCTTTAGGATTCATATTATCAATGGTACCTTTAGCTCGTTTCATACCTCCAAAATCCCATACCCAATTTTTTTCATCAAGTTCACCTTCAAACCATACTTTAAAACTTACTCCATAACCATGAAGGAATCTACAATGAGTTCCTTCAGCTTTCCATTGACGGAATACACAACTGAATCCATCAAATATTTTTGTTGATTGGAATTTAGGCATTTTTATGTTGGTTTAAAATTTGTTGAACATGATTTTTTACTACTTCCCAACTTACTTCACCAGTTTCATCTTCATATTGTACTGGGTCAGGGGAGCCTAATTTAATAAAGGCTTCAATACGTTCTACTGAAGATGCTGATTTGTAATCACTATTACCGCTTGGGTATGGTTTATAAGATGTATTAGTACGTTTATATACTTCATTAAAATCTAATCCTAATTGGTCACAGCATTCTTTACCATCTTCTAAAATAGTAAATTTATTTCCATTTAAATAAGGAGTATAAAACTTAACTCGTTCAGCACCCCAATTACCTTGAATAAATGCTTCATGATCAATATCTCTAAACTCTTGCCTACAATCAGGATAAATAGCATGATCACCAGCGTGGATACCTAAAGAGATGTAGACATCTGTATTAAGTTCATTGGCTTTTGAAAGAGCTACAGCTTGAATAATTGAACTAAAGATTTTATTACGATTAGGGACAACTGTTTCTTTCATATTATCTTGCTCATAGTGTCCTTCAGGTACTTCATCTCCACCTTCTACAAGAGCACTATTAAGCATAGGAGCTAAACCATCAAGTTTAATTACTCCATATTTTACATTTTGTCCTTTATCATTAAGATAATCAACAAGTGATTGGGCTCGTTCAAGTTCTACTCGATGTTTTTGCCCGTAATCAAAAGAGAGGCAAGTAACCTCATAATCATTTGCTAACAGGTGGAGAAGTAATGTGCTGGAATCCATACCTCCACTTAGTGACAATACTGCTTGTTTATTCATAAATTATTTATTTTTCTAAATGTTTCTACATTATGTACAATCCTTTCATACATAACTGAATTGGGTTCATCATTGATAACATCATCAATTTTAGTTTTGGGTTTTTCAAATAATCCCCAATTATTATATTCTACACCATCATAGGCGGCCATAATAGGATTGGATGTATCTATAGTTTTAATTTGTTGTATTCCATTATAATATAAAAACTCTTGTGGGATAGAACAACCTAAAAGGTGAATTTCATCTGTTTCTCCAATCATTCCCATCTCAATCATTTTAACAATAACTAATTGACGACCTAATGCTTTACTGATATTAACATTAGGATGTGGGAACATTTCTTTATAGTAATTAGCTCCATAGCTAAATGCTATTTTTGTATAACCTAACCATTTATAGGTTTGATAACATTTAACAATTTCAGCAAATGACTTACCTTGAACTACCGCTACTTTTTTTACATTGTCTGGGAGTTCAATATAGCTCCATTCCTTAGCATTACGCATAGAATAGATGGCATTTTCCCATTCATCAGGAACTATAAATTCATTTGGTTGAATCTCTTCAATAATAGAAAGAAGTCTACCTTTAGAATAAGGCACACCTAATTCATGAAGAGAATTATCCATTACTACATACCTTATACCTTTAACTTCCTGGAAATATTCTTTATATTCAGGATATTTGTCATAAAGGTGAGGTAATAGATAGTCATAGTCATTAAACCATCCACTTGCTTTTAAATACGCTATAGGTATTTCGTGTGATACTTTCATTAACTTTTATTTTTACGAGGACGTCCTCTACGAGGTTTTATTGATTCAGGAATATTATATTTTCTATATTTTTGTTCACAATAAATATAAAAATCTTTTAGATCACTGCCAAACTCTATTACTTCTCTATCATAATCTTCTTTAGTCATTCTAAAAGAAGTAACAAAATCTTTTTGTAATTGTTCTAAATTTTCAGCTTCATATTTTTCATGATCTTCACGTAGACGTTTACGTCGTTGAAAATCTAAAGATGCCTCATCACAAAAACGTTCATATTCTCCTGGGTATTTTAGTCGTTTTTGTTCTATTTCCCATTCACAGTATTGTATTTGCCAAAAGTAAGGGCTAAAATTATAGTCACCATTAACAATTTTGTCCCATAAAAGGGCATGTTTAGGTAGAGGTTTGTTTTTAGGAGTCCATCTCCTCCACCAAAGAAATTGATTGTAGTTAATCTTTTGGAGTTTAGATAACTCTTTTTCAATAACTTGAATTGAATGGGTCATATAGTAAAGATAAAAAAAGGCTTGGCAAAAGCCAAGCCTAATCTTTTTAAATATTTAGAATTTTAAACCTCAGAACTTATATTTTATTAGTTTAATTATGCTCCTAAGTCTCTTCTTGAGAAAGAATTTTTAATATAAGTACCAATCTCAGCTTTTTCTTCATCAGTTAGTTTAGATAAAACAACTTTTCTAAGACCTTTTTTAGAAGGATTATTAATATATTCTATAATTTCAGGATCTTCTTTTAACCTATTAACAACTTTTAAAACTGTTTTATTTTTATTTTCTCTAAAAAGAAAAAGAACTTCATGAGCTGGAAAGAATGGTATGAGTAAAGCTCTTTTTAAATCGTCTAGTATAAATTTAGTTTTTTCTCCTACAGTCCTTAATCCTATACCTACCATAACAACTAATACTATTAAAGCTTGTAAAGCTACAGCTCCTATAACTCCAGCTCCACCCAAAACAGCTCCAACACCTTTTCCTACTCCAGTAGCTACATTTCCTATTCCTTTACCTATATCATCAAATACTCCTTCATCTACTGTTTCTTCATTTACAGAATTTTCTTGAAGTTTAGCTTCAATACCTCCTTCAGCTAAATACTTTTTGTAATCAAAGCCACTCATTTTTTTTAATTTTCAGGGTTAACGTTTTTATGTTGATCTATTTTATTTAATACAGTTTTTAAAACATCGTTAGGTATTAAATCTAACATTGATGCATTTTTTAAGATGCTAATTAATTGGAATACTATAAATGGAATCACAATAGTTTCACTTAACCATCCTGCTCCTACAAAAGCAGTCTCTATACTTAATATTGTAGTCAGTAAAATAATCCAAAAAAATAGTGATTTAAGAACTTTTAAGGCTTTATAAGTTTTGAATCCTTCACGTTTAGTACCAGCCCAAACTCCAAAAAATCCATCTACAAATAAAATTCCTACCAATGCCATATACTGTTCAGCATTGTTAAGAGTGACGTTCATAAAATATGAACAAATAAAGGAAAGAGTTGTAGATAGTGACAAGGCAAGGATTGTAAGTAGGTTAGTTTTCATGTAAGACTTTAAATAGGTAATACAATATTTTAGCTTACAACCCTTCATTCCAGTTATACGTATTTAGATTTTTATTAGAGTATCAGGTAAAAATTTAACAAATTGAAGACCAACAATTTTTTTATTTGGATCTCCTTTTTCTGAGCTCATCATTGTATCTTTAAAAAAGAGTAAGTCTTTTTGGGGTTCTGTAGATAAAAATTTTATTGTTATAAAATGTTCTTCTTTACCATCACCTCGAGCTTTATTCTTTTCATCAAATTTTTCTGATGTTATATTGTTTACAATGGTTATTTTTCTAATAGCTCTTATTTCATCAATAATATCAGTGATATTAGTATCAGAATCTGTAACTAGATAAGCTGTTGCCCTATAAATAGGTAACGCTTCCATAATTAAGTCTTTCAACTTAGGCATGTTTATAAATATTTAAAAGTGTAACCTTTTACATGTGTTGTTGTTGTTTTAGCATTTAGTGATTTATAACCATTTAAAACATTCCAAATAGCAGATTTTTGACATCCAATATAATCAGCTGCTCTAGCATTATTAGGAAATTCACCAACTAAATTACCTTCTTTATCATACATTAAAATAGGACGACGTTTAGCATTTTTTACCTTTTCTTTAAAGTCTTTAGTATGTTGCCATTTTTTTCTATTAGTACCAAAATTAGAAGGTTTTGGTTTGCTATTAGCTTTACTTATTTTATGTTTAGATTCTTCTGTATGATAAGAGCAACCACTACCACCTTTATTTTCGTTTAACCCGTTATTGTAAGTTTGTAATTTATTTATCCAGTAACGTTCACAGCGGCGTAATAAAGCATTACCTTCATCTCTAGTATAAGATGAAATATCAATTTCTTCTAATACTTCAAACAAATGAAAATCTCCACCATATTTGGTAAGGGATTCTCTTAATTTATTGTTTCCTTTAAATTGAAAATTCTTATGTTGATTAAAACGCTTTTCAATGTTTTTAGATAAACCAATATATATTTGCCCCTCAGGATTTGTAATTTTGTATATTCCTATCATGGCTATATATATATTTAAATTCTTAAAAGACCCGCTTACCCGTCACAGCTCACACAATCTGCTGTTCTTGAACCTATGTCTCCTCTAATCACACTATCAGTACGTAGATAATATAATGTTTTAACACCTAATTTCCAAGCTTCCATATGAACCTGATTAATCCATTTGGGTGAGTCAGTAGGATCAAAACTTAGATTAAGTGATTGAGTTTGATCAATATATTTTTGTCTAATAGCTGCTTGTTTAACAAGTTCTAACTGATTAACTTCACTAAAAGTTAAAAATATTTCTTTTTCATCTGGTGAAAGAACATTATCAGGTAAATTTTGAACTGAACCTTTATCAGCTAAGATTTGATCCCAAACTTTACTTGTATTATATCCTTTTTCTTCTAATAGTTTCTCAAGAATTTTATTTTTAACAATAAATGTTCCTTTAGCTCCATTAAAAGTATAAACATTAGCTGGAATTGGTTCAATACCTGCTGAGCAATCTGAAATTCTTGAGTTGGATACTGTAGGAGCTATAGCTAACAGATGGGTATTTCTCATACCTGTTCCTTTACACCAAACTGGCTCACCATATTCTACAGCTAATTGGCGTGAAGTAGCCTCAGCTTTCTGTCTAATATCACTAAAAATGGTATGAGTCCAAGCTGTTGAAGCAATTGAATTAAATGGTAAATTCTTTTGTTGGAGGAATGTATGCCAACCCATTACACCTAAACCAAGTGCTCTACCTTTTTTAGCATGTCTATGAGTCCTAATAAGTGAATCTTTGCCATTACTCTTATCTATAAATTCTTGCATAACACCATCCAAAAATCTAATTGAAATTTCAATCAAATCAGTATCTTTCCACTCATCATATTTAGCTAAATTAATTGAGGAAAGACAACAAATAAATGAATGTTCTTCATCTGTATGGAGTGTTATTTCTGTACAGATATTAGTCATTGAAACATCCAAATTATTCATAGCGTAAGCTAATGGATTAGCCTTATTCACATTATCTTTAAACATAATGTAAGGTTCACCTGTCTCTACTCTGGTTTTGAGGATTTCCAGCCAAACAGACATAGCTTCACTATCTCTTTCTCCCAAACGTCTCATAAAACTATCATCTACAACTACACACTGGTGAAGATTGAGACATTGTCTATTTGGATCTCCTTTAGGACGTCTAATTTGAAGAAACTCTTTAATATCTGGGTGGTTGATATCTAGGTTAACAGAGGCTGCTCCTCGTCTGACTGAACCTTGATTAGTAGCTATAATGGATGAGTCATAGATTTTACACCAAGGTACTACACCTTCAGATTTACCATTACCTGTAATGGCTGTTCCTCTAGGTCTGATACGGGAAACACTAACCCCAACTCCACCTCCTAAAGCTGTTAATTTCATTAATTCAGCATTAGTTAAACCAATACCTCTAATTGAGTCTGGTGTATCAATACCAAAGCAAGAAATAGGAAGACCACGATCTGTACCAGTATTTGAAAGAACAGGACTAGCTAATCCTAACCACCCATTCCAAATATATTTAAAAAATTTAGCTTCTAAATCAGGTCTATTAACTCGTTCAGCTACTGCTTTTGATACTCTACGATAAGCTTTTTTAGGTGTTTCTCCTGGGAGGAGATAACCTTTAGATATGGTAGAGAGGGAAATCTCATCCATCCATTCAGGATAATCTTTCCCCCTTACCCAATCTTGAACATTGGATAACAAATTATTGTCCATATTTTAGATAAAATTATTTGTTCTTAGCTACAACAGACCAAATACCACCAATCAAAGTTAAGGCGGCTCCTGAAAGTTCTGTGAATGTAGCTTCATCAATAACTCCTTTAGTGATTAAAACACCACCAACAAATGTTAAAGCATGTCTAACGATTCCTAAGATTTGTTCTTTTGTCATAGTATTATATTTTAATTATGTTTATAAATATTTTAAAAAATTGATTCATCCCATTGTAAATGACCTTTGCTATAGTTAGTAACTCTTGAGGCAAAGAAATCAGTGTGTTGTTTACCAGCTGATAAAGCATCAAACCATTTCATTCTATCAACTGCTGGTAAATCTACATCAGGGACAATAGCTAGATATCCAAGGTCACTTAGTTTAGTGTTGACTCTATTTTTGATAAAGTTTTGAAGATCATATTTAGGACATCCTTCCAAATCTCCCAACTTATAAACTTTATCGATAAAATCAAGTTCAAGTTTTAGAGACAACAAAGCCGCCTCATTTATTGCGGTTTTGAGCTCCGGAGTCTTGAGCTTAGGGTTTTCTTTGATAAGTGTTCTAAATAACCAACATCCCGCTTCGGAGTGCATTGATTCATCTCTAATAGACCATTCAACAATCTGGCCGACCCCTTTAAGCTTATTTCGCATTTTAAAAGATAATAAGATGGCGAACGAAGAGAATAAATTAACTCCTTCGGTAAACGCCGAGAAGATGGCGAGAGACTTAGCAATATGTTGCAAATCTTCCTCACCATTGAAACTGTCCCTAACAGACATAAGATTTTCAATTTTAGCCATTGTAGCTTCATCTTCGAGAAATTCTGAGAAGTCATCGAGTCCAAGTGTTTCATTTAATAGAGAATATGCTTCAGCGTGAATAGTTTCAAATGCTCCAAATGTGGTAGCCATCATAATAACTTCAGGTTTACGGAACCATTTAGTTACAAGACCACTCCAGTAATCATTTACAATTGTTTCAGTTTGGGCAAATCCTTTTAGGATAGAGCCCACAATATTTTTTTCAGTTTCAGTTAAATTTTGTTTCCAGTCATTTATATCTCCCATCATTGGAACTTCAGTATGGAGCCAATGCGCTTGTTGTTGTTTTAGCCAGTAATCATGAGCTTCGGGGTATTCAAAAGGTTTGTAGACGATTCTTTCCTGCAAAAGGTTAGTATTTGCCATTTTTTATTTTATTATAAGCTAAGTTGAAAAAATTGTTGAGCCAAAAGATCTCTGTCTAAGGTGTTAAAATCAGTTCCCTCGATTTTTCTTACTGGTGTTTCGTTATCGTTATCAAAGTGTTCATCCAAGACTTCAAAATGACCTGTTGAAGTATCTGCTTTAACTGAAAAAGTCATTCCGTCCATTCCGTATCTATTTTTCATTATATGAAATCTACCAGTACCATTTACCTTATCTTCTTTTTTTCTTGAGAGTGATATAGCCACATCAGTAATCATGATTTTATCATAGCTACCGGCAGCTTTATCACCTTCAATGACATTATCTTTTGCACCGGCACGATTAACTTGAGAAACTGACCAGATAGGTAGTTGAAGTTCTTTAGCTAATCCTTTAGTGCTTATATAAATATCATCTATTTCTCCCTTACGATCTTGAACTCGTTTTCTTGAAGAAAGAAGATCAACATAGTCAATTAAAATCAAATCAGGTTTAAAATCTAAATCAGTACACTTTTGAATATGTGATTTAAGCATTGGAATAGTTGCTTTACCTGTGGCAAATTCCTTAATAATTAGCTGGCCTGGGAGATTATTTACTAAAGTATGGACTTTGTCTTTATGTTTAGAAATAGAATCAACACCTATATTAGTAAAATAAGCGTCATACCTTCTACCAACATAATCTTCACTTAATTCTAAAGTATAATGTATAACATTAAATCCTAATTTAACAGCATATCCTCCTAAAGCTACCAATGTCCAAGACTTACCACCTCCA
>Ga0172367_10004516_pt1 | contig 17300 bp, 20 predicted proteins | sample Lak10m_FD_114542 | JGI IMG/M metagenome (GOLD analysis project Ga0172367, IMG submission 114542) | Freshwater microbial communities from Kabuno Bay, South-Kivu, Congo - kab_022012_10m | ecosystem: Environmental > Aquatic > Freshwater > Lake | place: Democratic Republic of the Congo: South-Kivu...
ATGTTGTCCGAAGCCCGCCAAAAAGATGGCTTGCACCCCGTCTGTTCGCACACCGAAAAATTGCCCTTCGACGATGAAACCTTCGCCCGCATCATCATGGTGGACGCGCTTCACCACGTCATCGACCAACGCGGAACGCTGGACGAACTCTGGCGCACGCTCCAGCCTGGCGGAAAACTCGTCATCGAAGAACCCGACCTGCGCCTCTTCGGGGTGAAACTGCTTGCCATCGCCGAGAAACTCGCGCTGATGAGAAGTCACTTCCTCTCGCCGCCGCGCATCGCAGAACTACTGAATTATCCCAATGCCCGCGTGCGTATCGAGACGAGCAGTTTTAATGCCTGGGTGATTGCGGAGAAAGAGAAAAAATTATGACCCATGCCATCGAAGTAGAAAACCTGACCAAGTATTATGATAAATTCCTGGCGGTAGACCACATCAACTTTGCCGTCGCACAGGGCGAGATTTTTGGATTTCTCGGACCGAACGGCGCGGGGAAGACCACCACCCAGCGGATGTTGACCTCACTTCTCACCCCGACCGAGGGGCGGATCCTGGTCAACGGGCATGACCTCGCCCGCGACTCGTATCCTGCCAAGCGGCAAATTGGGCTGGTTCCCGAAGAATCCAACGTCTACACCGAGTTGACCGCCTGGGACAACCTGATGTTCACCGCCAGTATTTATCGCGTGCCGCGCGGCGAGCGGGCAAAGCGCGCCCAAGAATTGCTGGAAATGTTCGGTCTTTGGGAAAAGCGCGATATCAAAGCCGAGAACTTCTCCAAAGGAATGCGCCGCCGTTTGAGCATTGCGATGGCGGTCATCCACAAACCATCCCTGCTATTTCTCGACGAACCCACACCTGGTCTGGACGCGCAAAGCATTCGCGCCATTTGGGAATTAATCCGCAAGATGAACGCGGATGGTACAACGGTCTTCATCACCACCCATCAAATCGAAGAAGCCAACCAGTTATGCGACCGCGTGGCAATCATCTCGCGCGGGAAGATTGCCGCCATTGATACACCCGAAAAATTGAAGGCAGACTTCCGCCGCGCGCAGTCGGTGGAGGTGGCGTTGGAAAGGGATGTGGCAGGAAAAACCTCGGAACTGGAAGCATTGCCAGGAGTGACGACCCAGGTCAAAGTCGGGGACAAGATGCGGTTGTACACCGAAGACCCGTCGGCGCTGATTCCGCGCGTCGTCCAGTACGCCGAGTCCAACCACTTGCGCATCGTCAGCCTCAACACACTCAGCCCCAGTTTGGAAGATGTCTTCCTTGAAATTACGGGCGGGCAACTGGGCGCGGTCAGCAAGGAAGAAGAGAAGCCCGCCAAACGCGGGATGGGAGGTCGCAAATGAATATCGAGCGAATCAAAGACGAACTGGCGCAAGCCTGGACGGTGGCGGTCAAGGACGTGCGCGTGTATTACCTGCGCCCCGGCATGATCATGTTCGGCTTCCTGATGCCGTTCTTCATGTTCTTCTCGTTTTCGGTGAAGCGTGATGTGGGCGCGGCAGAAGGCGTGGCGCGGCTGCTGGCGATGGCGGTCTTCTTCACGGCGGGCGCGGCGGGACCGTTCATCATCCCCACCGAGCGAAAAATCGGAACGTATGACCGATTGCTGGCAGCGCCGATGTCGCTATTGACCCTGCTTCTCGGCAAAACCGCAGTCGGGGCGTTCTTCGCAGTTGCGGTTTCAGGCGTGTCGTTGCTGGCAGGACTTCTGTTCTTCGGCGCGAACATCCTCCAGCCTGGACTGCTCGCGGCGGGAATTTTGCTGGCGGCGTTCTCCTTCTCGACATTGGGGCTGGCTTTCGGCTCCATGCCCACCACCAATCCTGGCGACGTGCAAATGCCCAGCACGCTCCTGCGCTGGGGACTGCTCTTCATCAGCGGCGTCTTCATCCCATTGAGCGAGATGGCGCCCATTGCGCGGATGATCGCCTTTCTTTCCCCGCTGACCTACGCCCAAGATGTGATGAATCATGCCGTTCTGGGAAGCGGCTTGCTCAACCCTTGGCTGGATTTGTCCATGCTGGCTTTGAGCGGACTGCTGTTCCTGTTTCCATCCATCAAAATGCACCAGCGGGCACGAATGTTGGGGCGGTGAGAAGTTGTAAAGCAGCCTCGCCCCGGTTGACTTAGTATCCGGGACATTTGAAAAACTTTATAAAACATTGAACGTATCTTTACAAACCCAATACAATTTGTTGCTATGATATACGAAGATAACTTGTAAACCTCTGAACAAAAGGAGTCGATATGAAAACCACACTGAAATGGATACTGCCAATCGGGGCTGTCGTTTCAATATTTGTCTTGTTGGGATTGGCGTTCTTTAGCCGCCTTTGGATGGGGCAACAATTTTTCCCGGTGGGATATAACATGATGCGAGGAGGCTCACATCACTCATTTGTAATGCCCGGAGCTTCCTATGGAGGGTTGATCCTTGGAGGAGTGTTGCTCATGGTGGTTCTTGGCATCATCCTTTTTGCAAACCGCTCAACGACACAGTCTGGAGCCGATGACCAACCCGAACCCCTGGATAACTGTCCAGTTTGTAACGCCGACCTGAATCATGATTGGAAGAACTGCCCCTATTGTGGATATGACCTGTATATCTGTACAAAATGATAAAAAGCCTTCGGGAATATCCGAAGGCTTTTTATTGGGTGCGTAATTACTTAGCGCGGAGCCTGCAATAATTCGGGCGGAACATTCAGTGGACCGCTCAATGTATGCAGGAAGGCTTCCAATTGCGCCAGTTCGGTTGCAGTCAACCCAAGCGGTTCCAACTCCGAATGACCAATGGGCGCCAGTGGGGGATGGTTGTAATGCTGTAAAACTTCCGCAAGTGTGGCATATTGACCCGCATGCATGTAGGGGCCAGTCTCGGCTACATTGCGGAGCGTGGGTGGTTTGAACGCGGCTTCGAGTTGTTCTCCAGTGGAAGTAACGAAGCGCAGTTCGGCGCAGTCGGTATCACCCGCATCGCTCCATTGGCTCAAACAATTGAATTCATCATTGATGACCTTCTGCACGCCTGAGGCGCGACCATCATCTGCGGGTAAGCCATTCGCAGCAGGCACACCCGTGTTATGGAAATCATTGTTCGTGAAGAGTGGTCCGTTATGACACTTGGTACACTCCGCCCGTCCGACGAACAAACGCAGCCCAGCCACTTCATCGTTTGTAAGCGCGGATTGCATGGCTTCCTTGTCATCGCTTAGCAGGGCCTCCACATATTTATCGAAACGTGAATTTCCAGGCACGATCAATCGTTCGTAAGCCGCAATGACTTTGCCCATATTGACATACACCTGCGTCACGGCATCGCGGTCTTCGGGAGTCATCGCCTCCCATGCAGCGCGAGCGGATGAATCATCCACAGGTCCCGCTATGTTGGGGAAACGTGTGCGATCCGAAAAATCTGGCAGAGTTCCAAAGATGGTTTCATAATCTGCGCGATAGACCTCATCGATCAGATGAACGTATTGAACGCGCGTGCCGCCATGCTCCACGGGGTTTTCCATTGGACCGAGCGCCTGTGCCCACTGGCTGTCCTTGCGCCCATCCCAAAAAAGCCAGGGACTGTACGCTGTGCCGACAATGCTCATTGTCTTGCGTGTCGTCGTGCCAACTCCATTTGCAAGAGGCAGTCCATCGGTGAACATCAACTCAGGCAGATGACATGTCGCGCAGGATACCTCTCCATTCGAACTGAAGCGTGTATCAAAGAAAAGTTTTTGACCGAACTTCGCCGCTTCGGGATTGTCTGCAAAAGCGTTGGATGGATCGGGAGGCAGCGCGGGCAGGCTGCCGATCCATAGCGACCGTAACATGGCAGTATCCGCCTCACTCCACGATGTTTGCCTATCCTGCACCCAAAAGGCAATCGCTGCAACTGCAAGAATAACTCCGCCCACGATCAAATAGACGCGTTTCATGGCAGGCGTTACTCGAGGATGAAGTTGAATGTGACGTTATCGCTTTGCCCGTTGGCAGCGATATTGAAACGGACTTCCCACCAGCCAGGCATTTGAAACTTCATACCTTCCACGCGATAATCTCCGTTACCCAAATCTTGCGTGACCTCTGGACTGGTCGGTAAACCGTGCCCATGTTGCGGCATTCCGCCATTGACCGTGATGACAGCCTGCTCCACTGGTTTGCCATCCACTGTTTCGATATGAATTGTCCAGGTGTGGATCTGGTTAAGAGGCGGCAGGATCGGGTCGCTGCTATAGGAAACGCGAAACAGTCCCGAGTCCGAAAGCACGGAGGTGGATGTATCCAGGTTGGCTGCAACAGGTTGACTCCCCATCATCAGCGGATGAAGATAGCGCGGTCCAATGATCGGCATCAGTAAAATAAATCCAATAATGACCACGATGGTTGTGAGCGCCGAGGCGGCTATAACAGTTATGGTTTGTTTCTTCATGTCCAGGTTCCTTTGGAATTATCGAGAATTTTTATGATTTTAGTCTGGATTTATAAAGAGATTGTAAAGATTTGGTGAAGAGATCATAAGAAAGGAATAATCCTTCCCGTTATCTGGGCAGTGAGACTAACAATCCAATGAGCGCGCCCCCGAGGATGAGCCAGGTTGTGTTGGTCTTGAAACGGAATAACAGGATGCCTGACAAAACAAAAATGATTACGGTTGGCAAATCCACAAGCGATGCCTGCCCGAGTTGAAACGCGACCGCCGCCATCAATCCCAATGAAGCAATAATGACTCCGTCCAATAAACTGCCTGCCCACGGAGATTGTCGCAGCCTGGGAATGATGGGGTTGCTGATGGCGACAAAAATAAAGGAAGGCAGGAAAATCCCCAGTGTGGCAATCAACGCGGCGGGGACTCCGCCGAGCAGGTAGCCAATAAAGGTTGCCGAGGTGAATAATGGACCTGGCGTGATCTGTCCAATGGCGATGGCGTCGATCAATTGTTGCTCGGTCAGCCAGCCAAGACGCTCTACAAAATCAGCGCGCAGAAAGGCAACTAATACATAACCACTGCCATATAAAATGGCGCCAATCTTGAAGAAGGTCAGAAACAGCGTGGATAATGCAAAGGGAATGGGAGCAGCCATCAGCCCGGAAAGAAGCGGAAGGAAAATGGCTGGAGCAGTGTGAGGCAGTTTCCCAAGTCGATTCCAGTTTTGGATCAACATCATTATCAATCCGCCCGCAAAGAGCAGGAGAACTTCATTCACGCCGAGGAAGTACAACCCAATGGACGCAATACCGATGGCAAGAGACAATTTGTTTTTAATTGCCTTGCGCCCCAGTTCCCACAGGGCTTGCAGGATGATTGCGATCATCACGGGCTTGATGCCATAAAGCAACCAGCTTACTTGAGGGGTGGAACTGTATTGAACATATAGCCAGGAAAATACCAGCACAATAAGCATGGCGGGGAGTGTGAATGCTGCGCCGCTCACAAAAAGACCCGCCCAACCTGCGCGCAGAAAGCCGATGTGGATTGCCATTTCAGTTGAGTTGGGACCCGGAATCAGGTTTGTTGCGCCCAGTAAATCCAGGAAATGTTCATCGGTGAGCCATTTGCGACGGCGAACGAACTCGTCGCGGAACAAGCCGATATGTGCCGCAGGACCACCGAAGGCGGTAAAGCCAAGTTTAAGGAAAGATGTAAATACTTCCAGGATTGGGCTCATGGATTTGTTTGTTCCTCATGCGGCTTGATGGTTTTGAAGCTGCGATATAAGCTGAAATCGTAAAACAGTTTGAGCACGCCTGAAATAATGAACGGAGCGCCTGCCAGCGCAGGGATGCCAATGAGCGGCGCGGAAAAGATGGGAGCCAGTGACGCGCCGAGGGTGCGAGCGATACCCGTCACACCCGCTGCGGAAGAACGTTCGTCGGGTGAGACGACTGCCAGTGTATAAGACTGGCGCGTAGGAACATCCATCTGCGAGATGCTGAAGCGCAGCAACAACACGGTGATTGCCAACGGAAGGTTGGGCATGAGCGGGACGAGAATCAGCAGGATGTTCGATGGGACATGCGTGAATACCATCGTGTTGAGCAGTCCGATCTTGCGGGCAATCCATGCCGCAGAAAGCGCTGAGATACCCGCAAAGATGTTTGCGCCGAAGAAAATCGCGCCCAGCATGGCAGGGTCGGCGCCGTAACGTGTATGAAACCAGTACGCCATGATACTCTGTACCACGAAGCCGCCCGCAAACGCATCCACCGAAAAGAGCGCGGCGAGTTTAAGCACAGTCCCGCTCGATTTTCCCAGCCCAAGCAGGTTGACTTTTGCGTTATCTTTTTGAGTAGTCAATACTTCCACTTGTGGCGAAACAAAGTTGAATAACACGCCGAGGATCAATCCCAACGCGGCATACACCAAAATGATGACACGATAACTGGAAAGGGGAGTCGTCCCCCCGTTTTGCAGGATTTGCGCCAGCCCGCCTCCAACCAGACTACCGAAAGCTGTGGCGAGCGATCCTGCGAGTTGGTACCAGGCGAAGACTTGGGTGCGCCTATCACCAGGCAGGGTCTGCGCAAGGGCAGATTGCTCGATGGCAAGGAAGGGTCCCACTTCATTCCCACTGGGGCTGATAACGCCGATAGTGGCGGCAAACAGAAGCAGGTAGAAGTTGCGCGTCATCGCAAACAGAATGCCCGCAAAGATCATCAGCGCCGCGCCGATAATTAACATGCGCTTGCGTCCCATGCGGTCAGCGCGGGTGGTGATCCACAGGGAGATAAGTGTGTCGCCGAGCAGGGTCAGTGTAAGCAGGAGACCAATCTCAGAATCAGTAAGACCTGCCTCAGAAAGGTACAAGGCGAGAATGACAGCCAGGAGTCCGTAGGAGAACATCCGCACGATGCGCGTGGCAAAGAGCAAGGTGATATCAATTTTCATCGGTTTTCCTTTTCATAAAGTTCATTGTAAAACTGAGCGCATTGCCGAACTCACGAAATAACTCAAAGCCCGCGTTTCGAGCCAATCGCAGAACCGTTTTTCGGCTTTGGTAATGTGGATCGACCATGACTTCCGTTATGGAAAGAATACCGCCAGACTTGAGTGCGCGATAAATTTCCTGCAATGCGCGCCGTTGATCAACGATTTCCCCCAGAACGGTAGTCAGGAAAGCGCAATCATAAGCATCTTGCTCCTGAAATGCACCCTGACCTACGCCAACCAGCATAAACTGGACATTCATCAACCCATTTTCTCGTGCCCGTAATTCCACTTTTTGCAGCATCTCCTGCTGGAGATCTAGTGCCACGACCCCACCGTCTGCCCCGACCCGTTTGGCGGCTGGAATAGTAAGCCGCCCCGTTCCACAGCCTACGTCAAGCACGTTCATTCCAGGCTTAAGCTCGGCGCGGGCAATTTGCTTTTCCGCTTCTGATAGGGCAATGGGGTTTTCCAGAAAGAAATCGAGCCAGGGAGGGCATGGCAATGCATACCGCCGTGTAGCAAAGCGCCAAACCATGCCCGCGACGGTCACGAACAACAAGGCCGCCAAGATGAGAATAAGTAAAGTGTTCATTTCAGTATTGTCTCCTTGTTTGGTATCAGAACGTTTTTATTTCATCGATCAATTCTTGGACCTGGCGCATGGCTTTTACCAAGATAGCCTTACCAGACTTCGTGGCTTGATAGTACTTGCGAACCTTCCCCTCCACCACCTGTTTTTTCGATTCGAGAAAGCCATCCTGTTCCAGCCCGTACAAAATGGGTAAAGTGTGCCAGGGCTAAGGTTGTAACCATGCGTTGCCCGCTCCCGGATCATATCGAGGCCAAAGATTGGTTCGACCGAAGTGTGGTGGAGGATATGCAGGCGGATGAAGCCCAGGAAGAAGGTGCGAATATCATTATCGAATTTAGTTATCGTAATTCGATAATGATATTGCAATCTGTTGATTTTGTCAACCCGCTGCCCGTGAACTTTGATGGGCGCGGGGAAAGCCCCAATTTATGCAATTAGTAATGACTATTCAATGACATTCTTAATATTGTATTAATGTTTGGGTTGTTGTAGAATATTCGTCACAGACGAAAGCCGATAACGATCTCAGTAAATGATTTTAGTAACAAGAAGAAAAAATGATCCACAAGAGCTTTTCTACGGAGGTGAACAGAACAACACATTGCACGCTACCAACAAAAGACCGGTACCAATATTAATATCTCAAGGAGAATGCAAATGAAGAAAAAATGGAATCTGATAAAGCTCATTGCCATTCCTGTGAGCCTCTTAATTCTCGCGGCACTGATCGCCGCCTGCGTCTCGGAAGCCCCATCTCCCACCACCATTCCGCCAACCGCGGTGCCGCCTACGCCCACAGCAACCCCAATTCCAGCAACCGCCAGCGAAAAGTGCCTTTTCTGTCATGGTATCGAAAATATCGCCATGATGGTTGGACAGGAGGCGGTTCCCGTTTATGTGGACATTACAGCCTATCAGCAATCCAAGCACGGCGAAGTCGAATGTGTTGAGTGTCACATCGACATCGATCCCACCCCGCCCCACAACGCCAATCGGATATTTGGAAGTTGGGCACGCTTCAGCCTAAAGGATACTGACGTCAATCTGTCGCGTAACTTCTATAGTGTCCCCGCAGATGCCTGTCTGGCTTGTCACGATGATGCAAAATATGCAGCCTTCTCCCAAAGCGAGCACGCTACCATCAAGGACATGAAGTTCAACGCCGACGGCAGTCCGCGCGCCGAGATCACGATCAAAGGTTCCGATGGACAGGAGTATCACGCGAACGAAAACTTCGATGCCAAAGACTGTGAACGCTGTCACATCAACACCAATTGCGGCACCTGCCACTGGACTTCCACCATCAAGCAAAAACAGGAAGGCAGTGTTATCGACCTTTGGACGAGTTACGATAAAGACAGCGATACTGTCAAGGGCGCGATGACAGAGTACGGGATGGATTGGACCGTTAATGTTGCTTCCCATGACTTCCGAAATGCCGAAGAACTGACATCCTCAAACGATGTCTGTACTACGTGCCACATCGGGTATTATCAGGGCGATAAGTCCGTTCCGGCCATCGGTCTGGAGGGGATGGGCATCCGCCGTCATCCTCAAGTTCAGGAACTGACATTATCCGCAGCGCGTGGTGTCCACGAAACGCAGCAGCTTTGTACAGGTTGTCATAAGGACTTGCACGAGATGGTCTATCAGAACACTGAACATGGTGCTCGCTTGGGGGGAACAACTGAGTGCATAAACTGTCATGCAGATAAAGCGCCAACAGGCGAGACGCACAAGACCGTCACCTGCATTGCCTGCCATGATGCGGAACTGGGCGTTCATCTGGACAACGGTATGGTGTATCCGATGGCCTTGAAGCATAACCTTGAAGAAAGCTGGCCTTCACACAACCTGACCCTCGAAATTCAATGTACGAAATGCCACTTCTCCGGTAATGAAGTCGGGGCGTCGGAAACCGTAACCGAAGAGGAGATTCATCAGTAACAGTCTTCCCGGCTGACATATCTTTGAAAAAGAGAGATGGTTTTCATACAGGTGAACCTGCATGAAAACCATCTCTTATTTGGCGGTTCAGCCATCCCTTGTGCGAGCACATCCACAAATTTCCGCTATAATTGATTTATCCATTACGCTCCCACAACAAACGGTGGCAAGCTGTATTATTGGCTTTTCTCCTCGCCGCGTCATAGCTGAAGGACCGTCATTAACAATATGCCAACCACAAAAACTAACACAATTACACGCGATCTTTTTCTGGGCTTCATTCGCCTTCATATCCTATACCACGCATCGCAGGAGGCTATCTTCGGTCTGGATATGATCCGCGAGCTCACCACACATGGGTATCAACTCAGCCCTGGTACGCTTTACCCGATTTTGCATGGCATGGAACGAGATGGTTTCCTGCGTTCAGAAAAGCAGGTCGTGGATGGCAAAACCCGCAAGAATTATTACATTACCAAAGACGGCAGGACGGCTCTCAAGGAAGCAATCATAAAGGTGCGCGTATTGATGGATGAAGTGGGTGTCATGTCAAGCTGAAATCATGAATATCTTTACCATCTTTTTTGAAACCAACCAGGCCATTATCTTCTTCGCCTATGGGCTGGCTTTTTTTATCATGGGGCTGGTAGTGGCTCTGCAAAGCCGCCAATCTTCGCGGCTGGAGTTGGCACGCAGTTTGAATTGGCTGGCTGGCTTTGGCATATTGCATGGATTGAATGAATGGGGCGACTTGTTCATTCCCATTCAATCCGCTTACCTTTCCACTCCTGTGGCGAATCTACTCTACGTCATCCAGTTGATTCTGTTGGCGCTCTCATTTATGTGCCTGTTTGCATTCGGCGTTTCCTTGTTGAAGCCCTTTGGAATCAATCGATGGCTGGCAGCCGCTCCCACTGTGTCGTTCGTTATTTGGGCGTTCGTCACTTTTTTTATACTTACACTTTTTTATCAAGATCAAATCACCTGGCATCATATTTCCAACGCGCTGGCGCGTTATTTCATTGCCTTTCCAGGCGGTCTTCTGGCAGCCTATGGTCTTCGTGAACATGCAAAGCGCCGTATCCTGCCCCTCAAGGTTCCCGCGATATACAACGCCCTTCGCATCATCGGAGTTGCACTCAGCCTGTATGCCATTTTAGGCGGACTGGTCACACCTCCCGTTCCATTTTGGCCTGGAAATATTGTCAATTCCGAAACGATAGGAAACTGGATCGGTATACCGCCCCTGGCTTTTCGGGCCGTGATCGGGCTTCTTCTTTCCATTTCCACTATTCGCGCATTGGAAATATTCAAACTGGAAACAGATCAGAGGATCGAGGCTCTTGAACGCGATTCGATCCTCAACGCAGAACGCGAACGTCTTGCGCGGGACCTGCACGATGGCGCGATCCAAAAGGTATACACCGCGGGGCTGCTGGTGCAGTCAGCGATCAAGTTGGTCGAACCACACAGCGAAGTTTCGACGCGGATGAACCGCGCCGCTGCCGCGCTTAAGGATGCCGTCTCTGACTTGAGAAGTAATTTGGAAACCCTGCACGAGGGAACGTCGGCTCCGATCGAACCGTTGGTTGACCTGCTAAAACACGTCGCCACAGATTCGCACTATACAACGATGGTAAATATTGAAGTGGAGACAAATCTTACTGCTGATTCCAAACTATCCCCCGTGCAAAGCGGGCACGTGATGAGAATCGTAAGCGAGTCCATGTCTAATGTTCTCCGACATGCGCGGGCGCGTAATGTCCGCATCATCGCCAACAGGGATGGCGAGGCGCTCAGAATCGAGATTAAAGATGATGGAAGTGGAATTATTCCGAGTTCCTCTGCGGGTTATGGACTGCAAAATATGCGTGATCGTGCCCGCCTGCTGAACGGCGCTCTTGAAATCAATTCACAACCTGGTAAAGGTACCCAGGTTGTGCTTGAAATTCCCTGGAAGGATTCGTAATGGAAAAAATCCGCGTTTTACTGGTTGATGATCACCACATTGTACGGATGGGATTGAAGACCATCATCAATGACCAACCCGGCATGGAGGTCGTGGGTGAAGCCGACAATGGAGCAAAAGCCTTGAGGGAAGTGGAACGTCTAAAACCTGATGTGGTTTTAATGGATATTCGCCTGCCAGGCGAGAGCGGGATCGAAACTACTCGCGAGGTTACAAAACGGTTTCCGCGGTCCAAGGTCGTGATGCTTACATCGTTTACAGACGATGATTTGATCTTTCGTGCCATCAGCGCCGGAGCGGTGGGCTATGTCTTGAAACAGGTGGAGGAGGATGAATTGCTCAGGGCGATTACTGTGGCGGCACATGGCGATGCGGCTTTTGATCCCTCTGTGACCTCGAAGTTGATTGCGCGTGTGCGTGAGGCGGAGCAAAAAAGTGAAGAGAATGCCTTCCGAGATCTATCCGAGCGCGAACTGGATGTGCTCAACCTGGTGGCAAAGGGCAAAACGAACCCGGAGATTGCCGAAAACCTGAACCTGAGTGACAGAACCGTGGGGAATTACGTCAGCACGATTCTTCAAAAACTTCATCTAACCAATCGTATTGAACTGGCAACCTATGCGGTGGAACATCATCTTTCTGATCGTATGGCAAAAGAGTAGCGCGAAATAATCTCTTGCCCAACAAAAAGAAATGACCTCCCACGATTGAGCGGGAGGTCATTCGTATGTTTCTGGTGTATTTATTCGCCGCCAAGCAAGAGGTGCCAGACAGGCGGGAAGGTGAAGATCAAACCGACGGCGACCAGCGCGATTGAAACGATGGCAATGCGGTTGAAGTTGGTCTCCTTGTCCTTCCACATGTTATTCAGGATGCCCCAGGAAAGAAAGAAGGCAATGATACCCAGGCTGGATTTGCCCATCAGGGGTCCGACAGGGTTGTACCAATTCATTGCCGTCTTGATTGCGGCACTGGCTTCCACACCAAGTGTAGCGAGACCAAGCACTGCAGAGCCGATTCCACCTGCGAGCAGGGCGGCGGCAACGGGACCGTTGGGTTTGTTAGTTTCATTAGTAGCCATGACTTATACTCCTTTTCAGATTTACCAGGCTCAGCGGATCGGGGCGGCTTTGGTAATGAAAGCGCCGAACATTCCAGCAACGGCAGCGGCGAAGAAAGCAACGGTGAAGAAAATCATCACCCAGCGACGAATTTCAGGCTTTCTGGTCAGCGCTGCGCCGTAGTATTGCACTGCAAAAGCAACCACAGTGGCAGCCATCGGCGAGATGAAGGCAACGTGTTCTTTCCATTCCATACCGAACGAATGCCAAAAGGCGGTGCTTTCGTTGGCGAGGAGCAGGAAGCGGGGGAAGTTCGTCAGATCAGTGAGACCTTCGGGCGGGGTGGCACGATACCACGGGTAGACAATGTATGTGCCCGTGAAGATTGCCGCCCAAACTGCCGCAGCCAATAACCACAGGAATATTCGAAGGCGGTTAACGTTGGCATTGGTGCCTTCCGTGGTCAGCCATTCAGCCTTCATCATATACACACCAACAAGGGCGCCTGCAAAACCGAGCAGGAAGATAAAGCCGAAGACCATGCCATGCACTGTTGTCCATAAATCATTTGTGCTCATTAGTATTCTCCTTTTTTTGACTGGATATGAATTTATTGTAGGATGGACCGGGCTGCCAGCGTAGTGTCGACCTACTCTATTTTGCTAGAGTAGGTCGACAGGTAGTTAACCCTGCCACTAAACCATCCAAGGTAGCTTCCAGATCAAAAAACTTTCCCGCCTTAGGCGATCAGCGCCTGGCTTTCCCTCTCGTTCCGCATAAACATCAATAAAACCAAAACGCGGGTCGGCTTGCCCAAGCCGACCCACGTTTACATCAGAGAATGTAAATATCACGAATAATAAAGTTATATCTGACAAAAACTTTTGGTAGGATTCAACCCGCGAATCCTGCCAAAACATAAAATCCTAGACTTAATACACCAGCACCTTATCGGCTGCGATAGTCCAATCGGTGAGCAATTCCATTGTTCCGACCTGAACATTTTCCATCATAGCGGCTGCCCCGAGACCTCGGGCTTTTTGGCAGGTCCCTCAGGTTGCTACTTCGCCGCCGCGCATTACGGCAGTGAACATGCGCTCGACGTTGTAATAACCCTGCGGGGTATCCTGTCCTTTTACCGCACACTGCACTCCATCCCCCATTAAAAAGACACGAACATGGGTGGCCTCGCGTTTTGCCAGGTTCATCGCCAGGCGCAGGGCGTTGTATGGGCGCTCGTTGCCGTATGGACCATCATTGATGATAATCAGATATTCGGTTGTGTTGTTTTCGGTCATGATACGTTCTCCTTTTTTGTTGATTCTTTTCGAGCCAGTTCGGCTCCGTCTTCGAGATGTTCAAGCAAAACCTCCCGCATGAGGTCGCACGCAGTGATGATTTTGGGATTGCTTAGGCTGTAGTAGATATTCAACCCCTCACGCCGCGTCGTGACAATTCCCCTCTGACGCATGAGCGACAAATGCTGAGACAGATTCGCCTGGCTGATTTCCAATGCCTCTGTCAGTTCAGTCACTGACAATTCGCGGGTGCGTAACTTGTCAATGATTTCCAGACGCTTGGGATTAGCCAACGTGTGGCAGATGCCAGCGTGCAATTCATATATTTCTCGATCAGCCATTTGATTCTCTCCTATATTAGAAGTTTAGAATATTGTAATGTTCTAATGTTTTACCGTCAATATTTATCCTACAAACCTGACTTTACTGTTAGCTTGATCGGCAGTTGGTAATTGAGGGGAATAAAAAAGGAGGGAAGGAGTAGCATGGTGTTTTACTCTCATAATTCCTCTGCTGGATGCGACCCCAACCCCAGTCTTAATCTTAGGATTTCTTTTGGATTCAATCCACAGCGAATATCCTGGGCATTTTTACTTCCAAACCCTGATCCACAAAATTTACCTTTACCGTTTCTTTATAATCGCTTTACGCCCTCTTCAATGGAGAATCCTATACTTGCGTCATAAAGCAGAAATTTTTCAAAAAGTGCAGCAAGATTATCGCATGATGAACATCAATGGCTGCAACGGATGGGTCTTTGTGCATACCTGACATGGAACCTTCATCGAAGAAGATGGGTAAAATGACGTAATACACATGCACAGATGTAGTTACGATTAGCAGGAAACGGAGAATCGATTTCGCACATCGAAAATATCATATGACAAAAATACTGGTGATTGATGATGAACCCTCCATCATCAACCTTGTCACCGCCTATCTCAAGACCGAGGGCTATGAGGTTTTTACAGCAGTGGATGGACCTTCGGGTCTCAAAGCCGCCCGCGCCTTCAAGCCCGATCTCATCATTTTGGATATCATGCTTCCTGGAATGGATGGAATCGAACTGCTTTCGCGCCTGCGTCGTGAATCAGATGTGTACGTGATGCTGCTCTCGGCGCGCACGGAAGAGACCGATAAAATCGTCGGGCTTTCCGTAGGCGCGGACGATTATGTGACGAAGCCTTTTAGCCCGCGTGAATTGACGGCACGCGTCAAAGCCGCGCTAAGACGCATCCAGATGGGAGCAGGTTCAGTGTCCGACATGAGGGTGCTATCCTTCGACCATCTGCAAATGGATATTAACGCACGCACCGTCGCAGTGGATGAAAATCCGATCGCGTTGACAACCATAGAGTTTGACCTCCTGAAAGCGCTCGCTGAAAATCGCGGACGCGTGGTGACGCGCGAACAGTTACTCGAAAAAGTTTGGGGGAGCCAATACTTCAGCGACATGCGGGTTGTGGATGTTCATCTCGGTCATGTTCGTCAGAAACTTGGCCGTGATGATTTGATCGTCACAGTGCGCGGCGTGGGCTATCGCTTTGAAGGTCAGCCGTTGTAGGCATTGTGAGGAATTATGATCGATTACTTCCGCCGTCATTTGGGCGTAAAGCTTCTCCTGTCTTATCTCGCCATCATCGTTGTGGGTGTGGTGGTGCTGATCATTGCCAGTCAGTTCATCCTGCCGACATCTTTTAATCGCCACATGAATGGCGAAGCGGGAATGGGCATGAGAAGGGGCAACCAGGGTTTTGGAAACTCAGCCGAAATGTCACAGCTTTATGTGGATTTTCGCGCCAGTTTCAATGAGGCGTTGGCTTATGCCGCATCAGCAGCCATGTTGGCTGCCTTCGCGATCAGCCTGTTTTTCAGCCGCAGTGTCATTGCCCCTGTGCGCGCCATGTCGCTTGCCACGCAACGGATTGCAGATGGCCGTTACGATGAACGCGTGCAAGCGAATGGCACGGATGAACTCGCGCAACTTGCATTGTATTTCAATCAAATGGCTGAAAAGCTGGATCAAATTGAATCCATGCGCCGCCGTCTCATCGGCGATGTCAGTCACGAACTTCGCACACCGCTCACTTCCATCAAGGGTTCGATGGAAGGATTGATGGATGGCGTTTTGCCCGCGGCCAGCGAAACCTATCAACAAATCCACGCCGAGGCTGACCGCCTCAATCGCCTGGTGGACGACCTGCAGGAACTCAGTCGTGTCGAAGCCCACGCCTATCGACTGGATATTCGACCACTGGATATTTCCACCCTTGTGAGAACTGTGACAAAACGGCTCACCTCTCAGGCTGAATCCAAACGCATCTCTCTTGACTTCAAGCTGGATCCTAATCTTCCACGCCTTCTCGCCGACGAAGACCGCGTTGTACAAGTGCTGACCAATCTTGTTGGCAACGCTTTGCAATACACGCCTGCGGACGGCAGGGTCACAATCTCCGCGAAACGGGTTGATGATAATGTTCAATTCTCCGTTCGAGATACAGGCGTTGGCATTCCACCCGAACACCTTTCGCATATCTTCGATCGTTTCTACCGTGTGGATAAATCCCGCTCGCGCCAGGCGGGCGGCGGTAGTGGCATTGGGTTGACGATTGCACGCGCCCTCATTGAAGCGCATGGTGGACGTATCCGGGTAGAGTCGGCGGGCGATGGACAAGGAAGCGCGTTTATTTTCACCCTGCCGATTGCCAGATAATAACAACCTATTATGACTGTGCCTCAATTTTCATCAGGTATTCAGAAATCAGAGTCTGCAAAGGCTCTGATTTTTTCTTTACACGTTCTTCATAACAGCGTCATCTTTTCTTTATGACTGTCCAGTAAATTTGACGTCACACTAAGCATTTCAGGAGTCCATCATGCAGAAAAACGTTTCACAAAAATTTTCCCGCAAAACAATTTTTACCACGCTCTTTATTGCGCTGGCTGTAATTGCCGCCGTTGTATTTTTCGCGAACCCCGCCAAAAGCGAAGCCGCCGAAACGCCCGCGTTGCAGACCGCCAAAGTCCGCACGGGTGATTTGGTTGTCACCGCCAGCGGAGCGGGCACAGTCGTTCCTACTTCACAGCTTGACTTAAGCTTCCGCACCTCTGGCGTGCTGACCGAATTAAATGTTGCCGTCGGCGACTCGGTGCAAGCCGCGCAGGTACTCGCAAGACTTGAGGAGAATATTCAAGCCGAGGCGGGTTTTCAGGCGCTATTCACTGAGGAAGGAATCGCCGAGGCTGAATTGGCTCTTGTCACCGCTGAGGAAGCGCTGGTGACCGCGCAAAACGATGTAATTTATTTAATTGGCTCCGACGCCTGGTACTGGCAGGGACAGCTTGAAAAACCCGAAGCCACGCAGGCCGAAAAAGATTTAGCGAAGTCGAAGATGGATTATTTTATGGGATTGCGCTACATCGACGAATCGGATATTGCGCTTGCCCGTGCCAATCTTGAATCTGCGCGAGTGGCTTTGCAAGACGCCCA
>Ga0172367_10004517_pt1 | contig 17300 bp, 15 predicted proteins | sample Lak10m_FD_114542 | JGI IMG/M metagenome (GOLD analysis project Ga0172367, IMG submission 114542) | Freshwater microbial communities from Kabuno Bay, South-Kivu, Congo - kab_022012_10m | ecosystem: Environmental > Aquatic > Freshwater > Lake | place: Democratic Republic of the Congo: South-Kivu...
ACCCATGACAAAGACCACCACAGCCGGCGCGGGCTTCTCGTGCTCGTCGGCAAGCGGCGGGGCTTACTGGATTACTTGCTCAAAACCGATCGCGAGCAGTATCTCAAAGTCATCGACAAGCTCAATTTACGTAAGTAACGAACAAAGACCAGCAATGGTCTTTTTGTTTTTATGGCTACCAACGTATAATATCGCATGAGGGAGCACCACTATGAACCTGCTTAACCGATTTCTACGCTATGTCAAGATCGACACCCAATCGGACGATAAATCAAAGACGTCCCCCAGTACCGCCAAGCAATTGAATCTCGCGCGTCTTCTAGTTGATGAATTTCATGCGCTTGGGCTTAAAGATGCCCACCTCGACGCATACGGCATTGTTTACGCTTCCCTATTATCAAACGATGGAACGAAGCATCCCGTCATCGGTTTTTTGGCCCATCTGGACACGGCTTTGGAAATGCCCGGCGGTCCGGTCGAACCAAGGGTAATAACCGATTATAACGGCGATACTATCGTGCTCAACGAAGCCATGGACATCATCTTGGCCAAAAGCGAGTTTCCCCACATTGAAGGTTTAAAGGGAAAGACGCTCGTGGTCACCGATGGTACGACGCTTCTTGGCGCCGACGACAAGGCCGGCATCGCCATTATCATGGATATGCTGGAACAGCTTAAAAACCATCCGGACATCAAACACGGGCCGATCAAGATTGCGTTTACCCCTGATGAAGAAATCGGGCGCGGCACGGAACATTTCGACGTCACACGCTTCGGCGCCGATTATGCCTATACGATCGACGGGGGTGCCATCGATTACATCAATTACGAAAACTTCAACGCCGCCAGCGCCACGATTGTCTTTCATGGCAAGGCGATTCACCCAGGCTACGCCAAAAACCGCATGGTCAACGCCCAACTGCTGGCGATGGAATTCCATGATCGGCTTCCAGGCCAGATGCAGCCGCAACTAACCGAAGGTTATGAAGGTTTTCATCATCTTGTCGGCAGTAAAGGCGAGGTGGAAACCGCCGAAGCCCATTACATCATCCGCAACCACGACGAAAAGAAATTGGAATGGCACATCGGCCAATTCCGGCAGGTAGCCAATGACATGAACGAAAAATGCGGCTATCACGCCGTCGATGTCGCCATCATGCCAGGGTATCGCAACATGCGACGACACATCGAAGGAAAGCCCGAAGTTTTGCATCGGGCTTATGACGCCTTTTCCAAACTTGGAATGCAAGTGAAGAGCGAACCGATCCGCGGCGGGACCGACGGCGCCAACTTGACCTACAAAGGCTTGCCGTGTCCGAATCTAGGCACCGGTGGTTATCACGCCCACGGAAAGTACGAATTGGCCGTGGTCGAAGAAATGATGGCGATGAGCCGTATCCTCGTGGAAATAGTCAAAAATAACTAGTTATTGTCCCTACTTACCTCAATTTTTGCTATAATAACCAAGTTAAAAACATTGAAAGAGGTAAAGTATGTCTAAACAAACATTCGAACTAATGTTCGAAGGCCGGCGGATCGTCATCGAGACGGGCGAAATCGCCAAACAGGCCGATGGCGCGGTGATGGTACGGTACGAAGATACCGTCGTTTTAGCGACCGCCGTTGCCAGCAAAGAACCGAAAGAAGGGGATTTCTTCCCGCTGACGGTCGTCTACGAAGAAAAGCAGTATGCCCTTGGCAAGATTCCCGGCTCGTTCTTACGCCGCGAAGGCCGCCCAGGCGAACATGCGACGCTGGCGGCGCGCATGATCGATCGTCCGATCCGCCCGTTATTCAACGAAGGCTTCCGCAATGAAATCCAAATCGTGGCCACGATTCTGAGCGTCGACTTGAACTGCACGCCAGAAATGAGCGCACTGCTTGGAGCTTCGTTAGCCCTCGGCTTATCCGACATCCCGTTTGAAGGACCGGTCGCCGGCGTCTATGTCGGACGCATCAACGGCAAATACATCATTAATCCCACGTTAGAACAAATCGAACAAAGCGACATCCACTTGGCAATCGCCGGTACGATGGAAGCCATCAACATGGTCGAAGCCGGTGCCCAGGAAGTCAGTGAAGAAGTCATGCTCGAAGCGATGATGTTCGGTCACGACGCCATCAAAAAACTATGCCAATTCCAGTCGGAAGTGATAAAAGCCGCCGCCAAAGCCAAACGGGAAATCCCCATTTACAAGGTTGAGGCCAAACTCGAAGCCGCCGTCCGCAAACTGGGTCAGTCGCGTCTAGTCAAAGCCATCTCCATCTTCGACAAACTCGAACGGCAACACGCGATCGAAGACATCCAAAAAGAAATCGTCACCAAGTTCGAACAAGATAAATATGCCGACGAAAAGACCAAAGAATTGACCGTCAAGCAAGTGAAGGAAGTGCTCGAACTGATCGTGTCGGAAGAAGTCCGCCGCTTGATCACCGAAGAGAAAGTCCGTCCGGATGGACGCGGCATCGCCGAAATCCGTCCGTTGAATGCCCAAATCGATCTACTGCCCCGCGTCCATGGCTCGGCCATGTTCACGCGCGGCCAGACCCAAGTCATTTCCGTGGCCACGTTAGCTTCGCTAAACGATGTCCAAATCATCGACAATCTGTCGCTTGAAGACAGCAAGCGGTTCATGCACCACTATAACTTCCCGCCCTTCTCGGTCGGGGAAACCGGACGCATGGGCTCACCCGGCCGTCGCGAAATCGGCCATGGGGCGCTCGGCGAACGGGCGTTAAGCTATGTCATTCCGTCTGAAGAAAAATTCCCCTACACGATCCGCGTCGTGTCCGAAGTCGTCGAAAGCAACGGCTCATCCTCACAGGCGAGCATTTGCGCTTCATCGATGGCCTTGATGGCGGCCGGCGTTCCGATCACCGGCATCGTCGGCGGCATCGCCATGGGCTTGATCACCAGCGGACCGCTGGATGGTAAACACCCATACACGATTTTGACCGATATCCAGGGTCTCGAAGATCACTTCGGCGACATGGACTTCAAAGTGGCCGGTACCCGTAATGGCATCACCGCGCTGCAAATGGACATCAAGATTCGCGGCATTACCCGCGACGTGCTTAAAGAAGCATTGGCCCAAGCCCACATCGCCCGCAGCCAAATCATCGACGTGCTCGAAGCGGCGATTCCGACTCCGCGTGCCGAAGTCGGCCGCTACGCTCCGAAACTGCACCAGATGACGATTTCCGTTGATAAGATCCGCGACGTCATCGGACCCGGCGGCAAAATCATCAACGACATCATCGAAAAATGCGACCAGGTCAAGATCGACATCGAACAAGATGGCCGCGTGATGATCTACCACCAAGACCGCGAACCGATTAACCGCGCGGTCAAAATGATCGAGGCACTCACCAAAGAAGCCAAGATCGGTGAAATCTATGAAGGACGCGTCGTCCGCATCGAAGCCTACGGGGCATTCGTCAACCTGTTTGGCGATGTCGACGGCATGGTCCACGTCTCGCGCTTGGCCAATGCCCGCGTCGAACATCCAAAGGATGTCCTCAAGCTCGGCCAGACGCTTAAGGTAAAAGTCGTCGAAATCGACGAAAAAGGCCGCGTCGCCTTGTCCCACAAGGAATTCGCCGAAAAGAAATAAGCCGATAAGGTTAGCGTGAACGCTAACCTTTTTATTTAATTTATTAATGCAAAATGCTAAACTTTCCCCGTAGAGGTGCCCCATCAATGCATGATGTTATCATTCTCGGAGCTGGTGTCACCGGCGCTTTCATCGCCCGGTCGTTAGCCCGTTTTCGGCTTGATGTGATCGTCATTGATCAAGAAAACGACGTCGGAAATTTCACTTCAATGGCCAATTCCGCTTTGATCCACAGCGGGTATGATCCCAAACCAGGGTCGCTCAAAGCCCGCCTCAACGTGCGCGGCAACGCCATGTACGATCAAGTGTGCGAGGAACTCGACGTCATCTTTCGGCGCATCGGCAGTCTGACGGTCACGACCAGGGAAGAAGACTTGCCGGTTTTGAAGGAACTCCAGGAGCGCGGCGTCCGTAACGGCGTAAGCACGTCTATATTGAATCAAGAAGAAATACGCATGATGGAGCCGGAACTGTCATTGGACGTCAAATATGCCTTATACGCGCCAAGCGCCGGCATCATCGATCCGTTCGAACTCGTCGTTCACGCGATGGAAAACGCCATCGATAATGGCGTTAAACTATGCTTGAACGAAAAGATTACCGGCATCGAAAAGACCGCCGAAGGTTATTGCGTCATTACATCCAAAGGATGTCACGAAGGTCGTCTGATCGTCAACGCGACGGGCGTCAACACCGACATCGTCGCCGAGATGGTTGCCCATAACGATTTTTCGATCAATCCCCGCAAGGGTTCGTATTTCGTATTTGACCATTTCGACAACAATTTCCTCAAACATATTGTTTTCCCGGTGCCCGACGAACGCGGCAAAGGCATCGTCGTCACCTCGTCGTATTCGTACAATTACCTCGTCGGACCCAACAGCAACTACACCGACGACCGCGATGATTTGGCGACCGACCGCGAGGCGATGGAATACATCAAGCAGCACGCCTTGAAGCTCGTGCCGCGCATGCCGTTTGATAAAGTCATCCGGACATTCTCCGGGCTGCGGGCGACTTCGTCCACTGGGGATTTCATTATCGAACCGGTAGCTGACCATCCCTACTTCATCAACGTCGCCGGGATCGAATCGCCGGGACTGGCGGCCGCACCGGCCATTGCCGAATACGTCGTCGACACATTGATAAAAGAAAAATTGCTCTTAATACCGACGGGAAAGTTCAATCCGCGCATACGTCCTTTATACCGGTTCAATCGCATGAGCCAAGCCGAAATCAACGCCTTGATTAAAGTAAAACCGGAATTCGGCCATCTCATCTGCCGGTGCGAGATGGTGTCCGAAGGTCATATTCACGATGCGTTAAGCCGTTCTTGTCCCCCGCATTCGATCAAAGGGGTCAAGAAACGGACCCGGGCCGGATTCGGACGATGCCAAGGCGGATTCTGCCAACCGCTCGTACTGAAAATCCTTTCCAACCATTATCATGTCGCTCCCAACCAGATTCTTTATGATGCCGAGAGCACTTTCGTTTTGAAAGACGCGCTGGACAAGGATGGTCACGATGAAAACCGTTGATGTACTCATCATCGGCGGCGGTTCGGCCGGATTGGCGGCCGCGGTCAGTGCTTACGAGGAAGGCGTGCGCGACATTTTGATTTTGGAAAAAGACCGCTTCCTCGGCGGCATTCTCAACCAGTGCATTCACCCTGGCTTCGGCCTTCAGGAGTTCAAGGAGCAATTGACCGGTCCCGAATATGCCGAGCGCTTCATCGACATGGTTAATGAACGGAATATCGCCTATCGGCTCGACACGATGGTGATGAGCATGGACGACAAGAATGTCGTCACCTACTGTAACAAATCCGAAGGCTTAGTCCAAATAAAGGCCAAAACTATCATCTTGGCCACCGGATGCTATGAACGTAACGCCGGCTCGATTGCGCTTCCCGGCGATCGGCCTAGCGGCGTGATTACGGCCGGATTGGCCCAACGTTATTTGAATATCGATGGATATTTGGTCGGCAAGCGTATCTTTATCCTCGGTAGCGGCGACATCGGCCTCATCATGGCCAGACGCATGACGCTTGAGGGCGCCAAAGTGCTTGGAGTGGCCGAAATCATGCCCTACAGCAACGGGTTGAACCGCAACATCGTTCAGTGTCTCGTCGATTATGACATCCCGTTATACCTATCGCACACGGTGACCCGCGTCTACGGCCGGCACCAACTCGAGAAAATCGAAATCTCCCAAGTCGATGACAAATTTGTGCCGATTCCCGGAACCGAAAAGGAATTCGAAGTCGATACGCTCCTATTGTCGGTCGGCTTGATTCCGTCAAATGAATTATTCGATCATCTAGGACTGAAGCAGGATAAGACCAAGGGCGCGCTTGTCGATCAAAACCTGCAGACGGACATCCCCGGCGTCTTTAGCTGCGGTAACGTTTTGCACGTCCACGACCTGGTCGATTTTGTCTCGCAAGAAGGCAAAATGGCCGGCAAAATGGCCGCTAAATACGTATTCGACACCGATCGTAAATCCGATCGGTATTTAACAGTCATACCTGGAAACGGAATCGGTTACGTCGTTCCCCAAAAGCTTAACGTCGGCCGGATCGAAGAAGACATCGCGTTCAAATTCCGCGTCAAACGACCGCTGAAAAACGTCTTCGTCTCCATCAAGCAAGGCGACAAGACGCTCAAGCGATCGTTCCATCAAGTTGCCATTCCCTCGGAAATGATCAACATGTCGCTTCCGAAGACGACCTCATTTGACGAAGCATTGCTGCACGTGGAAGTGGAGGAGAAACGATGAACGCCACGAAAGAACTTATCTGCATCGTCTGCCCCCGCGGATGCCGGCTGCAAGTCGACGATGATCTTAACGTCAGCGGTCAAGGCTGCCCGCGCGGCGTCGTTTACGGCAAAGCCGAACTGCTCAACCCGACGCGTTTGTTATCATCGACCGTGGCCATCCAAAGCGCCCATTTCGCGCGGTTACCGGTCGTCACCAACAAGGAGATTCCCAAAGGCCGCATCTTTGAGGTGATGGCCGCCATCAAAAAAGTCCGTGTGCATGCCCCGGTCCGCTTGCACCAGACGATCATAAGTGACGTGTTGGGACTTGGAATCGATGTCATCGCCACGAGGACCATTCCCGAATGAATTTCGTGCCTGAACCATCCGACTCCCAATTGGTATTTCATCTCGACTTGAAAAAGGAACGTACGCTTGGACGTTACCTCAATATCGTCGGCACGTTGATATTCATCCTCGTGATGGCTATTGGCTATATCATTCTACCGTTTCCCTATGGCGCCGACTTTTCATTTATACACGTCATCGGGATCGTAGCCGGATTTTTGGGTTACGTCGTGATTCATGAGCTGGTTCACGCCTTGGCAATGCTGATGTTTTCAAATAAACGGCTGCGCTTCGGCGTTCATGGCTACTTTGCCTATGCCGGAATGCCGGAAGCATATTTCAGCAAACGGCAGTACGTGCTGATCGCTTTGGCGCCCAGTGCGTTACTAGGTGCTATTTTGATTTCGATAGCCGCCATCATCGCCACCGGCAATCCGCTTTTTGGCAGTTGGTATTGGGTGACGCTGATCATCATGGGGCAAAATTTCGGCGGATCCATCGGCGATTACTATGTCGTCAACCGCTTGGCGAAGTTTAAGGCCCCCGTGTTCATTAACGACGACGGGATGCGGATGCGTTTTTATAAACCGTAGCCGGAGACGCAAAAATTCACTTGTCATATCCGTTGAAATAACGACGGAATAAAGTATAATATTTACGAATTCGAAACATACTATCGATAATATTTGGAGGAAAACTATGGCACAACGTATTCGTGTGTTCGCTTTGGGCGGACTCGACGAAAATGGCAAATGTTTATTCGTATTGGAAGTCGGAAACGACATTTTCATCGTCGAGGCCGGTCTTAAATATCCCGACGCCACCAATCCGGGTATCGACGCCATCATACCTAATTTCGACTATTTGAAGCAAAACAAAGATCGTGTTCGCGCCTACATCGTCACCCACGGCCATGATGACCAGATGGGGGCTTTGCCGTATATCTACCGGTCCGTTCCGGCGCCGATTTACGGTTCGGCGGCCACAATCGCTTTGATAAAACAGTTTTCGGCTCCGTTCACGCCTCCGCTCAATTATGAGTTCGTCACCATCAAACCGACCGAGCGCGTGGTGATATCCGGCCATCAGTTCCATTTTTTCCAAACGGTCCACTCGATCATGGATACCTCGGGATTCGCTCTCGAAACGCCGTTTGGCAACATCGTCTACTCGGGCGATTTCATCATCGAGCACAACGCCAACAAGAACTATAAGCACGATTTCAACGCCTTGGCCAAAATCGCCGAGCGCGACACGTTATTATTGATGACCGAAAGCGGCGGTGCCGATAAGCCCGGCTACACCAGTCCCACCCATCGTCTGATGCCGCATTTGGCGCTTCCTTACCAAGAAGCCAAGGGGCGCGTTTTCATCGCCTTATATAACCAATCGGTATACAACCTCGAAGAAGCCATCGATTATTCGTTCTCCCAAGGAAAGAAAATCGTCTTCTACGACAAGGAAACCGAAGATTACATCCGGACGTTCCAAAATTTCGGGGCTTTGAATCTTCCTAAGGACAAAGTGGTGCTACGCGAAAACCATCTGCGGGTTCCGCCTCAGGATCTAGTCGTTTTATTGATGGGCGCCGGTGAAAAGATATATAAGAAAATCGGCGAGCTCGCCGTTGGGCAAAACGACGACAAGACATTCGTCTTAGGTCCGCAAGATACCTTTATCGTCGCCGCTCCGAGCGCGCCTGCACTTGAGATTTTGGCAACCGATTCGATCGACGATTTATACCGGACGGGCGCCAGCGTCGTCAACATTACCCGTAAGAAGATTTCGAGCATGCATGCGCAAGAAGAAGACCTGAAAACGCTTATATCGTTATTGAATCCAAAATACTATATGCCGATCAAGGGCGAATACGTCGAGTTGGTCGCCAACGCCAAACTGGCCGTTTCCATGAACATCGGCCTCAACCACATGAACACGTTTCTGATGGATAACGGCATGATGCTTGAGTTCAATGAAGGCAAGGCCAAAGTCTTGACAAGCAACCTCGACATGGTGCCAACTGGAGACGTCTTGATCGACGGACTTGGCGTCGGCGACGTCCGCAAAGACGTAATCGCCGAGCGGCAGCAATTATCGGATGACGGGGTCATCGTCATGGGCATCGCCATCTCGCGGAAACAGCGCAAGATCATCGCCGGTCCCGACATCCAAATGCGCGGCTTCGTGTTCGTGCGCGATTCGGATAACGTCAGCAAGGAACTTTACAAACTGATTAACGAAAGCATCATCGAATTCTTAACCAAACCATACCAGCAACTTGACGAAGTCAAGATCGCCATCGTGGAAAAAGCGCTGCGGTTCATCCGCCGCGAAACGGGCAAGAAGCCTTTGGTGCTACCGGAAATCATCGATGTCGATGAAACAAAATAGTTTTTGAATCTACTTCTGCATGTAGAAAATGAAGAAACTGCCTAACAAAAGCAAAACGAACAATAAGATAATCAGTCCGCGGTAAATCTTTTTGACGAACCCGTTAGAGGGCACGCGCAGGAAATATCCGATTGAGAACGGGACGAAAAGAATAATCAGAGCATCAATCGCATTGATGCGCCGGGTAATCACTTCCACTAAGCGAAGCAAGAATAATGCCAGCGTCATGCCGCCGATCGTAATCAAAAGGCTAATGATCGAGGTGCCAACCATGAGTTCAAACACGGATCCGTCCTCCGATCAATAAATATACCAAAGCGATTAACGGCAAGATGGCCAGCCAATATGTCCTAAATAGAAATACGCCCATGACGAACCAAAACAGGGTGATGAACAAGATCATCAACCGATCGAATAATTTCATAAGTTCACCTCTTCGTCGGTAAATAGGAACGAGGTCATCGCGCCTATGGCGTCGATGTCGATGACGCGGGAACCGCGTTCGATGATGCCGTAACCGTTATAGCCGCTTGTTTGGCCATAGGCCAGCATGATGCCGTCTTTCATGAAACTGAAGTTCGACAGATGGTCATGGCCGGCGAATAGTCCGAGCGACACGCCGTGGGCGACCATTTCATCGAAGAAGCCGGTGTCCTGACCTTGAGGATAGACTTTGTCTTCGCCCATCTGTCCGTCGATCAGATCGTGATTGACATAATCTTCAAATTGAATCAGTGGGATGTGCATGTAGACGGTCGATTCGACACCATCCAGGGCATCTTCGGCAGCATGGGTTCCGTACCAAGCGACTTGGGCTTCGGACAGCCAATCGTAATCGTTAAGGCCGCCGAATTCATTTTTGGAGTCCATCATATACATTTTGTGGACGATGTTGCCATCGTACTTGGCGTCGATGACGAAATTGCCGTAACCGCCATCGTCGAGTTCGGGTCCGACTTTGAACAATAGATGTTCGGCATCGACCGAATCGATGGCGTCGAGGTTCTTTTTGTAATTGTTGAAATCGGAATCGTGGTTGCCGAATACGAATGTCCATGGAATGCCGATTTCATCAACGCGGCGTGTCAGTTGCCGGTATAGCGAGGGGGCCAGCGGTGACATTGTGATATCGCCGGTGATGACGATGATGTCGGGTGCCAGCTCTTCGGCCATCGCTTCGATCAATCGGTATGTTTTTTGATCGTTGGCGTCAAAGCCATATGTCAAATGGAGGTCGGTAACTTGCATGACCCGCAGAGTCGGTCCCGCCAATTGCAGCGTCAACGGCTCGTCATCGGTATAGACGATGTCCAGATCCGATTGGCACGAGACCAGCATCAACGACATCAACGGAAGAAGCCAAAGATAGTGTTTGTTCAAGAGGTGACTCCTTAATTGAATTTCACCTAATATCATATCGAAAAAATCCCAACGTGTTAAGTAAATGCGGAAACATTGCTGATATATCGATATATATGTTTGTTATAATATTTACTAGTCATGAAAAAACGCTCTGTAGAGAGAAAAAAGGAATTACCGGATTACAATCCACTCGTCAAACACGATTTCGAGACGATTCTTTTCGGAATCATGATCGTCTTGCTCGGCGTACTGGGATTGACTAACGGTACTTTTGTCAGCGGTCTGTTCAATTATGCGGTCACCGTTTTCATCGGCAACTACGCTTTCCTCGGTTTCCTCTACGTGATCTTCACCGGTTTCTACCGCATCTTCACGAAAAAAGCCTTCGCTTACAAATGGAGCATCCTCTCGGTCGGCATCATGATACTCGCCGTTTCGTCATTGGGCTTGGCCACGCATATCACCTTGAACGGCACCACGGGATACGAACCGTTGACGTTGATTAACTTCTTTCCGTCTTTCCGCGACCATTTACCGCTTATAAAGGATATCCCTACCGCCTATCCAAGCGAGGTTTCCGGCGGCCTTATCGGCTATCTCGCCCTTGGTTTGGCCAACAGCATCGTCGGCACGACCAATGGCCTTGTGTTGATCGTCATTTCGTTAGTTGTCGGCTTCCTCTTAGCCCTTAACGTCATTTGGAAGCAGTTGTATCGCCTCATTAAGCGACGCATGGCAATCGTCAAGCATGAACGGCAGCAGTTTGAAGCCGCCAAAGCCGTGGCGCGGCCGGTGCCAACCGCCGAAGAGCCGAAACAAAACACGGCCTACGTGACTCCCAAGCAGCCAATGGGCAATAAAACGGCCGGATACACCCGGTCGCTGAACGAAATCGGTCCCTCGGCGACGCTACAAAAAGTCCAATACGTCCCCAAGGGCACCAAAGCGGCCACCGATGGTCAGCGCCAGTCGCTTCCGACTCCGCCCACTATTCCAAAAGAAATTGAAATAGCACCGCATGTCATACCAGCGGCGCCTACCTCCAATTATGTTCCCACGTTGCAAGATGGGCTGGAGCAGCCGGCGCTCAGGCCATTAGCGGTTCCGCCGAGCCATGACAAACCCGCGCAAGCCGTACCTGAATACGTTTTTCCGTCCATCGACCTGTTAGAAGACATTCCCGAGGACGCCGACTTCGAATACAACGACGAAGTCTCGCTGCGGCGCATGGAATCCATAAATCAGATTTTCAATGACTTCAACGTCAAGGCGGAAGCCGTGTCTTATCAGATCGGTCCCTCGGTCACCTCGTTCGACATCGTCTTGGATCGCACGACGCTCGTGAAATCGGTCACCTCGATCATCAACGACATTTCGATTCGCATCGGCGGCATGGCCTGCATCTTCAACGAAGTCGTTTTTGGAAAAACGAATCCGACCCTTGAAGTCCCCAATGAAAAGATATCCATCGTCAGTTATAAGGAGATATTGAAAGCGTTGAACGTCCGCGGCGACCTTCATGGTAAGATTGCCATTCCGTTTGGAAAAAACATCCAAGGCGGGATTGAAGTGTCGACGCTGAGGGAAGTCGTCCACATGATCGTGGCCGGGACCACCGGAAGCGGCAAATCGGTATTCATGCATACGCTCATCACCACCATTTTGATGCGGTCGACGCCTGATGAAATCCGCCTTCTAATCATCGATCCGAAACGGGTCGAGATGTCACGCTATGCCGAACTGCAGCATCTATTGGCGCCGATCGTCACCGATTATAGCGAAGCCAAAGTCGCCTTGACGCGGCTTACGATGGAAATGAAGAACCGCTACGAACTGTTTAAGGACGCCGGCGTTTCGAACATCGAATCATACAACCGTTTTGCCAAGGATAACGGCGACGAAGTGTTACCGCTGATTGCCACCGTCATCGACGAATACGCCGATCTGGCCGAAGGAATCACGGGCATCACCGAACTCGTTGAACTTCTCTCGGCGCAGGCGCGGGCGTCGGGCATCCACCTGATCATCGCCACCCAGCGGCCCGTGACCAAGATCATTTCCGGCAACATCAAAAACAACATCACGACCAAAGTGGCTTTACAAATGTCGTCGCAAGTCGATTCGGTTACCGTGTTGGGGCACGCCGGCGCCGAAAAGCTATTAGGAAACGGCGACATGATTGTCAGCTGTCCCAAACTTTCACGCCATGGCGAACTGCGGCTTCAAGGAGCCTATGTGACGGAAGAAGACACGATCAGAATCGCCAATGACCTGCGCGCTCGTCATAAACCGAATTACCATCATTCGTTTCTGCACTTGGTCGATGAAACGGCCAGCGGTCCTTTATTCGAAGGTGGCTATGAGTTGAAACCCGACGAACGATACGACGAGATCAAACAATACGCCATGACGCAGGAATATCTATCGGCCAACCGGCTGGTGCGCTACTTTAACTTCAGTTTCAGCCGCGCCGCCAATCTGATCAGCCTTTTGAAGAAAGACGGGATTCTGGCCCAAGCCCCGGATTCGCCGCAGTCTAACAAGGGTCTTCGCGTCATCGTCAACGACACCAGTAACGACAAATAACTTTGGGAGGAACATATTATGGGAATCGGAATCGACATCGTCCACATGCCGCGCTTCGAAAACAAGGAAGGACTCGCCCGCCGCATTCTTTCGCCTGAAGAAATGTCGATCTATGAGAAACGGACCGACAAGGTACGCTTCCTGGCCGGCAGGTTTGCCGCCAAAGAGGCCTTCTTAAAAGCCGTCAGCGGCAGTTTCGGCCAGATTGCGTTCAGCCACATCTCAATCCTGTACGACCGTTTGGGAACGCCGTATCTTTTATATCATGAACGCAAGTTCGAGGTCTCGATATCCCATGACGGCGATTATGCGACCGCCGTCGTCTACATCCCGCCCGAAAGCGCCAAATAGACATGAAAGACAGCTACTTATCGTGCCGCCTTACCGCCCCGCAGCAGATCAAGGCGGTGCTTCATAGTCCCCTCGCCAAAGACGAGAAGACGGCGTTTCTTCTCATCACCGATGATGTCAAAATCGAAACGCTCAGGACGGAAAAAATCACGCCGATGACGGGCGGATGGTCATTTGACCTATTTAGTTATTCCGTTTTGGAACTCGGTCATAAATACGACATCATCCTCGAAGGATTCGGCCGCACACCGCTTGTGGTCACTAACGCGCTTTACTTTCATGATTTCGAAGCCAAATACACTTATGAGGGCGACGATCTCGGTGCTTATTACACCCCAACAAGGACGCGGTTCACCCTTTGGGCGCCTTTAGCAAGCCAAGTCATGCTGAGGCTGGAAACCAATCCCGTCACCATCATTTTGATGACCAGGCAGGACAAAGGCATCTATCGTCACGATCTTGCTGGCGATTTCGACGGAATGCGCTACGTGTATCTGGTCACCAATAACGGCATTACCGTCAGCGTCACCGACCCGTATGCATTCGGTTCGACCCAAAACGGCGGGCAGTCGGTCGTCGTTAACTTTTCGAAGTTGGATATTCATTTATATGAAGAAACACTCCCGGACTTGCCTTCGTACACCGATGCCATCATTTATGAAACAAGCGTACGCGACATCACCAGCGATCCGTTGACTAGCGTCAAATACAAAGGGCGCTTCCTTGGCATGATCGAGGAAGGCGTAACGAGTGAAAAAGGCCATCCAGTCGGATTCGATTACATCGTCAAGTCAGGCATCACCCATGTGCAGCTGCTGCCGATTTATGATTTCCAAACGGTCGATGAACGCGACCCGAGCCGATTTTATAACTGGGGTTACGACCCGCAGCAATACTTCGTCCCCGAAGGCAGTTTCGCTTCCGATCTGACTGACCCTTATTCACGCTTGATCGATTTACGAAAACTAGTTTCCGCCTATCATTCACGCGGAATACGTATAATCATGGACGTCGTGTTCAATCATGTCTACCATGCCCATTTGTCGGTGTTCGAGAAAGTGGTGCCGGATTACTTTTTCAGGCGCCGCCGCGACGGCAAACTCAGCAATGGTTCTTTCTGCGGCAACGACGTAGCAAGCGAACGCCCGATGGTTCGCAAATTGATCGTCGACGCATGCATATATTGGGTAAAGACCTTTGGCATCGACGGCTACCGCTTCGATTTAATGAGCAACATCGACATGATGACGATGCGCATCCTCGAATCGAAACTCCGGGCGATAAAACCGGCCATCATGCTGTATGGAGAAGGCTGGAACATGCCGACCGAGCTCCCCGAAGGCCAGCGCAGTTCGCTCGACAACAGCGATAAACTGCCGCCATTCGCCTTTTTCAACGATTCGTTTAGGGAAATCGTTAAAGGCGGCACGATGGACGACAAATTGAAAGAGCGTGGTTACCTTCTTGGCGCCAACAGTTTCCGCCTCGGCTTCAAATATGCCTATGTCGGCAGCTGCCTCGATTTGATCTTCCCGGCCAAATTTGAAAAAGCCAACCAATCGATCAACTACGTCGAATGCCACGATAACGGCACTCTATATGACAAATTGGCCATCTCCAACGCCGGTGAAACGCAAGTCCAGCGCCTGAAACGAATCAAACTGCTTAACGCGGTGACCATGCTCGCCTATGGCATTCCCTTCTTTCACATGGGCCAGGAAATCGGTCTCAGCAAACAAGGCGACCTCAATTCGTACAAGTCCGGCGATAAAGTTAACAAATATGATTATCGCGTTCTTGACGAACGTTACTCAATGTATACATACTTCAGCGATTTGGCCAAGGTGCGCCGCACATTTAGGGCATTGCGCTGCCATGAACCGGCCGTGATTGAGGCCATGATTCGTTTCCAAGACGTCGGCGACGGCGGGTTGCTCATCGATTATTCGGATCAGGGTCTGTTGGCGCCGTATCGTAACCTCATCATCATGATCAATCCGACCTTGGAAGATCAATACTTCACACTATCCGAATACATGACGCTAGCCTTTAGCGACAAGGGCTGGGTCTATGACCGCGACGTCCGCATGAAAGACGTCATGATCGAGGCGCTATCGCTGCTCGTGTTCGTCTGCTGATGGGACAAGATAGGGAATGAAACACGCCTCCGTCTAGTACAATGGACTTATTTGACGGAGGTTTTATTATGTTGACTAACATCGTCGCCATCGGCGTCATCGACGAAGAAATCCGCTCCAACGTCCGCATGCTCGTCGTCGAACGGCCCCACCGCGATCCTAACGGCGATTTCGTTATCGACCGGATGCCGATCTGCTACTGGTCAAGAGCGACCAACAATTACTTTATGACGATGCGTAAAGGCACGCTTATCCTTGTAAAAGGGCGACTTGAGCACATGCCGGAAGTTGGTTTGACCATCGTCGCCGACTACATGGAAACGTTGATGCCGGCCAAACCAAGTGAGTGATGAACAAACGGCGTCATTAATGTATAATGTTTACTTAGGTAAACGATATGTGGCGCTATATTCGCACGATTACGATATGCTTCTTCGATATTCTTTTCGCTTATTTCGGATGGATGATTCCCTTTTCGCGCCATCCGGAACGCTGGCCGCTTGAATACCGCTACGCCAAAGTACGCAAATTAGTCTTGAAGATTGTCAAACATCTTCATGTCGACCATCAAGTCACCAATGGCCAGTATTTCAACGACGGTAACACCTACCTTTTCATCGGCAACCATCTGTCGATGTACGATGCCCTAATTTCCATATGTCTGTCGGAACGGCCGATTCTTTTCGTCGGCAAATACGAAATCCTGAAGTTTCCTTTCTTCGGCCGCATCATGAAATCGATCGATTGCGTGTTCATAGAACGCGACAACCTCAAAAAAGAAATCGAAGTGCTCAAGGCGGTTAAACAATCGCTGAGCACCAAGGCTGCCAGCTGGATCATCTTTCCCGAAGGAACACGTAATAAAAACGTCGACGGACCGTTACTGCCATTCAAGGCCGGTACGTTTAAGATGGCGCTTGACACCAAGACGCCGATCGTTCCGGTCGCCATGTTCGGCACCTTCCGCCCCCTGAACAGGAAATACCGTCTCAAGCGGTTCCCAGTCCAGATTTCGGTTTTGCCGCCGCTATATCCCATAGACTATCAGGGCCTGAATTCGGTTCAAGTATCCGAGAAAGTCCGCACGCTGATGCAAAATGAAATCGACAAGTTACGGGTGACCGACACGACACTCGTTCCCGTTAAAAAGAGTAAATGAGGTACCCATTATGCGCATGATTGACTTGATAGTAAAGAAACGCGACGGGGGCACGCACACCGACGCCGAACTGGCTTATATCGTTAAAGGCATCAGCGACGGCAGTCTGCCCGACTACCAAATCGCCGCCTGGCTGATGGCCGTTAAATTCATCGGCATGACCAGTCATGAAACGGCGTCTTTGACGCACCTGATGATGCACAGCGGCGACACGATCGATTTATCGGACATCAAAGGGATTACCGTCGATAAACATTCGACCGGCGGCGTCGGTGATAAGACCAGCCTCGCGCTTGGACCGATGGTAGCCGCCTGCGGCGTCAAAGTCGCCAAGATGAGCGGACGCGGCTTAGGTCATACCGGAGGCACGCTTGATAAACTCGAAGCGATTCCCGGCGTCAGCGTCACGATGAGCCGCGACCAATTCGTGAAACAGGTTAACGACATCGGCTTGGCCATTTTAGGCCAAACGAGCGCCCTAGTACCCGCCGATAAGAAACTTTATGCCCTGCGCGACGTCACCGGCACGGTGGAATCGCTGCCGCTGATCGCCGGATCGATCATGAGCAAAAAACTCGCCTCGGGCGCTCAA
>Ga0172367_10004518_pt1 | contig 17299 bp, 20 predicted proteins | sample Lak10m_FD_114542 | JGI IMG/M metagenome (GOLD analysis project Ga0172367, IMG submission 114542) | Freshwater microbial communities from Kabuno Bay, South-Kivu, Congo - kab_022012_10m | ecosystem: Environmental > Aquatic > Freshwater > Lake | place: Democratic Republic of the Congo: South-Kivu...
CGCCTCCCCCCTCCTTCATGCTCTGCAATCAGAAGCTCACCTTCCAGATGACCATGATACCCGAGAAGACCAACTACATGACGCAAGGTATCGACGGCGTCAAGCGGCTGCGGGCGGGTCCGGACCTTGGCTCCTACCGGGGCCTCAACATCGTCAACACCCGGTCTTTCAGCATGGAGATCGGGGCACCGCCCCGCGACATCATGCGGCGCAGGGTGAGGGTCGCCGAGTACTACCGCATCCCACCCCAGGGCGCCAACTCGCGGTGGGCCGTCGAGCTCTACGACGAGTCCAGGGACACCTGGTTCACCGTGCGGCGCGACGAGCTGGACCGCTACGCCAGGCTCGACGACTTTGGCCACACCCACTACAACATCCCCGCGGACAGCACCATGACCATAGCAGAGTACCTCGCCAACCCCGGGTTGTGTGGTCTCATCAACAACGTTGAGATCATGCACCCCACCGTGGCCAACTGGTCCGCCAAGCTGGTGAAGCCCACCCAGACGGATCTATCGTTCCAAGTGCCCGCGAACTGGGACACCACTCTGAACCAGATTAACCTCCTCCAGAATGGGATCTACGCGAACAAGCAGTTCCGCCGCTGCAACTACAAGAGCATCATGGACTTGCTAAATTTGCCGTTCCTCCGCCCCAATCACGTCCAGCTCAACGACAACGACCTGCCCGCCACCGCCACCCAGCTCCAGGCCTGCGCGTGGCTCTCTACCCAGGCTGCGCTCCTGCCCACCACCCTGGCGCTCCTGTGGTACCCCGTTCCCACCATCAGCATGGAGCTCATGGTGGAAGGTGTGCTCCCCTTCCTCTTTCCCCGGCAACAAGACAGGGACCTGGCCGTCGCCAGCTACCGCGCCACCTGCAACGACATCAACCCCTACAACTGCGCGGTGACCCTGGCGCTCGTGGCGACCCTCCACCCCAACCTCGACATCCAGAGGCAGATTCAGGAGGCCATGAGGGCGTCCAGGGTCCACCTGGGCAGCCTCAGGGCCGTGGTGGCCCGCTTCATCAGGGCGGCGCTCCACCCCCGCACCAACGAGAGGCCCGCGAACCGCATCCAGCTCGGCCGCCTCCTCGAGGACTACATCGCCCAGGCATTCCAGGCGACCATGGGGACGGACCCCGCGCTCCACGCCAACGCACTGTACGACCCATGGCCGGCGGAGAACGTGGGTGGAGTTTCCATCACCCACTACGCGGAGGTCTCCGTCACCCACGACACCCTGGCCCACCCCAGCGTCGAGCAGGCCTACGACAGGAACAGCACTATGTTTCACTGGAACAGGCTCAATCTGTCCAACTCAGAGGTCTCCGTGACGGACCTCGACGAGGACCACGCGCTGGGGGTGTTTTTGATCACCATGCTCAAGCGACTGTTCGGCAACCCCAACGCGCTCGACGCCCGCAACATGTTCCCGGAGTACCTGCCCCACCTCACCGTGAAGGACAGGGGCACGGACGACTACGAGTACGTCATCGTGAGGCCCTGCATCGAGCACAACATGCTGGGCATTATCATGGGACGGGGTGGGTCCGAGGAGTTGGGCTGCACTTTCTGGGGCCAGACCGAGCTCAGCTGCTACGACGACTCGTTCCACGGTGTGTGGGGCATGAGCTACAAGTACCACGAGCGCGCCCTCGTGCTCAACGAGCGCAATATGATCAGGATGTTGGACGTGGCTTACGACGGCTACAACGGCGGCAAGGACGACTCGTTTGTCCAGTGGAACGACGAGGCACCGGGAAAGCACAGGCCCTTTAACAGGTGCGCCACCGACATGAGCATGCCGTACCAAGGGCCCTCCCTCATGGTCATGAGGTTCAAGGTCGACAAGACCAACACTGACTACAAGAGCTACTGGCCCTCCCCCATCGTCTTCCACGACAAGTACTTGAACCAGCCAGCCCCGAAGCTCAGCCCCGACCCCGACTCCATCTACGTAGTCCAGAACGAGAACATGCGGGTTTTCAATTCGGACATCTACAGGGAGCAGTACAGGATGTACCTGCAACGCATGCCGGACTTCAGCTACTTCCACCAGGTCAGGAAGCCGCCTGGCAACGCCTCCATCGACATGGAGACCACCCAGAACGCCCTGGCGTTCCAGGGGACCTTCAGGCTCAAGAGACTCGACGCAAACAACGCGGGCACCGAGGAGACCCTGGGATCAGGGCACCACGGGCCCGACTACGTGGGCGTCGCCATGCTCAGGGCAGGCAAGGGCGTGAAGCCCGAGGCCAAGGCCCCCGCCCTGTATCGCATGATTTGAGTATGAAAGGGACCAATACATGGTCCGCATTTTGCGGTAACTTCAGATTTCCCGGCCGTGGCCAATCTGAACAGCCTGTGATCACTTTTCAAGGTGCCATGAAGCTCATAACTCACCAGTGTAATTACCCCAAAGCCATATAAATACGACAGTGATTTTAATACAGAGAATGGCTACAGAATTGGAGAGAAATTGGTCACAATCTAACAAAAAGTGGATGGCTAGGCTCAAAATTATAAATAAGTTATCTGAATGGGTAGCATCCTATCTAAAAGAACCGTTTCGAAATCCATCGAGAAATCTCAACAAGGCTCAACAGTATGTATATACACATATAATGATTGGGAAAATGTTGTTTCCACAAGATGACAGGGACGAACTTTTTACTTACACAGAATTTGAAGATACCTCTATGCAAAGTCTTATACGAGTAAACAAATACGCTGAATTTCGTAGATATCACAGAAGCATCCAAGATAAAATGAGAGATTATCAGACGGTTCCATTGGTTACTTGGGCTAGAGCAATGAACACTCTAAACATACATCCATCCACACGGCAACGAGTTCTGCAAAAACTACAAGAAATTCAAGACGAACTATGCAATTCGAGATCCATTGCAACTCACATATTAGGAGAACACCCCAATTATACCATATCTCAAGCCATGATAGCACTAGTGCTCCGATATGCGTGTGTAGGAGGATTCGACAATAACCTACACGGGTCTGTTAGGTCCGAATTTCCACGTGAACTTCAAAATTTTGTTGAATGTTTTGCATCTCCATTGAACCACAAATTCCCAATTTATTTCTCAATGTTCAAGGATGACGAGTTGTTTGGAAGCAAGGGTAACTTTTTCAACTTCGTCATTGAAAATGGAGACGTGCTTCCCTCGGGGTCGTATCAAATAAACCCTCCTTGGATAGTCGCTGTGTTCGACCAAGTCGCCACATTACTACACCACTCGACTGCAAACGATGTCACGGCCGTCGTTGTAGGCCCGAACTGGGGTGACGCAGAGTTCGTACAGAGATTCGATGCTCTATTACAACACGAAAAATACAGGGCTCATTCAAAGTCAGGCATAGTGAGGATAACATATCAACACGACACTGTAACAGATTCATTACCACAGGATACAAGATACTGGTTCTTTGCACTGGAGGAAATCCCAGCGAGCAGGATGCGAGCCCTGGGCTTCACTAGATAAATATTAAATTGAGCGTTCTTTCTTTGAAGCCCCACCCCTTGATCTGAGGTATATCATCAGCTCCTTGATCCCGTCCTTCAACTCCGCCATCGCGCCCTGGACCATGGGGGTGATCTCCTTCATGAGGTCGTAGGTCCTACACAGGGCGTTGCTGGCCTTGAACTGGATGTCGATGGGCTTGCTCCCCGGTGCGAATCCGATGGCCAGCCTGGCGTCGAGCTTCAAGTTCGCTGCAAAGACGTCGCACAGCACTTCGTAGGCGCGCTCCGCCTGCTTCTTGTTCTGGGTGAGGTGGTTCCGCTGGGTCCACAGGAGAACGAGGAGCTGCAGGTCGACCTCGAAGGCCCTGTAGGTCTTGTACTCCAGGTCCAGGTCTTCCTGCGCCTTACTGCACCTGCAGGTCAGGCACTCGAGTGCGTCCAGTGGCAAAAACATGGACTTGCCGTAGACCAAGATGTAGATCCCCCTTCCCTTCTTCGCCTTGTAGACGCTCTGCCCCATCCACTCGAACGGGCCGCACACCACCGACTGGTGGACGGACTGCAGTATGCCCAGCGACTCCGTCATGAGGTTCGGCACGGACTTGGACTGGCACACGGCGTTGAACTTTTGGATGTTGGACTCTAAATTCGGGAGGAAGGGGTTCTGCAGGTCGAGCCTGTAACAGGAGTCCACGTGCTCAAAGAGGAGCTGGGCACTGCTCTCAAAGGACGCCCAGGCCGCCTTGAACGCGCGCCCCGCGCTCTCGTACTTGTCCACTTGCTTCTTCACTGCCAACACGGCCTCAAGGTCACAGGCGAGGTCGTCGTCACTGTCGCCCATGCACCGCTCTACAACGACACATATATACCGGGTCTCGAACATCGCCTGACGAAATGATTCAGTGACGTCACCCATGAAGTCCCCCTTCCATAGCGGCCTGGTGTGCTACAGGCGCAGCGGGGCCATCTACGAGGCGGAGCGCGAGCTCCAGTTCATCGTGGTGAGGGAAGTCAAGCCCACCGTGCGCAGACTTCAGGACATGGCAGAATACAATACCGCCTTCCAGCGGAAGCTCTCGGCCTGCCCCTTCGTGGTTCTCGACGGGGAGGCGGTCTCTGCCACCGACATCGTGAGCCAGTGGGTCGAGGATGACCACCCCACCATCCCTTCCACCCTCCACGTGGAGGACGAAGTGGTCTACGTCAACCTCTACGCGCCGATCACGCACTACGAGAAGTCCGAGGGCGCCTACAGCTTTCACCAGTGCGACAGTGTATTTTGCGACACAATGTGCCTGCCCAGGACTTTCAAGGCCAGCTCCATAGGGGCCATCCAGAAATACAGGGCGAAGCTTATTGGCAAACAAATGCAGTCATCGAGGCTGCTCATGGGGGACGGGAAGTCCTTGGCCTGCTACAACGCTCATGACTTCACGCTCTTAAACAGAGTGGCTGGGTGGTAACCACGCATCCACGCGGTGGCGGTCAGCCTGCCCAATAAACTCACTTGCGACGCTGCGATATTGAGCAAGGGTCTCACAATCTTCAAACGCTGGGGCGAATGAAGCAAGATTCTCGAGGTTTCCCTGCAATGTTTCGTTTTCCCTCTGCAATTCATGGATCTCGTCACTTAGATTTCCCATTGCTTCCATGTCAACCCCATTGTCCCACTCCCCGTTCTCCTTCTCTGCCTTTAGCTCTTCAACCTCACTACGCAACTCATCGTTCGCACAGAGTAGCTTCGCGTTCTCGAGTTGGAGCTCTGCGCGATGCCTACACAGTTCCTCGTTTTGCAAAATTAGTGCTCCGTATCGATTCATCAAGTCTTCATAGTGTGCCTGCCAATCAGACTCTAAGCGCTCGATGTATTCATCAGACATGAGGACGCGATTGAGAGAAAACGAGTGAATTTATATATTCAGAATGGGTTCTGACCCACGTCGTCACCAGAGACGTCTGGATTCATGCTATTCTGTGCCCTGAGTTGCGCGATCTCTGCTCGAAGAGCTTGGACCGTCCTGTTCTCCTCTAGGTAGAACTCCTTGTACTCCTGAATCACTTCACCAAGGCGCTCATTGGAATTCTGCAAGTCTGCTATTTCGCGCTGTAGAGCCTGGATCTTTCGAGTGGCAGACAGGGAAATATGATACACGAGGTCCCCGACTTCCGACATGTAAATTTACTCAACATCATGTTCGTCTTCATTTATATATCCATCCACACCATCTCCACGGTGTGATCGGTCCTGAAGCATACCACGCCGGCGTGCTTGACGTGAAGGCCACAGGCCCTCTTCGCGTTCACATACTTCATGAGCTGGTTCACGTCCTGCTGCCTCACGGAGGCGCCGACCTTGAGCTCCAATATGGTGTTGTGGGCGACCTCCATGTCGATGCGGCCCACGTGGACCTGGGTGTTGTTCTTCTGAACGAAGCAGTCCACTTGCGTGAGGAATGGGATGCACCGCTCGTAGAGGTACTGCGACAAAAGTTTTTCGTAGACGCACTCCGTGTGCCCCGACGCGTGCTCCCGCATGATGTCCAGGCACGCCGTCTTCACCACGGCCTTCACGTCGAAACTATCGCAAAAGTCCCGCTTCAGCTTCGAGAGCATGTGGTGACGTGGACAGTCCTAGTATATAATAGTAACATAACATACGCAAATGGATATCCAGCAATTGATCTCAGATGCAGATTTCGATGCTAAAATTCTTTTGTATCATTTGTTGTCGATATACGTATCACTAGAATCTAAATTGAGAAGTGGACATGAAAAAAAAGCAAACCAAATATGCATTCGGATCCTAAATGAAATTCCATTGCAAAAAATCACAATGACTCGGCTTTTGTCTATACAGAACAAACTTGTTTTAGAATTGATTCAGCATTACCTTCTTTCAGCTGCGTATCAAGATTTAACAAGAACATTAATATTTCATTTTCAAAATCCATCTGTAAACTTTTTTGAAAATATGCTTTTCAGGTGTATGGTGTTCGTAGATATAGACCACGTACCAGAAACTTTACAAAGCGACGATGATGGTAAGCAATTTTACAAAGACAGGATAGCAACATTAAACGATTATGTTTTAAATATTTATAAACCTCCTTTGAGTATGACATCTATTCAAGTGGCTGTGCAAGAACTAGCAACCTACATGGAATATAGTGCAAAACATAACAAAATTAAACCTGGTGGTGAAAATAATACGGCTATTACTGAATACATGGTCCAATTGGGATATTTAACACAACGATTAATGATCATGCAAGATCAAATCAACAAACTTGAAAATTTTACAGAACTTGACAAATACTGTCAAAATTATCTTCAAAAAATACAAGACTTGAAATGACTCATCAATTTAATTGAGCGTTAATCAAGCTCAGCTCGTGCGCCGCCGGCAAAATAAAGGTCGCCGTGGCCTTCAAGTAGTAGTCCGGGTCGATGTGGAGGTTGCTCAGGACGTCCTCGAGGAAGCAGACCTTCTGCATGCTGTTGGTGGTGCGCAGCGTGTCGCACGGCGCGGCCACGTGGAGGTGGAGCTGCCACACGGACGGAGGGTAGTGGAAGTAGATCATGGGCGCCTCGAATTCCTGGGGCATGAGCTCGAGTAGCTTTTCCTTGACCTCGCGCAGGAGTGGGATGTGGTGGCCCCGCAGGGACCTCATGCTGGCCAGGGCGGTGTCCGTGAATATCACCATCCAGTTGAGGATGCTGGCCTCGTTGAGCGCCTCCGTGTCAGGGAGGACGATGAAGTCTTCGGAGCGATAAATGACCTGGTCCTGCTCCTTCTCCCCGGAAATGATCTTGTAGATCCAGGGCTTCTTCAGAATCTCCGTCTTAATAAATTCCCTCATCTGAGGGCTCTCGTAGGCCGCGGGCGTCTCGTGGATTAGGTTCCTATTCTTCGCGCGCAGTGCGCGTTTCATGAGTGGACTCCAGGCCATCTTTTATACAACAGTATGTTTTCAATATATAAGCAACGCGGCGGCTTGTGCTCACGCAAAACGAATGTCAGTTCCCGCGCGTGTGGTGTACCACAGAGACGAGGTTTTGCCGTGTTTCAATCCCGAACTCGCGACAGACGCAGACGTCTACATGGATGACGATAGAAACAGCAACTGCTACATGTTGACGCAAAAGACTGAGAACCACAGTGAACTCGCCTTCATCTACACGATGCACTGCATCCTCGTGGGCACCCTCTCCGTGCACCTCGGCCCAACTCATGCGTTCTATCGCGTGTATATTTGCGCCATCATTACGAGGGACGGAGTCAAGTTCAGGGGCTCCCTTCACCCCGCGCAGCTGGCCAAAATAGAAGAAGTGAGCGAGCGCGCGTATCCAACCGAAAAGAAGGTGCAGTGGAAAACCGTCGGCCTCAGCCTGACCCAGATCACCTTCATCCTCACGAGCATCCTCACGATCATCCCCTTCGACACCCCATTCTTCCCGGAGTTGGAATTCGAATTTATTTACATCGTAGAGACAAGTTTCTATGCCATAGCCACGGCCGTCGCAATGACCGGCTTGGACAGCTACCACTCATTCAAGCTGGTCAGCAACGCCATGATCATCAAAAGGTTTGTGGCCAACGTCCTCCGCTGCATGTGCATGGCCAAGGTCGCTGAAATCCTCCTGCAGCTGGTCGTCGTCCACCTCGTCGGGTATCAGCCTGACTTCCCACTGTACATGCTGATCATCGCGCAAGCCATCATGGACATCCTGTACCTCTTTTACTGAGCGGCCGGGGCCTCTTGCTCCGCCTCTTGAAGAGATTGAAGTTTTTCTGTCATGAGTTTTAAAGACTCCTTCATCTTGTCGATCTTTTTTTGAACCGCGAGCACCTGCCGAGTGTTTTTCTTCGTGATCACCTTGCGCGCCATCTGATCGCGTTCCAACCCTCAAAACTCGTGACGCGACAAAGACCCCGTTTTTTTCAGGTCTCACTGCTCCCGCGGCCCAGCCCTATATGAGCGCCCGGGTCGCAGTGGCCACATGGACAGCGTCAACCACGCCATCCACCTCTACGAGCACTTCTGCAACGACGTCAGCCTCGACATGAACAGGAACCACGTCCACTCCATGATGCTGCTGTTCCAGAAGAACGTAGACATCAAGGGAGCCTACCACAAGATCCACAGCGACCCCCCGTTCCTCGACTGGGACCAGACAGAGAACATGAAGTCCTACAGGGGTTACAAGGATACCGCCTGCTGGATACACCTGTCCCAGTTCATCGAGCTCCAGGCAGACGACCTCAAGTGGAAGGCCTTCACCACACAGCACAAGATCTTCGCCCACTTCCAGTCGAGCCTCGTCACGGCAAAACTCGACATCTCAAACACACACGCGGCCCAACTCTTCTTGCTGCTCAACGTGGTCAACCTCCAGGCCATAAACGTCGTGGAAATGTTCTTCTCCATGCTCTTCGACCGCGCGGTCAACAAGGAGGCGCTGCAGTTCTTCAGCGTCCTGGCCAACATACAATTCGACAAGACCGACAGGACCGAGGCCGTCGTGGCGCTCCTCAGAGACTGCCTCGCGGTCAACACAAAGCTATTCACGGCAGAGATCGAACTGCAGCACAGCAGGGAGAGCAAGCTCACCCAGATCTTCAGGCAAAAACACATCCAGGCCACCTCACTCAGGCCGCGACTTCGATCCAAGATCAAGCAGGACGCACTCCAGGGCAGCGCCCTGGCCACCCTCGACAGTTTCAAGCCCTGGTGCGACACCATCCGGTTCCCAAACGTATTCTCCATGGGACACAAGAAGAGGCTCTACTTCACCATGGCACAGACCAAGCTCGACTTCGTCAAGTACATACAGAGGTTCGTCCACGAGGCAGAGCTCGCACAGGTCGTCCTTCAGTACCACATCAAGAGCCCGGACATCGACATACTCACAGACACCATCCTGCAGACGAGAATAACGAGCGAACCGTTCTCTGAGCTGCACCAGTTCAGGAACCAGTGCTTCAGCTGCTTCTCAGTCCAACAGAAATCAATGCTCAGGCTCAACGACCTGCTCCACCTCTACATCGCGGCCTACCAACCACCAGACGTGTGGAAGAGCGTGTGGAAGCTCATCTTCCCAGTACTCTCCATACAAATCATAAAGGACGTAGAGGGGTTCGTCGCGGAAAACCAGATCAACCACGAGGCCGTCATGAACATCGTGTTCGAGGACATTAAAGTTTAATTGGCTGAAACGTTTAGGTCATAAATCCACCAATGAACGGAGTCTCGCGTTCAAGCAAACAACAGAGGCCTGAAGTTGGCGTAGAATGTCTCCACGAAGTCGTAAAACGCCTCGATGCAGTCGTCGTAGTGCACCGCCCCAGTGGCCAACTCCTCAAAGGCAACAGCCAGATTGTAACACAGATCATCGTTGTAAATAAAGACATAGGGAATACGCCTATTCAACCGGACCATCGAGGGGTACGTATACGCGTACGCGATGCAACTACAGAGATGAAACCCATCCACATTGACACTTAGCGGGACCTCGTGCGTCTCGTCGTGGTCCGGGAGAAGTTCCCACAGTGCTTCCAACGCAAGCTGCCTCACCCCAGGATCATTAATGACCCGAACGCGGTCCTCATCCGAAACCATCTGCCTCGAAGTGGAGGTGTTGAACACATAATAAAACTGCTCCACCTTGCACAAGTCTTGGGAAACGTTGTCCAATCGCGCGCGAACGTCAGCGTAGGTAAACGACATTCAGTGAGCCGTACATAACAAAAAGAGGCGCATTTATAGTCTTTTGGTCAAAACTACTCACAATAGTTGATGCAAACACGTTACTTTTTTCAGGCGAATTCATTACCACCTCGTAGCAACACATACTCGGTGCCTAAGGAGGAGAAACTGAGGCCCCTTCGACCTTGGCTTTCTTTGCCGGCCTCTCGACCGGAGTCCTCTCGTATTTGGCCTTCTCTTTCCGCGCTTTCTCAAGAGCACTCGTGTAAAAGACGAGCTTTTCCTCCACAACCTGCTTCCTTGCAGTGAGCTTACGGACGCGCTCAAAGAGAGCCTCGATGTTCTTTTGGCTCTCCTTTATGAACACATCTTTCTGTGATTCACTGGGGAACGGAACGAGCTGCTGATCGGCCATCACGAGTCGCGAATGATCACCACGAGGCGCGTTTATATACGCAGCTTCCAATTCAGGAGCGTCGATTTCGTGACGGGCCTCCCAGGGGTAGGGTCAACGACCTCGTCGCGCTCAGAGGGGGGGGAGGGGGACCTGCTTTCCGGTTCCCCATTCTCAATCCTGCGGATCTCGCGTTTTAAGTGCCTGTGTAGCCTCTTCAAGACACTGTAGCGCGCAAGGTCCCTATCAGAACTCTTGTCTTGGCTCATTTTGTATTCATGCTTCTGAATCTTTGTGAGGGTTTTTGAGGCCTTCTTATTCAAAATTGAAAGCCTCGCTCGATCACCACGAGATTTAGTCATCGGACTCCAATGCGAAATCAAAACAAGGATTTATATACTGAACTTGAACAGCATCACACGGGGCTAAAGAGTATTGATGGCTCAAATTTATTTACTCAAGCTCCAAATGCAAGGCAGCCTTCGGCCACCTCATCCGCAACAAGACCCAGTGACGTCATCATGAAGTTCTCTGCATTTAGCGTGCTGGGTTCATGTCTTCTCCTTGCTGCATTCTTGATCATGACGGAATGGATCGAGGATCTTCGAATATCCATCACCACGCCGGCCTACACACTGACAAAGCAACCCCGCGCCCGCGTGGTGCTGGCCATGACCACGTTTTCAACGCGGCTCGAGCTGACGGCCCTTTCCAACATCCAAAACATCATGGCATGCAAGTTCGACAGACTCATCGTCACAGTGCCTCTGCTGTATAGGAACGAGACGGGCGACCACTGCAACTACAATGATTGCAAAGAAGCAAGAGGCGTGGTCGACCACAACACAGTCGACAGTATCGTGTCTGCGTTTCAGGAAAAGTTTGGAGATTTCCATCCACTGAAACAAAGTTCCAATGCTTCAATGAATTTCGAGTGTGGGAGGATTTTCTTGCAGATCTTGCGCATACCAGACTTCGGCCCGGCCACCAAGATACTCGGTGCCTTGATGGTAGAAAAGGACCCGTCCACCATCATTGTAACAGTGGACGACGACGTCCCGTACCCCCGAGTCGTGATCGAGGCCCTGGCCACCTTGTCACCCCCCGACGCCGTCGTTTGTAGAACATGCCAACACTACGTCAAGGGAGACTGGTTCCACGAAGACCGCGTCGGAGGGCTCACCCTGGCCCTGCGCTGGTCCAACGCAGTCTACTGCCCCGGCTGGATCATGGGCGTAGCAGGCGCAGTATACAGAGTCGGAATGTTCCACGAAGACGTTTTCGAGGAGGCCCGGAAACTGAGCAGAGACTGCTTCTTGAACGACGACGTGTGGCTCTCTGGCTACCTCAAGAACAAAGGAGTGCCCAGGATCATGCTTCCAATCTACAAGGATGGCAAACACACTAGGCATAGCACCCTGAGCTTGAGTGCCATCAGGGATGCTCAGAAGGGTGCCTTGCTGCGATGCGCGCGACACTATGGTTTTAATGAAACACCCTAAACTCATTTCGAACGTCAGCGTACGTAAACGACATCTTGTGAGCGTACGCAGCACACAGAAGCGCATTTATAGTCTTTAAGGACGAAGTAAGGCATCTGGTTTAATGACCTCGAAGCTCCAAGAAGAAGTTACGAGAAAGAGAGAATGGAATTCTCCACCGAAGAAGATTCATCACTTTTGGATTCTTCCTTCTCAATCCTCTTGATCTCCTTCGTCAAGTACTTGTATATCCCCTTCAAGACACCCAATCGCACACAGCCCTTAACAACCTTACGAGCCTTTGTCAATCCACGATTGATCGACTTCTGCTTCTGAATCTTTTCGTAGGTTCGGAGGGCCTTCTTCTTCAAAACAATGAGCTTTGTTTCCATGTACATATATTGGGGAGGATCAATCATCACTCTCAGATGCAAGAGCAAAACAAGGATTTATATACTGAACTTGAACAAGAGAGCGTACGGTCACACGGGGCTCTGAAAAAGATAGGAAATACTTGAAAAAAGACCATATAAGATGCATCGATCTCAAGCAGCAAAAGCACAGACATGGGAAATTTCACAAACGTAGCTACGTTGTCCAACTTCAGCTTTTTGAGTGTCTGCGCTTCCAGATCCACGCCATGCGTCTTGGTTGAAACAGCAGCGCGAGCCATCTGGTTGACGGGGGCATCAGATGCAGCGTTGGCCTCAATCTCACGAAGGAGGGTCTTGTCCCCGGCAAAGTAGCGGGTCAGGATTTCGGCGGCCTTAGTGCGTAATTTCTTTGCGTTCTCACCAGGAAGAGCCATCATAAGCTTCATGGCTCCTTGAAAGGTGATGACAGGCTGCTCCTGCTGGCCGCGGCCACTAAATTTGAAGGTCAAGCAAGATGCTTGAAGTTCAGATTTTCGGTCATCATCAAGCCTCCTCCATACTTCACCAGCTTGATTCACATCCTTATCACAAAGAACCATAATAAGGTCCCTCACAGACAAGTATTGCACCCCACCGATGAAAGTGAAGCGCACAGTAGCTCCAGAGACGAGCTCGTTGAAGTTCATTAGCGACATGATACTGTCACCCGTGACGTGTCCCGGGATAGCGATGACGTCACTGACGGGGTCAGAGCACTCGGACCACAGGTGTGTCACGGTTAGACTTGCCCTATCGTAACACAGACGCCGCCAACAGCCACGTCGCCGCCACGGACAACAGACTGACGACCCAAATCTCGTGGTTGGCCATGTCCGAGGGCTGCAAGTAGCAGCACACAGCACACGACTCATCCCGGGCACGGTCGCTGGGCTTCTGGGAGTGCACGTAAAGATGGTGCAGTGCCACCAGAAACGACAAGGCAGCGAAAAACAACGCGGGATAGATGACCAGGGGGTCCATAGAAACAGGAATCACTTGCTTTTAGTATAAAAATGGCGCGACTCCCACCAGCACCTTACAACCATGAGTTCCAACGGGCTTTCACTCGGCAACCTCCCCATCTTGGACTACCCGGAACCCGTGCTCGGCAAGGGCAACAACGTTCCGGTGGCCAAGAAGCCAAGGCAAGAAGGCCTCTACATCGGGGAGTTCAGCGTGAACGGCCTTACCTTCAGAGTTTCTCTTACTCAGATACGCCCGTGATTAAATCCATATAAAAGCGACACGCCCGATGGACTCGAAGCACCCCCTCATGCCGTTTGCGATCGGAGAACCCGTCTACATGTTCCTCCCGTACTATAGTCTTGTAGTTCAGTACCGCGTTGTCGATGTCGCAGTGACTGTAGCAGACGGCGAAATGTTTTACAACTACGATCTCATCAGGACGGGATACTTCTCGCGCTGGACAGGAAGGTTCAACACGATTCGAAACGGTCCGAGCACGACCATGAACGGTTACTTCTTGCACAGCACGCCGGAGGCGGCGCTCGAGGAGGCCAGGCAAGCCTACATCAGGTGGAGGAGGGACTGGTGCCGGAAAGCGTGCAACATCATCAACGACTTCGTGGACTTCATCAGCTACATTTCATGAATAAACAGTTCCCCGGGCACGAACCCGAACCCCACTCTCGCCCTCGTCCTGTGCGGCAGCCCCGCCAAGAATTCTTCCGTAAGAGCGTCCCTCTCCCCGCACCACTGCACCACGCAGTTGGGCTCCACAAAGTACTTCTGGAGGTCCTGTAGCCTCCCGTACCGCGCGGCAGGGTCCACTCCTTTCATGTCCCGCCCGCCGTCGCACATGACGTCCACCACCAGCAGCCTCGTAGCGCAATTCGGGTCCCTTGAGCACTGCGCCAAGAAAATGGTGTTGGAGGGGCACGAGTTCTTCAGACTGTAGGCTGGGTTCACAAAGAAAACGTCGTCGCTGTCCGGCACGTACACCAGCGTGTAGCCCATCACCTTGATCAGGTAGACCCACGACGCGTCCTCGGGTACCCACGTCCAAAGACTCGCTGCATCCAGAGTACCCGAAATCAGGAAGGGTGGCTTGCAGTAGTCCAAGTGGTCCCCGGACCAAGCGCAAGGTGACTGGCACACGACTTTAAGAGAGCAGTTCATAGGGGCAAAGGTAGCCACCAGGTTCAACGTAAAGCCATTGGCCATTAAGTTTTTTTCAAAGCATCTACATTGGTTTTACAAATAGCCAATCACGTAGTCACGGGCTTAATCCTTTCGAGCCTCTCCTCCAGCGACAGAGATCCAGCCGAAGGAAGTTCCACCCCTGCCTCCTGCATCACCTGCATCAACACGTCACTCGACGCCTCCTCGTCGTTGTCTTCTTCAAACACAGCGTCCAACTGCTCGTCCACCATCTCGCTCTGCACAGTCATGAGCACGTTCTGCCTCTCCAAGTCCTGCAGCGAACTCACCAAGTGATTTCCACCCACCACCTTGTTGAAGTTCTGCATCATCTGCACAGCAGACCCCACCGCCCTCTGAAGCGCCTCCATCGTCTTCACACCCTGGATGCGCGTCCCGATCCCTTGCAAATGCGCCTTCATCTGCGAGAACTTGTTCAGCATACGACGCGTACGCACCACAGCCTGCGCCTTCTGCATCGACTGCTTCATGTTGTTCTTCGAAACGGCCTTCACCTCCTGCATCAAAATTTTCTCCTCGTTCCCCAACCGCTGGCTCTCACGGTCGATCTCACGGATGGACCGGTTGATGTGCCGCTTGTATCGAAGTGCAAGCTCAGACGTCGTAGGAGGCGTCCCGCCAAAAAGAAAAGACATGCCGGAGATATGGGGAAACACATATATCAGAATTAGAGTTGTCTATTCCTGATCCAGACCTCATCCCTTCCTGAATTTTTTTTCCTAACTGGTCAACCCGGACCCCTCCCCCCCGGGACCAACCTAAAAACAAGAAATTTGGGTGGGACCTGAAAAAAATACCCGGTTTGAACATTACATTTTTTTTTCCAACTGGTCAACCCGGACCCCTCCCCCCCGGGACCAACCTAAAGACAAGAAATTTGGGTGGGACCTTAAAAAAATACCCGGTTTGACCATTAATTTTTTTTTCCCTAACTGGTCAACCCGGACCCCTCCCCCCCGGGACCAACCTAAAGACAAGAAATTTGGGTGGGACCTAAAAAAAAATACCCGGTTTGACCATTAACTTTTTTTTCCTAACTGGTCAACCCGGACCCTCCCCCCCCGGGACCAACCTAGAATCAAAACAAGAAATCTACCAGACCAGACCTACCCCCCCGGAACAAAGGAAAGAAAAAGAGAAAAGTGGGAGAGAAAGAGAGAAGAAGAGAGAGAGAGAGAAAAGTCAGTCTTGGGGGGGGGGAGGGGTAGTCTTCTTTTGTTCTAGGTCTGGTTTGGGGTTTGGGTTTGGTAATTTTCTTCTTTTGGATCTAGGTTGGTCCCGGGGGGGGAGGGGTCCGGGTTGACCAGTTGGAAAAAAAAATTAATGGTCAAATCGGGTCTTTTTTTAGGTCCCACCCAAAATTTCTTGTCTTTAGGTTGGTCTCGGGGGGGAGGGTCTGGTTTTGACCAGTTTGAAAAAAAAATATTTCGATCCACATGACCTCAGCCCCGCCGGACCTTTGTTGTATATAAAGTACCCATCCTCGTTTTTCAATGTCTGGCTTGTTTGCTGACCTTGCGGGGGTGAAGCGCCCTGAAGTCATCATGAACATGGGCCCTCTGCCATCTCAAAGCCTACCCAGCCCGTACAACGCACACACGGATGCTCGTATCAACTACGGCTCTACGCTGCTGGGTGATGTGGGTCCGTATACGTATGGCGAGCCGTCGCACCTTCAGGACCAGACGGCGTACATGGCGATCCCTCACAAGGTACCTAAGATCGTGCCTGAGCTGCGGCTTCCCGAGGCGCGTCCTACGGACAATACGTTCTTATTGAGCCACGGTGTTGACGACGGGGACGTAGCCTTCACGATACGTGTGAACCGCGCGGCCAGTACGATTGACCGGATGCACACGTTTGAGAGGCTGGAGCTCAGCCACACTGTAGACCCGCAGATCAACTTGGCCACTGTGAATTACCTTTTGGCAGGGATGCAGAGGTACTGGAACCAGCCGGAGCGGACCAAGTGGCAGCAATTCATGGTGGACGTCGACTTCCTCGGACCCTCGACTCAGGCCAAGTCGGACTTCACCGTGCGTGACGCCATCCGGTTCATTACTGACGTCGCACGGCCCTTCGGCGTGGTTATTGGCTCTGAGAAGCAGGGAGGAACGCACGAGGGGTCCCTGGCTCCCGTGACGTTCCCCGTGAACTTCATCACTACGATTGCCGTGTGTGGCCGGGTGGAGAATGTGGTGCACATGTGGCGCGACCACAACATGTCTGCCGGGGATGACCTCGTGTTTCACCTGGAGTACCTGCCCATCTCTGCTGCGGACGGGTCATTTGAGTACGTGCTGAACCACTGGAGGAAGGGGATGGTACGTCAGCGGTTCGATTGGGACGTGAATGGGAGGAACTTTGGGTGGCAGCTCGTGCCGGCCATTTACTCGATGCACCCGCCCCAGAACACGAGGGAGGGGTACGACTACAGGGAGCACGGGTACTGGCACATTGCGAGGACGCAGGTGATGAGGGCGGCGGAGATCACGAAGAAGCTGGAGCAGCAGTCCAAGGTGCAGCAGTGCTATCACGACGACTCGAGGTTCATGAGGGGTGGACTGCTGGAGGTGACGTTCGAGCCTACGTTTGTGCGAAACAAGAAGCTGAAGCAGCAGGCTCCGACGGCGAGGCA